>Ga0207428_10000807_pt1 | contig 35397 bp, 24 predicted proteins | sample RhiMethybrSRZTD1_FD_187600 | JGI IMG/M metagenome (GOLD analysis project Ga0207428, IMG submission 187600) | Populus rhizosphere microbial communities from Tennessee, USA - Rhizosphere MetaG P. TD hybrid SRZTD1 (SPAdes) (version 3) | ecosystem: Host-associated > Plants > Roots > Rhizosphere >...
TATACGCGAACCGCCTCCGGATCGGTCGACGTCAATTCGCGCTTCGATTTGATGTGGCCCGGCGGCCGGCGCTACATCGAGCAGCCGTTCTCGAATCACAACGGCGGCCACCTCGCGTTTGGATCCGACACCTATCTCTATATCGGGCTCGGCGACGGCGGCAGCGGCGGTGATCCGATGAACAACGCGCAGAACCCGAACACGCTGCTCGGCAAGATGCTGCGCATCGACGTCAACGTGCCCGACCACGACAGCCGCGGCTATCGCATTCCCGAAGACAATCCGTTCGTCGATCGGCAGCCGATTGCCGCCCTGGGCGAGATCTGGGCGTTCGGCCTTCGCAATCCATGGCGCTACTCGTTCGACGACTGGACGCACGGCGGCACTGCCGCCCTGGTGATTGCCGACGTCGGCCAGAATGCGCGCGAGGAAGTGAATTGGGAGCCGCGCGGCGCGGGCGGCCGGAACTACGGATGGCGGCTGCGCGAAGGACGCGCCGCGTACGACGCGCGAACCGCCGCGGCATTTCAACCGCTGAGCGAACCGATTCACGATTACCCGCGCAGCGACGGCATGTCGATCACCGGCGGGTTCGTGTATCGCGGCGCGGCGCTCGATCCGATGTTCAACGGACGATATTTCTTTGCCGATTACGTGGCCGGCCGCGTCTTCACGATCGGCCTCGCGCTCGACGAGCGCCAGGAGGCTCGCGCCGTCGATCTGCTCGAGCTCACCGACCTGCTGGGCGGAACGAACGAGCTCGGTTTGATTAGTTCCTTCGGTGTCGATGCGGATGCCGAGCTCTATGTGGTGAGCTACTCGCGCGGCCGAATCCTCAAGATCGTGCCGTAATTCCAGCTGTGCAGTGGCGCGCCAGAATGCGCAACCTGTGCCGTTACACCCGTAAGGTAGACTGATCGGACGATGACGCCGCCGACCGCCGCTGTGAGCCGACGCCCCAGAAAGCGCCGCGCCGCCGAGGCCGTCGCGATGCCCGCGCCGGTCCAGCAGGACTGGTCGAATCTCGATCCGAACGATCTCAGTAGTCCCGCGCTCTTCATCAATCGCGAGCTCAGCTGGCTGGCGTTCAACGAGCGCGTGCTCGCGCAGGCGCAGGACGCGTCGCATCCGCTGCTCGAGCGCGTCAAGTTCCTCGCCATCACCGGCACCAACCTCGACGAGTTCTTCATGGTGCGGGTGGCGACGATCCTGAAGAAGTTCCGCGCCGGCATCGAGGAAGTGTCGATCGACGGCCAGACCACGGATCAGCAGCTGGCGACGATCCGCAGCCGCGCGCTGACGCAAATCGACGATCAGACCGCGTGCTGGAGCCAGTCGTTGCGTCCGCTGCTCGCCGCGGAAGGCATTCATTTCCTCGAGCCAGCGGAGTACACGCCGGCGATCGACGCGTGGCTCGCGCAGTACTTCAAGGATCACATCTTCCCGGTGCTGACGCCGCTGGCGTTCGATCCCGGCCATCCGTTCCCGTATATCTCGAACCTCAGCATGAACCTGGCGGTGCGCGTCCGCCACTCCGGCCGCACCAAGTTCGCGCGCGTCAAGGTGCCGAGCATGCTGCCGCGCTTCATCGCGCTGCCCGACAACCTGTCGCCGCAGACCGGCGTGTCGCACGTCTTCCTCGAGGACGTGATCCGCCGCAACATCCAGCAGCTGTTTCCCGGCACGCAGGTCGAGGGCGCGCACCTGTTCCGCATCATCCGCGACACCGACATGGTGATCCAGGAAGACGAAGCGGACGACTTGCTCGAGACGGTGGATCGCGGGTTGAAGCAGCTGCGCTACGGCGCACTGTCGCTGCTCCAGGTCGAAGCCGACATGCCGAAGCGCGTCTTGAGCATCCTGATCGAGAACTTCGAGGTCGATGAAGACGTCGTGGTGCGGACCACCGATCGGCTGGGCTACGGCGACTGGCACGCGCTCTACCGGCTGCATCGGCCGGCGTTGAAGTACCCCGCGTTCACGCCGCGCACGTTGTGGGCGCCGGACGAAACCGACAAGGTGTTCGATCAGATCGCCGATCAGGATTTCCTGATCCACCATCCGTTCGACTCGTTCACGTCGGTCGAAACGTTCCTCCGCGCCGCGGTCGAAGATCCGCACGTCGTCACGATCAAGATCACCCTGTACCGCATTGGCGCCAACTCGCCGCTGGTCGACTTGCTGATCCGCGCGGCCGAAGCCGGCAAGCAGGTCGCGGTGCTCGTGGAGTTGAAGGCGCGCTTCGACGAGCGCAACAACATCGCGTGGGCGACGCGGCTGGAAGAAGCCGGCATCCACGTGGTCTACGGCCTGATGAACCTGAAGGTGCACTGCAAGCTGTGCCTGGTCGTCCGCCAGGAGGCCGACGGCATCCACCGCTACGCGCACGTCTCGACCGGCAACTACAACCGCAAGACGTCGGAGATCTACACCGACCTCGGCCTGTTCACCGCTGACGAAGCGGTGCTCGACGACGTCACCGAGGTGTTCAACTCGCTGACCGGCTACTCGAACCGCCGCTCGTACAACGCGCTGCTCGTCGCGCCGGTTGGCTTGCGGCAGGGGTTCCGCGCGCTGGTCGAGCGCGAGATGGAGCATGCCAAGGCCGGCCGGCCGGCGCGCATGATCATGAAGAACAACGCCGTCGCCGATCACGGGATCATCAAGATCCTGTATCGCGCGTCGCAGGCGGGCGTGCCGATCGACATGATCGTCCGCGGCGTGTGCTGCCTGCGGCCCGGCATTCCCGGGATCAGCGATCGCATCAACGTGCGCTCGATCGTCGGCCAGTTCCTCGAGCACTCGCGCATCTATTACTTCGAGAACGGCGGCTCGCCCGAGGTCTACATCGGCAGCGCCGACCTCATGGAGCGCAATCTCGATCGCCGCGTCGAGGTGTTGTGCCCGGTGAACGATCCGTCGCACCGCCAGCTGCTGCGCGACGCGGTCCTCGAAGTGCTGCTCAGCGACACCGATCGCGCCTGGACGTTGCGCAACGACGCCACCTACGCCCGCACCACCGCTCCCGAGGGCGTGCCGCCCCTCAACTCGCAGCGTTTCCTGCTCGAGTGGTACGCGGCGCAACACGAGAGCTAAGCGCAACTTCGCCGGGTTTCACGCGGCTGCGTTTCGCTTGCACAGTGTTTCTTGCGCCACGCTCTGCAGGGCACGGGTATAGTGTGGCTCCCGAGACGGGCGCATGAAAGTCGAACAGATCACGTGGTCTGAACGAACCGGCTGGCCCCACCCTGCCACCATCGCCGGCGCGCAGCTGGTGCTCGCCTTCGGGCAACGATCGATCTTCGAGCAGTCATCGTTCGCCGACAGCCTGGCCGCACAATGGCCCGCGGCCGTGCGCGTCGGCTGCTCGACCGCCGGGCAGATCCAGGGCACGGAGGTGTTCGACGATGGCGCGGTGGCGACGGCCGTGCGATTCGATGACACCGAGGTCCGCGTCGCCACGGCGCCGGTGACCGCGGCAGAAAGCGCCTCGGCGGGCGCCGCACTCGCGAAGAAGCTCACCGGCCGCGATCTGGCGCACGTGCTGATCCTTTCAGAAGGACTCGACATCAATGGTGAAGCGCTGGTCCGCGGGCTCGGCGAAACACTGCCGTCGCACGTGTCGGTGACCGGCGGGCTGTCCGCGGACGGCGAGCACTTCAAGGAAACGCTGGTGTTGTGCGATCGCGTGGCGGAAAAGAATACCGTCGCCGCGATCGGGCTCTACGGATCGAAGCTCAAGGTCGGATGCGGATCGCTCGGCGGCTGGGATCCGTTCGGGCCGGAGCGGGAGATCACCCGCTCGAAGGGCAACGTGCTGTACGAGCTCGACGGCCAGTCGGCGCTCGCCCTCTATAAGCTGTATCTCGGCGATCACGCCGCCGACCTCCCCGCATCGGGGCTGCTGTTTCCATTGTCGCTGCGCACGCACGAGGTCAGCGCCCCGGTCGTGCGCACCATCCTCTCCGTCAGCGAAGCGGATCAGAGTTTGACCTTCGCGGGCGACGTGCCGGTGGGCGGCTACGTGCGATTGATGAAGGCCAACTTCGATCGGCTGATCGACGGCGCCGTGGGCGCGGGCCGCGTCAGCGCGGCAGCGCTCGGCATTCCCGTCGACCTCGCGCTGCTGATCAGTTGCGTCGGCCGGCGCATGGTGCTGCGCCAGCGCGTCGAGGAAGAAGTCGAAGGTGTCCGCGACATCGTCGGGCCGGACGCCGCGATCACCGGGTTTTATTCCTACGGAGAGATCTCGCCGTTCACGCCGCAGGCACGGTGCGAGCTGCACAACCAGACCATGACCGTGACGACGTTCTCCGAACGGTAACGATGGCCGATCTCCACAGCCTGCTCCGACGGCAGCTGAAGCGTCACTTTCCCGACGATCGTGTGGCGCCCGAGCTCGAGGCGATGCTCACCGCGATCGATCAGGCCTATAAACAGTTCGACAACGATCGCGCGATGCTCGAGCGCTCGCTCGACTTGAGCTCGCAGGAGCTGCTGCAGGCCAACAGCGAGCTGCGCGCGCTGGTCAGCGCCTTTCCCGATCACATCGTGCGGCTCGATCCGCGCGGCACGATTCTCGACATCAAGGGCGCGCCGTCGGAGCAATCGCGGCGCTGGCTGCCGGGCCAGAATTTTCTCGATACGCTCGGGAGCAGGGCGCGGCCGCCGGTTGGCGACGCGCTGCAGCGGGTCGTGGCCGAACATGCCGCCATCAACATCGAGCTCGAGGCCAACGCCGACGTCGGGGCGCCGCGCTTTTACGAAGCGCGCCTGCTGCCGCTGGCGGAGAGCCAGGTGCTGATGATCCTCCGCGATGTGACCGAGCGGCATTATGCCGAGCGGCAGCTGCGCGCCAGCCAGCTGGCGCTGCACGAAGCGCATCGCGATCTCGAGCGCCGCGTCGAGGAGCGCACGGCGGCGCTCGGCCGCGCCAACGAGGAGCTGCGGCGCGAAATGGCCGAACGCCAGGCCGCCGAATCGGCGCGCAACCAGCTCGAGGAACAACTGCGGCATGCGCAGAAGATGGAGGCGATCGGCCGGCTGTCGGGCGGCATCGCGCACGACTTCAACAACCTGCTCACCGCGATCCGCGGCTATTCGGAGCTGTTGATGAAGGAGCTGCACGGCTCGCCGCTGCGCGCCGACGTCGAGGAGATCTTCAACGCCGCCGATCGTGCCGCCACGCTGACCGGGCAGCTGCTCTCGTTCAGCCGGCGGCAGATCCTGACGCCAGAGATCGTGGTGCTCAACCAGCGTGTCACCGACCTGAGCCGGATGCTCGATCGGTTGATCGGCGAGCACATTGCGATCGACCTGCGTCTCGCGTCGGACCTGTGGTCGGTGCGCGCCGACGCCGCGCAGCTCGAGCAGGTGCTGGTCAATCTCGTGCTCAATGCCCGCGACGCGATGCCGCAGGGCGGCCGGCTGGCGATCGAAACCTCGAACCGGGATATCAAGGCGAAGGAAGCGCAGGCGCTCGACGTCGCCGCCGGGCCATTCGTCGAGCTCCGCGTCCGCGATACCGGCGTCGGCATTCCGCCCGACGTGCAGGGTCGAATCTTCGAGCCGTTCTTCACCACCAAACCGAAAGGCGCGGGCACCGGTCTCGGGCTGTCGATGGTCTACGGGTTCGTCAAACAGAGCGGCGGCGCGATTACCGTCGACAGTGCGATCGGCAAAGGCAGCACGTTCTCGCTGCTATTGCCGCGCACCGATGACACCACCGCGCGGCCGGCGACGCCGAAGTTCCTGGTGCCGCCGGGCGAACGCGGCAGCGGCACGATCCTGATTGCGGAAGACGAGCGCGCGCTGCGCCGGTTGTCGGCCACCGTGCTTGGCCAGGCCGGCTATCACACACTCGAGGCCAGCGATGGCCAGCAGGCGCTCGACCTGTTCATCGTGCACGCGCCCAAGATCGTGATGGTGGTGACCGACGTGGTCATGCCTCGCATGGGCGGCATCGAGCTCGCGGCGCGGCTGCGGCAGACGCACCCCGGCTTGCCGATCCTGTTTGTGACCGGATACGTCGAGCAGAGCGACGCGCTCCACGAGTCGGCGGCCGGCACGCCGGTGCTGCTGAAGCCGTTTTCACCGGAAGCGCTGCTGCGCGCGGTATCGTCGGCGATTCAAGCCGCCAGGAAGTAAGGCAGCCCCGCTACTGCCAGCGGAATAATTTCAGCGACAGCACGAACGAGATGCCGCCCCACGCCGAGAGGATGCCGACGTGCGGCAGCACGGCCGTGAACGGCTGCCCCTCGTTGACGATCAGGCGCAGCGAATCGTTGAGGGCGGTCAGCGGCAGCGCGTGAATGAACGGCTGCATCGCGTCGGGGAAATTGGTCGACGCGAAGAACACGCCCGACAGCACCCACATCGGCAGCATGACCAGGTTCATCAGGCCCGAGACGGCTTCGATGGTGCGGGCGCGGCTCGCCACCAGCAGGCCGAGCCCGCCAAACGCGAGCGCGCCGATAATCGCCAGCGCCACCAGCACCCAGATCGCGCCGTGCACGGCGACGCCAAAGAAGATCCAGGCGAAGCCGATGATCACGATCACTTCGAGCGACAGCGTCGCCATGCGGCTGAAGATCAGCGACAGCAGGTAGTGCGACTTCGACATCGGCGTCGCGACCAGGCGCTTCAACAGTTTCTTCGAGCGCGCGTTGACGACCGCAAAGCCGACGCCCCACAACCCCGTGCCCATGATGTTCATGCCGAGCAGGCCCGGCACGAGCCAGTCGATATAGCGCGAGCCGACCGCCTGCATCGGCTGCTGCACCGGCGTAAACGCATCGGCGCGCCCCGCGGCGCGCTGCAGCGCCGCATCCACCGCGAGCCTCGCCACCTGGCTTTCGGCGCGCGCCTCGTCGTAGCGGTAGCTCGGCGGCGAGCCCGGCACGATCACGACCGGCGCGCGCCCGTCGCGCAACGCGCGATCGATCTCGGCGGGCTGCAGGCGGCGCACCGTAAAGCCGCCGTTCTTTTCGAGCGCCTCGACGATCCGATCTGCTCCCGCCTGCTCCACCACACCCGCGATCACCGGCTCGGCGCCGCGCGATCGAAACGCGATCCCGAGCGCGCACGTCATGATCACCGGAAACGCGAACACCCAGAACACTGCTTCCGGTTCGCGAACGAATTCGCGGAAGCGCGACAGCGTCAGCTCGACCAGCGGATTCGGCCTAGCGTCCATCTGTGCTCAATCGGTGTTGAATCGGTGGCCTACTCATCGCGCAACTGCCTTCCCGTCAGCGTCACGAATACATCTTCGAGCGTGGCGCTGTGCGTACCGAGCTGGCTCAGCTGGGCGTCGCGCAGCCGCAGCAGGTCGAGCAGCGCCGGTACCGTCAGGTGCAGCTCGGACGTCGACAGATGGAGGTGCGTGGCGTCGCGGCGCACGTCGCGCACGCCCGGCAACGCGCTGAGCAGCGGCTCGTCGATCTGCGCTTCGTCGGCGAGCGCGAACTCCACGACGTGCTCGGCGCCGAGCGACAGCACCAGCTCACGCGGCGTGCCGAGCGCGATCAGCTTGCCCTGGTCCATGATGCCGACGCGATCGCACAGCTCGTGCGCTTCATCCATATAGTGCGTCGTGATCAGGATCGTGCCGCCGTTGCGGCCGAATCGCTCCAGCACTTCCCACAGCTGCCGCCGTGATTGCGGATCGAGCCCCGTGGTCGGCTCATCGAGAAACAGCAGCTCCGGTTCACCGGCAAGCGCGCACGCGACGGAGAGCCGCTGCCGCTGCCCGCCGGACAGGTTCTTCACCCAGGCATCTTTCTTCGACGCCAGTTCCACGGTGTCGAGGAGCTCGTCGACCGACGGCCCGCGCGGATAGAACGAGCGGAACACGCGCATCGTTTCGGCCACCGTCAGTTTCTCGGCTAGTTGCGTTTCCTGAAGCTGTATGCCGAGGCGTGCACGTAACGCAGTGGCGTCCCGATCCCAGCGCTGGCCGAGCACTTCCACTTCGCCGGCATCGGCCGCGAGCAGGCCTTCGAGGATTTCGATGGTGGTGGTCTTGCCGGCGCCGTTCGGCCCAAGCAGGCCAAAACATTCGCCGCGAAGAACTTTCAGGTCGAGGCCGTTGACGGCAATCACGGATCCGTAACGTTTGACGACGCCGACGCAACTGAGGGCCACCTGGGAGGACGACACAGGGCGATTGTAGCCGTGGTACACTCGCCACTCTGTGCCGTCGAGTATTGTTTTAATTGGGCCCTCCGACACGCTACCCAGCCTGCAGGAGCGGCTCGATCCAAGCGCCGACATCCAAACCTTCACCGACAGCGAAGCCCTCGAAGCGCTCGATCACATCATCCGCACCAAGCCGGTGGTCGTGGCGATGCAGGACGACTTCGCGGATTCGTCGCGCGGCCAGGCGCTGATCAACCGCATCAAGGACGACGCGACGCTGAGCGACGTCGAGGTGCGCGTGATGGCGAAGAACGCGTCGCAGAATCGCGTCGCCGTGAAGCGCGGCACGCATGGCGGCCCGACCACCGCCGTCGCCGTCGAGGAAGCCAAGCCGCTCGATCAAAAAGGCACGCGGCGCGCGCCGCGCATCCGCATCAAGGACGGCGTCGAGGTCGCGGTGGACGGCAACCCGGCGGCGCTGGTCGATCTGTCACAGGTCGGCGCGCAAGTCGTCTCGGCCACGGTGCTCAAGCCGAATCAACGCGTCCGCATCACCATGGGCGACGGCAAGTCCGCGGTGAAATGCGCCGGATCGATCGCCTGGGCGGCGTTCGAAATGCCCAAGGGCATGCCGACGCGCTACCGCGCCGGCATCGACTGGGGCATCACGCCCGAGGGCCCGAACGTCGAAGGCTTCGCGAAGAAGAACAAGAAGGACAAGGACTAGGCGAGCCACTTCGCGACGACGCTGTCGTCGCGGACGATGGTCTCGTTGCGATCGGACCCGGTCGAGATCAGACCCACCGGCACGCCACTCACCTCTTCAAGCCGCTTGATGTAGCGCTGCGCTTCGGCCGGCAGCGCGGCGTACTTCTTCGCGCCTTTGCTCGGCGCCTGCCAACCCGGCCACGACTCGTAGATCGGCGTGATCGGCCCGCAGGTGTTCAGATCGGACGGGAACTCGCTGACGGTGCGGCCGCCAATCGAGTAACCGGTGCAGATCTCGATCGTCTCCAAACCATCGAGCACGTCGAGCTTGGTAAGGGCAATGCTGTCGATGCCGTTGACGCGCACCGCGTAGCGCACCGCCACCGCGTCGTACCAGCCACAGCGCCGCGGCCGGCCCGTTGACGCGCCGTATTCCATGCCGGTCTCGCGCAGGCGATCGCCCATCTCGCCGAACAGCTCCGTCGGAAAAGGCCCCTCGCCGACGCGCGTCAGATACGCCTTCGCCACGCCGAGCACGCCGTTGATCGCGCGCGGCGGAATGCCGAGACCCGTGCACGCGCCGCCGATCGTCGCGTTCGACGAGGTCACGTACGGATAGGTGCCGTGATCGATGTCGAGCATCGCGCCCTGCGCGCCTTCGATCAGCACGCGCTGCCCCTTGCGCATCGCCTGATCGAGCGCCAGCGACACGTCGCCCGTCCAGCGGCGCATCCGCGCGCCGTAGGCGAGCAGCTGGTCGTAGACCTGCTTCCAGTCGAGCGTCGAGTCCTTGATGATCTGGTTTCTGGCGTTGACGTTCTCGCGCACTTCGTCGGCCAGCGCTTTCGTGTCGACGAGATCGCACACGCGGATGCCGCGCCGCCCGATCTTGTCTTCGTAGGCGGGACCGATGCCGCGCGACGTCGTGCCGATCTTGCGCTCGCCGCGGCGCGCCTCGCTCAGCACGTCGAGCTCGCGGTGATACGGCAGGATCAAATGCGCCTTGTCGCTGATCAGCAGCCGGTCGCCGACGTCGATGCCGAGACCGGCCAGCTCCTCGATCTCCTTGAACAACGCCTGGGGATCGACGACCACGCCGTTGCCGATCACGCACATGACGCCGTCGTGCAGGATGCCCGACGGAATCAGGTGCAGCACGAACTTCTTGCCGCTGACGTACACGGTGTGGCCGGCGTTGTGCCCGCCCTGGTAGCGCGCGACCCACTGGAAGCGCGGCGTCATCAGGTCGACGATCTTTCCCTTGCCTTCGTCGCCGAACTGGGCGCCGAGCACGACGATGTTCATATGTCTCTACTGTATTCTACGGATCGCAGGAATCCCAACGTTCAGCCAAGCTAATGATTCTATTAAGTGGATCTGATCTCACTCTCACTGACTTGCTGGCGATCGCCGACGATCGCGTCGAGGTCGGCCTCGCACCCGACGCGCGAACACGCGTCGCCGCCGCCCGCGCCGTCGTCGATCGGAAGGCCGCCGGCGAAGAAGCGGTGTATGGCGTCAATACCGGCTTCGGCAACTTCGCCGAGACGCGGATCGACAAGCACGATCTCGCCGCGCTGCAACTGAATTTGCTGCGCAGTCACGCCGCCGGCGTTGACACGCCGTTGTCCGTACGCATCGTGCGCGCGGCGATGGCGCTGCGCGCGAACGTGCTCGCCAAGGGGTTCTCGGGCATTCGCGTCGAGACGCTCGAGGCGTTGCTCGCGCTGCTCAACCGCGGCGTGCATCCGCGCGTGCCGAGCCGCGGTTCCGTTGGCGCCAGCGGCGATCTGGCGCCGCTCGCCCACCTCGCGCTCGTGCTCGTCGGTGAGGGGGAAGATTGCGATCGGCTGCCTGGAGCAGAGGCGCTCAAGCGGGCCGGCCTCGCGCCGATCACGCTCGAGGCGAAGGAAGGCCTCGCGCTCATTAATGGCACGCAAGTGTCCACGGCAGTCCTCGCCCTTACCCTCGCCGGCGCCGAGCGGCTGAGCCGCGCCGCGGACATCAGCGCGGCACTCTCGATCGACGCGTTGATGGGCTCGATGCATCCGTTCGAGCCGCGCGTCCACGAGCCGCGGCCGTTCGCGGGCCAGGCCGCCTCGGCCGCCAACCTGCTGCGCTTGCTCGACGGCAGCGGCATCAACGCGTCGCACGTCAACTGCGGACGCGTGCAGGACGCCTATTCCATGCGTTGCGCGCCGCAAGTACACGGCGCGGCGCGCGAAGCGCTCAGTTGGATCCGTCACATCGTTTCGATCGAGATGAACGCCGCGACGGACAACCCCATGGTGTTCGCGGATTCGGGCGAGATGCTGTCGGGTGGGAACTTTCACGGCGCGCCGCTGGCGCTCGCCGCCGACCTGCTGGTGATGGCGGTGGCGCAACTGGCGACGATCAGCGAGCGGCGATCGGAACGATTGGTGAATCCGGCGTTGAGCGGGCTGCCGGCGTTCCTAACCCAGCACGGCGGACTGCAGTCGGGCCTGATGATCGCGCAAGTCACAGCCGCGGCGCTCGCGTCCGAGATTAAGACACTTGCGCATCCCGCGTCGGTGGACACAATTCCGACGTCCGCAAACAAAGAAGACCACGTCAGCATGAGCATGCATGCCGCTTTGAAGGCGGAACGTGCCTTGCAACTGGCGATCAACGTGATTGCCGTGGAAATTCTCTGTTCGTGCCAGGCGATCGACTTGCGATCGCCGCTTGAAAGCTCGCCGGCGCTGATGCGCGCGCACAAAATTGTGCGTGATCGCGTGAAGAAACTTGTTGACGACCGTCCGCCGGCTCCGGATCTCGACGCGATCGCCGAAATAATTCGCGACGGCAAACTTGAGTACGCGACCGGCATCGTTGTCAACTGATTTTCAAAAAAAAGTTTTTTCAATTTCAGTTTGACAAGCGAAGCACAGCTGCTTAGTTTCTTATCTTCGCATCCGCCCCCTCGGATCAGTCGCACTGCCGATGACCATGATTGCTCGTTCACTCCGCGCGCCGCGCGGCACGTCGCTGACGTGCCAGGGATGGCCACAGGAAGCCGCGCTGCGGATGTTGATGAACAATCTCGATCCCGATGTTGCCGAGCGTCCCGATGAACTGATCGTCTACGGCGGCACCGGCAAGGCCGCGCGATCGTGGGACGCGTTCGACGCGATCGTGCGATCGCTCAAGTCACTGTCGCACGACGAAACACTGCTGGTGCAGTCCGGCAAACCGGTCGGCATCTTCAAGACGCATCCCGGCGCGCCGCGCGTGCTCATCGCCAACGCCAACCTGGTCCCGAAATGGGCGACGTGGGACACCTTCCGCGAGCTCGAAGATCGCGGCTTGACGATGTACGGCCAGATGACCGCCGGCAGCTGGATCTATATCGGGTCGCAGGGCATCCTGCAGGGCACCTACGAGACGCTGGCCGAGGTCGCCCGGCGGCATTTCGGCGGTTCCCTGAGCGGGAAAATCGTCGCCACCGCCGGACTCGGCGGGATGGGCGGCGCCCAGCCGCTTGCGGTGACCATGAACGGCGGGGTCGCACTCGTGATCGAGGTCGATCCGGCCCGGATCGACAAGCGCCTCTCTACTAAGTACCTCGATGAGAGCACGGCCGATGTGGACGAGGCGCTCGAGACCGCCAGGCGCTATGCCATGGACGGCGTGGCGCGATCGATCGGCGTGCTCGGCAACGCCGCCGAGGTGCTGCCGGCGCTGGTCGCGCGCGGTTTCACGCCGGACGTGATCACGGATCAAACCTCGGCGCACGATCCGCTCGTCGGCTACATCCCCGACGGCCTGTCGCTCGCCGAGGCGGAGCGCTTGCGCGCGTCGGATCCCGATGCGTATCAGCGCCGATCGATCGCCGCGATGGGCAAGCATGTCGCCGCGATGCGCGAGATGCAGCAGCGCGGCGCGATCGCCTTCGATTACGGCAACAACATCCGCGCGCAGGCCGTGAAGGCCGGCGTCTCCGATGCATTCGAGATTCCGGGCTTCGTGCCCGAGTACATCCGGCCGCTCTTCTGCGAAGGCAAGGGGCCGTTCCGCTGGGTCGCGCTGTCGGGCGATCCGGAAGACATTCGCGTCACGGATCGCGCGGCGCTCGAGATGTTCCCGAAGGACGCATCGCTGTGCCGCTGGATCACGCTGGCCGGCGAGCGCGTGCAGTTCCAGGGACTGCCGGCGCGCATCTGCTGGCTCGGCTACGGCGATCGCGCGAAGTTCGGGCTGCGCCTCAATCAGCTCGTTCGCGACGGCGCGATCAAGGCGCCGATCGTGATCGGCCGCGATCATCTCGACACCGGTTCCGTCGCGTCCCCCAATCGCGAGACGGAAGGCATGCGCGACGGCAGCGATGCGATCGCCGACTGGCCGATCCTGAACGCGCTGCTCAACGCGTCGGCCGGCGCCACGTGGGTCTCGGTGCACCACGGCGGCGGCGTCGGCATTGGCTATTCGATTCATGCGGGCATGGTGATCGTCGCGGACGGCACGCGCGAGGCCGACGAACGGCTGGCGCGCGTGCTGACGTGCGATCCCGGCACCGGCGTGGTGCGGCACGCCGACGCGGGTTATCCCGAAGCGCTCAGTACCGCACGCCAACACGGAGTACGGATCCCCATGCAGGAGACGAGCCGATGATGGCTCCCCACGCCGGCCTCGAACGCCGCGTGCTGGCCGCCCTCGAAGCGACGCCGGCGCGCATTCCCGTCGTGATCGGCGGATGCGGCAGCGGCCGCACCACGCTGTTGCACGCGTTGGCGGACCGGATGGGACGCGATCAGTGCCAGTACATCGACGTCGAGCGCGCCGCGAGCACGCCCGAGCGCTTCCACCACGCGGTGGCGGCGGTGTCGCCGTTCACGATCAACGGACAGGGCGCCGCCGCGCAGGAGCCGGCCGGCTCGGCGCGGGCCGCGTTCGATCGCACGCTCGCCTTGATCGGCCGCGCCCGCACCGCGAGCGACGCGCCCGCGACGTTCCTGCTCGATGAGGTCCTCGAGTTGCGGACGTTCGAAAGCTTCCCCGGCCTGCGTCACGTGCTGCGCGAGATGCTGCACGCCATGGCGGAGAGCGGCAATCGTTTCGTGCTGACCAGCCGCTACGTGTCGCGCGCGCTGCGGCTGTTGCGCGACGGCCACGCCCGCTTCGAAGTGATCCACCTGCCGCAGCTGAACGCGGGCGAGGTCGCGGCGATGCTGCCGCCGATGGGCGAGAGCGCGCCCGAGGATCGCGAGTTCCTCGGCCGCACCATCCAGGCGCTTGCCGATGGCCGCGCCGCGTACGTGCGCGCGCTCGGCGACGCGACCGGATCGATCAGCGGCCGCGGCGGCGATCCGATCAGCGCGCTGACGGCGCTGTTGACCGGCGAAGGCGCGCTGGCGAGCTGGTGCTCGCATCGCTATGAGCTGCGCCTCCACAAGGCGCGCGGCTACGGCGCGCTCAAAGCGATTCTCGAAATCCTCGCCGAGGAAGAACCGCTCACGCTGACCGAGGTCGCGCAGCGCCTGCATCGCACGCCCGGCTCGACGAAGGACTACCTGTCGTGGCTCGAGGACGTGGATCTGATCGTGTCGCGTCAGAAGCGGTACAGCTTTGCCGATCCGCTGACGCGCCTGTGGGTGCGGCTGCATTGCCGCCCGGTGCCGCCGTCGGTGGACGAAGTCGCGCGCGAGGTCCAGGGCTACGCGATGGCGCGCCTGCCGCAGGCCGAGCCGACAATGGCGATGGCCGGCGCCGGAGCCGGCACGTTTCGGAAGGAATCAACCGGGCTGATCGAGATCGACTAACTGGATCTCGGATCTCGGATCGAGCGGATTTCGGATCAAGCGCGTGTCGTGCCGTAACGTTCGGCCGCACGCGCTTTTGCTTTCTGGGCCTCTTCTTCGCGGTTCTTTTTTGGCGCGTTGGTTTCGAGCTCGTCGACCAGCCGCCGCGCCACGCCCGCGATGTCGTCGATGGCGCGGTTGAACGCATCCTGGTTCGCCTTCGACGGCGCGGTGAAGCCGCTGATCTTGCGGACGAACTGGACCGACGCGGCGCGCACTTCCTCGTCCGTCGCCGGCGGCTCGAAGTTGAATAACGGTCTGATGTTCCTACACATCCTTCACACCCAATGCGGCGAGCGCGAGCTTGGCGCCCTCTTGTTCCGCTTCCTTCTTCGTGCGGCCCACGCCCTGCGCGACCATGTCGTCGCCGACGAACACCTCGACGTGAAACAGCTTGCGATGATCGGGACCGATCTCTCCTGACACGCGATACGCCGGCAGCGGCCGGCCCTGCGCCTGCAAGCGCTCCTGCAAGCGCGATTTGTGATCGCGCCCGAAGTACCCCGGCTGCTTCGCGTCTTCGATGCCGGACGTGAACTCGCGCATCAGGAAAGTGCGCGCGGGATCGAGGCCGCCGTCCAGATAGATCGCCGCGATCAGCGCTTCGCAGGTGTCGGCCAGCAGCGCCTGCTTGCGGCGCCCGCCGGTCTTCTCTTCGCCGCGACCGAGGATCATGTGCTCGCCGAGCCCGAGCTGTTCGGCCATCTCGGCGAGAGACGCGGTCGAGACGAGGTTGGCCTTGATCTTCGATTTCTGTCCCTCGTTGTAGGACGGGAACGATCGAAACAGCGCTTCCGCCACGACCAGGCCGAGCACCGCGTCGCCGAGGAACTCGAGCGATTCGTTGTCGGCGACGCCGCCGCTTGGATCCTCGTGCGCCTTCGACTTGTGCGTCAGCGCATGCTCGAGCAGGCCGCGATCCTTGAAGCGATAACCGAGTCGCGCCTCGAGCGCGTCGAATTCCTGCGGCAGCGGCACCACGATGCCGCCGCCGACCTGCTCGCGATGGCTGTCGATGATGCGCACCGCGTCCGCGGCGTCTTCATCGCGCACCGAGATGCAGGTCTCGCCGAACGGGTTGAGCTTGAACTGAAACAATCCCGGCGTCGGTCCGGAGGTGCGCATCGTCTGCACTCCGTGACTGTCCAGGAGCGCTTCGACGACGTTGGCCTCGATGTCTGACTGGGTCCGGAAGATCACGGTGAGGCCGGAATCGGTCACGCGTGGGCCCCCGGGCTGAGCGACGATCCGGTCGCGTGCGGCGGGATCGGAGTCGAGGCCTCGAGCTTCATGAGGATCATTGTCATATCGTCGTGCTGATCGGCGCCACCGGCAAATGCGCGAAGCTCGGCCAGGATGTAGGACCTCAGCTGATCGAACGGCAGGTGCGCGTACTGCTCGACCACTTGCGCGAGGCGATCTTCGCCGAAACAGTCGAACGCTTCGTTCATCGTCTCGGAAATGCCGTCGGTGAACCACACCACCAAGTCGCCCGGCTTGAGCGAAATCGTCTGTTCCTTCAGGATCGAATCGAACATCGTCCCGTCGTCGATTTGCAGCCCGACGACGAGCCCGTCGGGCGTCAGGAAGCGCGCCTTGCGCATGCCGGCCGGCTGATTCGCGGGCACGTGGATCAGCGGGCAATGCCCCGCGCGCGCGAACGTCATCTCCTGCCGCTCGACGTCGATGACGCCGTACGACATGGTGATGAAGCTCTTGCCGTCGAGATTGGCGGAGACCACCTTGTTGACGGCCATCAGGAATTCCCTGGGCTCGTGGTGCAGACGCGACAACGACTGCACGATCACCTTGAGCTGCGCCATGTAGAGGCCGGCGGCGAGGCCCTTGCCCGCCACATCCGCAATCAGGAGGCCGAGCATCGAATCGGTGATCGGCAAAAAATCGTAATAGTCGCCGGCGACCTCGCGCGCCGGTTCGCAGAACGCGCTGACGGCGAGGCCCGTGACGCGCAGCGGCCCGGTCGGCAGCAGCTTCTGCTGAATCTCGCGCGCCGCGAACATCTCCTGCTCGAGCCGGCCCTTCTCCGCCATTTCGCCGAGCAGCGTCGTCACTTCGCCGGTCATCAGGTTGAAGGATTCGGCGAGCTCGCCGAGCTGATCGCGCGCGCGGACCGGAATCTGGTGGGCGAAATCGCCGGCGCGCACGTGTTGCGTGCCGGTGAACAGATCGTGGACCGCGCCGGTGATCTGGCGCGCGAGCACGAAGCCAATCACGAGCGCGACGAACTGGATGATCAGGAACAGCCCCCCGACCAGCGCCAGCACGAACAGCAGCAGCTGTCCGAAATTCAGCTGCCCAAGGCCGACCGGCGACACCACCGAGATGCGATCGAATACCTCGAACGTGTTGATGACGATGCCGGCCGAGGCGCTCTCGGGCTCGCCTGACGGCCAGTCAACGTGATCGAGAAAGACCACCCATCGCGCCTGGCGCAGGGAGAGTTGTGGCCCGTCGTCTTCTTCGACCGGACGATCCTCAATCGCGCGGCCGTCCGGCGGCTGCACGCCGCCGGTGAGCAAGGCGGTGATCTCGCCGATGCGAATGCCGGTTTCCTGCCGGACCCGCTCCTCGATGATCTTCGAGAGCGGCATGTCGAGGACCACGGCCCATGCGGGGTTCGGCACTTCCGGCACGGCGACGGCGCGCATCACGAGGCGAGTCTGCGGCGGTTGATCGGGCCCCGTCGAGGGAATGGTGTAAGCGATGAGCCCCGCGAAGCCATCGCACCCGATCCACTTTGGCAACGTCGCCGGCGGATCGAGGTGTCCCCACGTCCCTGCCGTCACTGGCAGCGACGGCATGGTCCTCGGGACGCGCGCGGCCTGCGCCGGCGCGACCGTGCATGCAAGGTTCGCAACCGGCACGACGGCGATCGACAGGAACGGATATCGCGTCTCGCCGCTCGACTGCCGGCGTTCGAGCGTTTCGGCGAGCGCTTCCGGAGTCGACGCGCGCTGCACTTCCAGCTGCACGGTCTGCGCGAGGAACCGCGCCTGGTCGGTCAGGTTGCGAATGCGCGATTGCACCAGGAACGAGCTGACGTTGAACGCAAGAATCAAACCGGCGAGCAGGAAAAAGGTGATGACGAGCAGCGCCGGAACGACGCCGACAAACACGTAGGAGAGGATCAGCTTGCGGCGGACGCGCCACAACAGCCCGCGCTTCGCCCAGACCGCGAAGCGCGTCAGGCCATAGGCGACGGCGAACAGCAGCGCGAGGCTGCCGACCATGTCGATCGCCTCGAGCGCCGGCGGCAGCGTGGAGAAGAGATTGATCGGCCAGGTGATGGCCTTGATGGCGGCGCCGAGCACCAGCGCGCGTCCCGGGAACGTGCGCAGCAACCACGAGCGCCACACGCGCCACCGCGACGGCACGTCGCCTGGCAGCAGCGCAGCGGGACGAACTGGGTCGCTCATCGGGCGCCTACCAGAGTATCCTTTTCAACGGTCCCTATGAAACTCAAAGACGACGCGCGCTTCAGCACGATTTGCATTCACGCCGGACAGGAGCCCGATCAAGCCACCGGCGCGATCATCACGCCGATCTATCAGACCTCGACCTACGTGCAGGACGGCCTCGGCCAGCCGCATGCCGGCTTCGAGTACGGCCGCACGCAGAACCCGACGCGGATGGCGCTCGAGCGCAACGTGGCGGCGATCGAAGCGGGCACGGCGGCGTTCGCATTCGCATCGGGCATGGCGGCGATCGACACGCTGCTGACGCGGCTCGAATCCGGCGATCACGTGCTCGTGAGCGACAACACCTACGGCGGCACGTTCCGGCTGTTCGAGCGCGTGCGCCGCAAGTTCGGGCTCGACTTCACCTACGTCGACACCTCGAAGCCGGAGCTGGTCGAGCCGGCGATCAAGCCGAACACGAAGTACCTGTTCATCGAGACGCCGACCAACCCGATGCTGCACGTCACCGACATCCAGTGCGTGAGCTCGATCGCCCATCGCAAGAACGTCCGCGTCATCGTCGACAACACGTTCGCGAGCCCGTACATCCAGCGGCCGCTCACGCTCGGCGCCGACATCGTGATGCACAGCACGACGAAGTTCCTCAACGGCCACAGCGACAGCGTCGGCGGCATCGTGATTCTCAAGCACCAGGACGACGTGGAGTGGATGAAGTTCGTGCAGAACGCGGCCGGCGCGATCCTCGGGCCGATGGATTCGTGGCTGATCCTGCGCGGCACGAAGACGCTGACGGTGCGGATGGAGCGGACCAACGAGAACGCGCAGATCATCGCCGAGTATCTCGCGGATCATCCGAAGGTGAAGCGGACGATCTATCCGGGCCTGAAGTCACATCCGCATCACAACCTGGCGCGGAAGCAGATGCGCGGCTTCGGCGGGTTGATTTCGTTCGACGTCGGCTCGCTCGACAACGCGAAGACCGTGCTGAATCGACTGAAACTGATGGCGCTGGCCGAGAGCCTTGGCGGCGTCGAGACGCTCATCTCGCATCCGGCGATCATGACGCACGCCTCGGTGCCGAAGGATCGCCGCGAGATGCTGGGCATCACGGATGGATTGATCCGGATTTCGGTCGGCATCGAGGACGTCGAGGATCTGCAGGCCGACCTCGAGCAGGCGCTGAGTGCCCTCTGATCAATTCGTCATCGTCCTGACCACGCTTCCCGTTGAGGGCGACGTGGAGACGCTCGCGGCGCAGCTGGTCGACGAGCGGCTGGCGGCGTGCGTGAACATTCTTCCGGCAATGCGATCGGTGTATCGCTGGAAGAACGCCGTCGAACGCGCCGACGAGCGCCAGCTCGTGATCAAGACGTCGAGGGCGCGCGTCACCGAGCTCGAAGCACGACTGCGAGCCCTCCATCCCTACGACGTCCCCGAATTCGTCGTCCTCCCAGTCGATTCCGGGAGCGCCGACTATCTTTCCTGGCTCGCAGAAAACACCACTAGAAAGTAGCCAAAACTGCCACAGGTTGTATTTGGGGGTCAGACCCAAATACAACGTTTGACCCGTAAACCCGTAAAACCGTTTTTACTGTTGCATGTGTAAACGGGTTGGTGTAAATATGTGCACACATCTTGCCGTGGTGCCGTATGAACGGCTACACTTCAGTCCGGTTTGGTGGCAAAGCGGACTGACAGCGACACGGTGAAAACGACCGTCGAGCTCCCGGGGGAGCTCTGGCGGGCCGCGAAGATCCGGGCCATGGACGAGCGGGCCGATCTTCGAACGGTGCTGATTCGCGCGTTGGAGGATTACCTCCGCGGCGATCAACCGGAACGGCCCGCGCGCAGTTCGCCGAGCCCATGACCGAGACCGACGACACCAACGAACCGCGACCGGCCGCCAACCCGCCGAAGCCGACTCTCGCCAGCCGGGGCCGGCGACTTCTCCGTCACGCGCTCGTCTTCATTACCGCGGTCATCATCATCGACGCCATCGCCGGCGAAAAGGGACTGCTCGCCCTGCTCCAGGCGCGCCGCGAGTATTCGGCGCTCGAGCGATCGCTCGAACGCGCGCGCACCGAAAACGCGGAGCTGCGTGAGATGGCGCGGCGACTGCGTGAGGATCCCTCCGCCATCGAAGAGCAGGCGCGCCGCGAGCTCGGCCTGATCAAGCCGGGCGAAGTCCTCTTCATCGTCAAGGACATTTCCAGGAAGTAGCGACATGACCGGGCCGGGTACGCAGCGTATGCTGCGGCTCGGCCCGGCTCCCCCGATCCCCGATCCCCGATCCCTGATAACCTTGTCTTTCTCTCTTGGAGGAGGACTCATGGCACGTCAGGCTGAAGCGGAATGGAAAGGCGATCTCAAGGGCGGCAGCGGCCGCGTCAAGCTGGGCAGCGGCGCCTACGAAGGGAATTATTCGTTTGCGACGCGCTTTGAAAACGGCGCCGGCGCGAACCCCGAAGAGCTGATCGGCGCGGCGCTGGCCGGCTGTTACTCGATGGCCCTCGCGAATTCGCTTGCCCAAGCCGGCTTCACCGCTACGAGCGTGAAGAGCAGCGCCGACGTACACCTGGGCAAGGACGATACGGGTTTTCTCATCAACCAGATCGACCTCACCGTGACCGCGGTCGTGCCGAAGGTCGACAACGCGACGTTCCAGCAGCACGTCGACAAGACCAACGTGGGTTGCATCATCAAACGCGCCCTCGCCGCCATACCCAAGGTGACGGTGAAGGCGACACTGAAGAATTGAAGAGGGCTCGCACGTCGAAGCCGCGGCCGGCCCGCACGCCGGCTGCGGCGCACGTGGTTTACAACACGCCGCTGCCGAAAAAACTCGGCATCAAGCCCGGCTTCAAGGTGGCGTTGCTCGCATCGCCAAAGGGTTTCGCGGCGGGCCTGAAGCCGCTTCCGGCAAAGGTCTCGTTCACGGCCCGGGCCGAGCCCGCTGCCGACCTTTATATCGGCTTCGCCAAATCGGCTGCCGAGCTGCAGGCGCACATCCTGTCGATTCCAACGGTGGTCAGTCAGCCAACGCTGTGGCTGGCGTGGCCGAAAAAAGCCTCGGGCGTGGCCTCCGATCTCGACGGCAACGTGGTCCGCAACACTGGCCTCGCCGCCGGCTGGGTGGATTTCAAGGTCTGCTCGGTCGACGACACCTGGTCCGCCCTCGCCTTCAAACGTCGCAAGTAGCGGTTGGTGCCTGGCACCAACCAGAAGACTATCGACTGGTGCCTGGCACCAACTGAAAGGTCTCGATCGAAATTACTGCCAACCCGGGGCAGAATGTGACCGTCAAAGGGCGCATGGGATTTGTGTCTTCGCTCGTTCGTGACCTGAAGTTCGCGATTCGGCAGATGCGGCAGACGCCGATCGTCAGCGGCGTGGCACTACTGTCGCTGGCCCTCGGCATCGGGGCGAACGTCGCGATCTTTTCGCTGGTCAACGCGCTGATCCTCAAGCCGCTACCGGTGTACGAACCGGATCGGTTGGTGATTCTCGGCTTCGAGGGCATCCGCGGCCCCAACACCTCGCTGACCAATCCACAGTGGGAGTACATCAGGGAACACCAGGAGGTGCTGGTCAGCGTGGCCGCTTACGGCAACCCGCGCTTCAACCTGAATTCCGGCGGCGAGACACGCAATGCGCAAGGGCTCTTCGTCAGCGGACGCTTCTTCGATACGCTGGGCGTGACTGCGCAGATTGGCCGCTTGTTCACCACGGACGACGATCGCCGCGGCGGCGGTCCCGACGGACCGGTCGCGGTCCTCAGTCACGGATTCTGGCAGCGCGAATACGGCGGCCGCGCGGACGTGATCGGTAAATCGATTCAACTCGACGGCCACCCGTTCACGATCATCGGCGTCTCGCAACGCGACTTCCGCGGCATGCAGATCGGCCGCGCCTTCGACATCGCGGCACCACTCGGCAGCGAGCCGATCGTCCGCGGCAAAGAGAGCTCGCTCGATCGGCGGAGCAACTGGTGGCTGACGGTGTTCGGGCGGCTCGCACCAGGCCAGACACAGGAACAGGCGCAGTCGCGACTGCGCGCCTTTCTTCCGCACCTGCGCGCGGCGACGCTGCCGCAAGACTGGAACGCCAACGATCTGAAGGAATACCTGAACGAGCCGATCGCGCTCGTGGACGGCAGCACCGGCATCTCGAGCCTGCGCGATCGTTATTCGCGGCCGCTCTACGTGCTGCTCGGCATCGTCGGCCTGGTGCTGGCAATCGCCTGCGCGAACATGGCGAACCTGCTGCTCGCGCAATCGGTGGCGCGGCGCAAAGAGCTCGCCGTGCGGTTGTCGCTCGGCGCCGGACGCTGGCGCCTGGTGCGGCAACTGCTCGTCGAGAGCATCATGCTCTCGACGATTGGCGCCGCGGCCGGCCTGCTGATCGCGCGCTGGGGCAGCCGCGCGATCGTCGCGATGCTGTCGACGCGCACGCAGATCGTCGAGGTCAACATGTCGATGGACTGGCGCGTCTTCGCGTTCACCACCGCCGTCGGCGTGATCACGGGCCTGCTGTTCGGCGTGGCGCCGGCCTTTCGCGGCACCCGCCTGACGCCGGCCGATGCGCTGCGCGATCATTCGCGCGGCGTGGTCAGCGGCGGCGGACGCTTCCAGATCGGTCATGCGCTGGTGGCGATGCAGGTGGCACTGTCGTTCGTGCTCGTGTTCGGCTCGACGCTGTTCGTGCGCACGCTGGTCGCGCTGACCTCTCAAGAAATGGGATTCGACGCTTCGCACGTCTTGGTCGGCAACCTCGATCTCCGCGCCACGGGCGTCGCTCCCGAGAACCGCCTGCAGATGTTCACGCGCGTTCGTGAATCGCTGTCCGCGGTGCCAGGCATCGAAGCGGCGGCTATCTCATTCGTGACGCCGGTCAGCGGATCGACGTGGAACCTCGAGATCAACGTGCCCGGCTACGCGGCCAACGATCGCAAAGGCGTGCTGTTCAACGGCCTCTCGCCGAACTACTTCAAGGCGATGGGCACGCCGCTGATCGCGGGCCGCGACATCGCCGATACCGATCGCCGCGGTGCGCCGGAGGTGATCATCGTCAACGAAGCCTTCGCGAAGAAATATTTCAACGGCGAGAGCCCGATCGGCCGGCAGTTCGACATCGTCGGCTTCAACGAGCGCTTTCCGACCCGCCATATGGACATCATCGGCATGGTCGGCGACACGAAGTACCAGCGGCTGCGCGAAGAGGCGCAGCCGATCATGTACGGCGCGCTCGCGCAGGAACGCGAGATCAATTCGGGCGCGCGCGTGGTGGTCCGCACGACCGGCGCGCCGTTCGATTCGCGCAACGCGATCGTGCAGGCGATCGGCGCCGTCCACAAGGACATCGCCGTCGATCTCAAGAGGCTCGACGAGGATCTCGGCGCCAACGTCCTTCAAGAGCGCCTGGTCGCGACGTTGTCCGGCTTCTTCGGCGGCCTCGCGCTGCTGCTCGCCGCGCTTGGACTCTACGGCGTGATGTCCTACACCGTGACTCGCCGCCGCAATGAGATCGGCATCCGCATGGCGCTCGGCGCCGAACCGCGCAAGGTCATTCGCCTCGTCCTCGCGAACGTCGCGTTGATCACGCTGGTGGGACTGATCGTCGGCGCCGCCGCCTCGGTTGGCACCGGCCGCTTCATCAACTCGCTGCTCTACAATCTCGCCGCCAGCGACACGACCATGATCGTCGTCACCGCGATCACGCTCGCGGCCGCGGCCGCGATCGCCGGCTACCTGCCGGCACGGCGCGCGGCGCGGATCGATCCGATGGCCGCGCTGCGCGAGGAGTAAAGCCGTTGCTTGCCACGCTCCGCCGGGAGGTGACGTTCGCGCTCAGGCAGCTGAGACGCACGCCCATCGTCAGCGGCGTCGCGCTCCTGTCGCTCGCGCTCGGCATCGGCGCCAACGTGGCGATCTTCTCGCTGGTCAACGCGCTGATCCTGAAGTCGCTGCCGATTCACGAACCGGAACGGCTCGTACAGCTGCAGTTCGTGAACAGCAACCCGCGCGAAACCACGACCGCGCTCACCAACCCGCAGTGGGAGTACATCCGCGATCACGTGAATGTGATGAGCGCCGTGACCGCGATGGGCACTGCGAGCTTCAATCTCAACGCCGGCGGAGAGTCTCGGCCGGTCCCCGGCATGTTCGTGGCCGCGCGATTCCTCGACGTCCTCGGTGTCACGCCGATCATCGGCCGCGGCTTTACCGCGGAAAACGACCAGCGCGGCAGCGCGCCGGTCGCGATGGTGAGCTACGCGTTCTGGCAGCGTGAGTACAACGGCGATCCGTCGGTGCTGGGACGCTCGATTACGCTCGACGGCCACGCGTTCACGATCGTCGGCGTCACGCCGCCGGACTTCTTCGGTTTGCGCGTCGGCAATACGTTCGACGTCATGGTGCCGATCACCACGGAGGCCCTCATCCGCGGCGTGGAAAGCTCGCTCGATCGCCGCTCCAGCTGGTGGCTCGCCGTCTTCGGCCGCCTGGCGCCTGGCCAGACGATGGCGCAGGCCGAGGCGCAGCTGCGCGCCGTGCAGCCGCAGCTGCGCGCCGCGACGATGCCTCAGGACTGGCGGCCGGCGGATCAGGCCACCTACATCCGCGATCCCTTTGGCGTCGTTCCGGCGACGACGGGCATCTCGAGCCTCCGCGATCGCTATAGCCGCGCGCTCTACATCCTGCTCGGCGTCGTGGCCCTCGTCCTGGCGATTGCGTGCGCCAACATGGCGAACCTGCTGCTGGCGCAAGCGGTGGCGCGACGCAAGGAATTGGCGCTGAGGCTGTCGCTGGGCGCCGGCCGGCGGCAATTGGTGCGCCAGCTGCTGGTCGAGAGCGTGATGCTGTCGGCGATCGGCGTGCTGGGCGGCCTGGCCATCGCCGCCTGGGGCAGCCGCGCGCTGGTGGCGATGCTGTCGTCGCGCATCACCACCGTGACGCTCGATCTGTCGATGGATTGGCGTGTCTTTACGTTCGCCGCCGGCGTCGGCGTGGCTACCGGGTTGCTGTTCGGCGTCGCGCCCGCCTTTCGCGGATCGGCGCTGACGCCGATCGACGCCCTGCGCGATCAGTCGCGCGGCGTCGTCAGTGGCGGACGGCGGGTCAATCTGGGCCACGCGCTCGTCGCGCTGCAGGTCGCCTTGTCGTTCGTGCTGGTGTTCGGATCGACGCTGTTCGTCCGCACGCTCGTCGGCCTGACCTCCCAGGCCATGGGCTTCGAATCGGAACGGGTCCTGATCGCGAACGTGGATCTGCGTCGCACCGGCGTGACCGAACAGGGCCGTGGAGCGATCTTCCTGCAAGTGCGCGATGCCGTCGCCGCCATTCCGGGCATCGAATCCGCGGCCGCGTCGTTCGTGACGCCGGTCGGGCAGAGCGCCTGGGGCCTTCGCGTCTCCGTGCCTGGCGTTTCCAGCGGCGAACTGGGGCGCAGTTCGCTGTTCAACGCCGTGACGCCCGGATACTTGCGGACGCTCGGCACGCCGCTGCTGTCGGGACGCGACTTCACGCCCGCGGATGCGCTCAACACGCCCGGCGTCATCATGGTCAACGAAGCCTTCGCCACGAAATTCTTCGCCGGCGAGAATCCCATCGGCCGCACGGTGGTGATCGAGGGCTGGTCCGCGGATCGCAAGGACAAGCCTGTCGAAGTGGTCGGGCTCGTCGCCGACGCGAAGTATCGCTCGCTGCGCGAAGAGCCGCAGGCCACGATGTATGCGCCATTCGCGCAGCAGGATCGGATTGGCTCGAGCGCGCGATTGGCGATCAAGACGTCCGGATCTCCATGGGCGGCGCGCCAGGCGGTGGTGGCAGCCGTCGACGGCGTGCACAAAGAGATCGTCCTGTCGCTGCGCACGCTCGACGAAGACATCGGCCTCGCCTTGCAGCAGGAACGGCTGATTGCCTCGCTGTCGGCGTTCTTCGGCGTGCTCGCGCTGCTGCTCGCGGTGCTCGGGCTCTACGGCGTGATGTCCTACAGCGTGAGCCGCCGCCGTAATGAGATCGGCATCCGCATGGCGCTCGGCGCTGAACCGCGCAAGGTCGTCCGCCTCGTCCTCACGAACGTCGCGCTGATCACGGTGGTGGGTCTGATCGTCGGCGCCGCCGCCTCGGTGGGCACTGGCCGTTTCATCAACTCGCTGCTCTACAATCTGTCGGCCAGCGACAAGACGATGATCGTCATCACGGCGATCGCGCTCGCGGCCGCCGCCGCGATCGCCGGCTACCTGCCGGCACGGCGGGCGGCACGAATCGATCCGATGACCGCGCTGCGCGAGGAATGATGTAGCATCCCGCTTGATGCGGGATGTTCGCGACGCGATCCGGCAATGGGCGCGCACGCCGGTCATCACCAGCGTGGTGGTGCTGTCGCTCGCGCTCGGCATCGGCGCCAACACCGCGATCTTCTCGCTGATCGATGCGCTGCTGATCAAGTCTCTACCGGTCCGCGAACCGGATCGTCTCGTCAGGATCGTCGACTCTGTCTACACCACGCACGGCATTCCGGTGTTTCATCAATTCGCTGACGCCGGCGTGTTCGAAAGCACGGCGACGATGTCGCTGCTGCGGCCGGACATTTCGAACACTCCCGAGCGCCGCAGTGCGTTCGGCATCGCCGTCAACGGCGGCTTCTTCGATACGCTCGGGGTATCGCCGGCGCTCGGCCGGTTGTTGACGCCGGAAGATGATCATGCGGGCACCGCGGCCGTCGCGGTCGCCGACTACGAGTTCTGGCAGGCGGAGTACGGCGGCCGGCCCGATGTTCTCGGCGCCACTATCAGGCTCGACGGCAAGCCGTTTACGATCGTCGGCGTCACCGAACGCGGTTTTTTCGGCTTGAACATCGGGAGGCGATTCGACGTGGCCATCGCGCTCAATGGCTACCGAACGCTCTACCCGGATTCGATGGACCAGATCAGCAACAGTTTCGCGATCATTGGCCGGCTCAAGCCCGGCCAGACGATCGCCGCCGCAGAGGCGGAAGTGCGCGCGCTGCAACCGGGCATTCGCGCCGCGCTGCACCTGAACGAGAAGATGCCATGGCTGGGGAAACCGGCCAATGTGAGTTCGCTCAGGTCCGGCATCTCCACGACAACGCAAGAACAGTACGCGCGTCCGCTGACCGTGTTGATGGCGCTCGTCGCGCTCGTGCTCCTGATCGCGTGCGCGAACGTCGCGAATCTCCTCATTGCGCGCGGCACCGCCAGGCGCGGCGAGCTCGCAGTCCGGTTGTCGCTCGGGGCGACGCGCGGACAGATCCTGTGGTCGCTCCTCATCGAAAGCCTGGCGATTGGGCTGGTCAGCGCGGTGGCCGCGGTGATCGCCGGATCGTGGATCGCGCGCGCGATCGTCAATGCGGTCGCCGTCAACGAAAGCGGCGGCTTCGCCAACTGGATCGACGTGCCGCTGAACGAACGCGTCATGGGCTTCACGATCGCCGTCGGCGTCCTGACCGCCATTGTCTTCGGCGTCGGCCCGGCATTGTGGGCGACGCGTGTCGATCCGCTCGACGCGATGCGGCAGCGCGCCCGCGGGTTGATCGGCGGCAGCAGCCGCTTCGGCATCGCGCAGGTGCTGGTCGCCTTCCAGGTCGCCCTGGCCTTCGTGTTGATCCTCGGTGGCAGCCTGCTGGTGCGCAGCTTCATCTCGATGACGTCACAGGATCTCGGGTTCGATCGCCGAAGCATTGTCGTCGCGGTCCCGGACTTCAGCCGCAACAGTGTGGCGCGGAGTGCGCGCGTCACGGTGGCGGCCCGGGTTCGCGACAGGTTGCGCGCCGTCCCCGGGGTGCAGGACACCAGCATCGCCGAGTCGACACCCTTTGGCTTCGGAGCGGGACACGTGCCGTTTTCGCTCGATGGCGATCCGCTCGGCGGCGAGCGAATCGAGATGAATCGGATCAGCGACGGCCACTTCAAGACGCTGGGAATCGCCGTGAAGGCCGGGCGCGATTTCGACGCGATCGGCCGGGAGTCGCGGCAGTCGGCGATCGTCAACGAAGCGTTCGTCACCCGCTACCTGGCCGGCCAACCACCGATCGGTCGGGCGCTGCGTTTGAGCATGCGCGATCGCAAACAGGTCGAGATCGTCGGCGTGGTCGCCAATTCGCGCCACACATCACTGCGCGAGCCGGTTGCGCCCGTCGTGTTCATTCCGCTATTGCCAGACGAGCCAACGTGGATGGAGATCAACATCCGCAGCCAGCTGCCCGAGCGGCAAGTCCAGGCCGCGGTGCTCGACACGATGCGCGAGCTCGCTCCGGGCGCCAGCGTCGAGTTTCGTTCGATCGAGACCGGCTTTCGCTACGCGGCAGCGCGAGATCGCGTGATCGCATGGCTCGCCGGTGGATTTGCGGCGCTTGCACTGTTGTTGTCGGCGATCGGCCTCTACGGCGTGATGTCGTACCAAGTGATTCGGCGGCGGCAGGAATTCGGTGTGCGCGTTGCGATTGGCGCGGCGCCGGGAACAGTGACGGCGTTGATTCTCAGGCAGGCCGGCTGGATCATCGGCATCGGCGTCGTAGTCGGTTTAGCGGGCGCCCTGGCGTCGGGACGATTGATCGCGGCGCTGCTCTACGGCGTCACGCCGGCCGATCCGGCGTCAATCGCGATCGCCACAGCGTTTCTCGCAGCTGTCACTCTGCTCGCCGGGCTGATACCGGCGCGGCGGGCCTCGCGCGTCGATCCGATGGTCGCGCTGCGCGAGGAATAGGGATCGGGATCGGGATCGGGAATCAGGGTAGCGCGCGGTACTTGAAGTTCTTGAAGCGCACTTCGCCCTCACCCGACGCATAGAGCGCGGGGCGCAAGCTCAAAAAATCGTAGGCGACGTTGTGGTGATAGCCCGACACCTCGATCGCGCGATCGAACTTCTCCCACCTCTTGCCGTCGGCGCTGAAATGAAGCGTGACGATGTGGCGATCGTTGCGCAGCCGGATCCAGGCGTGCTGCCCGAGGCCCGCGGGTTTCGCTGACGTGCGATCCATGCCGTAGAGATGCAGGCGCAGGTTCCGGTCCGAGAATCCGAGACCGGCATACAGCTTGCGGCTGTAGAACACCAGCAGGCCCGCGCTCGCATTGCGATCGGCGTCGATCTCCACTTCCATCTCGTAGGCGTGATCGCCGTTCACGAACCAGAGCGGCGAGCTGTCGGCGGGGCCGCTGCCCTTCCCTTTCAACACGAGCGCGCCGTTCTCGTAGCGATAGCGATTGCGATCGGCCTCATCACCGGCGTAGAAGCTCCACTGCACGCCCATCCGCGGTCTTGAGAAATCATCGGAGAACGCAAAGCCGTGAGGGCCCGCGTCGCCTGCCGGTTTGACGATCGGGGACGCCGGATCAGCTCCGGCGGCGCGGAACCAACCATCCGCTGTCCACTCGATCGGCTCGAGCAGCGTCTGGCGGCCGAGCGTGTAGAAGCCGTTCTCGTAGGCGTGATAGACCATCCACCACTTGCCGGCACGATCCTCGACGAGCGTGCCGTGTCCCTTCGACCACCAGCGCTCAGCGCTCGACTTCGTTCGCAGGATCGGATTGTAGGGAGAGTTCTCCCATGGCCCTTCGATCGATGTCGATCGCGCCGCCACGACCATGTGGCCGGTTGCCGGTCCGGCGGTGCCGCCTTCGGCGAGCACCATGTAGTAATAGTCGCCGCGGTGAATGATCTTCGGGCCTTCCTGCGCGAAGCCTTCGACGATCCACTCGTCGGGATACTTCCAGCCGTCGTAGATCTTCTTCGGCGCGCCAACGGTCGAGAGCCCATCGTCGCTCAGCTGCACCAGCTCGCCGGCGCTGAGAAGCAGATAGCGCTTGCCGTCAGGACCGACGGCATGGCCCGGATCGATCCTCGTCAGCTTGAGATCGATCGGCGCGCTCCACGGTCCGCGAATATCGTCGGCCCAGATCACGTAGTTCGATCGATTCGGTGAAATGCCAGGAAAGTAAATGTAATAGCGGCCGTTATGCTTCACGAGATCCGGCGCCCACACCGAACCCACATTCTTGAACAGCGCGGGACCGATCGGCTGCCAGTTGACGAGATCGCGCGAGTGCCAGATGACCAGACCCGGATACGCATCGAACGACGAGAACGTCATGTAGTAGTCGTCGCCGTCTTTGAGAATCGAGGGATCCGGATGATCGCCGGCCATGATCGGATTCAGGAACGTGCCGTCGCCGCGATCGGCCTTGCGCTGCCCTTCGATGCCCTTGGGGTATTCAGTGGCAGGCTGCTGGCGAGCCGCGAGGAACCCTCGCGCCGACAACCACTCAGTCATGCGTTCCGGCCAGCTCGACGTCGATCCGAGGCCAGGCGCGAAACCGAAACCATGCGCGCCCTTCTCGTAGAAATGCGATTCGACAGGAACGCCGCTGGCGCGCAACGATCGGACCAGCGCCTCGCTGTTTTCGATCGGAACCGCTCGATCCTCCGACGTGTGGACGACGAAGAACGGCGGCATGTCGCGCCGCACGTGCTTGTCGATCGAAAGACGATCGATCAGCGACGCCGATGGAGTGGCGCCGAGCAAGTTGCGGCGCGAGTCGGCATGCGCGAACGGCGCCTCCATGGTCACGACCGGATACAGCAACGCCACAAAGTCCGGCCTGCCGCTGATCGCGTCCGTCGCGGCGCCGGTGCGCCCCTCGGGCGCATCGAACCATGCCGCGGCCGACGCCGCCAGGTGGCCGCCCGCCGAGGCGCCAAACAAACCGATCCGATCCGAACGCACATCGAATTCAGCGGCGCGCGATCGCACCACACGAATCGCGCGAAGCACGTCCTGCAGTGGCGCCGGATGACCATACTCGGACAATCGATACTTGAGCGCGAACACCGACACGCCGATTGAGGTCAGGTGGCGCACGGCGCCTGCCACTTCGTTATCCATTGCGAGCCGCGCATAACTGCCGCCGGCGCAAACGATGGCGGCAGTCCCTGTTGATGTGCCCGGTGCCGCCGGATAGAACGTGAGCGATGGATCGTGAACATTGACGATGCGGCCGTCGACGATGCGCTCGGGACCCGCATCAGGTTTGCGTCCCGGCACGCCTTCGGGCCAGAGCGCGATGACTTTGGCCGGAGCCGTCAGGAACTGCGACGACGGCAACGCCAATGGAGTGATGCGAATCGTGTGAATGCGCCCCTTGAACCAGAACACGCGGTTCTGACGAACACCGATCGACGTTTGCCCCGCCTGCAACGGCAGGAATGCGACAGCGCCCGAGCCCTCCCCGACTCCGTCCACGTAATGACGCTGGGTCGTGCCATCAAACGTCAGTGCCGCCACGTGCCAGGATGCGGCGGCATGGGTCCGGGCTGGATCAAGCAACGCCAATTCCGCTGGCACATGTCTGAGATAGGTATCGAGCGCCCACCGGCCATTGTTCAGGCGCAATTCGATCAGCGCGCGGTTCTCGCCGGTCTTTTCCTGAAGATGCAGGAAACGCTGCTCGACCGGTCCATCACTGTCGGGAGCAAACAGCACCTCGATCGTGAACCGCGATAGCCCCTCGATCGGATTGCGCGCGATCAACAAACCGTCAGACGAACCGTTGAATTGAACGGCAGGACCGATGTCGGTCTGAACGACGGCGGGCGCGCCGATGATCTCGATCGCATCCGAGCCGGTCCGAGACAGATTGTCGAGGCGCCAGGTCACAACGGCGGGCGCCGGCTGCGCGGCCACCATCACGCCAAGCGCGAAAACGATCGCCGTGAGTCTCATGTCACTTCGGCGAATCGAGCGCCTTGATCAGGATGCCCATGTTGCGGACGTAGGCGTCGATCGAGATGCCCATCAGTTTCGGATCCGGATATGGCGACGTATCCGTCTCGTCACCCACGTAGGTCTGCGAATAGTCGCCGGGCTGCGGTGCCTTCGAGCCGTCGGCTTTGTAGGGGTGGCTGGTGTAGCCGAGCGGCGCCAGCCAGTAGCCCTGCGCGTTGAGCTCGGCGACGACCTTCGCGGCATCGCCGTTGGCACCGGGCGTGTAGTACTTCGCGAGCGGCACCTTTCCCGCGCCGAGCTTCAACGGTGATGTCTTGATCACCTCGGCTGGCGGCGTGTTGCGCGCGTTCTCATACTGCTTGCGCAAGCCGGCGACGTCGATGTTGCGGAACGAGCTGTAGTGAACGATCGTGCCCTTCGGATTCTTGTCCACGTAGTAGCGGCCGTTGAACACGTTCGAGCCTTCACGATGCACGTAGAGCGGCTCATTGGTGCCGAGCTCCACGAACGTCGGATGCGTGCGGCCCGGCGGCGCCACGCCCGGCGGCAGCTTCAGTTTCTCGAGCCAGTCGAGGACTTCCGGAATCCGAGCCAGGTATTTCGTTTCACCGGTCAACCGATAAAAGCGGATCAACAAGCCGATGTTGCCCGCGGTCGTGTGGGTCACGAGCGCTTTCGGCTCATAGGTGCGCGCGCCCGACGGCTGCAGATCGAGCGTGTGCTGCAGACCCCACGCCGGCTGCGGCGGACCGAGCTGCGTGACGATGAAGGCGTTCATGCCGCGGATGATCGGATCGATCAGCCGCTCCTCGCCGAACGCCTGGTAGCACATCAGCAGAAAATCCATGTTCTCTGCCGCAACGTCGTCGTTGAAGGTCGCGTAGCTCGTGTAATCAGGAAGACCGTGCAGCCCCGCCGCCTGCACCTTTGGGAACCGCTGCGGCCACACGCCGATCGGATACTGGCTGTCGAGCACGAACTTGATCGCCTTGTCGAGCGGCACCTTGTATTTCGGATCCTTCTTCTCGACGTAGAGACGCAGGAAGAACTTCGCCGATTCCGCCGTGCCGGCATCGTCGAACGTGGCATTGCCGTAATAGTGCTGAAACTCCTCGAGACGCCACGCGTTCCTGCCGATGGTGTCGTACCACTTGCGCAGCGACGCCTCGCCGGCGAAGTCGGCGATGTAGTTCCAGCCGCCCGACGGATGCTGCGCGAACATCAGCGCCGACGCGACCTGCTCGGCGGCACGGTAGTAATAGTCGTCGCCGGTGGCGTGATAGGCATCAAGAAAGAGGTGCCCCATCGACGGCGTGCCTGGCGGCTGGATCCAGATCATCGTCGGCGTGGCTTCCATTTCGCCCCACCGCCGCGTCATGTCGGGCAGGTACGACCACACGTAGCCGCCCTTGTAGGCGACCTTGTCGATCATGAAGGTAGTGGCGCGCTTCATTGTCGCCAGCACCTGCTCGCGCGATGGCTGCTGGGCGCGCGTGGGCGCCACGGCGATCACACTGACGATCGCGATCGCGGCCGCGATCGAATTACGTGCCCGGCTGAACATACGGTACCTGTCCGAACATGCGTCGCTCGCGGCCACGCGGATCGTCTTCCACGCGGGTCTCGCGATCGAAAATCATCGTCGCCCGCCGCTTCACATCGAAGGCCGGCCACGGCGGCAGACCCTGCACATTGGGATCGCCCGTGCGCGCGAAGGCGACGAAGGCGCGGCTCATCAGCGCCGACAGGCCATCCTGCTCCCCGCCCGACCCGACAAAGTGCGGCGTGATTGCGGCATTGTCGAACGTGAACGGGACATCGAGACCGTGATGCGCGCCCCACTTGCCGCCGTCGATTGGCGTCAGCCAGTCGAACTGATACACCCACGTCGGCGCGGATCCTACCGGCTGCGCGGCGCGACGATCCGCTTCGATCACCTGGCCGCGCCACGATCGTGAGTCGGTTGTCGCCGCAAAGAAGACGTCCGCCGGCGAATACTTCGGATACCACTCGCGATACTTCGCGATCACCTCGGCGCGATCCAGCGTGCCCATGAAGGGCGAGTTCGCCTTCAGCTTCGGCAGCAGCGTCTCCCAGGTCAGCTCGAACAGCGAGGGATCACCACGGCCGATCAGCGTGCGCGTTTCGCCACGCGTGTTGCCGAGGATCATCGGAATCTTCGCGGACTGCGGCGGTGCATCCGGCTCGAATGGATCGCGTGGAAGAATTCGTCCGTCCTTGACGGGACCAAGATACGCCGGCGCGCGGCTCACCTTGACGAGCTGCTCCATCGGCAGCGTTCGCAGCCGATTGATGCCGGGACGATCGGGCGCGAGGCCAAGCGCCGTGAAGAGCGCCGTGGCGTTGGTCGTCGCGGTTTCAGGCCGGCTCGCCGTGACCTGCTGTCCGCTCTGCGTCAGCACGCGATGGAACAGGCCGGCGGCCTTCGGCATCGCCATCAGCGTGGCGCACTTCGCGCCGCCGCCAGAGTGACCGAAGATCGTCACGTTCCCGGCGTTGCCCCCAAACTCGGCGATGTTGGCGCGCACCCACTCGAGCGCGAGGATCAAATCCAGTTGTCCGGCATTGCCGGATGCCGCGAAGTTCGGATCGAATGCGCCAAGGTGCAGATATCCGAAGGCGTTGAGACGATGGTTGACGGTGACGACCACGACGTCGCCACCGCGGCTCAACCGCTCGCCATCGGTTTCGATGTCGTTGCTCGTGCCGCCTGAGTACGCGCCGCCATGGAACCACACCATGACCGGCCGCTTCGCGTTGTCACGCAGGCCTGGAGTCCACACATTGAGATGCAGACAGTCTTCGCTGATCGGGCGGCTGCCCGGTTGCGGGGCGACGAGGCCGAACTCGAGCGCATCGCGCACTCCGGTCCACGGCTGCGGAGCGACAGGCGGAAGAAATCGGCGCCGGCTCGTGTCGGCGCCGTAACGAATGCCCTTGAAGATGTGGATGCCGCCGTTGGCGCGGCCGCGCCACTTGCCCTGCGCGGTTTCGACGATCGATTCGGCAGACTGCGCTCGCGCGACCTGCCCGCCGTAGCCTTGGCGAAGGCGGGGGCCCCCGATCAACGGGGACCCCGCGACGAGCAGATGCAGGAACGAACGCCGGCGCATTTCGCTTCTGTGCTTTCTGTGCCTGCGGTGGCCTAGAACACGAAGCGGACGCCGAGCTGAATCTCGCGGCCCTGGCTGTCGACGCGCTTGCGCGTCACCTTGCCGAAGTTCGTGCTCGCCAGGTTCACTTCGGGCTGATCCCACACGATCACGTCGAACACGTTGTAGGCCTCGATGCGCGCCTGCAGGCGGTACTTCGATCCCATGTTGAACGACTTGGTCAGCGTCATGTCGGTGAACGGCGACCACGGCCCGTTCAGCCCCTTGTAGTAATAGGGATTGCTGCGCGGCGTGAACGAGTCCTGCACCGCAAACATGCTGGTGTCGAACCACTTGTCGCGCGTCGGGTTGCTGAGCGTCGGATCGCCCGACACCACGTAGCTGGTGTTGAAGAACACCGGCCGGCCTGAATAGAAG
>Ga0207428_10000811_pt1 | contig 35342 bp, 29 predicted proteins | sample RhiMethybrSRZTD1_FD_187600 | JGI IMG/M metagenome (GOLD analysis project Ga0207428, IMG submission 187600) | Populus rhizosphere microbial communities from Tennessee, USA - Rhizosphere MetaG P. TD hybrid SRZTD1 (SPAdes) (version 3) | ecosystem: Host-associated > Plants > Roots > Rhizosphere >...
CCTTCAGCTCCGCGGCGGCGTTGGCGCTATTCGCCGCCGGCGTGGCGCCGCCCTGTCCCCCGAAGCGCGGCGCCGCCTGTGGCAGCGCCGGCTCAATCGGCAGATCGAGCAGATCGCGCGCCGTGGCGACGGCGTTCCCGATGGCGAGCAGCGTGCCGCCGTTCTCGACGAACTTCTTCAGGTTCGCCCAGCCGGCATCGCCGATGCCGAACGCCCACGACCATTCCGCCGGATCGTTGGTCTTGGCGTTGAGGCCGTTCATCATGCGCTGCTTCGTCGTGCCCGAGGGCAGGATGATGACGTCGTACTTCGCGTTCAGATCGCCGGCGAAGTCCTGCGCCTTCATGACCTCGTGGTTGATGCCCCACTGCTCGAGCATCCACATCTGCCAGCCCGCGGGCATGTTGCCCGCGGCTTTGTAGAGGCCAACCTTCGTATTCGGCTTCAAGCGCTCACCTTCAACCTGCGGCGGCGCATCGACGCCCGCGACCGCAATGCCGAGCTCCTTGCCGTACTTCTCGACGATCGGTTGCGACGCGGCCGTCGACGGGATCACCCACGTGCCGGGCGCGAATTTGCCCTGCGCTGAGCCTGTCGAAGCGTCGAACGCCTTCGAGGCGCGATACACGGGGACGTTGGCCTTCTGCAGCTGCGCGATCATCTTGAACGTGCCGTAGCTTTCCGGACCGATCAGATACGCGCTCTTCGGCTTCGCGGCCACGGTGGCGGTCATCGGCGCGACCTTCTTCACCAGCTCGAGCTGCGCGTCGAACGGCTTCGCGACGGCGTCGACACCAACGCCGGTCAGCATCCACAGCGTGTGACCGGTGACGTCGTACGGCGGCTCGGGCGGGCCGCCCGGGAACAAGCGGAGATCCGGATAGTCCTGGCGCGACAGCATCGTGTTGGCAAACCCGCCGTAGGGTTGCGCGGTCTTGATCACGAACGATCCCGCCGGATACTGCCTGCCGTTGGCGCTGAACGCCGCGGTGGCGCGATGAATCTCCACGGCGCCGAACTGCAGGATGTCGAGCATCTCGTAGAGACCGAAGTTGTCGCGCTGATCGGCCGAGACCACATACGCGTACGGACCGACCATGCCGTTGGCCATGTCGCGATTGACGCGATAGAAATTCATCAGCCAGTTGCGTCCGTACTTCGCGACTTCGGTCATGCCGGCAATCGCCACGGTCACGCCGTAATCAACCTGCTGGCCGAGCGTCCACGTGTCTTTCGTGTACGGCACCGGGAAATGCGCGCGCGAGTCCTGCCATCCGAGCGGTCGCCCGTTGGGGCTCTTCACCGGATCGGCGAGGTTGCTGTTGGCGATCTCGGTGAGGATGCGCGGCTGGCCGTGGTAGACCATGTACTGGCGCGCCGGCGACCACATGTCGTAGGCGTCTTCCCACGCTACGCCTTCCTTGCCTTCCGACAGCAACGCGTGCGCCATCGCCTGGCCGACGGTGCCCTGCTCCATGCGCAGCAGCGGGTGCATGTTCGGATCGAACGGCTCGGTGAACGGCGGCACGAAAATGCGCGCGCCGTTGCCGCCCTGCTGGTGCATGTCGTGCGTGATGATCGGCTTGTACTTGTTCTGGACCGCCTCGATGTTCATGCGCGTTTCCTTCTGCGTGAACATGAACCAGTCGCGGTTGTCGTCGTGGCCGACGTACTTGTGATACAGGTCGGGGAACACGCGCTGATACGGCGTGCCCTTGGTCTTGTACCAATGATCGATCACCAGCACCTGGCCGTCGGGATTCTGAGACGGCACCATCAGGACGACGCTGTTGTCGAGAATCTCGCGCGTCTGCGCGTCGGTGGCCGTGGCCAGCCGATGCACGATGTTGATGATGGCCTGGCCGTTGCTGACTTCAGTGGAGTGAATCGTCGCGTAGATGAAATAGAACGGCTTGCCCTCGGCGGCGAGCTTCTCCGCCTCGGCTTCGGACAGGCCGCGCGGATCGGCCAGACGCCGGTTGATCTCGACGAGCCGATCGAACTTCGCCAGGTTCTCCGGCGAGCTGATGCGCAACAGCGGATAGCTGTTCCCCATCGTCGTCTTGCCGAGCTCCTCGTACTTGACGCGGTTGGTCTGCTTCGCGAGCAGTTGGAAGTATTCGAGGATTTTCGGATAGCGCGCCAGCTCACCGTCGGCGCCGATCTTGAAACCGAAATACTGATCAGGATGTGGGACGGCCTGCTGCGCGGTCATCCGCCCGGATGACAGGGTCAACAGCGCCAGGGCGATCACCGAGAAACGAAGGGCATTACGCATGCCCGGGATTCTACCTTTTGCGCAGGGCGAATCCCACGGAGACGAAGGGCCGCGGCGGCGTGTCGCCGTGGACGCCGGTGCCGGCGCTGATGTCGAGCTGCGCGTTGCGGCCGAGGAAGATGGCGGCGCCGCCGTCGACAATCACCGACGAGGCGCCCTGTTCGGTTTCCGGCGCCTGGATGCCGGAATCGATAAACCACGCGACTTTCGGCGTCGGCTCATACGACAGCGTCACGGCAGCCAGGCCCGTAACGAACCGGCCATCTTCGGTTTCGTACGAGGCCAGCCCGACGTTGGGATTGAGCGAGAACGATTTCGCCAGCTCAAAGTCCATCGCGAGGCGGAGGTCGCCCGTCACGCGCGAGGCGTGAAAGTCCCCCGTGCCCCACGCCGGGAACACACGTGCGATCACCCCGAAGCCGGGATGCACCACGATCTCGGCGCCGATCGAAATCGGCGCGATGCCATAGTCCTTCTGCCCGCGATTCGTCTCGGCCGTCCACGTGTTGCTCTCGACGCGCGCTTCGAGTCGATCGAGCAGGCCGATGCGAACCAGCGTCGGGAGAAACCAGACCCTGTCGGCCGGACGCGACTCCCATTGCACGCCGGTCTCGAGCTGAATCGAGCGCGGCTTGATGACCGTGCTGGTGTCGGCGATGCCGGGACGATCGGCGTCGATCCGATCGGATGATTGGGCAAAAGCAACAGTGGAAAAAAGGACGCCGATCGAGACGAGAACGGAAAGACGAATGATCGGCCTCGCGGCCGATTCTATCGTCAGCGGAACGCCGCCAGCAACGCGCCGAATGCGGCAAACTGCGCGACGAAAAAGCCGAGCAGCCACCGCATCAAGCTGGCATGGCGGTCGATCATCTCCGCGCGCAGATCCTTGAGGTCCAGCCGCACGGCGCCGCACTCTTCGCCCAGCCGGCGCTCGAGGCGCTCCAGCGTGACGACGTTCACTTCGTCCTCTTCCAGGATTTCAATCGGCCTGAGCGAACCACGCATCGACATGAGATCACCTCCCTGTTCCTGACGACGACGGTGCCATCGTCCAGACGAAGAGGCAAGGGAGAAAGGAAGTGGAGGACGAGATTTAACAGATCGCAAAAATTGCGACGCCTGTTCAGTGTGCTGGTGTCGCTTTGAGTTCTGTTTCGTGCATCTCGCGCAGCCGGAACTTCTGGATCTTGCCGGATGCGGTCAACGGAAATGCGTCGACCACTTTGATGAAGCGCGGCACTTTGAACCGGGCGATGCGCTCGCGACAAAACGACTGCACTTCGTCCGGCACAATCGTCGCGCCCGGATGCAGACGAAGCGCGGCCGCGACGTCTTCGCCGAAGAACTCGCTCGCGACCGCATACACGGACGCATCGGCGATCGACGGATGCGTGCGCAGCACGTCTTCGACTTCCTTTGGCGCGATGTTCTCGCCGCCCCGAATGATGATGTCCTTGATGCGGCCGGTGATCCGCACGCGGCCGTCTCGATCGATCGACGCCTGATCGCCGCTTCGCAGCCAGCCGTCTTTGGTGATCGCGGCGGCCGTCGCCTCCGGCATCTCGTAGTAGCCCTTCATCACTACGTAGCCGCGCGCCCACAGCTCGCCGTCGGCGCCGGTTGGAACATCCTGGCCGGTGGACGGATCGACGATGCGCACTTCGACTTCGGGCATGACGCGACCCACGGTCTGCGTCCGCTCGACCAGATCGGCATCGCGCGGAGTCTGCGTCAGGCCCGGCGAGGTTTCGGTCAGGCCATACACGATCGTCAGCTCGCGCATCTTCATCTGATCGATGACGCGGCGCATCAACGGCTCAGGACACAGCGCGCCGGCCATGATGCCGGTGCGCAGCGACGAGGTATCAACGCGATTGAAGTCCGGGTGTTCGAGCTCCGCGAGAAACATCGTCGGCACGCCGTAGAGCGCCGTGCACTTCTCGCCATCGACGACTTCGAGCACGCGGGTCGCGTCGAAGAATTCCAGCGGACACAGGCACGCGCCATGCGTATACGCGGCAAGGACGCCGAGCACGCAGCCGAAGCAGTGAAACAGCGGCACGCACAGGCACAATCGATCCTCCGGCGTGTAGCCGAGGCCTTCGCCAATCCAATAGCCGTTGTTGACGATGTTCCGGCTCGAGAGCATGACGCCCTTGGGAAAGCCGGTCGTGCCGGACGTGTATTGCATGTTGATCACGTCGTCGACGCCGACGGATCGTTCACGCTCGTCGAGCGCCGCCTCTGAAACACTCGCGGCGCGGGCGCGAAGCTCCGAGTACGGCGTCGCATCAGACGGACACGCATCGCCGATGAAAAACACCCGCTTCACGCCGGCGGAGTGTGATTCACGGAACTCCGCCATGTAGTCGACGCCCCTGAAGCCGGCGATCGTGAACAGCGTTTCGCTCTGGCTCTGGCGGAGCAGGTATTCGATTTCGCGCGCGCGGAGCGAGGTGTTGACGGTGACGAGGATCGCGCCGATCTTGGCGAGCGCGAACTGCAGCACGATCCATTCGGGCACGTTGGTGGCCCACACCGCGACACGATCGCCGCGCTGCACGCCGGCCGCCATGACACCGCGGGCAATGACGCGTGCCTCGGCCTCGAGCTCGCGAAAGCTCCAGCGCGGACCGCCGGCATACACGAGCGCGTCCCGGTCAGGGACGGCCGACGCGAGATGCGTCAGGAGCCGGCCGACGGTGACGTCACGAACTGGCAACGAGAGCGTGGTGATGATGCCGGATTCTACCGGGCCATGCCGGTCGAATGAAGTTGAGATTGAGTGTCAGGTTTTGCGCGTTCGCGGACGTTGACTAAGCTCACCAGGCGTTGGTCGTCGGGAATCGCTTCAAAGCCCAACTGTTCATCTGGTCGGCGGCGGTCGTCTACGTGGCGGCGATCGGGGCGGCCACGGTGGGCGCCGAGCAGGCACCCGCCAGGGCGCCGGCGGGCCCCGCCGTGCCCGCCAACGCGACCGGCGAGCAGATTTTTGCGGCCGCGTGCGCGACCTGCCACGCCGCGGACGGGACCGGCTCGCCGAAGAGCGTGGTCGGGTTCACGCCGCTCGCCAACGGACACGACCTGCCCGACTTCACGGACTGTTCGATCAACACGGTCGAGCCGCTGCCGGACTGGGTGGCGGTGGTTCACGAGGGCGGCCCGGTTCGCGCGCTCGATCGCCACATGCCGGCGTTCGGCGAAGCGCTGACGCGCGAGCAGATTGAACGGACCGTCAAGTATCTGTGGTCGTTCTGCGATGACCGATCGTGGCCACGTGGCGACCTGAATTTCCCGCGCGCGTTCTTCACCGAGAAGGCATTCCCGGAAAACGAGACGGTGATCACCACCGGCGTGACGACCAGCGGCGCGAAGAGCGTCACCAACCAGATCGTCTACGAGCATCGCATCGGTTCGCGCGGCCAGTACGAGATCGCGGTGCCGATCGACATGCAGCAGGCCGAGGCAGGCGGGTCGTGGAGCCGCGGGCTCGGCGATATCGAGTTCGCGGTGCGGCGGATTTTTTACCACAGCGTCGCGCGCGGCAACATCTTCGCGGCCGGCGCCGCCGTCGTGCTGCCAACCGGCAAGGAGGAGCTCGGCCTGGGCAACGGCGTCACGATCGTCGAGCCGTTTGCGATGTTCGGCCAGGCGTTCGGCAACGGGTTCATCCAGCTGCACACCGGCATCGAGATCCCCACCGACCATGAGAAGGGTGAGAACGAAGGGTTCGTGCGGACGGCGGCGGGCTACACGTTCGCGCAGGATCGTGGCTTCGGCCGGGCGTGGACACCGATGCTGGAAGTGCTGATCGCGAAGCCCGACGGCGGATCGGCGGAGTGGGACGTGGTGCCGCAAATGCAGATCTCGCTCAGCAAACTGCAGCATGTCCTGCTGAGCGTGGGCGCGCGCATTCCCGTCAACGAGCGCGAGGAACGCAAGCCGCAGTTTCTCACCTACTTCCTGTGGGACTGGTTCGACGGCGGGCTGTTTCAATTCTGGAAATGAGCGCGATGCGAGGTCTATTCCGATCGAACCGGATCGTCGCGATCGCCGCGACCGCGTGGGCGCTCGCGCTCTTCACGGCGGCGCCACGCGCCACGGATCAGCAGCGCCCGGCCGCGACGTCGGCGAACGCGCATCGCGACCTGTCGCTGTTCACGCACTCCGACGACTGCGTCGCGTGCCACAACAACCTCAGCGCGGCTAACGGTGAGGATGTGTCGATCGGCGCGAGCTGGCGCTCGACGATCATGGCGCATTCGTCGCGCGATCCGTACTGGCAGGCGTCGGTCCGCCGCGAAGCGATCGATCATCCGTCGCGTTCGGCCGACATCCAGGATGAATGCGCGGCGTGCCACATGCCGATGCCACGCCGCATTGCCCACGCGGCGGGCGCAAAGGGCGAGGTCTTCTCACACTTGCCGATCGCCCGCGATCAATCTGCGCTGCAGCGGCTCGCCGGCGACGGGGTGTCGTGCACGGTCTGCCACCAGATTGCGGCTGACGGACTGGGAACGCGCGACAACTTCAACGCCAACTTTCTCATCAAGCCGCCGCTGCCCAACGGAATGCGCGTCATCTACGGCAACTACGAAGTCGATCCCGGCCGCCGGCGAATCATGCACTCGGTCACCGGCTTTCAGCAGGAGGCGGCCCCGCACATCAAGCAGTCGGAGCTGTGCGCGACCTGCCACACGCTAATCACCCAGGCCTTTGGACCCGACGGCGCGGTGATCGGCGAGCTGCACGAACAGATGAACTTCCAGGAGTGGCAGCACAGCGACTACGCGAAGATCGATCAACGGAGCTGCCAGTCGTGCCACATGCCGTCGGTGGCGGGGCCGATCCGCATCGCCTCCGTGCTCGGCGACGAGCGCGACAGCCTGGCCCGTCATAGCTTCGTCGGCGGCAACGCGCACATGCTGCGGCTGCTCAATCGCTTTCGCAACGAGCTCGGCGTGACCGCGCCCGCGTCGGAACTGGAAGCCACGGCCAGCACCACGATTCGACAACTGCAGCAGGACACCGCCACGATCCGCGTGAGCGCGCCACAGCTGGCGTCGGGCCGCCTCGCCTTCGACGTCGAGGTCACGAATCTGACGGGGCACAAGTTCCCGACCGGCTATCCATCGCGCCGCGCCTGGCTGCACGTCACGGTGCGTGACGCGCGCGGCCGCATTGCGTTCGAATCAGGCGCGATCACCGACGCCGCGTCGATCACCGGCAACGACAACGACCGTGACGCCGCCGCGTACGAGCCGCACTACGAGGAAATCTCGTCCGCGGACCAGGTGCAAATCTACGAGTCGATCATCGGCGATCGCGCCGGCGCGGTGACGACGGGATTGCTGACGGCGACGCAGTATCTGAAGGACAACCGCCTGTTGCCGCGCGGCTTCGACAAGGCCACGGCGGCGCCGGAGATCGGCGTGTTCGGCGCGGCCAGCACCGATCGCGACTTCGCGGGCGGCGGCGATCGCGTGCGCTATCGCATGCCGGTGAGCGGCGACGGGCCGCATCGCGTCGAGGTCGAGCTGCGTTATCAATCGATCGGCTTCCGCTGGGCGTCAAACCTCGAGCCCATCAAAGCCGACGAAGCGGCGCGATTTGTTTCGTACTATAAGGCGACGGCGGCGGGATCCTCCGTTGTCGTCGCCGCGGCTACGGTAACCGTTGAGTCGAGGACGCCATAATGCCGAGTCTCGCTTCTATTCATCCGCAGGTCGTTCACTTCACGATCGTCCTCGCCATCATCGGCGCAGCCTTTCGGGTGATTTCGCTGCTTGGCCGGCCGAAATGGATCAGCCCCGCCGCGACGACGCTGTTGCTGCTGGCGGCACTGGCAGGATACGTGTCGTCGCAATCGGGAACCGCGGCGCACGGCCCCATCGAACGCATTCCCGGCGTGCGTCCGGCCGTCCAGGAACACGAGGAGTGGGGAGAACGCGCGCGGAACGCGCTGTTTATTCTCGCCGGTATCGAGCTGGTCGGCCTGGCGATGTGGAAGTCGTCGAAGGTGAAGCTCGTGCACGGCATTGCGGCGATCGGCGCGCTCGTCTGCGTAGGGATCGTCTACGAGACCAGCGAGCATGGCGGCGAGCTCGTCTACTCGTACGCCGGTGGACCCGGGTTGCGGACCGGCGACGCAAAAGACACCGAGCGCCTTTTACTGGCGGGCTACTACAACCAGGCGATGGCGGATCGCAAAGCGGGGCGACTCGATTCAGCGGCGCAATTGATCAAGGACGCGGCGGCGCGCTACAACGCCGATCCCGAAGTGCGGCTGCTCGCCGCCGAGTCGCTGCTGCTCGATCAAAAGAATCCGCAGGGCGCGATCGATGCGCTCGCGTCATTCGAACCGACGCCGCAACTCCGCATCCGTAAGGGCATGCTGCAGGCGGATGCGTTCGAAGCGCTTGGGCAGAAAGACGCGGCGATCGCGGTGCTGCAGGCGCTCGTCTCCCAGACACCGAACGCGCGGGTGCAGCAGCGCATCGACAAACTGCAGGGCAAGAGTCAGTAGCCGCGGCGCTTCCAGCGCGGACCGTGGATCGCCAGGTCCACGGCATCGCCCGGCGTCTGCAACGCGAAGCCGTCGGCGCGCGCGTCGCGGATGAACTGCGCATCGACCTTGTGGATGCGGAACCGCACCAGTTGTTCCTCGGTGATCGTCGCGAAGCCGAGGTCCCTGATCGACTTGATGAATTCGGGCGTCACCTTGTGAATGCGGAACTTCACCAGGTCCTCGATGTCCATGCCGCCGAAGCCGAGCGCCTTCAACTGGTCCATCTCTTCCGGCGTGACCCTGTGAATGCGCATCTTGACGAGATCTTCGGCCGGCACGTTCTTGTAGCCGCGCGTTTCCAGGGCCTTGATGAATTCGGGCGTGACCTTGTGGATGCGGAAGCGGATCAGATCCTCGACCGCCAGGCCGCGAATGCCCTGGGCCTGCAGCGCCTTGATGTTCTCGGGCGTCGCGCCGTGGATGGCCATGCGGACCAGATCGTCGACGTCGATGCCCTTGTAGCCAGACGCGGCGAGATCGCGCACGAACTCCGGCGTGACGCGATGAATGCGCGTGCGAACGAGGTCGTCGAGCGGCAGGTTGGGATACCCGGCCTGCGCCAGGCCGCGGACGTGCGCGATGGTCACGTCGATCATCGCGAGCCGGACGATGTCGTCGGTCGAGAGGTTCTTGTAGCCGGCGCCCGCCATGTTGTTCACGAAGGTTTGATCCTGCGTGAACGTGTAGGTGCCGCTGCCGCGGCCCTGATCGAACGAGCCGCTGAACCGGAAGGTGCCGGCCTCGCGCGTCCACGAGAACTGCACGTCATTGGCGACATTGGCGACCGCGGCCGGGGGAAGCCCGACCAGCTCGCGCAGCCTGACACCGAAGCCCCAGCGGCTGTCGCCGGCGCTGGTGCGCAGGTTGAATTGCACCCGGGGCTCGCCGTCGTCACCCCGCCAGGTGTTGCGCGTGTCCGCCGTCCATTCGCCCCGGGAGGACGGCGAGGTCTGAGGTTGGAAAGCCGGAGCCGCCGATGCCGCAGAAAACGCCTTGCCGAAAGGCCCGTCACTCGTTGCGACCCCCACCGGGAGCACGGCAGCGGTAACGGGAGCCGTAAGGGCTGCGAGCAGTAGAACAGCGGCTTTACGCATCTCGATAACCTCGAACGTTTGATGATCCGAGGTTCACCGAGGGTTGCAGGCGGGTCTGAAGACCCGCCTCTACTTGAGGATTTCCTCGAAAAACTTGAGGGCGCGCGGATCCTTCGACTGGCCGAGCCAGAACATCGCCTGCTTGCGGACGGCGGGGTTCTTGTTGGTGCGCGCCTGCTGAATCAACAGCGGCACGCCTTCGTCTTTCGGCAACTGGCTGAGCGCGAACACCGCCTTCTTCTTCACTTCGGTGTCCGGATCGTTTTCGATCGCCGCCGTGATGGTGCCCACTGCCTTCTCTCCGGCGCGCTGCGCGAGCCAGAACAGCGCGTTGCCCTTGACGGCGCTCGTCGAGCCGTCGCGCGCCAGCGTCAGCAGCTCGGTGAGCGCCTGATCGCCTTTGGTCAGCGATATGACGGTGACCGCCGAGTCGTTGAGCTTGCGCGCCTGCGCCGGGGCCATGAACGTCTTCATGTAATTGAGGCTGTCGCTCACGGAGACGTTGTTGAACCAGTGCACGGCCTTGCCGCCGGCATCGAGCGGGCAATTCGCCGAGTAGGTGCGGATGCGCGTGATCTGCTTGTCCTCGATGCGGAACAGCACGAAGAAGAAGTCCGCGGGCTCGAGACGGATCGGATCAGTCGACTGCGAATAGCGATTGCCGTTGTTCCAGTAATCGCACATCTGGTGATCGCCGTCGATGAGCGGCTGCGCGTAACCAATCCACATCGGCTCGGTCAGCGTCGCGGCCAGCGCGGGCACGTCGCGCGCGATGTTGGTGGCCGCGTGCGGCTCGATGCGGCCGTTGGACAGCCGGGGCGTCTGCGCCCCGGCCGAAGCTGCACTGATCAAGAGGCCGGCGATGCTCAGCAGGAGCAGCCAGCGCCGATCCCCGATCCCCGATCCCTGATCCCCGCTCATTTGTTCAAGATCTCCATCAAGTAATCCATGGCGACCTTCGACCGCGTCATCAGCGAGAGCTTCGAGACCATCTCGCGCTTCATGGCCGGATCGGTTTCCTTGCGGGCGATCGCAACCAGCGATTCGGCGTTGTTCTGCGTGAACAAGGCGTTAATCACCGTGCGCTTGATGTCGGTGTCCTTCTCCTTGGCGTAGATGCCGACGAGCGCCTCGCCGGTGGAGGTGCGGCCCATCGTGCCGAGGTGCTGCACGGCGCGGCGGCGGAGCTCGGCGTTCTGCTCGGAGTTCGCCACGTCGATCAGGTGCGCCGAGTCGCCGCTGACGAACAGCGCGCCGAGGATCTGCCGCTTCACGTCCGGCGACGATTCCTTCTGATACATCTGCCACAACTCTTCGCGCGCGCCCATCGGGCCCAGTTGGCGCACGGCTTCCTGGCGCAGCTCGGGGTTCTTCTCGGTGGTGGCGAGGTTCAGCATGCGCGCCTTGTCGCCGGAGACCATGAACGAGCGCAGGATCTGGCGCTTGATATCGACGTCGGTGCTGCCCGCGTAAATCTCCGCGAGGATGGCGCGGTTCTCGGACGTGCCGTTGGTGCCGAGATAGCGAATCGCGCGCAGCTGCACGTCGGGATTCGATCCGCCCTTGGCGACCGTCGTCAGGACCTGGCGGGCGCGCGGCGAGTTGCTCTGCGCCAGCACGAACAGCGCCCGCGACTTGAGCTGCGGCGACGCGGTGCCCTGCAGGATTTTCTCGAGCATCGGCACGGCCTGTTCCGGATCGGAGTGCTGCAGACCCTGGATCGCCAGCAGCTTCAGCTCTTCGTCCGATTCGCTTTCCGGACGCGGCGCCTGGCCGGCGTTCTGACGGACCTGCAGCTCGAGCGCCCTCGCGTCGCTGAGCCAGCGGCTCTGCGGAAAGCGCTTGATCAGATCCTGCACCGCGGCGAGCGCGTCCGCCTGCCGATTGAGCTTGTCGAGGGCGTAGGCCTTCCAATACAGCGCCGCATCGACACGCGTCGAGTTTGGCGCCTCGACGACGCGCGTGAACGAATCCGCGGCGCGATCCCACTGGCGGCGCTCGAGCGACTCCTGGCCGCGCTGATAGGACTCTTCGATGCGCTGGCGGCGCTCCGCTTCGCGCTGTTTCTCTTCCTCGGCGCGCTGCCGCGCCTCGTCGGCCCGCTGGCGCGCTTCGTCCTCGCGCTCGCGCTGCTCGTCGGCGCGCGAGCGCTGCTCGTCGAATAACCTGGCGATCTTCGGACCGAAGCCGACGGGGCCGGAGCCGATCGGGCCGACGCCCACCGCGCCGACGCTGAATGGACCGAGGCCGCTCGGACCCGGGCCAATCGGGCCGATCCGGTCGAGCATCAATTCCACTTCGGCGAGCATCGGTCCCAGTCCCGAGAGATCAGGCAGCTCGAAGTCTGGAATCACCGGCATCGGCGGAATCACCGGCATGACCGGCATTGGCGGAATCTCCGGCATCACCGGCATGGGGGGAATCTCCGGCATCACCGGCGGAGGAATCATCACGCGCGGGGGCATCGCCGGAATCGCGGGCCGTGCGATCTCGGGCGCCGGCGGCACGGGGGGCACCGGCGGCACCTGCGCAAGTCCCAGCGCGGGGGCTGAAAGGATCGCGCTCATCAGCACGGCGCGTCCCGCAATTTTCACAACGCTCATCTTCGTTCTCCTCATCGGGCGCACTGAAGTTCGCCCCTTCGTTTCTCATTCCCGCAGGCGGGCCTGAAGGCCCGCCGCGACGTGCTACGACGTCGGCATCTTGCGCCGCGGGAGCCGATCGCCAGCCTCGCGATCGTTCTGGTTTCGTTGACGCATCTCCGAGGCGATCACGCGAAGCCTGAAGAGCAGGTCCTCACGCGTGATGCGCGATTGCAAGTCAGTCAAATCGTTAGACGTGGCATTGGCCGGAGCGTTAGCGATCTCCAGCAGCACGCGCTCGAGATCTTCGAGGATGTCGACGACCTGTCCGTCGCCCGACTGGATCGCCGACCGCATGATGACGCGGTTGGCGGCGACGAGATCCTCGGCGCGGCCCTGCTCGCCGGCGAGCACGTCGGCGCCGTCAATCTCCGCGTTGGCGAGCTCGACGAGCATCATCTGCGTGCGATCGAGATGATCGCCAACCGCGGTCTCCAGTACGCGCCCGGGTTCGATCTCGGCAACCACCGTGCCCGCCGGCGGCGCCACGTTCCCGCCGGTGAAACGCCCGGCCATGAACGCCGCGAGCACGAGCACCGCGATACCGCCGGCCAGCGCCCACTGCGGGAACCAGAAGAAGGTGCGCCAGCCGCTGCGGCTGGCATCGAGCGCCGGTTCGAGACGCGCCCACGCCGTACGCTCGAAGCCGAGCGGCGCCTCCACCGGAGACGCCGAATCGACGAGCGTCATCACGCGACGCAGCTGGCCCTGTGCGAACTGGCACTCCGCGCACGTCGCGAGGTGCGACTCGACGCGCGCGTGATCGGCGCGATCGATCTCACCGTAGTAGTGCAGGATCAGTTCGTCTTCTGTCAGATGGTTCGTCATGTTTCTTTCAGGCGGGACTTCAGACCCGCCTCTACGAGGCAAACGGCTCCAGTGCCGCTCGCATCTTCTTCACCGCGCGAAAAATGCTGTGCTTCGTCGCGCTCGTTTTCATTCCGAGCTTGGCGCCGACTTCCTCGATCGACATGCCCTCGACGTGACGCAGCGTGAACGCCGCGCGCTCGAGTGCGGTCAACAAACCGAGCGCCTCGTTGACCCGATCCGAAATCTGCGAGCTCGCCGTCATCCGCTCCGGCGTGGCCTGCGCCTCCGCGCCGCGCTCGCTCAGCGGACCCTGCTCGAGATCCACCGGGTCGTGCGCATCCTCACGATGCCGGCGCGCACGAATCAAATCGATCGAACAGTTCACCGTGATCCTGTGCATCCAGGTGCGGAAGTCCGCCCTGGCCTCGAATCGGCTCAACTGCTTGTGCGCCTTGAGCCACGCCTCCTGCACCACGTCTTCCGCGTCCTGCGCATTCCCGGTCATCCGGTGCGCCAGCGAATAGATGTAGCGGGAATGCATTTCGACCAGCGTTCGAAACGCGTCGCGGTCGCCATCGCGGGCCTTGGCGACAACCGACGGGTCGCGCTCGTCCATCCCTGCTGCTTTGACGGACTTTGTGGGAATCGGTTGGCCTTGGACGGGCAAGTTTCAGGTCCGCTGAAAGGAAGAATTAAGGCGATCTAAAGCTTTAGAATCAAGGCTTTACGGGAGCATTCCGACTATTATTCTTAATGATGACCAGCATGGACCCACGCTTCCCGACCGGAAAATTCGCGTTCGACCAGGCCGCGGCCGCCGACAAGCGGCGCGACTGTATCGCCGCCATCTCCAGCTTCCCGGGCGAGCTCAAGGCCGCGATGGCCGGCGCCCGGCTTGATAAGACGTATCGCGACGGTGGATGGACGGCACGACAGGTCGTACATCACATCGCCGACAGTCACATGAACGCGTTCATCCGGTTCCGGCTCGCGCTCACCGAAGACAAGCCGACGATCAAGCCGTACAACGAAAGCGAGTGGGCGAAGCTCGCCGACATGCAGCTCGATCCGCGCCTCTCGATCCAGATCCTCGACGGGCTGCATCAGCGCTGGCACGCGATGCTGCTCGCCATGAAACCCGCTGACTTCACGCGCGAGGCGATCCATCCCGATCATGGACCGCGCTCGCTCGACTGGTTCCTACAGCTGTATGCGTGGCACGGACGCCATCACATCGGGCACATCAGGCTGACGGCGGCGGCGTAACCGGCGGTTGGTTCCGTCGCATGCGATTGACGGCCTTGACGATCAGGAACACCACCCACGCGAGTATCAGGAACTGGATGATCTGATTGACGAAGGCGCCGTAGGCGATCACGGTGGCGCCCGCGGCTCTCGCATCCGCGAGTGACGCGTACGGCCCCGCGGCCTTGGCGCCGTCACGCAGCACGGTGAACATGTTCGAGAAATCGGTGCCGCCGGTCACGAGACCGACGACGGGCATGATCACATCGGTAACGAGCGAATCGACGATGCGTTGGAATGCCGCGCCGATGATGACACCGACCGCCAGGTCCATGACGTTGCCCTTGGCGATGAATTCCTTGAACTCGTTCAGCATGCTCATCTCCAACCTTCGATTCTAATCTCGTACAATCGCCCGATGCCGATTTCTCTGACGGCGCGCGAGCGCGCGAACCTCAAGGCCCGAGCTCATGCGCTCGAGCCGAACGTGTCGGTCGGCAACGCTGGAGCGACGAAGGCGGTGATTGCCGAGGTCGATCGGGCGCTCGCGAAGCACGAGCTGATCAAGGTGAAGATCCAGGTCGACGATCGCGATCTCCGCAAGCAGCTCGGCGATGAGATCGGCGCCGCCGCCGACGCGGCGGTGGTGCATCGCGTCGGCAAGATCGTGATTCTCTTCCGCCCGAGGCCGGACGACGACAGCGCATAACCCGAACGGGTTAGTTCAGGAAAAACGACAAGCCGGGGGCGTCCAAAGGATCAGAAGGAGCCCCCTTATGCGCATTACCGAACGAACCATTGACGATATCGTTGTCCTCAACCTCATCGGGAGGATGACCATCAACGACGGCGTCGACCAGCTGCGGGAAAAAGTGACGAGCGTGATCGCCCAGGGTCATCCGAAGGTGGTACTCAACCTCGCCCAGGTGCCCTATATCGACAGCCCGGCGCTCGGCGAGCTGGTGCGCAGCCTGACCGTCACCCGGAGCGCCAAGGGATCCGTAAAACTGGTCGGCGTGAACGGACGCGTGGTCAGCCTGTTGACGATCATGAAGCTGACCGCGGAGTTCGACACCTACGACACCGAGGACCAGGCCCTCGCGAGCTACATGGTCACAGTCTGAAGAGATAACTGATCTTGAGGAAGAAGCCGTCGACGGTGCGTCGCAGACGCGCCGTCCGCGGATCGTCCTCGAGGCTGGCCAGCGTGTTGCCGTAGCCCGCAAACAGCACGGTGCCCGGCGTCGGCTGATACGAAAACAGCCAGTCGGCCCGGAACGATTTCACGTACGTCTTCGCGGCACGCGCGTACTGGCCGGCCGCGTTGCGGATGTAGATCGGCAAGTTGGTCCGCGAGTCGTCTCGCAGATCGTCCTGCCAGTCGCTGTTGTATTCGCCGACGACGCGCACGAAGATCGGGCGCGAGATCTGATACTCGGCCTTGACGCGCGGAATGCGGCGGATGCCGACAATCGAGTCATCGGTGCGGCGGCGGAATGACTGGAGCTGATAGCGCGCGTCGACGCGCAGCTTGTCGGTCGGCTTCCACGCCGCGCCGACGTTCAGGAAGATGATGTCGGCCGACGACCACTCGTAGAAGTTTTCGTCCTTGCCCCACAGCACGAGGGCGTCGAGCTCGACCCCGCCGCGTTGCGGCGTGGTTGCGGAAAACACGTAATCAAGATTCGGCAGCCGCGGGCCGTCGGGAAATTTGCTGAACTCGAGGCCGCTCGCCGTCTGCTGGCCCAGGTAGTAATCCGAATAGAGCGCCTGGTCGTAACCGAAGGTTTCGAACAGGACGGACCCGCCGAAGCGCCAGCCGCCCTTGAGGGTGAAGTTGTTGTTGAAGTGCAGCTTGCGATCCTGCGACGCATGGCCGGCCATCAGCTCGTCGTACTGCCACGTGCCGTCCACCACCACGTCGCTCGACCAGCGCTCGAGCGCGCTGTCCTTCCCGCCGTAGGTGATGATCTGGTGATTGAAGTTGCCTGAGGCCACACCAGTGCGCGAGATGAAGCCGGCGGCGGCGCGGAAATCCGGATCGACGCCGCGCACCGTGTAGCGCACGCCAAATCGCCGTCCAGCCCGCGCGAACACGCCCTGCCATAAGGGCGCCGTGACGACAGCATTTCCTAGAGCGGCGTCGCTCGCCGCCGTGCGGCTCATCGCTCCCTGCATCGTCAGGCTGTAGATGTCCTTCCACACGAAACGCGCGTCCGAGGCGATCACGCGATTCGATCGATCGCCGTCGATGCGATCGGTGTAGACGAGCGCCGCCCGCGACTTCGCGCCGACGTCCCGCTGCACGCGCAGGATGTTGAAAATGGGATGATCCTCGCCGCTCGCCGACAACGCCGCATCGTCCACGGCCGCCAGGTAGGCGAGATTGGTGCGGCCGCTCACCTTGCCGGTGATCTTCGTCGCCGCGATCGGCGCGACGACGCGCCGGGTGTAAATCAAATTGTTGGGCGTCGCGAACTGCTCGATGCTGTCGAGAAAGAAGGGCCGCTTCTCCGGAAAGAACAGCGCCTGCCGGGGGTCGAAACTGAACTGGCCCGCGTCGGATTCGACCTGAGAGAAATCCGGATTCACGGTGCCGTTCATCGTCAGGTTCGGCGTGATGCCCCAGCGCAGGTTCATGCCGAACTCGGGCTTCGACGCGTCGTAGCTCCAGCCGCTCGCGGAGTCCTGCCCATCCAGCTTGGCGGTTGCGATCGGGTTCAGATCCAGTACGAGCCCGCGGCGAAGGTCGGTGAGGTTCTTCAGGCGTCCGGACTGCGCGAGGAACGACGCTTCATCACGCTTCGCCGGCGCCCAACTGTCTTCGATGCCCTGGTGCGGCACGACGCGCGTGACGTGAATGCCCCAGTCCTGCGGCGACTGCGATTGATAGCGCAGGCTCTTGAACGGAATGCGGATCTCGACTTCGTAGCCGCCGTCGGTGACGCGGCCTTTCGACTGGAACACGTAGTCGGGACTGAGGTCGGGCGTCTCGCGGCCGGTGGCGAGGCCGGTGAAGCCGCCGCCGGATCCGCGCGTGCCTTCGGCGAGCGCGCCATCGAGCTGGACGCCGAGCGGGTTGACGCCGAACACCAGCGCCTGCCGGCCGTCGTTGTACGTGCTCAGGAAGATGATGACGTGATCGTCGGACTGGATGCGATCGCGATCCGCCAGCGTGGCGCGAACGGAACCCGCCGGCGCAAAGGCGCGAATGCCGAAGTGCATCGCCGTGGGCGAATACCAGACGAGGACGTCGGTGGCATTGTCGGCGGGCGCGCCGTCAACGGGCGCGTAGCGCGAGAAACCCGAGAGCACGGCGGCCTGCGACCACACCGCTTCATCGAGCCGGCCGTCGATCTCGATCGACTGATCGACGCGCGGCGGCTCGACGTCGAGCGAGCCGCTACGGCCGTCGTACGTACGAGCAGCGGGTGCCGAGCTCGACGAAGACGGCTGCGCTGCCGCGATCAGCGCGCCAAAAAAGACACAAACCAGATTCATGAAGATTCCAACTTAGCAGGTATTTGCCGGTTGGGATGAACGGTGTCACGAAAATGCCAACACGAAGGCACGAAGGTACGAAGGCAATTCTTCTAAACGCCAGTGCTGCTAAGCGGCACTGGTATTTACCAAATTAGCCTTCGTACCTTCGTGCCTTCGTGTTGGCATTTAAGACCAGGCCTTAAACGATCCGTGGCGCGCGTCGAGGATTTCGCCGATCGTGATCGCGGCGTGGATCAGGCCGACGTGCGTGTAGGCCTGCGGAAAGTTGCCGAGCAGCGCGCCGGTGGACGGCTCGATGTCTTCGGAGAAGAGGCCGAGCGGGTTCGCGTATTGCTCGAGGCGGCGGAACAGCGCGACCGCTTCGTCGACCTCCCCCATCATCGCGAGCGCTTCGACCCACCAGAACGAGCAGATCGAAAACGCGCTGGTGGTATGCCCGAAGTCGTCGAGGTGCCGGTAGCGCATCATCAGGCCATCGGGCGCGAGCAGTTTTTCATAGGCGCGCACCGTGGACGTGAAGCGCGGGTCGAGCGGATCGATCAGGCCAAGCGCGGGCAACAGCAGGTTTGACGCATCCGCCTGGTCACCGTCGAACGCCTGCGTGAAGAATCCGAGCTCCTGGTTGTAGGCGCGCTCGAGGAAGATCGGTTTTTTCTGGTTCGCCCAGGCGCACCACTCGCGGGCACGGTCGGGCATGCCGAGGAACTCGGCCAGCTCCGAGCCGCGGTGCGCGGCCACCCAGCACATCGCCTTCGAAAACGTGTAGTGGCGCGGCTGCGTGCGGTACTCCCAGAGCCCGGTGTCGACGAGCTCGAACGATCGCATCGCCTCTTCGACGATCTCTTCGAGCAGCGGCGCGAGCGTCGGGTCCTCCCACACCACGCGCGGATCGGTGAGGATGGTCTCGAGGCAGAGCACCATCTCTCCGTCGACGTCGTGCTGGCGCTGGACGTAAGCGGCGTTGCCGATGCGTACCGGCCCGTCGCCGTCGTAGCCACGCAGGTTCGGGAGAATCTCCTCGTGCAGATCGCGCTGGCCGGCAATGCCGTACATCGGCTGCAACGGCCCGCTGTCGGCCATGTCACGAAGAAAGCGGACGAACGCCTCGCCTTCGGCGAGGTGACTCAAGCGGCGCAACGCCTCCACGACGAAGGCGGCGTCGCGCAGCCAGCAGAACCGGTAGTCCCACGTGCGCCCCGAGCCGATCGCCTCGGGAATGCTGGTCGTGGCCGCGGCGATGATCGCGCCCGTGTCGTTATAGGCGTGCAGCTTGAGACAGAGCGCGGATCGCAACACCGCGTCCGGCGCGAACGACGGCAGCGCGCAGGTCTTTGCCCACACCCGCCAGCCAAGAATGGTCTGATCGAGCGCGGTCTGCGCGGCCGGCGGCGAATCGACCTGGGGCGGCTTGCCGGCGCTCAGCGAAAAGTAGATGGGCCGATCGATCCTGATCGGCGATCCGTCGATCAAGTACGGCGCGGGGACGTTCGATCGCAGATACAGGCGCGTCGGGCCGCCGACGACTTCGACGCCGTGGCCCGCGGCGACGATCTCGAAGTTGGCGCGCGCGTAATCGGGCTTCGGATCGAAGTGCATTCGCAGGCGCGGCGATCCGGAGATCGGCACGAGCAGGCGGCAGATTTCGATCGGCGCGTCGACCTGCAGGCCTTCCGGGACGCGCGGCGCAAAGTCGTAGAGCTCGCAGCGGCCGTCGCCGGTCTCGAGTTCCGTTCGGAGCACGTTGGTGTTGCGGACGTATCCGGCGGTGGCGCGCCAGTCGTCGACCGGTTTGAACGCCCACGCGCCGCCGCGCTCCCGATCGAGCAGGCGCGCGAAGACCGAAGGACTGTCGAAGCGCGGCAGGCACAGCCAGTCGATGCTGGTGTCCGGACCGACGAGGGCGATGACGCGGCCGTTGCCAATCGCGCCGTGATGCAACGGCAGCGGCTCGGGCCGGCTCACCGGACGAGTTCCATCCGGCGCACGGCGGCGGAGAGCAGCTCGTTGGCCCAGTCGAATACCGTGTGCGAGCCGACGCGCGCCCGCAGGGCGCGCATGCGGCGGCGCTGCTCGTCGCCGGGCATCTGCAGCGCGGCATGCAGCCCGTCGGCGAACGAGTCGACCGCGAACGGATTCACGTGGACGGCGTGCTCGAGCTCGCGGGCCGCGCCGGTGAATTCCGACAGCACCAGCACGCCGTGCTCGTCGCCGCGCGAGGCGATGAATTCCTTCGCGACGAGGTTCATGCCGTCGTGCAGCGACGACACCACGCACACGTCGGCGGCGCGATACATGGCGCCGATCGCGTCGGGTTGATGGTGCTGCGGCCGGTAGATGACCGGCATCCAGTCGTCGGTGCGGTATTTCGCGTTGATGTCGGTCACGCACTTCTCGACTTCGGTCATGAGCGCCTGGTAGCGCTGCAGGTGCTCGCGGCTCGGCGCGCCGACCTGCACCATGGTGACGCGGCCGCGCCACTCGGGATAGCGATCGAGCAGCCGCGCAAACGCCTTCAAGCGATCGGGAATCCCCTTGGTGTAGTCGAGGCGATCGACGCCGAAGATGATGCGCTCGTCCTTGAGTCCCAGCACCGCGCGCACGCCCTTGATCTCGTGGGCGCGATCGCCGTTCTTCGACGGACCCTTCCAGAGCGACGGATCGATGCTGATCGGGAACGGCCGCACGAAGGTCGGCCGCCCGCCGCGCCAGGCCGCAAAGTGTTCGTAATCGACGCGCGACTCCAGCGTCCGATCGACCGTATCGAGAAAATTGTTGCAGTGGTACTGCACGTGGAAGCCGAGCAGATCGTTGCCGAGCAGCCCGTGCAGCAGGTCTTCGCCCCACGGGCACACGCGGAACGCCTCGCGATTCGGCCACGGGATGTGCCAGAACTGGCAGACGGTCACATCGGGGCGGGCCTCTTTCACGAATCGCGGCAGCAGCGCGAAGTGATAGTCCTGCACGAACACCACGGCGCGGCTGTCGTCGGCGACTTCTTCGATCACCGCGTCCGCGAACCGGCGATTCACCTTCACGTACTGATGCCAGTCGGCATCATCGAACTCGGGACGCGCGTAGGCAATGTGACAGAGCGGCCAGAGCGCGTTGTTGGCGCAACCATAGTAGTAGCCCTGCTCTTCTTCGGGCGTCAGCCACACGCGCCTGAGCGTGTACGAGGGCCGATCGGGCGGCACCATCACGCGACCGCGCGCATCGGCGGTCTCGCGATCGGCGTTGCCGCTGCCGTGCGCGATCCACGTGCCGCCGGTGGCGCGCATCACCGGGTCGAGCGCGGTGACGAGGCCGCTCGCCGGTCTCGTCCACTCGATGCCGATCGTTTCCTTCCGGCCGCGAAGCCAGTTCCACAATCCGCGCGCGTTGCGCTTGCGGCGGAGGTGGATGTACGGCTCGCGGTTGGCGACGACGATCAACCGCGTGCCCTTCAGGGAATCGGAAAGCGTGGATCCTAGCTGAGCCGCATTCATCACACTGTCCTGACGTTACACTCTGCGGCGAACCATCTCAAGAAACGATCGACATCGGCAATACCGTCGAGCTTGTAGGTCGCCGCCGTGGGCCGCAAGCCCACGAGCACGCCGATGCCGAAGTCGATCGCGCGGAACGCATCCTCATCCGTAATGTCGTCGCCGATGTAGGCGACCCACGCGCGCCGATCGAATTTCTTCTCGACGCTGTCGAGAATCCACTTCGTCGCCTCTCCCTTGTGGCCGCTGATGTTCGGCAGGTACTCGACGACGGCGTTGCCTTCGAGCCTGCGCACGTGTCCTTCGGCGATCCATGGAACGGCGAGCACGTCCGCGCGCGCGAAGATGCGGTCGTACATATCCTGCGGCAGCCGCCGTGTGTGGACCGCAACGCTCGCGCCCTTGTCTTCGATCAGCACTTCGGGAAATTCGTTGAGCAGGCGGCTCAGGCAGTTCGCCAGTCCTTCGACGCGCGCTTCCGCGGCGGACAGATCGGGATGCGTGGTGCGATGACCATCGACTTCGATCTCGAGGCCGTGCAGTCCCGCGTGATAGACGTGATCGGGCAGGCGCGTCCGCGCGCGCAGGTCATCGAGCCGACGGCCGCTGACAATCCCCAGGGAGACCCCGGGCTTGCGGCCGATCATGCTGAGCAGCTCGAATCGCTCCGGCGTCAGTTCCGGCGCCGCGGGATCGGGATTGAATTCCGCAAGCGTGCCGTCGAAGTCGAGCAGGAGGACAAGCGCGGTATCGGCCGGGCGTCCTGCCACTTCGGCCTGCACTTCCGCGCGCATCTAGCGGTGTGGCTCCACTAACTCCTATTGTGCTGGGAAGATCACGCCGCTGGCGAGTGAGCCGTGAGGATCGAGGCTGAGCTTGATCGCGCGCATCGCGTACACGCCGCCGGTGCCATACAACTGCCTCAGCAGTTCCTGTTTAATCGGGCTCCTGCCGACGCCGTGCTCGGCGAGCGGGCATCCACCCATCAGGATCACCGAGGCGCCAAGCTCGAGGATCGCGTCGCGGCCCTTGCGGACGTCTTCGGCGCTGCGCGGAATGACGTTGGGATGCACGTTGCCGTCGGAGATGTGGCCCCACACCGCGAGATCGAGATCGCGCTCGGCGAAGAGGCGGCGGCATTCGCGCATCATGTCGGCGAAGCGATCGAACGGCACGATCATGTCGGCCGCGGTCTTCGAGATCTCGGGGTCCTGCTGCTTCGCCTGCGCGACGCGGCGATTGACGCCCGTGGGCACGGCTTCGCGAAGATCGGCGAAGGCGGCGGCGCGGGAACGATTCTCGGGCAGCGCGATCTCGGTGTCTTCGAATACGCCGACCCGCTTGAGAAGACGCCCGAAGCGCACGAGCGGCGAATCCGGCGCCTCCAGATCGTCGATCGATTCGAGCTGCGACAGCCACGGTGTTTGCGATGCGGCGCGCGACAGCTCGAGATCGATCAGCAGCGCCACCGCGGATCCCGACGGCAGCGATACATGGAGTTTCCGATCGACGCCGTCCTCGCGAACCACCGCGATCGATCGAGCGTCGATGTGCTCGATCGCGGCGACGTCGATGCCGAATGCATCGCGGCTGAACCACGTGGCGAGCGCTCCGGCGCGCAGGTGTCCAGTCAGCTCAATCGCGCGCTCCTCCGACGGGAGGGGCACGAACGCGCGGCACGACGCATACGGCAGCGGCGCGGTCCGCAACGTCACCTCCGCGATCACGCCGAGAGTGCCTTCGGATCCGATGAACAGATCGATGAGGTCCATGCCCGGCGCGATGAAGTAGCCGGCCGCTCGCTTCGGCACATCGGGCATCCGGATGTGATCGGGCAGCCGCACGATGCGATCGCCGGTCGACGTGCCGATCACGAAGCCGCCATCGGCGTGGTTGAAGCCGCGTGTCAGTTCGACGACATCGCCGCCCGCGAGGACGACGGTGAGGCCATCGACCCAGTCGCGGATGGTGCCGTACTTGAAGGTCGCCGCGCCCGCCGCGCAGGTGGCGACTGCCCCGCCGGCGAAGGCGCCGAGATATGTCGGCACCGGCGGCAGCCAGCTGCCAACCTTTACGAGCTCGTCCTGCACGGTCTGGAGCGGTACGCCTGCGCCAACGCGCACGCGATCGCGGAGGATGCTGATGGAATTGAGGCGATCGGTGCTGAGGACGATGTCGCCGAGCGGCGTGGCGCCTCCGGTCAGCGACGACTGCGCGCCGACGGCCAGCACGCGCCGCGTGTCGCGAAGGCATGCCGACACTTCATCGATCGATCGCGGCCGCAACACGCCTGTTGCTGTTCCGCCTGGATAGTGGGCGGCATCTTCGAGAAATGAGGAGGCGTCGGTTTCCGGCGTGGGCGCCGGGATCGTCGCAGGCGGGCGCGCTTCGATTCGCGAAGACACGCCCTATAGGCTACGCCGGTTCCAGGGTTCCTGGGGTTCCAGAGTTCCAGGTCTGGTTCGGTTCAGGTTCGCGGATTTGTGAATGCGACGCTGAGGACTTTCTTGTTCTTCCGAGACTGAACAAAACCCACGACGCGGAGATGATCGCGACGCCACGCGGGATCCAGGGTGACCGTGACCGGCTTCGCACTCTTGGCGTCGCCGCCGCTTCGTAAGAAACGCACGACACCCGAGTGTTTCAACGTTTTGTTGGCGTTCTCGCCTCGCTTGACGTCGACCGCCAATCCGTCCTCGGTGACTGCCAGCCACAACTCGGCGTCGTCTTCCGCGGCAAGTCCAGGTCCGGACGCGGCCATTGTCAGTGTGCCGTTCGATTCAGTCGCGCTTAATGCCAGCGCCGGCTTCACCTGCTTGGCAGCGCTGCGAAGCGCGCGCTCAATCGAGCGACGATCGCTGCCAACGAATTCAGTGGCGCCGTCGATCACGAGCTGTGGTGTGTAAATGCTATCGAGATTGAAGCGCAGGCCGTATTGCTGCTGGCGCGCGGTAAACTGCTGCGCGCCAAACGGATCTTTCCAGCCCTGGTGATCCCAATACGTCACGTGCTCGCTGAGGACAACGACCTGAACACCATCGATCGGTTGTTCCTGCAGGAGCTCCTCGAGCAGGTGGTCAGCAGGCGGGCAGCTGTTGCAGCCCTCAGACGTGAACAACTCAGCGAGCACGGGAACGCGAGTTCCTGTTTGCGCCCCGCCGAATCCGGCAAAAAGCGCAACCAGAACCGGTAACACCGCAAGAACCACACCCCTGGCAGCCTTGGAACTCATCGAACTTCTGGAACCCTACACCAAAACGCGTATGGCGAGTGCAATGAGCGCGACGCCTGTCGCGCCCTGCAACGCGCGTCGCGTCCACGGCGCGACGAACCAGCGGCGCATGAAATCGAGCGCCGTGGCCCACATCGCGTGACACGCGAGCGCGAGGCTGACGTGTGTGGCCGCAAGACCCGGGTAATACAGTCGCGATGCGCCGGCGGGAATGAAGGACGGCACCACCGACAAATAGAAGCTGATGATCACCGGGCTCAGCAGGTTGATGCCGAGGCCATCCCCGACATAGGCGCCGGCATGCGATCGTGCCGGCGCTGCTTGCGGATCGAGCGACAGGCGAATGCCGCCATCAGGACGCGTGGCGGCGCGATACAGGCTGGCGATGCCGAGCCACGCGAGAAACAGCGCGCCGCCGATCTTGATCGCCTCGAGCGATCCCGGCCACACCGCGAGCAGCACGGACAGCCCAAGACCGCATGCGACGGCGATGATCGTGTTGGCGAGCGCGGCGCCGAGCGCCGTCAGGTAGCCGGCGCGGCGGCCGCCTTCGAGCGCATTGCGCACGACGACAGCCGTCGTCGATCCGGGCGTGACGACGAGAACGAAGGTGAAGGTGAAGAACGCGAGGTAACTGGAATCGATCGCCGCCGCCTTACTTCCTGGCAGCGGCGCTCGAACCGGTCTCGCCGTGATAACGCTTCTCGCCCGCTTCGATGCGCACGGCGAGCTTATTCGCCGCCGGCGGCAGCGGGCAGGTCGTCCACTGGTTGTAGGCGCACGGCGGATTGCGCGCGCGATTGAAGTCCATCACCAGTTTGCCGTCCGGGCCAGGCATGTCGGTGTAGAGGAACCGGGCCGACGGATACGTCGTGTCGGCGCTGGTGAGATCGCGGAACACGAACCACAGCTGGTTGCCCGACTTCCACGCTTCCATGTTCGCGGGCTTGCCGCCAATGGTCAGCGCGACGTTGCCGGCGACCGCGAACGGCTCGAGGTCACCAAGGATGTTCGGCGCCTGCACGGTCTTCGGCGTGGCGAGCGGCGTGAACTGGCCGACCACCTTGACGGCAGGATTCGCCGGATACCACTTCAAGCCGGAGAAGTTCTTGCGCAGCGGCGCGTTCTGATCGCGAACGCGGATCGCGAGCCGCGGGCCGCTGTAGTGCAGGAAGAACGTGGTCGATTTGTAGGAAATCAAGTCCGCCGGCTTGCCGTTCTCGGCGAGGTGCAGCACGCCTTCCTTCGCGGGCTTGCCGTTGTAGGTCAGCGTCTGGCCGTCGGCGGCCTTGATCGTCACGGTGGTGCCGTTCATCGTGATCACGCCGGCCTGCTTCGGCACGTCGGCGTACTCGAGCACGATGTCGTTCAGCGGATCGGAGCCGAACTTGTTCTCGCCCGGGTTGAGGAAGTGCAGGCCCGCAACCGTGAACCAGCCGTCGTCCGCGAGCAGAATCTTCTCGCGCTCGGCGTGAAACGCGTTGAGCGCCGCCACATCGTACGTTCCCTGGGCGGACACCACACCGGCGACAACGAGCGGCAGCAGGACGAGGGCGATTCGCTTCATGAGCGAATTCTATCAGCGTCTTGAGCCGTAGAGGTCGTCACCGAGTGTCACGTCGGCCGCGGCCCATGCCTTGTCGAACGACGCCTTGGTCTCGGTGGCGGCGTACTTTTTCTGTCCTTCAAGCGCGCGATACAGCCCATACAGCGATCGCGGGTTGCCGATGTTCTTCGCCAGATCGGCGCGGAACACTTTTTCCGCCTCGGCGTGTTTGCCGGCCTTGAGCAGCACGGCACCGAGACGTTCGCGCTCCGGGTTCAGCCAGTCCGGCGGCTCGTTGTAGCCGAGCTTGTCCTCGGCAGCGACAGCGGCCGTGAAGCCTTTAATCGCACCAGCGGTGTCGCCCTTCGCATCCGCGATGCGCGCGGTGAGATCGGCGATCGCCACTGCCGTGACATCGGGACCCATGTTGGCCGGGCCAACCGCGGCGTCCTTGGGAAGCCTTGCCGCCGCCGCCTTGAGCGCGGCGAGATCCGCTTCGGCTTCGGCGACCTTGCCGGTGGCGGCGAGCGCCGCACCATGCGCGAAGTAGTAGACCGCGGTTTGCAGCACTCGCGTCGCCGCGGGCGGCTTCGATTGCTGCAGGATCTCCTGCCACTGTCCGAAGCGCACGAGCACCGTCAGATCCTGCGCGGCGAACGGCTCGATCATCACCATCTGGTCGGCGAGTGGATCCGCGAACTTGACGGTGCGCTGTGCAGCGGCGCGCGCCTGCGCGAGATTGCCGGCATACATCGCCGCCGCCGATTCGAACTGCAGGTTGTGCGTGTAGTACATCATCGGGTACAGGCCGCTGGCGCCCGTCGCCTTGATGTAGCGCTCATCGACCGCGGCCGCGTCGGCGTTGCTCTTCGCGGACTTCACGTACTGGCCGGTGCGGATGTAGGTGTGCGCCGGCATATGCACGAGATGACCGGCGCCCGGCACGAGCGTCTCGAGGCGGCCGGCTTGCGCGAGCGCGCGTTCGGGCGACTTCGACGCCTCGACGGCGTGAATGTAATAGTGATTCGCTCCCGGGTGATTCGGATCGCGCTGCATCACGGCTTCGAGCGCCGCGACGATCTTGTCGGTGCCCGGCTCCGGCGTGCCGTCCTTTTTGTATAACGCCCACGGCCGGAGGTTCATCAGGCTTTCGGCGTACAGCGTCGCGACGTCGTTGTCGTCCGGGAACTTCTTCGACAGCTCGCCCATCGCGGTCGAGTAGGCCCGTTCACGAACGATCTGATCGCCGGTTGGATCGGCGACGTAGCGCTTCGCGAGCGCATCGACCAGGCCCTGCTCCACGTCACTGCCGCCGGCCTTGCGCGTTTCCGCCTCCGCGAGGTGCGTGTAGGCCTGCTTCAACCGATCCGCCGGCGCGATGTCGTTGATGTTCGTGCCGAGCGCAAGCGACATGCCCCAATGCGGCATCGGCGATGCCGGATCCTTGGCCGCCGCAAGCTCGAACGACGTAAACGACTCCGCGTGATTGAAGCCGTAGAGGAGCGTCAATCCTTCATCGAAGAATTTCTGCGCATCGGCGTTCGCGGTCTTGATGGCGCGGTGATACGAACCCAGGTTGCCAAGCAACGCGGTCCGCGCCGCCGGCTTGCCCGGAGCCGCGGCGCCGTGCGCATCGTGAGCGGACTGATTGGCCGGCGTGGCCGGCGCGGGTTCACGGGTACATGCAACGAGTGCGGCCAGCATGACTGCGGCCGCACCAAGGGGGACTCGGATTCTCATGCGCTCTGCCTCCGGCTCATTAGCCACAACACGGTTTCCGCGCCCAACAACAGGCTGGCGATGGTCAGGTGCCCGACCTGTGCCGCCGGGATCAGCGACACGTAGGCCATGGCGACGCCCACGAGTATCTGTGTCACGGCAAGCGCAAGCGTTACAAAGGACCAGCGGACGAGCGGCGAGCGGCGGGACATCAGCCAGAGGGTCAGGACGCTGGCACCGATCAGGACCACGAAGGCGAGGTCGCGGTGCAGGTAATCGAGCCGGCCGACGGTTGCCAGGGCCGCATCGCGCGCGACGCCCGCATTGATCGCGGTCTCGATGTGGCCACGCACCTGGGTTCCAAACCCGGCTTGAACCAGCGTAACGAGAATCAGAACAGCGATCACTGCTGGTGCCTTCGGTGCCTTCGGTGCCTCGGGTGCCTGAGGTGCAGGTGCAAATGCTTCAAAGGTTGCGAACAGCAACAACTGCACGATCACGATTGCGACGATGAGATGCGCGGTGACAATCCAGGCCGCGAGCTCGTGCGCGACAACGCGGCCGCCGAGCCAGCCTTCGAAGCCCACCAGCAGGAACGCCGCAATCGTCGTCCACAGGATGCGCGGCTGATGCCGATGATGACGCCACGCCGAGATCGCCGTCGCGAAGATCAGGAATCCAACGGTGACGCCGAGCAGACGGTTCAAGTACTCCGTCCACATCAGCGTGGGATTGAACTGCGACGGATCGAACTGCGGCGGGAGATTAGCGGCTGATGCGGGCGGGATCCACGAGCCGAAGCAGCGCGGCCAGTCGGGACAGCCGAGGCCGGCGCCGGAGGCGCGCACGAGACCGCCGACGAGAATCAGGAGATAGGTAGTGGCTGTCGTCCACAGCGCCAGCCGCTGAAACGATTTCAGGCGCACGCTTCATTATGGTTCAGCCTTGACGCCGGTTTTCAGCGTCGTCCAGAACCAGCCGGCGGCGAGGTCCGCCACCTGCGCGAGCGCACCGGACTCCTCGAAGAGATGCGTGGCGCGCGGCACCACTTTGAGCGACACCTCGCAAGTCATGCGCTTCTTCGCCTGCTCGTTCAGCACGAGCACCGCGTCATCGTAGCCGCCGACGATCAACATCGTCGGCGCCTTGACCTTTTCGAGCGCGTCGCCGGCGAGATCCGGGCGGCCGCCGCGCGACACGACGGAGCGAACGAGATCGGGCCGTTTGGCCGCGGCGACCAGCGCCGCCGCGGCGCCGGTGCTCGCGCCGAACAGTCCGATCGGGAGGTGCTTCATCGTGGGCTGAGCGGCGGCCCACTCCACGGTGGCCGTCAATCGATCGGCGAGCAGGCCGATGTCGAATCGCAGCTCGCGTGTCTGGTTATCGAGGTGCTCCTCTTCGGTGGTCAGCAGATCCATCATCAGCGTCGCAAAGTCCGATTCCTGGAGGATTCGGGCGACGAACTGGTTGCGATGGCTGTGGCGGCTGCTGCCGCTGCCGTGCGCGAACAGCACGATGCCGCGGGCATCGACGGGAACAACAAGATCGGCATTCAGTTTGGCTCCAGCGGTTGGAATCCGGAGCGGCAACGCTTGCGCGAGTGGTCTCATCCTCAGCTCTCCGCGTAGTTAGAGACCTGAGGGATAAGTCTCTGGGACCTCCTCATGATACCAGTGCGGCGACGGTTCAAGAGGCACAAGCGCCGTGGACCGGTCGACATGAATCAGCGAGTCGAACTGTTCCGTCACGCGCGCATGGAAGTAATGGCTCTGCCGCTCGGTTTGCGGCCGGTAGATCACGCCGATGGCGCGTTCGAGGAGCGGCGCCGCAAAGCCGCCGAGCCGCTGGTCGTGCAGGTCGAGCACGAACTGCGGCATGCCCACGGTGTGCATCAGCGCCTCGATCGATCCGTCGAGGGCCGGCCGCACCAGCTTGCGCTCGGCGTTCGAATCCCAGTCGGACGCCGCGGTGACGGTTCCGTCGTAGGTCGTGAAGCCAATCGAGGTCGCCTCCGCTCCGTACCGCTCGCGCAGCAGCTGTCCGAGGTTCAGCTCGCCGCGCTCGCCCATTTCCGTGGCGCGCGCATCGCCAAGGTGCGAGTTGTGCGCCCACACCGCGATCTTGGGCTTCCTGCCGTTGTTGGCGCGTTCCAGGTATCGCACCAGCCCGTCGAAGATGTCGGCCATGTGACAGTCGCGGATGTTCCACGACGAATGCCGGCCGCGGAAGACGGCGCGGTAGTACTCCTCGGCGTTCTTCGCGAGCAGGGCGTTCTGTTCGGCGAAGAAAAAATCTTCGCGCGCGATCTGGCCGTCCCGGGTCGCATACGAGCCGGCGTTGTTGCGCAGCTCCATGAGCTGCTTGACGACTTCGTCCTCGCACGGCTCGATGATGCCGGCGGACACCGCGTAGCCGTAGGCGTGGGAATCCGCGGCGAAGTGATCGAAGCAGGCATAGCGATCGCGGGCGCGCTTGGCGGCCTCGGGATCGACCTTGTCCAGATAGGCGATCACCGCGCGGATTGACGTGGCGAGGCTGTAGAGATCGAGGCCGTAGAACCCGACCTTGCGCTTCGGGTGCTCGTCGTTCCATTCGCGCAGCCAGCGCACGAACCCCAACACCTCGGTGTTGCGCCACATCCACGAGGGGAATCGCTCGAAGCCCGCGAGCGCGGAATTCGCGTCGGCATCGGGGCCGTCGCCGCGCACGAAACGATTGACGCGATAGGCGTCGGGCCAGTCGGCTTCGACAGCCACGGCCGTGAGGCCGTGATGCTGGATCAAGTGCTTCGTGATGCCGGCGCGCAGGTGATAGAAGTCCTGCGTGCCATGAGACGCTTCGCCGATCAGGATCGCGGTGGCCGATGCGGAGCGCTCGAGGAGCGTGTCGAGATCGCTGCGAGTGGCATTGAACGGCCGCGCCGCCGAGGTCGCGGATGCAGTCAGGTGACGATACAGGTTGGAGGAAGGCCAGGTCACGAGTCGTTCCCGAGGAGCGTGCGCACTTCATGGTCAGTGGTCGGCGTGAAATCGCGATACCACAGGCCGACGGCAACGAACGGATCGGGCATGCGCACGCACACAACGTCGTCGGCCTCGGTCGCAAGATCAGCGCAGGTCGACGCCGCGCCAACGGGCACGGCGACGATCACGCGCGCAGGGTGTTGCTGGCGCACCGCCATGACGGCGGCGCGCATGGTCGATCCGGTGGCGAGGCCATCGTCGACGAGAATCACCGTCCGGTTGGCCAGCGGCAGCGGCATGCGATCGCCGCGATACTCCCGCTCGCGCCGTTCGAGCTCGCGCTGTTCGCGCGCGGCGACGGCATCGATCACGTTCGCGGGAATGCCGAGCGCATCGACCACGTCGCGATTGACCTGGCGGACGCCGCCGGTGGCAATCGCGCCCATGGCGAGCTCTTCGTGCCCGGGCACGCCGAGCTTGCGCACGACGTAGACGTCGAAGGGGACACCGAGCGCGCGCGACACTTCGCGGGCGACGGGGACCCCGCCGCGCGGCAGCGCCAGCACGACCACATCGTCACGGTCGCGGTAGGCGGCCAGTTTCCCGGCCAACTGCTCGCCCGCCTCGACCCGATCGCGGAATGGCTGTGAAGACACTTGCGGCATGTTGTCCGAATTCTTAGGTGCTAGATCGTTGCCACTTCGAGACGATTTCGTGAAAAGAGTCTTTCCGCACGGTCACCTGAAACAAAAGTCCTCAAACTCGAGTCTAGTGAACCATGGCCCTTACGAGCGACCTGCGTCATGCCGTCCGGCTGCTTGGACGCAGCCCCGTGTTCACTCTGACATCGATCCTGTCGCTGGCCATCGGTATCGGCGCCGCCGCGACCATATTCAGCCTGACCGACGCGCTCCTCTTCGAGCCTACAGTCGGCGTGAGGGAGCCGTCGAGGCTCGTTGACATCGGAAGGGCGAACCGAGGCAGCGGATTCGACAACATGTCGCATCCCACCTACACAAACATGCACGAGCACAGCCGGACCGTCGATGTCGCCGCGGTAGATTTCGGCGGCGGGCCGATGAGCCTCGGCACGAACGGATCGAGCGAGCGCGTGATCGGCACGTTGGTCTCAGGTAATTACTTCGACGTACTCGGCACGCGGCCGGCGCTCGGGCGATTCTTCCGCGAGGACGAAGATCGCGTTCCCGGCGAGCGTCCAGTGGTCGTCCTGAGTCACGCTTTGTGGACGCGGCGATTCAATAGTGACCCCGCGATACTCGATCGTCCGCTGCGCCTCAACAACCGCGAGTTCGCCGTGGTCGGTGTTGCAGAGGAGGGGTTCCAGGGTTCATCGATGATCGGCACCGATTTGTGGGCGCCGATGGCCATGGTGCAGGTGGTGCGCGGCCAGCCCGACGCGTCGATGCTGACCATGGTGCGCGGCGTGTGGCACGTCGCGGTCGGCCGCCTCAAGCCCGGCGTGTCGATTCAACAGGCCGAGGCCGAGCTGAACGCGCTCAACGAGGCGTATAAGAAGTCGCAACCGGAAGCCAATCAGGAGCACACGATCAAGCTCGCGCCGATGGGCCGCATTCCCGGCCCGGTGCGCACGCCGTTCCTCGCGTTCATCGGATTCCTGTTCGCGCTGACCGGCGCGCTGCTCGCGATCGCGTGCAGCAATGTTGCCGGCATGCTGCTGGCCCGCGCGGCGACGCGGCGCCGCGAGATGGCGACGCGCCTGGCCGTCGGCGCGGGTCGCGGCCGGTTGATCTCGCAGCTGCTCACCGAAACGATGGTGTTGTTCGCGGCCGCGGCGGTGGTGTCTGTGCCGCTCACCTACTGGCTGGTGTCGCTGCTGGCCGGATCGTTGCCGGCGCTCCCGCTCTCGCTCAATCTCGACATCCACGTCAACGTGCGCGTGATGGCGTTTGCGTTTGGACTCGCCCTGATCACCGGCGTGATCTTCGGACTCGCGCCGGCGCGTCACGCGCTCGGCGGCGACCTCGCGCCGATGCTGCACGGCGCAAACTCGACGGCCGATCGGAAGCGTTTCCGTTTGCGCAATTCGCTCGTGACGGCGCAGGTCGCGCTGTCGCTGATGCTGGTCGTCGTCGCGTTCCTGTTCCTGCGATCGCTCGAGAAGGCGGCGTACACGGATCCGGGATTCAAGACGGCGAACATCATGCTCGCAAACGTCGACGTATCGCTCTCCGGCTATCGCGAGCAGCAGGCCGTCGAGCTCGCATCGCGATTCAGGGAGCGTCTGAAAGCGATTCCCGGCGTCGAGTCGGTTGCGAACGCGCGCATGATTCCGCTGCAAGGCAGCGGCTTCGGGTTTGGCAGCGTCCGCATTCCCGACGCCAAGGGGAACCGCGACGACGGGCGCTTCGAATCGGACTGGGATGTCGTGTCGCCCGAGTACTTCGAGACCATCGACATGAAGATCGTGGAGGGGCGCGCCTTTCTCGACTCGGATCGCCGTGGCGCGCCGTGGGTGGCGATTGTCAGCGAAACGTTCGCGCGCCAGGCGTGGCCGGGACAATCCGCCATCGGGCGCGTGTTCTACCAGCAAGCCGACGAGCCGGAGGAGCGCGCCGTGCAGATCGTCGGCGTGGCGCGCGATGCGAAGTATCGCTACATCAGCTCGGCGCCCGCGCCATTCATCTACGTTCCGCTCGCACAGCAGCCAATACCGGTGATGGAGTTCTACATCCGGCACGCACCCGGCCGGCAGATCGCACAGGAAGTACGCACCGCGATGGCGCAGATCGAGCCGAACGTGCCGATCGTGATGCTGCAGACGTTCGACGATGCGACCGCGATCGGGCTGCTGCCGCAGAAACTGGCCGCGTGGATCGCCGGCAGCGTCGGCACGATCGGGATCTTCCTGGCGGCGCTCGGCCTCTACGGGCTGATGGCGTTCCTCGTGACGCAACGCACGCGCGAGATCGCGATTCGCATGGCGCTCGGCGCGTCGAACGGCGACATGCGAACGATGGTGCTGAAGCAGGCGGGCATGCTCGGATTGATCGGAGGATTGATCGGGCTCGTGCTGGCGGCCGGCATCGGCACGCTCGCGCAAAGCCTGCTCGTCGGCGTGCCGCCGGTGGATCCGGTGTCGTTCGGCGTCACCGCGCTGTTCTTCCTGATCGTTCTTGCGATCGCCGCCTGGACGCCTGCGAACCGCGCGGCAGCGACAGACCCGGCAACGGCCTTACGCGCCGAATGACCTGACCACCTGACTACCTGACTACCTGAAAGATCCTGATCATCGGCGATTCATTCGCATTCTGATCCGGATCGCGGAACTCGGCGGCGATCTTGAGGCCGGTGATGGGCGGCACCGAGAACGCGGGCTGCCACGGTGTCAGCCCTACCGCCTCGAATCCGGCGCCGCGCTGCGACGCCGACACTTTTGCGTCCTCCGCATTCGGATACTGCCAGCGGTTGACGACCTCGCAGAAGGGGCGGCCGGTCACGTCGGTGCGCTGGCTGATTTGCGCAACGTAGGTATTGTTCACGGGCGCCGAGGCCGCGCCGCCCAGCGCCATCAGCCGGTAGACCATCGACTGGTAATACGACTCACGATAGATCCACGTGGGCTGCCACGGATCGGCGTCGGTGTTTCGCGAGAAGCAGAGCGAGTAGTAACGCGACGTCGGAATGCCGGCCCACTCGGCGAGGCTCTGAAAACGGCCTGCGAGCGATCCGCCTGGCCCATCGCGAAACGGCAGTTCCCAGTCGACGATCACATACTTCGAACGATCGGCCGTCAGCTGTTTGAGGGCATCCGCTTCGTCGGTCGCGGTCAGGAACCGCGCCGCCTTGTCGGCGCCGCTCTGCGTGGGATTGCTGACCGGCACTCGCCTTCCGGTCTGGATGATCCAGTAGCCCTGGTCCCACCAGTTCATCACGCTGAACGCCGCCGGCGCATTGGTCTTGCCGTATCGCGCGTAATACGCGTCGGGTGTGCCGAACGGCTCCGGAGTTTTCGTGCGCAACCAGTCCATCGCGTCAGCCCAATACCGTGGCATCCCACCGCCGCGTGAGGTGGTGACCGCCGCGGGAACGAGGTTCGGCGCCACGATGATCCCGGCCACGGCGATCACCGCGATCTCGCGCTGGAACGGCAGCCGCGCCTTGATCCGCGGCTGCGGGTTGCCGGCATGCGGCACGCCGCCCCAGTCGAGCACGCGAACGGCGAGCCACGAGATCACCACCGCCGTCGCCGGCACGAGGTAATAGCCGAAACG
>Ga0207428_10000812_pt1 | contig 35326 bp, 32 predicted proteins | sample RhiMethybrSRZTD1_FD_187600 | JGI IMG/M metagenome (GOLD analysis project Ga0207428, IMG submission 187600) | Populus rhizosphere microbial communities from Tennessee, USA - Rhizosphere MetaG P. TD hybrid SRZTD1 (SPAdes) (version 3) | ecosystem: Host-associated > Plants > Roots > Rhizosphere >...
TCGGCCCAGTGGAGGTCGTCGAGCACGACGACCAGGCCACGGGCCGCGGCCGCCGAGCGCAGGCAGGCGGTCATGGCGTCGAACAGCCGGAACCGGGCCATCTCGGGGTCCAGCTCGGTCGCGGGCCGCCCGGTGCCTCCGGCGGCGGCCAGCTCCGGCAGGAGCTGGGCCAGCTCGGCCACCTCCGGGCCGAGTTCGGCCGCGACCTCCTCCGGCGGGCGCCCGGCGGCGTAGCCGCGCAGCGCCTGGCGCCAGGGCCAGTAGGCGGGGGCGCCCGCCCCCTCACGGCAGCGCCCCCAGGCCACCCGGGCCTCCCGGGCCCGCGCCTCGGCGCAGATCTCCTCGGCCAGGCGCGTCTTGCCGATCCCGGCCTCGCCGCCCACCAGCACCAGCTGGCCCTGGCCGCCGAGGGCGCCGTCCAGAGCGGCCCGCAGCCCGGCCCGCTCGGTCCGGCGGCCGACGAAGGCCACCCGGTCCGGGTGCTCGGCCCCCTCGGTCAGGCGCGGCGGGGGAGCGGCCAGGTCGGGATGGGCGACCGCGAACACGTTCTCGGGCCGGGACAGCCCCTTCAGCAGGTGCGAGCCGACGTCGACCAGGCGGGCGCCCTCAGGGAGCTGGTCGGCGATCAGCTCGGCGGTGGCCCGCGACAGCAGGACCTGGCCGCCCCGGCCCAGGGCCCGCAGCCGGGCCGCCCGGTTGAGGGCCTGCCCGAAGTAGTCCCGGTCGCGCAGCTCGGCCTCGCCGGTGTGCAGGGCCGCCCGGGTCGGCAGCGTGATCCCCTCGGGCCAGCGCTCCCGGTCCAGGGCCCGCTGCATGGCCAGGGCGGCGGCCACGGCGTCGCTGGCCCGGGCGAACACCGACAGGGTCGAGTCGCCCTCGCCCTGGGTCTTGATGACCCGGCCGCCACGGGCGGCCACGGCCCGGGCGATCAGCTCCTGATGGCGGGCGACGGCGGTGCCCATGGCGGCGCCGTGGCGCTCCCACAGCGGCGTCGACCCCTCGATGTCGGTGAGCAGGAAGGTGAGGATGCCCTGCGGGAGCTCGGCCGGCGGACGGCCCATGGCCCCCTCCTGGTGGCGGTCACTCGGACGGCAGCACCTACCCTAACCCCCGAGCGGCGGCCGCGTGCGGTAGCGCAGGGCGTTTCCTGGGTAGAAGCGGAGCGAGGGCGCTCTGCCGGTGAGCGCCGCCGAGAGGAGACCAAGGTGCCAGAAGGCGAGCCTTGTCCGTACTGTGCGCATCTCGCGCCCAACCCCGACGAGCTCCGGGCGCACCTGCTCCACCTGCACCCCGAGGTCGAGCCGGAGCCGGACTGGTGGGACCCTGACGCCGTGACGCCCCCGGCGTTGTTCTGACCCTGGGCTGGGGGAAATCCTCCGGGGAAAGACGGGTGGTAGCCGCGTTCCGGGCGGCTCTCTGAGCCCATAGCGTGAACCTTCCGAGCCGACAGGCAGGGAGGTCGCAGATGATCGAGGCCCGTGGTCTCAGCAAACGCTATGGCGCCACCGTCGCCGTCGACAGCCTCACTTTCAACGTGAGGTCGAGCATGGTGACCGGCTTCCTCGGCCCCAACGGGTCGGGCAAGTCCACCACCATGCGCCTGATCCTCGGCCTGGACGCCCCGGACGCCGGGCAGGCCCGGATCGGCGGCCGCCGCTACCGCGACCTGCGCTGGCCGCTGCGCGAGGTCGGGGCGCTGCTGGAGGCCAGGGCGTTCCATCCCGGTCGCAGCGCCCGCGCCCACCTGCGCGCGCTGGCGGCCAGCAACGCCATCCCCCGGTCGCGGGTGGAGGAGGTGCTGGGCCTGGTCGGCCTGGCCGACGCCGCCGGCCGCCGGGCCGGGACCTTCTCGCTGGGCATGGCCCAGCGGCTCGGCATCGCCGCCGCCCTGCTCGGCGACCCGCAGGTGCTGCTGCTGGACGAGCCGGTCAACGGCCTCGACCCCGAGGGGATCCGCTGGGTCCGCGACCTGCTGCGGTCGCTGGCCGCCGAGGGCCGGACGGTGTTCGTGTCCAGCCACCTGATCGGCGAGGTGGCCCGCACCGCCGACCACGTCGTGGTCATCGCGGGCGGGCGGCTGCTGGCCGACACCTCGGTGGCGGAGCTGTCGGCCCGGTCGGCCTCGCTGGAGGACGCGTTCTTCGAGCTGACCTCGGGCGGTGCCGGCACCCAGGCGACCCCGCAGGAGAAGGCGAGGACCTCATGACCACCATGGCCCCGGGCACGGCCCGCGACCGCGTCGGCTTCCCCCAGGCGGCCCGGATGGAATGGATCAAGCTGCGCAGCCTGCGCTCCACGTGGTGGGTGCTGGCCCTCACCGTCGCCGGGGCCGTCGGCATCGCCGTGGCGGTGGGCGTCAACACCGAGGACGCGGCCGCCGACCTGACCAACAACGCCCTGGCCGGCATCTCGCTGGGCCTGCTCCTGGTCGGTGTCCTGGGTGTGCTGGCCATGACCGGCGAGCACTCCTCGGGGATGATCCGGGCCACCCTGGCCGCGGTCCCGAACCGGCCGCTGGTGCTGGCCGCCAAGGCGGCGGTGTTCGGGGCGGTGGCCCTGGCCGCCGGCGAGGCGGCGGCGTTCATCGCCTTCCTCGCCGGCGGGGCCGCCCTGCCGGCGGGGGTGCCGGCCCCGACGCTCGGCCAGCCCGGGGTGCTGCGGGCGGTGGTCCTGGGCGGGGCCGGCTACTGCCTCATCGGGCTGCTCGGGGTCGGGCTCGGGACCATCATCCGCCACACCCCGGCGGCCATCGCCGTGCTCGTGGGCGGCGTCTACGTCCTGGCCCAGCTGGTGGCCGGGTTCGCCACCTGGACCATGCCCTACCTGCCGATCGCCATCGTGGCCAACTCCCTCAGCGTGGTCGAGCCGGTGGGCGTCGGCCAGGTCCGGTTCCTGTCGCCCTGGGCCGGGCTGGGCATGCTCTGCCTGTACGCGGCCGCCACCCTCGGCGCCGGCGCCTTCCTGCTGGCCAGGCGGGACGCCTGAGCGGACAATGCCCCCATGGCCAGGACGGGCCAGGTGACCCCGACGACCGCGACCCCGCCGCGCGGCCGCCAGCCGGCGGCGCTGCGGGCGCCGTTCACCCGCCGGGCCCGGCTGGAGCTGCTGTTCTGCCTGGCCGCCATCCCGCTCGGGTTCTGCCTGCTCCTGGTCCCGTACTGGGTCGCCGGGCCCGCCCTGGCCGTGGCCCTGCTGGCGCCCGCCTACGACTCCACCTGGGTGGCCGCCGCGGCCGCCATCCCGGCCATCCTGCTGCTGGTCGTGCTGGCCACCCGCATCGCCCGCCGGCTTGGCGTCGTCCACCGCCGGCTGGCGGCGCGGCTGCTCGGCGAGCGGGTCCCGCCGCCGCCGCCGCTCCGCCCCGGCCGCGGCGTGGCCGGCCGGCTGGCCGCCGGGCTGGGCGACGGCCCCGGCTGGCGGGCCGTGGCCTACCAGCTGCTCAAGCTGCCGCTGGCGGTGGTCGAGGCCTACGCCGCCTTCCTCTGGGTCGCCGGGCTGGCCAACCTGAGCTACCCGTTCTGGTGGGGGCTGTTCCGCAACCACCCGCCGGGCGTGACCCTCGACCCGGTGCCGGCGGCCCTCCCGTTCCCCGGCCGCCTGTTCCCGGTCGCCACCTTCGCCGGCACCTTCGCCGCCTTCGCGGCCGGGGCGGCCATGGTGCTGGCCGCCCCCTGGGTGACCGGCGCGGTGGTGTCGGCCGACCGTCGGCTCCTGCGCCGGCTGCTGGGACCGGGCAGGCTGGCCCAGCGGGTCCGCGACCTGGAGCAGACCCGGGCCCTGGCCGTCGACGACGCCGCCGCCCGACTGCGCCAGGTCGAGCGCGACCTGCACGACGGCGCCCAGATCCGGCTCGCCACCATGGCCATGCAGCTGGGCATGGCCCGGGAGAAGCTGGACGACGAGGGCGACCCGGAGGTGCGGCAGGCCCGCGAGCTGGTCGACGAGGCCCACCGGGCGGCCAAGGACGCCCTGGCCGAGCTGCGCGACCTGGTCAGGGGCATCCACCCGCCCGTGCTCGACAACGGCCTGGCCGACGCCCTGGCCACCCTGGCCGCCGGCGGCGGCATCCCGGTCCAGCTGACCTGCGACCTGCCGCGGCGGCCCACCCCGGCGATCGAGACGATCGCCTACTTCTGCGCCGCCGAGCTGCTGGCCAACGCGGCCAAGCACAGCCACGCCACCCGGGTCACGGTCCAGGTGGCCGAACGGGACGGGGAGCTGGTGCTGGCCGTGGGCGACGACGGCGCCGGCGGCGCCGACCCGGCCGCCGGCAGCGGCCTGGCCGGGCTCGCCCAGCGGGTCCGGACCGTGGACGGGCGGCTGGAGGTCGCCAGCCCGCCGGGCGGGCCGACCACCGTCACCGCGGTCCTGCCGCTGCGGGCATGACCGCGGTGGCCGACGCCCCCCTGCGGGTGGTGATCGCCGAGGACGCCGCCCTGTTCCGCGAGGGCCTGGTGCGGCTGCTGTCCGAGCGGGGCCACCGGGTCTGCGCCGCCGTGGCCGACGGCCAGGCCCTGCTGGACGCCGTGGCCGCCCACCGGCCCGACGTCGCCGTGGTCGATGTCCGCATGCCGCCGACCCGCACCGACGAGGGGCTGCGGGCCGCGCTGGAGCTGCGCCGCGACCATCCCGGCACCGGGGTGCTGGTGCTGTCCCAGTACGTCGAGACCAGGTACGCGGCCCGGCTGCTGGAGGGCAACGCCGCCGGCGTCGGCTACCTGCTCAAGGACCGGGTCGCCGACGTGGCCGAGTTCGCCGACGCCCTGGCCCGGGTGGCCGCCGGCGGCACCGCCCTCGACCCCGAGGTGGTCGGCCAGCTGCTGGGGGCCAGCCGCAACACCGACGACCTGGCCGCCCTCACCCCACGCGAGCGCGAGGTGCTGGCCCTGATGGGCGAGGGCCGCTCCAACGCCGGCATCGCCGCCACCCTGGTCGTCACCACCGGGGTGGTCGAAAAGCACGTGGCCAGCATCTTCGGCAAGCTGCGGCTGCCGCCCGCCGAGGGCGACAACCGCAGGGTGCTGGCCGTGCTCCGCTACCTGAGATCCTGACCGCCGCCGCTCAGGGCGTCGGGGTCTCCCGCCTGGCCACCTCGGCGTCGATGTCGGCGACGTGGGTGGTGCCGTAGCCCTCCCGCTGGGGGTGGCCGTGCTCGCCCCGGGTCATCGCGAACTCCTCCTCGGGCGACAGGACCAGGCGGTGCCGGCCGGCCACGGCGAAGTAGACGATGCCCAGCAGGAAGTAGATCAGGGTCCCGTACACGCCCGGGCGGTAGTCCTCGTTGAGGTACAGCGAGATCAGCGAGACCAGGGCGATGGCGCCGGCGATGGCGGCGCCCCACAGGCCGACCGGGCTGCGGTAGGGCCGCTCGATGTCGGGCAGGTTGCGGCGCAGCAGGATGAACGACAGGCACTGCATGAAGTAGGAGATGACGGCGCCGAACACGGCCATGTAGAGCAGCGCCCCCACGATCCTGCCGGCCAGGGCGCCGCTGCTCTGGCCCAGCTCGTAGATGAGCACGGCCAGGGCGTAGCCCACGACCGCGCCCGCGATCAGGGCGATATGGGGGGTGTTGCGGGTGGGGTGGGTGATCGACAGCCACTTGGGGAAGTAGCCGGCCCGCGACAGCGAGTAGGTGTTGCGGCCGTAGGCGTAGATGATGGTGAAGAAGCTGGCGATCAGGCCCGTCAGCCCGATCAGGGCGAGCAGCTCGGCGGCGGTGCCCTCGCCGAACACGCCCTTGAAGCCGTCGAACAGCGGAGTGGCGGATATGCCGATGGCGGCCGCACCGCCGTCGACGCCGGTGTTGAGCAGGAGGATCCCGAGGCCGGTGACGACCAGGGTGGTGAGGCCCCAGATGGTCGCCCGGGGGACGTCGCGCTTGGGGTCGTGGGATTCCTCGGCGGCCAGCGGTAACTCCTCGATGGCCAGGTAGAACCAGATGGCGAAGGGGAGGGCCGGGAAGATCCCCCCGATCCCGTGCGGCAGGAACTTCGACGCCCCGGCGTCGGGCGCGATGTTGGTCCACAGGCTGGTGTCGAGCTTGCCCGAGACCAGCACCGAGATGAAGAAGAAGCCGAGGATGCCGAGGGCGAGGATGTTGATCACCACGGTGAACCGCATCGTGGCCTCGATGCCGATGATGTTGATGGCCACGAACACCACGTAGAAGACCGCCCACCAGGTGACCGGGCTGTTCCACCAGGGCGACCCGACGATGTCGAACAGGCCCACGACGATGTCGTGCATCAGGAAGCCCATGGCTCCCACCACCACCGCCGGGGTGATGACGTACTCCATGTTCTCGGCCAGCCCGGTGATGAACCCGCCCCACGGCCCCATCGCCGAGCGGGCGAAGGAGTAGGCCCCGCCGGTGTGGGGGAGGGCCGGTGACATCTCGGCGATGCTGTAGCACAGGCCGTAGTACATGACCGTGATGACGGCCGTCGCGATCAGCAGCCCACCGAACCCGCCGGCGTCCAGCCCCAGGTTCCAGCCGTAGAAGTCGCCCGAGATGACGGCCGCCACGCCCAGCGACCACAGCGACCAGAAGGCCGCATGCCGCCGCAGCTTGCGCCGGCCGAAGTAGTCCTCCCCGGCTTCCTGGTAGCTCACCGATCCGACTTTGCGTCGCTCCTGAGCCACGCCACAACCCCCTTGCGCTCGGAAGTTGTCTGACATTACTTCACGTTGCGGGGATGGTAAGTGGGCAATTGGAACGAGTCAAGCTCCTTGACCCTGGCTGAGTTGTCTGACGTATACTCCTCGCCAGGATGCAGAGGCCACAGCGGGAGACCGGGGCGCGACCGCGGCTGCGCTCGGTCTCGGTCCAGGACGAGCTCAAACAGCGGATCGACCGGGGCGAGCTCCCCGCCGGAGCCCGCCTGCCCTCCGAGCCGGAGCTGGCCGCCGAGCTCCAGGTGTCGCGGGCGACCCTGCGCGAGGCCCTGCGGACCATGGAGCTGGAGGGGCTGCTGCGGCGCCGCCAGGGCTCGGGCACCTTCGTGGCCGAGCACCCCCGCATGGCCAACAGCCTGGACGTCAACTTCGGGGTCACCGACGCCATCCGCGCCGCCGGCATGACCGCCGGGATCGCCCACGGACGGCACTGGGTCGAGCCGGCCTCGGCCGGCGAGGCGGCCCTGCTGGAGCTGGAGCCGGGCCAGGACGTGCTGGTGGTCGAGCGGGTGCGCACCGCCGAGGGCAAGCCGGTGGTGCTGTCCCGCGACCTGTTCCCCAGCCGGCTGGTCGAGGGCCACCCCGAGGCCGTCGCCGACATGCTGGATCGTTCCATCTACGACGTGCTCGAACGCGACCTCGGCATCGTCATCCACCACGGTGTGGCCCGGTTCCGGCCCGTGCGGGCCGACCAGGTCGTGGCCGGCCGCCTGGGCGTGCCCCGCGGCGAGCTCCTGCTCTACCTCTGGCAGGTCGACTACGCCATGGACGGGACCCCGGTGATCTCCTCGCACGAGTTCCACCTGGCCGACGCCTTCGACTTCATCGTGGTCCGGCGCGGCCCCGGAAGGAGGCGCACATGACCAGACAGGCCGGGACGACGCAGGTGGGCACGGCCATGCGCCTCAAGCGGGTGATCGACCCGGCCGGGGTGTCGGTCATCTGCGCCCTCGACCACGGCATGACCTCGCCGACGTTCCTGGAGCCGCTGGCCGGCATCGCCGCCCGCACCGCCGAGGTGGTGGCCGGCGGGGCCAACGTCATCATGATGTCCAAGGGCATGATCCGGCTGGCCGAGCCGGCGTTCGCGCCCACGACCTCGCTGGCCCTGCTGCTGTCGGCCTCGGCCAACCCGGGCGAGCCCCAGCCCGAGGTCGTCCAGGTCGCCCAGGTCGAGGAGGCGCTCCGCCTCGGCGCGGACGCGGTGGTGCTGTTCTGTGCCCTGGGCGGGGACAGCGAGGCGGGGATGATCCGCACCCTGGCCGGGGTGGGCCGCGAGTGCGCCGCCCTGGGCATGCCCCTGATCGCCGAGGCCGAGTTCCCGACCACCTACGCCGCCGTCGAGCAGCTCACCGAGCAGTACGGCTTCGAGTACCTGCGGCGCAACGTGCGGCTCTGCGCCGAGCTGGGCGCCGACATCGTCAAGACCAACTGGCCGGGGGACGGCGACGCCTTCGCCCACCTGGTGGAGGCGGCCGCCGGGATCCCGCTGGTGCTGGCCGGCGGCTCCCGCCTCGGCGACCGCGAGCTGCTCCAGCGGATGGAGGCGGCCGCCGCGGCCGGCGGCATCGGCTGCTCGGTCGGCCGCAACATCTTCATGCACCGTCTCCCGGAGGCCATCACCCGGGCCCTGTCCCGGGTGATCCGGGAACGCTGGAGCGCCGACAAGGCCTTCGACGAGCTCCAGGAGACGGCCCCGGAGGAGGCGGGCTCGTGAGGGCCGCCTTCATGACCGGTCAGAACCTGGTCGAGGTCCGCGAGGCCGAGGAGCCGGCCCTCGACCCGGCCGGGGCCATCCTCCGGGTCGAGGCCTGCGGGATCTGCGGCACCGACGCCCGCACCTTCTTCAACGGCGACCCGCGGGCCCCGGCTCCCTGGGTCCTCGGGCACGAGCCGGTCGGGGTGCTGGAGGCCGTCGGCCCCGACGCCGTCCTGCCCCCCGGGGTCGAGGCCGGCGGGCGGGTGTTCCTGGGCTCGATCCTCACCTGCGGCCAGTGCCTGCCGTGTGTCGACGGCCGCCAGAACCTCTGCGACCACCACCTGCTGTACGGCTACGACCCGTTCCCCGGGGCCTACGCCGAGCGGGCCGCCGTGCCCCCGATCGCCACCAAGAACCTCATCCCCCTCCCGCCCCACCTGTCCTCGGAGCTGGCCACGGTGGTCGACCCGTTCGCCTGCGCCCTCAACGGGATCGAGGTCCTGGACGTCGCCCTCGGCGACACCGTGCTGATCCTCGGCTCGGGCCCGATCGGCTGCTGGCAGGCGGTGATGGCCCGCGACCGCGGGGCCGGCCGGGTGTTCATGTGCGACGTCAACCGCCAGCGGCTCGACCTCGCCCTCAAGGCGGTGGGCGGGTTCGTGGACGACGCCTGGGAGGCCGGCGACGACAACGGCCTGGCCGACCTGCTGGAGCGCACCGGCGGCCGGGGGGCCGAGCGGATCAGCGTGGCCGCCCCGGCCAGGCAGGCCCAGCAGGCGGCCCTGGAGATGGCGGCCAAGCGGGCCCGGGTGGTCTACTTCGCCGGCCTGCCCAAGCACGACCCGGTCAGCCCGCTCGACATGAACCAGCTCCACTACAAGGAGCTGGCCATCCTGGGCGCGTACGGGGCCACCCACCGCCAGTACCGGATCACCATGGGCTACCTCGACCGGCGCCGGGACGAGCTGGCCCCGGTGGTCACCCACCAGTTCCCCCTCGAGCGCATCGACGAGGCGTTCGAGACCATCCGCTCGGGGGCCGGGCTCAAGATGGTCGTGGTCCCATGACCGGGCCCTATGTGATCGGCTGCGACGTGGGCAGCCAGGGCACCAACGCCGCCCTGTACGCCGCCGACGGCCGGCTGGTGGCATCGGCCTACGAGGCCTACGACGTCGCCTTCCCCCATCCCGGCTGGGCCGAGCAGGACCCACGCCTGTGGACCGCGGCCATGGCCGCCGGCATCGCCCGCCTGCTGGCCGAGGTGCCGGAGGGGCCGGGCGCGGTCAAGGCCCTGTCGTTCGGGTCCCAGCTGGACGGGATGGTGGTCTGCGACGCCGGCGGCGAGTCGCTGCGCCCGGCCATGATCTGGATGGACCGGCGGGCCGAGCCCCAGGCCGCCGCCGTGGCCGCCACGCTGTCGCCGGCCGACTTCTACCACCACACCGGGGCCAACCTGGACTCCTCCCACGCCGTGTTCAAGGCCCTGTGGGTCCGCGACGCCGAGCCCGAGGTGTTCGCCAAGGCCGCCCACCTGATGCCCCCCGGGTCCTATGTGCTGCGCGAGGCGGCCGGGGTGCTGGCCGTCGACTGGTCCAACGCCTCCTCGCTGGCCCTGCTCGACCCGCGGACCCGGACCTGGTCGGCCCCGGTGGTCGACGCCACCGGCATCGACCCGGCGATGCTGCCCGAGCTGGCCCCCGGCACCCAGGCCGTGGGGCCGGTCACCCGGGCCTTCGCCGAGCGCACCGGGCTCGCGCCCGACACCGTGGTGGTCGTCGGCTGCGGCGACGAGATGGCCGCCACCCTGGGCGCCGGCGTGTTCGCCCCCGGCGAGGTGTGCGACGTCGTCGGCACCGCCGAGCCGGTGTGCGCCGCCGCCGCCGAGCCCGGCGAGGACCCGACCATGCTGGTCGAGTGCCACCCCCACGCCGACCCCGACGTCTGGCTGCTGGAGAACCCCGGGTTCGTCTCCGGGGGCAACCTGCGCTGGTGGCGGGACCAGTTCGCGCCCAGCGAGCGGGCCGCCGAGGCCCGCGGCCAGGGCGACGCCTACGACCTGCTGACCGGCCCGGCGGCCGAGGTGCCCCCGGGGGCCGAGGGGCTGGTGTTCCTGCCCTGCATGCAGGGGGCCATGGCCCCCGAGTGGAACGGGGCCGCCCGCGGGGTCTTCTACGGGCTCACCCTGGCCCACACCAGGGCCCACATGACCAGGGCGCTGCTGGAGGGCAGCGCGTATGCGCTCCGCGACATCCTGGAGGGCATGGGCGGCGCCGGCCTCGAGGTCCGGCGGCTCACCCTGGTCGGCGGCGGGGCCAAGGGCGCCCTGTGGCGCCAGATCAAGGCCGACGTCACCGGCCTCCCGGTCCGCGTCCCGACCAGCGTCGAGACCACCGCCACCGGGGCCGCCATCCTGGCCGCGGTCGGGTCGGGGGTGCACGCCAGCGTGGCCGAGGCCGTGGCCGCCTTCGTCGCCTACCAGCCCGACGAGCACGTCCCCGACCCCGGGCGCCACCAGCGCTACAGCGAGGCCTATGCCCGCTACCGCGAGCTCTACTTCGCCCTCAAGCCGGTGTTCGAGGCCGGCGCGGGCTAGCCGCCGGTGAGCTCGTAGACGTTGCCGTCGGGGGCGCGGAAGTGACGCCAGCCCTGGCCGTGGTCGTCGACCCGGCCGCCGAGCAGCTCCACGCCGGCCCGCTCCAACTCGGCCACGGCGGCGGGGAGGTCCTCGACCGCGAAGCCGACCACCGGGCCGGTGGTGAAGTACCGGTGATCCCGATCGCCGGGGCCGAACACCTCGAAGCGGTCGCCCGAGGGCAGGTCGAGGACGGCGAAGTCCGGTTCCTCGTGCTCCAGGGTCAGCCCGAGGACGCCGGTGAGGAACGCCACCATGGCCCCGTGGCCGTCGGTCCGGGTACCGGCCCAGCCGATCCGTGTCACCTGCATGCCCGCCTCCCTGTGGTCGCCGCGACGGGGGATATCGTAGAGGCGTGGGACGAGCCTGGAGGTGGTTGCTCGTGGACACGCAGGTAGCGGCGTCGCCGCTGGTCGACAGGATCCGGGCGTCGGTGATCGGCGACGGCGAGGTGATGGACGGGCCGTACGGGCCCCGGCGGATCATCTACGCCGACTACACCGCCTCCGGCCGGGCCCTCTCGTTCATCGAGGACTTCATCCGCGCCGAGGTCCTGCCCCGCTACGCCAACACCCACACCGAGAGCTCGGGCACGGGCCTGCAGACGACCAGGCTCCGCGAGGACGCGCGGCGGATCATCCGCGACGCCGTGGGCGGCGACGACGAGGTGGTGCTGTTCTGCGGGTCGGGCAGCACCGGGGCGGTCGACAAGCTCATCGGCGTCCTCAACCTGCGGATCCCGGCCGACCTTGACGCCCGCTACGGCCTCTCGGCCCGGATCCCGCCCGAGGAGCGGCCGGTGGTCTTCACCGGGCCGTTCGAGCACCACTCCAACGAGCTGCCCTGGCGGGAGTCGATCGCCGACGTGGTGGTGATCCACGAGGACGCCGACGGCCACATCGACCAGCGGCAGCTCGAGCAGGAGCTGGTCCGCCACGCCGACCGCCCGCTGCGCATCGGGAGCTTCTCGGCCGCCTCGAACGTGACCGGCATCGTCTCCGACACCCGGGCCATCGCCGCCCTGCTGCACCGCCACGGCGCCCTGTCGTTCTGGGACTTCGCCGCCGCCGGCCCCTATGTCCAGATCGACATGGGACCCGCCGAGGGCGACCCGCGCTCCTACAAGGACGCCATCTTCCTGTCGCCGCACAAGTTCATCGGCGGCCCCGGCACCCCGGGGGTGCTGGTGGTGCGGCGCGAGCTGCTGCGCAACCGGGTCCCGACGGTCCCGGGCGGCGGCACCGTGGCCTACGTCAACCCGACCGAGCACCGCTACCTCGAGGACCCGGTCGAGCGCGAGGAGGGCGGGACCCCGGCGATCGTCGAGTCGATCCGGGCCGGGCTGGTGTTCCAGCTCAAGCAGGCGGTCGGGGCCGACACCATCCAGGCCCGGGAGCGGTCCTTCATCGACCGGGCCATCGCCTCCTGGAGCCCCAACCCCAACATCGAGCTGCTCGGCAACCTCGAGGCCGAGCGGCTGTCGATCGTGTCCTTCGTCGTCCGCGACGGCCCCCGGTACCTGCACCACAACTTCGTCGTGGCCGTGCTCAACGACCTGTTCGGCATCCAGTCGCGGGGCGGCTGCTCCTGCGCCGGCCCCTACGGGCATCGGCTGCTCGGCATCGACATCGACCGGTCGCACGAGTTCGAGCGGGAGATCGCCCGCGGCTGCGAGGGCATCAAGCCGGGGTGGGTCCGGGTCAACTTCAACTACTTCATCTCCGAGGCCGTGTTCCAGTACCTCCTGGACGCCGTCCACCTGGTCGCCGACCAGGGCGGCAAGCTGCTGGGCGACTACCGCTTCGACCCGGCCCGGGGGCTGTGGCGGCACCGGCGGGGGCCGGTCGAGCCGCCGCTGCGCCTGGACGGGCTGCGCTACGACGACGGCGGGCGGCTCCGCTTCACCTCCTCCCACGCCCAGGCCCGGGACGCCGCCCTGGCCGGCTACCTCGAGGAGGCCCGCCGGCTCCTGGCAAGCCGCCCCGCGCCCCCCGCCCCCGAGGCCGACGGCCGCGCCCTCCCGGGGCTGTCGGCCGACTTCGAGGCGCTGCGCTGGTTCGTGCTCCCGCCCGAGTGCCTGCCCGGCTAGCTCCCGGCCGGCGGCTACTGGGTCGACCCCGTGGCCGGAAACCCCGTGGTTTCCCGGATGTTGGCCGCCACCCCGCCTCCTAGCCTGCGGCCAGAACCACCGACCGCACCCAGGATTCGAGGCCCGACCCTGACCGTCCCCTGACCCGAGAGGAGCGCCGCCGTGCACGAGCCCGACTGGAAGCGGCCGCTGGGCGAGGCCTTCGACCAGGCCCTGGCCTACCTGGAGGGCCTGCCGGCGCGGCCGGTGGCCGGCCGGGCCGGCCTGGCCGAGCTGCGGGCCGCCCTCGCCGGGCCGCTGCCGGAGCGGCCGCTGGACCCACGCGAGGTGGTGGCGGAGCTGGCCACGGCCGCCGAGCCGGGCGTGGTCGCCTCCTCCAGCGGCCGCTACTTCGGGTTCGTGGTCGGCGGCGCCACCCCGGCGGCCCTGGCCGCCGACTGGCTCACCTCGGCCTGGGACCAGAATGCCGGCCTGTACGTGCTCGGGCCGGCGGCCAGCGTCGTCGAGGAGGTGGCCGGGGCCTGGCTGGCCGAGCTGCTCGGCCTGCCCGCCGGGGTGTCGATGGGCATGGTCACCGGCGCGCAGATGGCCAACTTCACCGGGCTGGCCATCGCCCTGCGCGAGCTGCTGGCCCGGGCCGGCTGGGACCTGGAGTCGGACGGGCTGTGGGGGGCGCCACGGGTGCGGGTGCTGGCCGGCCAGGGACGCCACGGCACCATCGACCGGGCGCTGCGGTTCCTGGGCGTCGGCACCGCCACCGTCGAGGAGGTCGACGCCGACGACCAGGGCCGCATGCTGCCGGCGGCGCTGGCATCGGCGCTGGAGCGGGGGAGCGGGCCGGCGGTCGTGTGCGCCCAGCTCGGCAACGTCAACTCGGGGGCCATGGACCCGGTGGGGGAGGTCTGCCGGCTCGCCCACGAGCATGGCGCCTGGGTGCACGTCGACGGCGCCTTCGGGATGTGGGCGGCGGCCAGCCCGCGGCTGCGGCCCCTGGTCGCCGGGGTGGAGCGGGCCGACTCGTGGGCCACCGACGCCCACAAGTGGCTCAACGTCCCCTACGACTCCGGCCTGGTCTTCTGCGCCCACCCCGAGGCCCACCGGGCCGCCATGGGGATCCGGGCCGGCTACCTGATCCACGGCGACGACGGCCAGCGCGACCCACTCGACTACAACCCCGACCACTCCCGGCGCGCCCGCGGGTTCGCGGTGTATGCGGCCATCCGGGCCCTGGGCCGCCGGGGCGTGGCCGAGCTGGTCGAGCGCTGCTGCGCGCTGGCCGCCCGCTTCGCCGAGCGGCTGGCCGCCGCCGACGGCGTCGAGGTGCTCAACCAGGTGGTCCTCAACCAGGTGCTGGTCCGCTTCCTGGCCGCCGGCGGCGACCACGACGCCCACACCCGCCGGGTGGTGGAGCGGGTGCAGCAGGACGGCACCTGCTGGATGAGCGGCACCACCTGGCAGGGCAGGGCGGCCATGCGCATCTCGGTGTCGAACTGGTCGACCGACGAGGCCGACGTGGACCGCTCGGTGGCGGCGATCCTGCGCCGCGCCGCAGAATAGGGCGTGGACGACCAGCTCATCCTCATCGGCCGAGAGCGCGAGCAGGCGCAGCTGCAGGCGTGGGTGGCCGAGGCCCACGGCGGTCGCGGGTCGCTGGTCCTGCTGGCCGGCGAGGCCGGGGTGGGCAAGACCTCACTGGCCCGGCGGGCCCTGGCCGGCTCCGGGCTTGAGATCTTGGAGGGCGTCGGCGTCCAGGGCGGCACCTCCGCGTTCGGGCCGGTGGTCGAGGTGCTCCGCGCCCAGCTGCGCGTGACCGGGGCCGGGCCGCTGGTCGAGGGCCCGCTGGCCGCCCACCTGGCTCTGCTGCTGCCCGAGCTCGGCCCGCCGGCCCCCGAGGGCGACCGGGCCACCCTGTTCGAGGCCATCCGCCTGGCCCTGGAAGCGGTCGCGGCCCGCCGCCCGGCGGCGCTGTTCCTCGACGACCTCCAGTGGGCCGACGACGCCACCCTGGAGCTGCTGGCCGCCCTGGCCCGCTCCCTGGACGCCCAGCCCCTGCTGGTGCTGGGGGCCTTCCGCAGCGACGAGCTGCCGAGGGGCCACCCGATGCGGCGCCTGCGCAGCGAGCTGCGCCGCGCCGGCCGGCTGCGGCAGGTCACCGTCGAGCCCCTGGGGGCCGAGGCCACCGCCGCCCTGCTGGAGCGGACCCTGGGGGCGGCCGGGCCGTCGCTGCGCCGGGCCGTGTTCGACCGCACCGACGGCGTCCCCTTCTTCGTCAACGAGCTCGGCTCTGCCCTGGCCGCCGGCGGCCGCCTCGAGGCCGGCCCGTCCGGGCTGGAGCTGCCGGCGGGCGAGGACGTCCCGCTCCCTGACAGCGTCCGCGACGCCGTGCTGCTGCGGGCGGCCGGCCTGTCCGGCGACGCCCGGGCCGCGGTCCTGGCGGCGGCCGTGGCCGGCCAGACCTTCGACCCCGAGCTGGTGACGGCCGTGGCCGGGCTGGCCGAATGGCCGGACGAGCTGCTGCGCCACGGCATCGTGGCCGAGGCCGCCCCCGGGCGCATGGCCTTCCGGCACGCCCTGGTCCGCGACGCCTTCTACGGCGAGGTCCCCTGGACCCGGCGGGTGGCCCTGCACCGGGCGGTGGCCCAGCGGCTGGAGGCCACCCACGCCGCCCCGGTGGTGGTGGCCGAGCACTGGGCGCTGGGCCGGCGGCCCGCGCAGGCCCGGGCGTCGCTGCTGGTGGCGGCCGAGGCGTTCTGCTCCGTGCACGCCTACCGGGACGCCGAGCGGACCACCCGCCGGGCCTTGGAGCTGTGGCCCGAGGAGCGCGACGAGGCCGAGGAGGCCGCCCGCCTGGACGTGCTCGAGCGCCTCGCCGGCTGCGCCGAGCTGGCCGGCGACCTGGCCGAGGCGGCCACGATCTGGCGCGAGGTCGCCGACGGGCGCCGGCGGGAGGGCGACCCGTTCCCGCTCGGGACGGCCCAGCGCCGGCTGGCCGCCGTGCTGGAGCTCCAGGGCCGCTGGCAGGAGGCGCTGGCCGGCCGGGAGCAGGCCGCCGTCGCCTTCACCGCCGGCGGATTCCCGGCCGAGGCCGCCGCCGAACGGCTCACCTCGGCGGCCCACCTCCGGTCCGCCGGGAGCTTCCGGGCGGCCGTCGGCCTGCTGGAGACGGCCGGGCGGCAGGCGCGGGCGGCCGGACGGATCGACCTCCAGGCGCGGGTCCTCGGCCACCAGGGCAACGCCCGGGCGCGCATGGGCGAGGGGCAGGCCGCGGTCGAGCAGGTCCGGGCCGGCCTGGCCCTGGCCCTGGAGCACGGCCTGGCCGGGCCGGCGGCCGAGATCTACCAGCGGCTGGCCGACGCGCTCGAGCACACCGGCGACTACACGGCCGCCAGGGAGACCTACGACGAGGCGTTCGGCTTCTGCACGGCCAACGCCCTTGAGCCCACCGCCCAGCTCTGCCTGGCCTGCCTGACCGCGGTGCTGCGCCAGACCGGCGACTGGGAGCGCGCGGCCACCCTCTGCCGGCGGGTCATCGACTCCTCCGAGGCGACCCCGCATGCCCGGACCGTGGCCACCGGCATGCTCGGCTCGATCCTCGGCCTCCGCGGCCAGACCCGGCGGGCCCGCCCCCTGCTGCTGGAGTCGCTCACCATGGCCCGCCGGATCGAGCTGGCCGCCATGGAGCTGAACTCGACCTGGGGGCTGGCCGTCGTCGACCAGACCGAGGGCGCGACCGGGTCGGCGGCCGGGCACTGCTGGTCGATGGTCGAGCGCTGGCGGCAGACCGAGGACCGGCACTACGCGGTCGCGCCGCTGCGCTGGGCGACCACCTTCTTCGCCGAGTCGGGGGACGGCCCCGGGACGCGGACCTGCGCGGCCGCGCTGGCCCAGATCGCCGCCGACACCGGCCAGGACGAGGCCATGTCGGCGCTGTCGCACGCCCTGGGCGAGACGGCGCTGCTGGACGGGAGCGCCGAGCAGGCGGCCGACCACTTCGCCCGGGCCCTGGTCCTGCTCCAGGGCCTGGAGGTACCCTTGGACCGCTCCGAGACCGAACGCCGGGCCGCGGCCGCCCTGGCCGGCGTCGGCCGGCGCGGGGAGGCCGTGGAGCATCTGGTCGCCGCCCACCGCACCGCCCGCCGGCTGGGCGCCCGGCCGCTGGTGGAGCGGGTGGCCGCCAGCCTCGCCGCCCTCGGCGAGCGGGCCGACCGGCGCCTGGGCCGGCGGGCGGTCGCCCAGGCGGCCAACGGCGGCCTGACCCGCCGCGAGGTCGAGGTCGTCCGGCTGGTCGCCATGGGCCACACCAACCGGGAGATCGCCCGCGAGCTGTTCCTCAGCCCCCGCACCGTCGAGATGCACGTCGGCAGCATCCTGCTCAAGCTCGACTGCCGCTCCCGGGCCGACGCCGCCCGCCGAGCCAGCGAGCTCGGCCTGCTGACCGGGTCGCCTGACCTGGCCGGCTAGGGCGAGGCCCGCCGCTCGCGCCAGGTCCGGACGACGCGTTCGACGTCGAAGGGCATCAGGTTCAGCGGCGGACCGGAGGCCGCCTTGCGGTTGCCCTCCAGGATCTTGCGGTTGATGTCGGCCACGATCCGACGCACCTGGTCCTCGGAGCCGGCCCGGGACGCGGCCAGGAGCGCCTCCTCGGCCTCCTTGCGCAGGGCGATCGTCGGCGGCAGCCAGGACAGCTGCTCGCGGCGCAGCTTCTGCCTGACCCACCACAGCTCGTCGTGGGGCTTGTCCAGGTCGGCGATCGGCTTGCCGGCCCCCGGGAGGTTGTCGAACTCGCCCCGCTCGGTCGCCTCCCGGATCTGGCGTTCGACCCAGGTCCCGAAGCCGATCCCGGGTGGCTTGTGCTCGGTCATGTGCCCATTGTCCCTCGATTGGGCACGGCGACGGTCAGGAGGCGCTGACCGGCCGGCGGGCCCGGCGCTCGACCCCCCGCGGGATCCCGGCCTTGTCCTCGGCGGCGGCCTGGCAGACGCTGACCTCGACACCCTCCGTCGACTGCAAGGGAGCAAGGCGTGAGCGCTGAGGTGCTCGTCCTCGACACCGTCCGCACCCCGGTGGGCCGCCACGGCGGCGCCCTGGCCGGCACCCGCCCCGACGACCTGGCCGCCCACGCCCTGCGGGCGCTGCTGGCCCGCCAGCCGGCCCTGGACCCCGCCGCGGTCGACGACGTGGTCTTCGGCAACGGCAACGGCGCCGGGGAGGAGAACCGGGACGTGGCCAGGATGGCGGCCCTGCTGGCCGGGCTGCCCACCGGCGTGCCCGGGGTGACGGTCAACCGGCTGTGCGGGTCGGGCCTGGAGGCGGTCATCCAGGCCGGCCGGGCGATCGCCCTGGGCGAGGCGTCGCTGGTGCTGGCCGGCGGGGTCGAGTCGATGAGCCGGGCCCCGTGGGTGCTGCTCAAGCCGGAGCGGCCCTATGCCAAGGGCGACGCCCAGCTGGCCTCCACCACCCTGGGCTGGCGGCTGGTCAACCCGGCCATGCCGGCCGAGTGGACGGTCTCGCTGGGCGAGGGCGCCGAGATCCTGGCCGACAAGTTCGGCATCGACCGCGACCGCCAGGACGCCTTCGCGGTCCGCAGCCACCGCCTGGCCCATGCGGCCTGGGAGCGGGGGGTGTTCGCCGAGGAGGTGGTCCCGGTCGACGGGACCGGGCTGGCGCGCGACGAGGGCATCCGCCCCGACACGACGGTGGAGCGGCTGGCCGGGCTGCGGCCGGCCTTCCGCGAGGGCGGCACGGTCACGGCCGGGAACGCCTCCCAGCTCAGCGACGGCGCCGCCGCGGTGCTGGTCGGCGACCGGGCCGCCGCCGACCGGCTGGGTGGGCGGCCGCTGGCCCGGGTCGCCGCCTCGGCCGTGCACGCCGTCGAGCCCCAGCTGTACGGCATCGCCCCGGTCGAGGCGGCCAACAGGGCCCTGGCCCGGGCCGGGATCGGCTGGGCCGACCTCGCCGTGGTGGAGCTGAACGAGGCGTTCGCCGCCCAGGCCCTGGCCTGCCTGGACTCCTGGCCGGAGCTGGACCCGGAGCTGGTCAACCCCAACGGCGGGGCGGTCGCCCTCGGCCACCCGATCGGCTGCTCGGGGGCGCGGATCCTGGGCACCCTGGCCCGGGAGCTCCATCGCCGCGGCGGCGGCTGGGGGCTGGCGGCCATCTGCATCGGCGTCGGCCAGGGCCTGGCCGTCGTCCTCGAGGCCTGAGGAGGAGCGGCGCCATGTCCGACACCTTGAAGGGCCGCCAGCCCGGCTCCCGGCTGCGCCTGCCCGGCTACCGCCCCGAGGAGCCCGGCACCCACCCGCCGCTGGACCACCCCGACTACCGCTCGACCCGGCTGCGCCATCCCAGCCAGCCGCTGGTGCCCCTGCCGCACCGGCTCACCGAGGTCACCGGGCCGCTGCTGGGCGAGGGCCGGGTCGGCGAGACCGACCACGACCTGACCGCCCAGCACCCAGGGGAGCCGCTGGGGGAGCGGATCATCGTCACCGGGCGGGTGCTGGACGGCGACGGCCGCCCCATCCCCGGCACCCTGGTCGAGGTCTGGCAGGCCAACGCCGGCGGCCGCTACCGCCACGACGGCGACCGCCACCCGGCCCCCCTGGACCCCAACTTCAGCGGCGCCGGCCGCTGCCTCACCGACGCCGAGGGCCACTTCAGGTTCGTGACGGTCAAGCCGGGCGCCTACCCCTGGAAGAACCACCCGAACGCCTGGCGGCCCGCCCACATCCACTTCTCGCTGTTCGGGCGGGCCTTCACCCAGCGGCTGATCACCCAGATGTACTTTCCCGGCGACCCGCTGTTCCCGTTCGACCCGATCCTGGGCTCGGTGCCCGAGGCGGCCCGGGAGCGGCTCGTCTCGCGCCTGGACATGGACCTGACCACGCCGGAATGGGCGCTCGGCTACCGCTGGGATATCGTCCTGCGGGGCCGCCGGGCGACCCCGGTCGAGGACGAGGAGGACGACGCGTGACCCACCCGCCGACCCCCTCCCAGACCATCGGGCCGTTCTTCGCGGTCGGGATCTGCTGGCCCGACGGCCCCGACGTGGTCGGCGAGGACACCCCCGGCGCCCGCCGGATCGGCGGCCGGGTGCTCGACGGCGCCGGCGACCCCGTCCCCGACGCCCTGGTCGAGACCTGGCAGGCCGATCCCCAGGGCCGGTTCGCCCACCCCGACGACCCCCGGGGGCCTGTCTCGGGAGGGTTCCGGGGGTTCGGGCGCTGCCCGACCGACGCCCAGGGCCGCTGGGCCGTCCGCACGGTCAAGCCCGGTCCGCTCCCGACCCCCGACGCCGGCACCGAGGCCCCCCACCTCGACGTGTCGGTGTTCGCCCGCGGCCTGCTCCACCGGCTGGTGACCCGCATCTACTTCCCCGACGAGCCCGACGCCAACGCCGCCGACCCCCTGCTGGCCTCGATCGCGGACCCTCAGGTCCGGGCCCGGCTGGTCGCCGTCCCCGACGGGGACGACCGGCTGCGCTTCGACATCCGCCTGCAGGGCGACCAGGAGACCCCCTTCCTTGCCATCTGAGGGTGACGGCATGGACGACCAGCGACGACACGACCAGGGCATGTCCGTCCGGCGGGCCGTGCTCGGCGACCCCCACGTCGACCGGGCCACGGCCGCCACCACCGAGCTCACCGCCGACTTCCAGGACCTGCTGGAGATCTCCCGCCTGACCCGCGACCGCGACCACCTCGAGCCCGCCCTCGGGCCGTACTGGTACCGGCGCGCCCTGGCCTTCGCCTCCTGGCGCCTCCAGATCCTGCTGGGCGCGCTCGTGCCGGTCCTCTACGCCCTGGGCAGGCCGGCCGCGGTCAGGCCGGCGGGCCGCCCCGGGCCAGGGTGACGGCGTCGGGGACGCTCATCGCCAGGCCCTCCTGCCAGGCCCGCTCGGCCGCGTCCACGGTGAGGTGGGCGCGGGCCTCGGCCACCGGGTCGCCCTCGAGCATGCTCCCGAACCCGGGGGTGGGGCCGCCGCCGGCGCGCTCCCGGACCGACTCCGAGACCCCGGCCAGCCGGATGGCGTCGGCGTGGCGGCCCTCCCAGGTCAGCAGGAACGCCAGGTCCAGGAAGGCGAGGGCGGTCCCGGTGGGGTTGTCGACCTCCCTGAACAGCTCCAGGGCCTCCAGGGCGGTGGCGCGGGCGTCGGCCGGGCGGCCGGCCCGGCCGTAGGCGAACGCCAGCCAGATCAGGCCGAAGGCGACGTTGAGGCGGTCGCCCAGCCGGCGCCAGATCGCCGCCAGCTCCTCCATCCTGGCCACCACCCGGTCCCAGGCGCCGGCCATCGCGTCTGGGACCACCTGCATGACCAGGACCCCGGCGGCCCCGGTCTCGTCCCCGACCTGGCGGAACAGCTTCAGGCTCTCCTCCAGCAGCCGGGCCGCGGACTCCTGGTCGTGGTCGGCGGCGACGACGAACGCCTGGTTGTACAGGGCCTGGGCCAGGCGGGCCGGGTCGCCGAGCTCCCGTTCGATGGCCAGGGCCTCCTCGTAAGGGGCCCGGGACGCCTCCCGGTCGCTCCACCAGGCGATCCCGCCCGCGCCGGCCAGGGCCTTGGCCCGGGCGGCGGTCCGCCCCTGCCCCGACGGCATGGCCAGGACCTCCTCGAGCCAGCGGCGGCCCTCGGCCAGGTGCCCGCGCTGCTGCCAGAACCGCCACAGCGCGCCGGCGGCCGCCTGGGCCGGGCCGGCGCCCCCGCGGTCGATGGCCCAGCGGAGGGCGGCGCGGATGTTGGCGTGCTCGGTGTCGCAGCGGTCCAGCCACTCGCCCTGGTCGGCGGCGGTGAGGTGGGGCTCGGCCTCCTCGGCCAGGCGCAGGAAGTGCTGGGCGTGGCGCCGCCGGACCGGCTCCAGGTCGCCGGAGGCCTCCAGCCGCTCCTGGGCGAACTCGCGGATCGTCTCCAGCATCGAGAACCGGGACGGCCGCCCGGGCGGCTCCACCCGCCGGATCAGCGACTTGTCGACCAGCGAGGCCAGCCCGTCCAGGATGTCCAGCCCCAGCTCCTCGGGATCGCACACCGCCTCGGCCGACTCGAAGGCCCAGCCGCCGGTGAACACCGACAGCCGCGCGAACAGGCGTTGCTCGACCGGGTCGAGCAGGTCATAGCTCCAGGCGATCGTGGCCCGCAGGGTCCGCTGGCGTTCGGGCAGGCTGCGGGCGCCGGAGGTGAGGAGCGACAGCCGCCGCTTGAGCCGGGACAGGATCTGCTCGGGCGTGAGCACCTTGGTCCGGGTGGCGGCCAGCTCGATGGCCAGCGGCAGGCCGTCCACGCGGGCGGTGATCTCGGCCACCGCCGGGGCGTTCTGCTCGGTCAGGGTGAACCGCGGGCTGGCGGCCAGGGCCCGCTCGGTGAACAGCCGCACCGCCTCGACGGCGCCCAGGGCGGCCGGGTCGCGGGGGAGCCGTCCGGCGTCGGGCACCTGCAGCGGCGGGACCGGGTACTCCTGCTCGCCCTGGAGCGACAGCACCACCCGTGAGGTGACCATCGTCCGCAGCCTGGGCGCGGCCACCAGCAGCTCCTCGACCACGTGCCCGGCCTCGGCCACCTGCTCGAAGTTGTCCACCACCAGGAGCAGCTCGCGCTGGCGGAGGTGCTCCTTGACCTCCTCCAGGATGGGGCGCCCGGCCGCCTCCGGGACCCCCAGGGCCTTGGCCACCGCCGCCGGGACCAGGTCGGGGTCGGTCACCGGGGACAGGTCGACGAAGCAGGAGCCGCCCTGGTAGCGGGTGAGCAGGTCGGTTGCGACCCGCAGGGCCAGCCGCGACTTGCCCGACCCTCCGGGCCCGGTGAGGGTGAGCAGGCGGGTGTGGTCCAGCAGCCGCTCCACCTCGGCGACCTCCTCCTCCCGGCCGACGAACGAGGTGAGCTGCGGCGGCAGGTTGCTCGGCCTGGCGTCCAGGGTCCGGGGCGGCGGGAAGTCGGCCGGGAGGCCGTCGACGACCAGCTGGTGGAGGCCCTCGGGGTCCTCGATGCCGCGCAGGTGGTGCGGGCCCAGGTCGCGGAGGGAGACGCCGGCGGGGAGGGCGTGCTGGACGAGCCCGCGGGTGGCGTCGGAGACGATGACCTGGCCCCCGTGGGCGGCGTCGGCGATCCGGGCCGCCCGGTGCACGTCGAGGCCGACGTAGTCGTCCCCGCCCCGGGTCCCCTCCCCGGTGTGGACGCCCATGCGGACCTTCACGGCCGGGCCGGGGGACCAGTCGTGGGCGGCCAGGCCCCGCTGGGCGGCGACGGCCGCCCTGACCGCCTCCGCCGGGCTGCGGAAGGCCACGAAGAAGGCGTCCCCGTGGGTGCTGACCTCGACCCCGCCGGCGGAGGCGACGGCCCGGCGGATGATCGCCGCATGCTGGTCGTGGACCGCCGCGTACCCGTCGCCGAGGGCCTGGAGCAGGCGGGTGGAGCCCTCGACGTCGGTGAACAGGAACGTCACGGTCCCGGTGGGCAGGTTGGTCATCGCTGCACTCTATGCTGCCGTTCCTGGATCGAGCACTCGCCACGAAGGAGGACGAAGGTGCTGCTGGAGGGCAAGAACGCGGTGGTCTACGGCGGGGCCGGGTCGGTCGGAGGGGCCGTGGCCCGGGCCTTCGCCCGCGAGGGGGCGAGGGTCTTCCTCGCCGGACGCACCCTGGCCACCCTTGACGAGGTGGCCCGGGAGATCGCCGCCGAGGGCGGGGCGGTGGAGACGGCCCAGGTCGACGCGCTCGACGAGGCGGCCGTCGACGGCCACGCCGACGCCGTCGCCGCCCGGGCCGGCGGCATCGACGTGTCCTTCAACGCCATCAGCCACGGCGACGTCCACGGCGCCCCGCTGCTCGAGATGCCGTTCGAGGACTTCGCCCGCCCGATCGCCACCGCCATGCGGGCCCAGTTCCTGACCACCAGGGCGGCGGCGCGACACATGACCAGGCAGGGGTCGGGAGTGATCATGGCCATCACCGCCACCACCGCCCGGCTGGCCATCCCCGAGGTCGGCGGCACCGGGGTGACCTTCGACGCCATCGAGAGCCTGTGCCGGCAGTGGGCCTGCGAGCTGGGCAGGTACGGCGTCCGGGTCGTCTGGCTGCAGACCACCGGTCTGCCCGAGGCCGTCACCGTCGACGTGCAGCCCGGCTACGGCACCGGGGCCGAGGACGGCATGACCCGCGAGGAGCTGTTCGCCTGGATGCGGCGGAGCACCATGCTGGACCGGCTGACGTCGCTGGCCGAGGTCGGGGACGTGGCCGCCTTCATGGCCTCCGACCACGCCGGCGCGGTGACCGGTGCCGCGGCCAACATCACCTGCGGTCAGGCTCCGGCGAGATAGCGAACAGCCGCCAGTCGGCCGGGAGCGGCTCGACGGTCAGCATGCCCCGGCCGCCGGAGGACGGGTTATGGTGTCGGACATGGCCGCCTGGGATGACGTGCGCCGACTGCCGCTGGCGCTGCCGCAGACGGTCGAAGGATCGTCACGGGACGGCTTCCTCACCTGGAGCGTCAAGAGCAAGGCCTTTGCCTGGGAGCGACCGCTGCGCCGAGGAGACCTGGAAGCTCTCGGCGACGCCGCCCCCAGGCGCCTCGCCGCCGGGTACCTCGACCGGTGACCACGCCGCTGGCCGCGCTGCTCGGCGACGTGCGCGCCGCCAGCGCCTTCCGCTACGACGCCAGGGACTCGGCCGGGAACCGGATGGACACCGCCAAGGTGATCCCCGGCCCGGCCGGCGGCTACCTGGCCGTGTACCACAGCGGCGCGGTGTGCCACCTGGCCACCTCCGCCGACCTGATGGAGTGGACCCAGCGGGCGGTCGTGGACGAGCCGGCGACCCAGCCCACGATCGCCGCCACCGGCGACGGCGGCCTGCTGACGGCGGCCGAGTTCAACGACGGCCACGGCGGGCGGCTCCGCATCCGCCACTGGGCGAGCCTGGACGCGCTGCTGGCCGGCCGCCCGACCCGCGAGTTCCTGGCCCCCCGGACCCTGAGCGCCTGCAACGAGGGCACCCCGAGCATCCGCCAGGCCAGCCTCGACGGCGGCCTGGACAGCTCCAGGATCGAGCTCGGCTTCCACTACCACCGGGCCTGCCAGGTCGACCGGCAGGCCCGCGGCACCCTGACCGGCTTCCGGACCTGGACCGCGGCCACCGACCCGCAGCTGGACGCGGCCGTGGAGCGGGCCGCCGCCGCGGCCGGCGAGCGCATCGGCGGCAACGTCGGCGACCGCGACCACCTGCGCCACCTCGGCCGCGACTACGACCTGATCGAGGCCCAGGGGCGCCGGGGCGACTTCGCCACCTGGCGGGTCTACCTCCACGACCGGGCCGCCGGGACCGCCGAGCGGCTCGACATCGTCACCCACAAGGGCAGCACGGCGTTCGCCAACCCGACGGCGACCCGGCTGCGCGACCCGGCGGGCCGCGACGCGATCATGGTGACCCTGTTCCTGCCCATGGAGGCCGCGGCCCCGGGCGAGGCCGGGTCGCTGCTCTACCTGGTCCCGGTCGAGCGGGGTGGGTGAGGTCTGTACGTCGCACGCCCCAGCACATAGCATGCCAGGTCTGGCCTGGCGCCCATCCTGGCACCTGGGCATCGCCAGCTTGGAGGCATCGTGTGTTCGCGACCCGGTCCTGTCATCCTCGCCGTGTCCATCCTCGCGGCCGTGGCCGCCTGCGACTCCAGCCCTCCCGACCGCTCCGCCCCGCCCGCGACGACCCAGGTGAGCGGCCACCCCGCCGAGCACCAGGCGGGGCACCAGGAAGAGCACGAGGTCGAGGCCGCCAAGTCGCCGACGGCGCTGGCCGGGCAGCTGCAGCAGTACTACGCCCAGCACACGCTGCTCGCCATGCGGCAGATGCGCAGCGTGCTGACGGCGACGCCGGCCTACCGGCAGGCCGCCGACAAGGAGTTGGAGGAGTACAGCGAGGAGCTCGCCCAGATCGTCGCCGCCAAGTTCGGTGACGCCCAGGGCGAGCGCTTCGAGCAGCTCTGGAAGCAGGGCATCGCCCACTTCTCCGCCTACGCGGAGGCCGTGGCCGGCAACGACGCCGCGGCCAGGCAGCAGGCGCGGTCCGAGCTGCTGGCCGACGCCGACGCCTACGGCGACTGGCTCGCCGGGGCGAGCGGGGGCCGGGCCCAGGCGAGCGGGGCGGCGGCGGCCATGCGGACCCACGCCGAGCAGCTGATGGAGCAGGCCGACGCCTACGCCGCCCACGACTACGACCGGGCCTACCGGGTCGAGCGCCAGGGCTACGAGCACATGTTCGCGGCCGGCACCGACCTGGCCAGGGCGAGTCTCGCGCCCAAGGCCGCGGCCACCCTGGACATGCCGGTGGAGAAGCTGCGGGCGGCCTTCGCCATGCTGCTCGGCGAGCACATGCAGCTCATCATCGACACCCAGCGGGCCACCTTCGACGGGGCGCCGCAGTTCAAGGCGGCCGCCGCCCAGGTCAACGCCAACAGCGCCGCGCTCACCAAGGGGATGGGCGCGGTCGTCGGCCCCAGGAAGGCCGGGGAGTTCCAGGAGGTCTGGGCCGAGCACGTCGAGGGGCTGCTGGGGTACTCCACCGCCCTGGCCAGCAACGACCAGGCCGAGAAGACGGCGGCCCGGGAGGAGATGCGCGGCTACGGGGCCAGGCTGGCCCTCTACCTCAGCGACATCGTCCGCAACGAGCTGCCCCTGAAGCCCCTCACCGAGGCCTGGGGGGCGCACGACCAGCACCTGGTCGACCAGGTCAACGCCTATGCCGCCAAGCGGTACGACGAGGCGCAGGAGATGGAGCTCGACGGGTACGGGCAGATGCTCGGGCTCGCGGGCACCATCCTGGGCGCGATCCAGCGGACGTTGCAGCCCCAGCTGCCGGTCGGAGGCTCGCAGACCGGCGGGGGTGGCACCGCGCACTGGCGGCGATGACCGTCGGGAAGGCTCGGCGGGCCGTTGGCGTCGCCGCGTTGCTGCTGCTGGCCGGCTGCGCCGCGGGGGGCGGGCGGGGTGCCGAGCCGCTCCCGGCGGCCGCCGCCCAGACGACGGGCTCGACCGCCGCCGGCGTCGACGCCGCCCGCGGCTTCCACTCCACCCGCGGCTACCGGGCGACGCCGGTCCCGGTGCGGATCGAGATCCCGGCCATCGGCGTCACCAGTTCCCTGGACCGGCTCGGCCGGGCGCCGGACAAGACGGTCCAGGTGCCGTCCCGGTGGGAGGTGGCGGGCTGGTTCGCGCCCGGCACGCGGCCCGGCGACCCCGGGTCGGCGGTCATCCTCGGCCACGTCGACTCCAGGTCGGGGCCGGCGGTGTTCTACCGGCTGCGCGAGCTGCGCCGCGGCGACCTGGTCGAGGTCGCCCGGGCCGACGGCTCGACGGTCCGGTTCGTCGTCCAGCGGACCGAGCAGTACGACAAGCGGCGGTTCCCGACCGACGAGGTGTACTACCCGACCCTGACGCCGGCGCTGCGGCTGGTGACCTGCGGCGGGGAGTTCGACGCGACCGCCGGCCACTACCGGTCCAACATCATCGTGTTCGCCACGCTCAGGCCGTGACCGCGCCCAGCCGGCTCAGGGGGCTCGCAGGTCGCACTGGTCCACGACCTTGAGGTAGTCGTCCAGGGCGCGGTCGAACCTGGCCGACTCGCTGGACCCGGCCTGCTCCGACACCGTGAGCTTCCCGAGCACCTCGCCGACGGTGAGGTCGCGGTTGGCCGGGTCGTTCAGGACCTTGTCCTGCTCGGCCAGCGCCCCCCGTAGCCTGACCGCGCTGGCCAGCATCGCGTTGGCCCGGTCGACCGCCGTCTTGCACTGCAGGGTGGCCGTCGGGGTGACGGCGGCGGCATCGGTGCCGCCGGTCGCCGCCGCGGCGCCGGCGACCCCGGTGGTGGCGCGGGCCGGCCGGTCGTCGGACCAGGCGGCCGCGCCGACGAAGACGCCGCCGACCAGCGCCACGGCGACCAGCAGCCCGGTGATCAGCAGCCAGGACAGGGGCGGCCGCCGACGCCGGTTTGGCCCGGCGGCCGCGGCCGCGGCGAGTTCCCCCGAGAGGCCGACCCCGGTGGGGGGCTCCCACCGGGTGTCGGGATGGACCATGTGCTGTCGCAGCGCCTTGAGCTGGCGAGCGCGGTCGTCGTCGTGGTCTGCAGCCATGCTCCCCCTCTCCCTTGCCAAGCGTAACGCCAGGCGTAACCGGACATCCTAGCCGACAATGCCCGGTTGGGCCGCTGAAGCGGGCCGTCAGGTGGGGCTGCGGTAGGTGACCCGAGAGCCGTCCCAGTAGCTGGTCTGCTTGCGCGCGCCAGCCCAGCTGAAGCTGAAGTGGACGTGGTCGGTGTGGGGGTTGGTGCCGACGTAGGGCCGCCAGCCTTCGCCCGCCCGGTAGGAACCCCAGATGCGGCGGTTGTGGATGACGTACATCACGCCCAGACGCCGGGCCATCGCCCAGCGGCGGCCGCTCGTGTCGGCGCGGAGCAGCCAGGTGAAGACCTTGCGGGCGGCGGCGACGTCGTAGGGGCGGGCGACCGAGACGGTCCAGTCCCAGGCCCGGCCCTCCTTGTGCTCGCTGGGGCCGCCGATCGAGCAGGCCCGCGAGATGCCGGAGTTGCCGGTCCTGGGGAACGAGGCCAGGACGATCCTCTGGAACCCGACCACGCCGGCCTTGGCCCGGGGGGTGCAGGTGGCCTGCGGCTGGTAGGGCGCGAGGTCGTCGAGCGGCCCCGTCTGGACGACCGGCAGGGGAGGTGCCGGCGCGGTGGCCGCGGCCGACCTGGCCGGGCGCCTGGACGCCGGCGCGTCGGCCGGCTCGTCCAGCGCCGGCACGTCGACGACCTGCCAGCCCCCGCCGGTCCATCGGGCCTCGAAGCCCATGTACGCATAGGCCGCGCCGCGGCAGGTGACCACCCCGTTGACCCGCGTGGTGGCCGCCCCCGGGGCCGGCCCCAGCGGTGGGATGTAGGCGCCGAACCGGAACGCTCCCGCCGGTGGGGTGAAGGAGACGGCCAGCCGCCCGGCCGGGCAGTACCGTCCCGGATCGGCGAAGCCGCCGTCGCGGACGGGAACGGCGCGCAGCCGGACGGCGAGGTCGAGGGCGGCCCGCTCGAGCTGCCCGGCCCGGCCGGGCACCGGCGGCTGCGGCGCCGCGGCCGCCGGCCAGGCGGCCAGCACCAGCGCGCCCACGAGCAGGACGATGACGAGACGTCGGATCGGCTCGGTCACAGCGCACCTCCGGCGGAGGCGCGGCCAGCACCTCCGGCACGACGACACGAGGGGCTACCGTAGCGAGCCCAGGTGACCACTGAGAATCGTCCGATCGTCGTAATGAGCCGTGTTGCCTGGAACGCCAGGTTTCTCTGCCTACCGGGCATGACGTGGTGCTGCCACTTCGACGACGCGGTCGTGCTGGGCAGCGCCGTCCTCCCCTTGTCCGGCTCGCCCAGCCTGCTGCCTGGGAAGCTAGTTGCGGAACGGTGCACCTCGAGAGACAGCTGGGCGCGATCGCTACCATCGGGGTTCGGTCGTCAACGGCGGGAGGAATGCGCATGGCCGTCTTCAGGATCCTCGAGGGTCGTGCCCGTCCGGGCAAGGTGGACGAGATCGCCAGGATGTTCGAGGCGCAGGCCGAGGCCGTCGGCGGGACCAGGGGGATCGCCTTCGTGCAGGTGCTCAAGAGCGGCGACCAGATCCTCGGCGTCTCCTGCTGGAGGACCGGCGAGGACATGCAGCGGTACCTGGAGCTCGACGAGACCAGGGCGTTCTACGGGCAGCTGCCGCCGCTGCTCATGGGGACCCCGAGCATCCGGACCTACGAGGTGGTCAAGTCGCTGGCCGGCGGGGGCGCGTCCGAGGTCCTGGACTGGATGAACGCATAGAGGTGGCGGCACCGTGACGTGGTATCTGCGCAGGGAGTGGGTCGACCAGGAGGACGGGATCGAGAACGTGATGCTCCACTACACCTGGTCGCCGCCCGGGGGCTGGCCGGACTGGGAGCGGAACCACAACGCCCGGATGCTGGTCGACGCCGGCGGGTCCCCCCGGCGGCGCTGGAAGGTCATCAGGATGCCCCGCGGCGTGTACGACGAGCAGGGCGGCCTGAGCCTGGAGTACCGCCTGCACTTCTTCTTCGAGGTGTGGCAGGACGGCCGCAACTGGCACACCGACCTCGAGAGCCAGGACATCGTCTACCGCGACATGGAGTACGTCGACAACGAGGGCTGGGTGACCCACCTGTGCGCCTACTGGTCGGTCTACGACTGGCAGGCGCCGGTCTACAGCCCGATGGAGGACCCGAGGTTCCCGTCCGACTCGGAGTTCACCTCCGAGCGCTACTACGCCTACCAGGACAAGGGCCGCTTCTCCTGGGGCAAGAGCCAGATGCTGGGCCAGCTGCCCCTGCCGCACTACTGGCGGTCGCGGATCTGGGCGCCGCGGGGCGCGCCGGTCCTGCAACAGTTCCACATCGGGCACCTGTACCCGCCGGAGGAGACCTTCGAGACCTGGCTCGGGCCCGACGGGCCGTCCGGTCCCGGTGGCAACCACTGGGTCCTGCATCTCTGACCGCGAGGAGGAGCGGCGACATGCGGATGGTCGACGACGTCATCGAGGGGCCGACGTTCTCGCTGAGCAAGGACTGGGTCGACCCGTCGCCCGGGATCGACCTGGTCGAGGTCCACTACGTCTGGGGACCGCTCGGCGAGCCGCCGGACTGGGAGCGTGACCAGACGGCGGTGGCCACCCCGCCCGGCGCAGGCCCCCTGCCACGGCGGGTCGCCACCCTGGAGCTGCCCCGGTTCGTGGACGGCGCCACCGACTACCTGCTCCACCACTTCTTCTTCGTCGCCGGCGGGGGCGGACAGACCTCCACGCCGGTGATCACCGAGCAGGTCGCGGCCCGCGAGGTGCGCTACGACGACCCCGAGAGCCGCTACACCAACGTGGGCGTGGCCTGGACGGTGGGGGAGTCCCGCGACCCCAACTACAGCTTGGCCGCCCTGGACGGCCTGCCCTTCTCCGGCCACGACGACCGGGCCGGGGCCGAGACCTTCACCCCCATCTTCGAGTTCGTACAGGCGGTGGCGCCGCCCCACGTGTTCCGGGGGCGCGTCTGGGGGGTCAGGGGGCAGCCGGTCACCCACGTGTTCCACCTGGTCCGGCTGGGCAGCCCGGCCGGCGACGACGGCGAGAGGTGGGACGACAATGGCGGCAAGGGCTGGCGGCTCACGATCTGAGGAGCCAGCCCGCCGGCCTCGTGCCCCCGCGCGAAGGGGCCGGCGGCGACCACCCGTCGTCCCCGAACGGCAGGGGCCCCTCCGCTGGGCGGGGCGCGGCCGCGGGATCGTCTACAGCGGGCGGCTGGCCGGCCGGCCGGGCCTGCGCCTGCACCTGGGCTTCGACGGCTGGCGGGAGCCGATCCGCGACCTCGCCTTCGAGCTCGACGACGGCGGCCGGGCGGTGGCGGAGCTCCCCGACCCGGACGGTCACCTGGTCGTCGACTGCAGCGTCCGGACCGACGGCGAATGGGACAACAACCACGGCGCCGACTACCGCCTGTGGATCGGCTGGGAGCCGATCGACTGCCACCTCCATGCCATGCAGGCGGGGTCGGACCGGCTGGGCTTCGCCGCCCTGGAGACCGCGTTGACGTCGGCCGGCATCGGCACCGGGATCATCTCCTGGCGGGCCAACGAGGTGGTCGACCGCCTCATCGCCGGCTCGCCGTGGCTGCGCCAGCTCGTGTGGGTGGTGCCGGGACGCACGCCGGTCGCGGAGGTCCGCCGGCGGCTGGAGGCGGGACACGTCGGCCTCAAGCTGCACCCCTCGCTCGACCGCTTCCCGGCCGACGACAGCCGGCTGGACCCCTACCTCCGGTTGGCGGCGGAGGCGCGGGTGCCGGTGGCGGTGCACAGCGCGCCCGGCAACGCCGACCCCGACCGCATCCGGCGGCTGGCCGAGCGGTTCGGCTCGGTGCCGGTCCTGCTCTACCACACCTACCTGGGCCCTCCCTGGGGTCGTCGCCGGGCCGCCCGCCATGCCCAGCAGCAGCCCAACCTGTACCTGGAGACCTCCTGGTGCGGCTCGCGGGAGGTGCTCCGGCTGGTCGACGAGGCCGGTCCCGAGCGGGTGCTGTTCGGCTCCGACGGCGCCGTCGACGGACCATGGCACTTCGTGCGGCGGCCCCCGAACGTGGAGGGCCGCCAGACCTACAACGAGGTGCTGCTGGCCATCGCCCGCGAGCTCGACCCGGCCGCCGCCCGGATGGTCCTGCGCGACAACACCAGCCGGCTGTTCGGCCTGGTCAGCGCTCGTCGAGGATCCGGTTGAGCTTGCCCGACGAGCGCGCGAGGACGTTGGGCTCGACCACGTCGACGCTCACGGTGACGCCGATCGTGTGCTTGACCTGGCCGGCCAGCTCGGTGGCCAGCCGCCGGCGCTCCTCGGTGCTGGTGTGGGTGTCGCGGGCCTCGACCCGGACGGTCATCTCGTCCATCCGGTTCGGCCGGGTCAGCACGCACTGGTAGTGGGGGGACAGCCCGGGGATCCGCAGGATCAGCTCCTCGACCTGGGTCGGGAACAGGTTGACGCCCCGCAGGATGATCATGTCGTCGGTGCGGCCGGTCACCTTCTCCATCCGGCGCATGCTCCGGGCGGTCCCGGGCAGCAGCCGGGTCAGGTCGCGGGTGCGGTAGCGGATGACCGGCAGCGCCTCCTTGGTCAGCGAGGTGAACACCAGCTCGCCGCGTTCGCCGTCGGGCAGCACCGCACCGGTCTCCGGGTCGACGACCTCCGGGTAGAAGTGGTCCTCCCAGACATGCAGGCCGTCCTTGGTCTCCACGCACTCGTTGGCCACGCCGGGGCCCATGACCTCGGACAGCCCGTAGATGTCGACGGCGTGCATGTCCAGTCGCTGCTCCATCTCGCGGCGCATGTCCTCGGTCCACGGCTCGGCCCCGAAGATGCCGACCTTCAGGGAGCTGGCCCGGAGGTCGTGGCCCTGGCGCTGCATCTCGTCGATGAGGGCGAGCATGTAGGAGGGGGTCACCATGATGATGTCGGGCCGGAAGTCGGCGATCAGCTGGACCTGCCGCTCGGTCATGCCGCCCGACACCGGGACGACGGTGCAGCCCAGCCGCTCGGCGCCGTAGTGCGCACCCAGCCCGCCGGTGAACAGGCCGTAGCCGTAGGCCACGTGGACCAGGTCGCCCGGCCGGCCGCCGGAGGCACGGATGGAACGGGCGACCAGGTCGGCCCAGGTGTCGACGTCCCGGCGCGTGTAGCCGACCACGGTCGGCTTGCCGGTGGTCCCGCTGGAGCCGTGGACCCGGCTCACCTGCTCACGCGGCACGGCCAGCAGGCCGAAGGGATAGTTGTCCCGGAAGTCCTGCTTGATGGTGAAGGGATAGCGCGCGAGGTCGGCCAGGTCCCGGCAGTCGTCGGGATGGACGCCCGCCTCGTCGAACCGCCGCCGGTAGAAGGGCACGTTGTCGTAGGCATGCCGCAGGGTCCAGCGCAGCCGCTCGAGCTGCAGCGCGGTGATCTCGTCCCGCGAGGCGGTCTCGATCGGCTCGAGGTCACCAGGTGCCGGGCTGAGGTCGAGCATGGCAGTCCTCCACCGTCCGATGTCCAGGAGCGGATACCCCGGTTCGTCTCCGGGACACCCCGGGGTCCCACTGTAGATCGGTCCGGGCCCGGGAACGTGCCGTGGTCGTCGCCGGGTCCCCGGCCACGCTACCCGTGCATGACGCCTGCCCGGGGCATCGGTGTTGTGTCAGGAGGCGTGGGCCGCGTGGCCTTCGCGGGTCAAGACGACGCAGCAGCGTCCGGGCTGTGGGTCCAGCACGGCCCGGACGGGCGGGTCGCCGCCGACGTGATCGGTGAGGCTCTGGAGCATGGCCTGGTTGGCTCCGCAGACCAGGTCGCGGTGGTGGGCCGCGATGCGGTCGAACGGGCAGTTGCGCAGCCGGATGGTGCCGTCGGCGTCGTCGTCGGGCTCGTAGCCGCGGCCGGCCAGCGCCCGGCGGAGTGCCGCAAGCGCCTGGGTGGGGTCGTCATCGGCCGCGGTGTGCGTGGCCGCCTCGGCGCCGAGCTCGGTCCCGAGGGCGCCGGCGGCGCGGTTCAAGGCGGCCTGGGCGGAGCCGGAGGCGTCGGCTTCGACGGCGCCGGCCAGGAGCTCGGCCAGGACGGCGTAGTCGCGGGCGGGCAGGCTGACCTCGATCTGGTGACCGGCGCGGACGTAGTGCTTTGCCGGGCGGCCGGCGCCGGGTCCCCGGCGGCCGCCACGGCGCTGGTAGCGGGCTTCCAGCAGGCCGTCGTCGATGAGCTTGTCGAGGTGGTAGGCGGCCAGCGGGCGGCTGATGCCGGCGGCGGCGGCGGCGTCCTCGCGGCTCACGGGCGTGCCGCGCTCGGCCACGTAGCGGTACAGGGTGCGGCGGAGCGGGTCACCCAGCCCGGCGAGGCTGGTGAGCTGCCGATCGAAGTCGTCCTGGTCCATGCCGGCCATTCTAAAACAAAGAATCCTTGACAACAAGCGGCCGAGATGTCTAGAACAAAGAAACCTTTCCGATAGATGAGGAGTTCCGATGTCTGGCAGCCGGACCTTTGTGATCGTCGGTGCCGGGCTGGCCGGCGCCAGGGCGGCCGAGACCCTGCGGGCCGAGGCTTTGACGGTCGGCTGGTGCTGTTCGGCGACGAGGCCGAGCGGCCCTATGAGCGGCCGCCGCTGTCCAAGGGCTACCTGGGCGGCGAGACCGACCGGGCCAGCCTGTGCCTGCACCCCGAGGGGTGCTCCGCCGCCCACGGCATCGAGCTGCACCCCTCCAGCCCCGTCGGCTGGATCGACCCGGCGCACCACCGCGTCGAGCTGGCCTCCGGCGAGGGCGTCGGCGATGACCGCCAGCTCGGCCGGGCGGTCACCCTGGTCGGCCCGGACACCGCACCGCTGGCCCGGGTGCTCGGCCCCGAGTCGCCGGGGCTACCGCGAGCTGCACGCCGACCACGGCGTCCAGCTGCAGCTCGGCACCCGGGTCGCCGGCCTGCGCGGCACCGGCCGGGTCGAGGCGGTCGTGACCGAGGACGGCCGCACCGTCGAGGGCGACCTGGTGCTGGTCGGGGCCGGCGCCGTCCCGCGAACCGGGCTGGCCGAGGCGGCCGGGTTCGCGGTCCGGAACAGGGTCCTGGTCAACGAGCAGCTGGAGGGGGTCGGGGTGTACGCCGCCGGTGATGTCGCCGCCCCTGGCACCCCGGTTACCAGCGCTACCTGCGGGTCGAGCACTGGGCCAATGC
>Ga0207428_10000814_pt1 | contig 35226 bp, 27 predicted proteins | sample RhiMethybrSRZTD1_FD_187600 | JGI IMG/M metagenome (GOLD analysis project Ga0207428, IMG submission 187600) | Populus rhizosphere microbial communities from Tennessee, USA - Rhizosphere MetaG P. TD hybrid SRZTD1 (SPAdes) (version 3) | ecosystem: Host-associated > Plants > Roots > Rhizosphere >...
TCCCGGCCCCGTTCGGTCATTCGGGCTCCTCTGCCTGCTCAACGGCGAACTTGTACGTCGTCAATGCACGATTCCAGAATCGATCGAGATAGGACCGCAGCGCCTCGATCCCGTGCATGTCCACTTCGTAGATGCAGCGGTTGCCCGCGCGGCGGCCGACGACGAGGCCCGCGTCTTTGAGCACCTTGAGATGCTGTGACACCGCGGGCCGGCTGACCGGCAGCTTGTCGGCGATTTCACCGACCGCTTGCGGCCGCTCGGCGACCGCCTCGAAGATCGCCCGCCTCGTCGGATCCGCGAGCGCCGTCCACCCTTCCCCTCGATGCGGGGTGACTGGCATCACGATGGAGCGTCAGCCCGCCAGCCCGGGATAGCCGAGCGCCTTCCGCAGATACGCCAGCTGCCCCGTGTGATAGGAATCGTGAAGCGCGAAGAACGCCAGTTCGTCAGCGACGGTCGTCGCCCCTGGCAGCTGCATCGTCGCTGGCTGTGCGAGCGACGAGTCATCGAGCGACGTCAAGCGATCGCGCAGCCGCGGAATGATCTCGCGCATGACGCGGACGATCTCGTCTCGCGACGGATAGCGATCGGCAGCATCGCGCGTGATCGCCGCGGCACCCCGCTCGAAGACGTTTCCCCATCCCGTGTCGACCGGGTCGCCCAACACGCGAAGCAGCATCGCGCGGGTCTGGACCAGGTGCCCGGCAATCCAGAGCATCGGATTGCTGCGCTCGGTCGGGGTCTTCCACATCTCGTCTGGCGTGAGACCTTCCAGCGCGCGAAGCGCAAGCTCCTCGTTGAACGAGAAGATCATCGCAATGGGCGCGGCGACCGCGCTCGTTGAGGTCGTGCTGGTCATGACTCGCTCCTCGTGACTCGGTAAGCAATTACTGACGGTAAGCATATGCTTACCATGTTGTGCGAGTCAACGGTGACTGAAGTCACCGCCGCATCAGACGGAGTTCGCGCGGCCAGATACCTTCAACGAACGACTGCCGAAGTGGGCAATTATCGAAGGATTTCCGCCTGTTTCCGCTTGACTTGCCTTACTGATCAGTTGGACGATCCGCCCCTCGTACGCACACAAAGTGAGGCCTCATGACGTCTCGTCCCCGGATGTCGATACTCGCGTTTGGACTCTTCTCTTTCGTGTTGGCGTCTGGTCTGGCGCGTGACGCACACGCCATATCGATCGATAACAGCGTCGATGTCGAATGGCAGAACGGAAGATACCTTGACGAGTTCGCCACGGTGACCGGGGGCAACTTCCTCGTCGACAGCGGTGATCTGGACGACGTCTTGATCAATGTTCTGATCTCTGGCGCCCCCAACGATATCGAGGGATTCAGGCTGATTCTTTATGTCGGCGCCAGTCTGCAGGACATCGAGCAAAACCCCTCCCCGACTCAGTTGACGTTGCCGGTCGGGAATACATTCCCTAACTCCGTGTTTCCTTACGAGGTCACCGGCTCGCCATATAGCCTGAGCGTCACACTAAGTCAGTTTCAGGGCTACGACTTGCTGCCACTGTTGCCCACTCTGGCGTTTTCGCTCGATGGCAAGTTCGTCGCCAAGAGCAGTGCAGGGTCCGGCCTCCCTTGTGATCAGCGGCCTCCCGGAACCATATGCCCCTCATGGCCGGGGCAGGTGTCGGTGACTGTCACCGGGGGGCAACAACCCCCGATCGCAACGCCGGAACCGAGCTCGTACGCACTGCTGCTGATTGGCGGCGCGAGCGTCGCTGCCCTTCGTCGACGACGCGGCTGACGATCAGTTGAACGCGGGTCGCCAGTCACCCGACTGGATGAAGCCCGCCCAGTAGAAGGGGTGGTTCTGTGACGAACCACCCCGCACGAACGCCCGCTGCACGTTCCGCAGCGCCTCGGCTCGTCCTTCTCCCCGTCGAAGCCGCTGGTAATACGCGATCATCAGATCTCGCGTGGCGGTGTCCGCAACCTGCCAGAGGCTCATCACCTGACTCTGCGAACCTGCCAGCACGAGCGCACGCCGCAGGCCGTATACGCCCTCTCCGTTTCTCGCGTCGCCGACACCGGTCTCACACGCGGAGAGCACCACCATCTTCGTGCCCCACAGGTTGAGTCCGGCGGCTTCGAGCGCGGTGAGAAGACCGTCTTCCCCGGGACCGCTGGAGCGCTGGTTCGCGCCCGCGAGCGCGAGGCCCGAGAGCACGAGCGCGTCTTGACGCTCGCTCGTACCGACCGTTGGCGATGGGACGATCGACAGGCCTCGTGTGTTGGCACCGGTTGAAGCTGCCGTTGGCCGCAGAAAGAAGCCGTGCGTCGCGATGTGCAGGATCGATGGCGCGGCGGCCTGTTTCAACAGCGCTTCGGTCGCGCGCTCACCAGTAAGGACGACCGCATCGGACAACACCTTTGCGAGCGCCGTCGCCTCCGCGGCGGTACCAGGAAGCCGTTCGAAGCGCAACTGCGAAGTGGTTGATGTGGCGTCGACCGGCACCGTGCTCGGCGTCGCGGCGGCGCCGAACGAGGGATCGGCGACGATCATCGGCGGCGTGGCGCGGCCAGCCTCGAGGCTCGACTCGCGGTAGCGCGCGAAATCGCGGCCACTGGTGACATACGAGATCGTTTGCGATTCCACGAGGTACTTTCCACTGCCGTCGACGAGCGCAGCGAACGGAATCAGGTTCAGCGCGCCGTCAGGCGACACGAATGTGTGGGCAACGCCGGCCAGGGGCTTCGCGATCGGTTGCCACACCACGTCGAACAAGGCGCGGCCGGTGCGGCGCACATCCTGATTGCCGGGAGTGGCGAGCGCGCGTCGAAATTGCTCGACCAGTCGGTCGATGCGCTCGGCCTCGCCGAGATCCGCGCTGGCGAGAATGCCAGACTTGCCCAGGACATACGCGCCGTAGCGAAGCGGCCCAAACGTCTCGGTGCGCGGTTTGTGGACGTCGAACGGGCGGTATGCCGCGAACTCCACCAGCACCGCGCGGTCCGGCAAGGCATCCTGAATCTCGCGAACGGTGGCAACTCGGGAAGCAGCCCTGTACTCGGCGCTGCGGCTGCTGATGACTTGCTCGAGTCGTTGGGTCTCGCCCTGCAGTTTTTCCGCCGCCTCGCGCTGTGCGGGCGTAGCCAGACCGGTCAAGACCAACGACGCCAGCCGGCCACGCGCCGCCATCAGTTCGTTGATCACGGCCTGGTCGGCGGGCTCGAGACGGCGCCGAAGATTGGACATGTGGTCGGCCATCGCATCGAGCGATCGGCCTTTCCGTTGCAGGACATCGTTGAACGCCACCATCGTCGCGGGCATCGAGTTGGGGGCGGACCGTAAATGCAGTGACAACGCGATATCGGTTTCGTCCGAGATTTCGTTCAGGTATTGCCGTTTCGCGTCTTCCGAGCCGGACGTGAGTACCAGCGCCAGGGTTTGTTCGCGCAGGTCCGACCCTCGCGCGAGGAACTCGGCCGCGCCGGAGAAATCACCGCGCGCATACCGCAACAACGATCGTGCAATCCACGCGTTGGCGACCTGAGGGTGCGCAGAACCGAGGGCCTGTTCTCGGATGGCCAGCACGCGTTCGTAGAGCGGCTCGGCGCGTTCGTAGTCCCCACGCATTCGGAGGACATCGGCCAGGCCGCTCAGCCGTAATGCAAGCCGCGGATGACGCGGGTCGAGCGCGCGCTCGTCGATGTCCAGAGCGCGTTGAAACAGCGCCTGCGCATTGGCGTAGTCGCCCCGGCTGATATGTACCGCCGCAAGGTTGAACGCGCTCGTCGCGATTGAGGGGTGATTGGCTGGGAGCGTTTTTTCCTGGATGGCCATCGCGCGCGTCAACAACGTCACCGCTTTGTCGTATTGCCCCGATGCGTAATACATGCCGCCGGCGTTGGCCGCCATCGATGCAACTGTCGGGTCGTCGCTCCCGCGCGCCGATTCCTGAAGCGCCAACGCACGCAGATAATGCGATTCGGAACGAACGAAGTCGCCCCGGCGCTGATAGAGCGCTCCCAGATTTCCGAGTACGTCCGCCATGGACGTGGCGACCGCCGCGGCGGGCCCGGCGCCACGTGCGCTCACGGTCTCGTAAATCGTGAGTGCTCGCTGATATAACGGCTCGGGGCGGACATAATCGCCGCGCACCTGAAACACCACGGCAAGATCGCTCAAGGAGTCGGCGATGGACGGGTCATCCCGAGCCAGCGTGGCCTCGCGGATCTTCAACGCGTTCTGCACGAGCTGCTCGGCGCGGGCGTAATCACCTTGGTAGTACGCGACGGTCCCGAGACGATTCAACGCTTGGGCCACATCGGGATGCGACTCGCCGAGCGCGAGCCGTCGGATCTCGATCGCCCGCCCCAGTTTTTCCGCCGCTTCCTTGTACTGCCGCGCGTCGATGTGTTTGTCGGCTTCCTGGTACAGTCGCTTGGCTTCTTCGAGCGGTGCGGGAACCGCCTGGGCGAACGAGGACGCGGCGGCTCCCATCGACCAGATCGCCAGCGTCACGAGAAGTACTGCGCGACAAGACGTGTGCATCACCGCATCCTGCTAATCAGCCTGCTTACCGGCCTTGTCCGTGCGCCAGGTCACGAGCTTGACCGCGAACGTCTGCGCATTCACGTCCATGCCTCTCGTCCGAACGCCGGAACCGAACATCGCCCGCTCGAGCAGTTGGTGCAACGGCGACAATGGCACGGTGGACTCACCTCGTCGCGTATCGAGAGACTCCTGCGCCAACATCGTGAAGTTCTGACGGGTCATCGTCGACTCGACTCCAATCGCGACCACGGCTTCCCATCCGAGCGGCATGTCGGTCACCGGAAAACGCCCCACGATCCGCTCTTCTCCAGGCTTCACTTGGTTGTCGATTTCGCGATCGCGAAGTGGAAAAAGAGGCTGAATGCCCATGCCAGCGTCCACGTACAGCAGCGTCACGTCGACGGGGCGATCGGCCCGATTGCGAATCCGGAATTCCGCGAACTCGCCGGCGCGCATAACGACATCTCCCGGCTTGGAGAAGAGCGGGCGGCCGACCCCTTGCGCGGCCGATGGATACCGAACGAGTGTCAGATCGAGGGGAAGTCCTGCGCCCGCACTGCCAGCGAGTCGCATCAGATTCCTGGCGCGGCCGATGCGTCTCAACGCGTCCGTCAGGTCTTGGGCGACCGTCGCCTCCGTGATGCGACCGATCACGAACTGCTGCGGCACAGCCGACGAGGCATCCTGCCCGACCGCGGTGGCCCGCCATTCTTCTGACGGGGTCAACACGACCTTGCCGTCGATCACGCGAACGAACCAGTCCGCCGCCGGACCGGTGACTCGTTCCGCAAGTCCGTTCGTTTTTGTGGGCAGGTCAGTGAGCGCGCGCTCGAGCACGGCGGGGCCACGACCGGGAGCAACGCTTGAATAGGACGGCGCGGCGCCCCGTGGGCCGCTGGCGACCTGAACGCCGACCTTCAGACGAAAGTCGCCGAACTCGTAGTGCCGCACTCGCGCTCGGCTCGCAAGGATGAGACTGCCCGCGGTTGGAGCCGGCACATTGTCGAACGCTGTCGGGACGACCTGCGCTTTCATCGGCTCGACAGCGGTCACTTTCACGTAGCCGATACGGATGTCGGCGCCAGAACTGCCCGCGGGCGGAAACACCTCGAGGATGCTGCCAGCAGTCAAGCCATGCAGGCTCCCCGCGCGCAATGTCCACGACCCTGACGACGTTTGGGTGCCGAGGAGCATCTGCGGCCGCTCGGGCCAGATTTGTTGACCGAGGATTTGCTGGTCGAGGCCGCCGCCTTCGAACATTGGAGTTGGCGAATACCGCGGCATGCTGCGATAACGCTCGAGCACGCGCAAGGCAAGCTCGCGGTACGTCAAGACGGTCGCGCTTTGCGACAGGATGTCGGCAATGGTGTAGGTGAAGAGACCGTGAACCGGACTCTCCGGGTTCGGCAGCGGTTTCTCGGGTGTGGTTTCTGTCATGTGAGCGGCGTACAGCGCCGCCACGTCGCCGGACGAATCCAACAAGCCGACGGCGCCGTTTTCAGTGGCGCGCCGACTGGCATGTTGCTGCGCCTCGGCAATCGCCGCCGCAGGGATGAGCTCCGACATCGGCACCTGACGTTCGACTTCGACGCCGCGTGCCATCGTGCCCGACTGACACGAATCGAAGATCAACCACACGAACGCACCGCTGTTCCGAATCCTGTTCACCCACGCGCGAATCGCATCGTCGACGATGGCATTCTTCACGCGACCAATCGAGCCGTCCCATCCCTCGACGTCTTCCGGCAGGAAGATCTCGTCCAGGCCGTCCGGCTCCTCGTCGGTCGGATCGCGATCGGCTGGCTGCTGACTGCCATGACCAGCCATCAGGATGACGATTTGGTCGCCTTTTCTCGAGACGTTCGCGAGCTCGGTGAATTCCCGCTCGATGTTGGCAAACGTCGGCCGTCGTCGCGGGTCGGCGTCGCCGCCCTTCAGCATCCGAATGTTCGCGGCCGGGATCGACAGTGGTGCACGTTCCAACACGTCTCGAAACAGTTCGACGTCATTGGCAGGGCCTCTGAGGCTCCTCGCCTTCAGCTTCGGTTGTCGAAACTCGGTGACCCCGATTAGCAACGCGCGCCGCGTCGGCGCTGCGGACGCGGTCTGCGCGGACGCATCCCCGCTCGTCGTGGCGTCGCCAGCGAGGACGACAGCGGCCACCGACACAAGGACAACGACCAGGCCAATCCCCAGGCGAACGCGAGCAGCCATCGATGCAGCGAGGGCGTGATTATAGACGTGCTTCAGCGCGGCCACCACTGAAGTCGGCCTTCGGTCAGTATCCCGACCCACCGACACAGATCGCAGGCTCGCTGTCGCTGACGACGGGTATGCCGGCGGCCTTGTGCTCGCGCTCATTGCTCTCTGGCGAGACGCCAAGCTCCACGACAACCGGTGAGGACCTGGGCTCCCACACCCACATGACATAGGCATCGCGTCCACCAGGGGGGTCGGCTCGAACAGCGTCAATGGCTCCAGCGACAAGCGATTCGCGCCCGGCGAGGATCACGGCGACAGTCCCGAGCACCTTCAGCATCATCGAACGAGTCATGGCAACCTCCTCCTAAAGAAAGAACCAGCCAGGTCCGATGCCGCCTGGCTGGTCAGGGCTCCGTGATGATGGGGTGGGTGGTCCTAGCGGACCGAGATTGAGTAGGCGTTGGAATAGCCGCCCAGGTTCTCGACGCGGATCTCGATCCAGCCCGATCGGTTCTTGAAGAAGTCTCCGATGCAGTAGCTGGTGCCGTCGAAGTCGGTCGCCAGGAGCCGCCCCGTCGACTCGTCGTAGATCGCCAGGTCGAGATCGGTATGGGTGCCCCCATCGACGACAACCCGCCCCGATCCCGCAGGAACCCAAACCCGCCACACATCCGTGTCGTAGGCCAGCACGCGATCCGACCGGTTGAACCGAGACTGGGCCAGCGCCGGTTCTGCCAGCATCGACCCCGCCAACGCCGTAACCACGAAACCCGCAACGAACATCTTCTTCAACAGTGACTTGGTCATGACGACCTCCTTTGCCCTTACAGGCGCAGGCGGTCAAAAACTGGATCATCGATGTTGAATCGTCGACGGGACCACGTGGCAGGCGTACAACAGGACAACCAGCCAGGACAGATACACTCCTGGCTGGTCGGAAGGTGGGATTGTAGGGCGGGGCCCGAATCAGCAGTTGCCGTTCAGGCAGGCGAGCATCAGAACGATGCGCGGGGTGAGATGGACGAACGCGGTGCCGCAAACAACGGCGAGGGCCATTCCGAATCCGACGACGATTCTTTTCAGCGTGGTGCTCATCGTGACCTCCTTCGCCCTTTCAGGCGCAGGCGGCCGCCGATCGGATCATTTGACGGCCACGGGAGCCGTTCGAACGTCTGGCTCGATTAGGAGTGAGTCACGACGGCGTGCCTAGTTCACGAATCAACCAGGCGCGGCCGAAGGCGAAATCGCGCTTGACGGTACCGCTGCCCATTCCGAGCGCGCGGGCGGTCTCTTCGATCGACAGATCCGCCACGAACCGCAAGCGGATGATCTCCGCCACGCGCGGATGCTCGGCAGCGAGCTTCTCGAGCGCCCCGTCGAGACGGGAGAGGAATGCCTCGCCCGTGTCATCGCGCTCGCTCGCAGCGGGCTCGACGCTTCCGATTTCTTCGTGCGCCATTCCACCGCCGCGCTTCTCGGCTCCGCGCCGCCGCGCGTGATCGATCAAATGGCGCTTCATCTGCACCGCCATCAGCTTGAGGAACGATGCCTTCGACGCGAGATCCACTGGCTCGTCTCGACAGACGCGCACATAGGCCTCGTGAATGAGCGCCGTGGGCTGCAGTGTATGAGCGGCGCGCTCTCCCCGCATCATCCCTCTGGCGATGCGCCGCAGCTCCCCGTAGACAGCCTCGACGACTTGATCCGCGGCGTGCGGATCGCCGGCACGCCATTGTTGAAGGAGCTGACTGACCTCGCCAGGCTGGAACGTCATCACGTTTCCCTTTTGGGCGTAGTCGGGCAAACCAGTCGAGGCTTGGCGCTGTGGTACACTCCGTGCCTCGCGACAACACCCCCCAGCCTATGAGCGACGCGCCCGACCGCGTTCGTGACCTGTTCGATCGCGCGCTCGAGCACGCCCCGCAGACCCGAGACCAGTTTCTGAAGACCGAATGCGGCGACAACACGTCGCTGTTCGACGAAGTGCGTGGTCTGCTCCACGCCTACGAGAGTGTCGAGACCGTCGAAACGCCATCCGTGGTCGATCCGCTCGTCAGGCAGCGCTTCGGGGCGTACGAAGCCGTGCGGGTGATTGGCGCCGGTGGCATGGGCCGCGTGTATCTGGGACGTAGAGCCGACGGCGCGTTCAGCCGCGAAGTCGCGATCAAAATCATCGATGCGACCTTTCAAACCGACGACCTCGTGGCGCGATTCGAGCAGGAGCGCCGCATTCTCGGATCGCTGCAGCACCCATACATCGCCCAGCTGTTCGATGCCGGCACCCAGGGCGGACGGCTGTACTTCGTCATGGAGTACGTCGACGGTCTGCCGATCACGCAGTTCTGCACCCGCCAGCGGCTCGCGCTTCGAGAGCGGATCGAGTTGTTCAGTCATGTCTGCGAGGCGGTCGCGGAAGCCAATCGGAACCTCGTGATCCATCGCGACCTGAAACCGGGGAACATTCTGGTCGATTCCAGCGGCAGGCCCAAGCTGCTCGATTTCGGCATCGCGAAGCCACTGACGCGTGCGGGTCTCGAAGTCGGCCACCCGACAGAACCGATGCTCAAGCGAGGGACGCCGGCGTATGCCAGCCCGGAGCAGTTGCAAGGAGGGCCAGCGCACACGGGGATGGACGTGTTCTCACTCGGTGTCGTGCTGCACGAGATCGTGACGGGTCACCGGCCCTGGCTCGTCGAGGCCGACGACGTCACGGGAACCGGCGCTGGACGATTCGTGAGCCCGAGCCTGGGCATGCAGCGTGCGCTCGAGCAGAACGGGTCCGGCGAATCGGCGGCATCGAATGACGCCAGCGCAGTCCGTCCGCAGGACGTCGAGGGCGATCTCGATGCGATCATCCTCAAGACGCTGCACGATGACACGAGCTACCGCTACGGATCGGTTGAAGGGGTGCTGGCCGATCTGCAGGCGTACCTGGCGAGCTACCCCGTCGGTGCCCGCCCGATCACACGATCGATTCGAGTGGCCCGATTCGTTCGGCGCAATCCGACCTTCACGGCGCTGGCAAGCATCGCGCTCGTGGCGTCGCTGGTCGCGACGCTGGCGATGTGGCGGATCTGGTCCGTCGCCGCTCGCGACCGCGATGCCGCGCGAGCGCAGCTTCAGAACCTCAAGACCTTGGCGGCCGCGACGTTTGCCATCGACGAGACGTTGGCCGATCTCCCCGGTGCCACCGCGCCGAGACGCCAACTGGTCGAAGCCCTGCGCGCGTATCTGTCGCGCGTCGACGTCAATGAAGACCGGACAATCGCGCTCGAAATCGCAGAAGGATATCGACGGCTTGGCGACATTCAGGGAAATCCGAACGGCCCCAACCTGGGCGACCCGGCGGCGGCGCTGCGCAGCTACGAATCGGCGAGGGCGCTGCTCGAGCCGACGATCAAGGCTTCGGACAACACCAGTGTGCGCGTCGCGCTTGCGCATGTGGAAACGTCGATAGGCGACGTCCTGCTGGCGCAGCATTCCCTGGCGCCGGCGCAGCAATCGTACGAGCGTGCGTTGTCGCTGCTCGATAACCTTGGCGCCGGCGCGACCAACGACCCGTCCGTACAACGTGTGCGCGCCGGCATTCATCGGCCGCTCGGCGATCTCAAGCGGACCATGGGTGACGTGACGGCGGCGTTGAGCGAGTACGACAAGGCACTGGCGATCGATCTGGCCAACATGAAACGGTTCCCGCAGGAGCCGGATTACAAACGCCTGCTGGCGCTGTCGCTGCTTCGAATCGCCGGCGCACACGCGTCGCAGGGCGCCACCACGGAGGCACGCCGCGGGTTCGAACAGGCCGCCGCGATTCTCGGAGAGTTGGGCCACGACCGTGGCGAACGCGTCGGTGTGCGACGCGAAGCGGCATTCGGCCGCGCGCGTCTCGGCATGATGCTCGAAGCCGAGGGGAACACGACCGGCCGCGCCGAGATTCGGGCAGCGCTCGACGACTTTCGCGCACTGTCGAAGGCCGACCCGGCCGACGCGCGATCGCGTCGCGATCTGATGGCCACACTCGTCCAGTTGGGCGATGTCCTCAGAGTCGATGAGGAAACCGCGGCGAGAGACGCGTATCGCCAAGCGCGGGAGCTGGCGCTGGCCCTGGCCGCCGGGCAAGCGGACGACAGTCCGGCCGCGCACGACGTCGCACTCACCAATCGCAGACTGACCGATCTGGCGGCGCGAATCGGGGTGACCGACCTCAAGCTGTTCAGGGTCGTCGGTGGCCGTCGCGTGCTGATGCTGTCCGGCGATCCGGCGCCGCCGTTGAAAGCACAAATCGCCGCGAAGGCCATTGCGACGCCGAATTGGTCGCGTTATCTGCTGGTGTTTGGCGCCGAGGGACCGGCGCGTCTGTTCGACGAGAGTGAGCTGGCGAAATCAGGATGGGTGGTACCAGCGACGGGTCCGGCACCGGCGCAGACGATCATCCTGCTCGCAGTGCCTCGCGCGCTGTCAGACGACGAGCGGCATCGGCTGGTGGCGGACGTAAACTCGATAGAGGGCCCACGAACGGTGGACTGGGACTCGCAAATCGTGTGGTCGTCGGCCGTCGAGACCATCGAGAGCACATCGACAGCCCGGGGTGGAAACGCCCCGTGGATCGCCGCCATCCGCGAGCGGATCGACAAACTCGGTCGCATCGCGGTGGCAGGCCGCACCTTCCCGCTGGCCCCCGATGGGCAAGACTGATCACCAGACACGCTGAGCCGCTCCTCGCCCCCTTTGCACCTTTCACCTCGAGGGGCGAGGACGATGATTCGAGCGCATACCGTAACGCTGGCCCTGGCCGCGTGCATCTCGACGCTGAGCGCCTCGGCACAGGAGGCCAGGCCGACGCCGACCGTGCTGCTCTCGCCGGCTGCTCCATCCCGATGGGACGCAACAGTTCATGTCACCTGGCTGGGTGAGCGACTGAATCAGCCGGACGGCTGGGACAACTGGTACGGAGTCGCCTCTGGCGGGGGCGATATCGGCTACTACTGGACACCGCATCTCAAAGTCGAGCTCGATCTCGCCACATCGACCAAGGGCGAGAGCTATTCGTACGAGCAGATCCCCCTTCCGGGCGCCCCGATCAACTGGTTCGTGCAGCGCGATCACGAGTTCCGCGTGACGACCGCCTCTGCCGGCGTCTACGCGCAGCTCTTCGAGAACGCCTGGGCGCACCCCTTCATCGGAGCGGGCCTGGAGCTGCGGCGTGAGCGCGAACACGTGGTGTCGTCCGTTCCGCTCGCGTTCACCAGAGACGGCAGACCGGTGAGTCTCGGGACTCAAGACGAGACTCGCGTGCGATATGGCGGCCGTCCCTTCATCGCCGCCGGCTTCAAGGGCTACGTGTCCGAGCGCGTGTTCATCCGCACCGACATGCGGACGTCGTGGTCCTCGGACGGCGTGACCGCAGTCGCGTGGCGCACCGGCGTCGGCGTGGATTTCTGATAAGGGGAGGTGGTCCGTGTTTCGTTCGACATCTCATCTCGTGACGACCGCACTCATCGTCTTCGTTGCGCTTTCTCACACCGCGGCTGCGCAGACGCCGCCGGACGTCTGGCGGAGCTTCGCGGAACGCGTCGACGTCGGCACGGAGCTCAACGTGCGATTGAGCAACGGGCAGCGTTTTCGCGCCACGCTGATCGGCGTCCAGCCTGACGCCGTGCTGCTTCAGCCCAAGACGCGCGTTCCGGTGCCGGTCCAGGCGATTCCCTACGACGGAATCCTTCGTCTCGAACGAACCAGACACGGCATCGGCGGGGGCAAGGCCGTTGCGATCGGCGTTGCAACCGGCGTCGGCGCGTTCTTCGCGACCTTGGGTGTACTGCTCGCCGTCGCCGGGGATTGAGAGTCAACTAGTCCTTAGTCCTTGGTGCTTGGTTCTTCGTCCGTCTTTGGTCCCTGGTCCGTCCTTGGTCCTTGGTCCTTGGTCCCTGGTCCGTTCCTGGGCCATGCTCCGTCGGGGTTACACGTCCTCGCGGGGCGAACCAGCGCACCATGGACCAAGGACTCCGGACGGACCAAGAACGAGGGCCCAAGGACCAAGGACAGCGCGCTTGGCGCGATCGGGCGCGCTATCGACGCAGCACCCAGCGGATGCCGCCGAGAATGTGCTGCTGATAGAGCGCGTTCTGCCAGACGTCCTCGCGATGGCCGAGCGCGGTGTAGAACACGCGGCCGCGACCGTAGTCCTTGGCCCACGCCAGCGGCAGGTCCCCGGGCTGTCCCGCCTCCGGCAGCCCGTCGAGGGGATGCCGATCCAACGACAGCAGCATCGTCACCGTACCTCGATTGGGCGCGGTGAATTTGTAGATCTCGTCGAACACGTGGAACCGCTGTCCGAGCGGACTCGACGCCGGGTGCGACGGGGTCTCGACGATCGCGTCGACCGCGGCCTGATCGCCGTGCGTGCGGAACTCGTTCCCGAGCATGTCTATGTACGCGGGAGCATCGTGATACGTGTCGGATGCGCTGTGCATGCCGGCGAAGCCGTGACCGTCGGCGATCCAATTGAGCACTGCGGGAAGATCGCGGATCGGAAGGCTGCCCGTGGTGTTGGCGAACACGATCGCGTCGATGCCGGCGAGCCCGGACGGCGTCAGCATCGTCGCCACGTCGGCCGCGGTGCGGCAGAACGTCGTCGAGAACAGATTCGCGCGCCGGCCGAGGTCGGTGATCGTCGCTTCCGCGATCGGGATGGAGCTGTGCCTGAATCCCTCGGTGTGCGTCACGACCAGGACCCGCGAGGGTGGCTCGATCGAGCTTGGCGAAGTGCCAGGCCCGTCGCCCGAACACGACGCGATCACGACGCCCGCTGCGAGCCCACACAGCCAGCCAGCCTTCGCACTGAACCATGAGCGAAGGCTGTCCCTGCCCAGCCGAAGCTGTCGCGTCGTTCGAAGCAGCAAGGACGTCCGCCTCCGCCTAAGGCTACGACATGTCCGCCGGTTGTCAGAACGAGGTGCCGGCTGCGACGTAGAAGCGCGCGTCACCCCGACTCACCGGGCCGAGACTCTTCAGCGGCACGCCGACACCCGTCCGGATGCGAATCGGTAAGAACGAGAACAGCGTGATGTCGCTCGACAGTTCGGCTCCGGTAGAAAGCAGTTGCGGGGATCCCAGCCGATCGACCCGGCTGGCCGCCCCGACGCTGTCCATGAACCAGGATGCAGACAGGCCCCGCAGATACAGCGGCAGCGCCCCCACTCCGCGGCTGACGCGAGCGATCGGCAGGCGCATCTCGGTCCGGGTGCTCCACAGCGCATTGGCCGCCACAAATCCCGCCGGATAACCCCGCACCTCGAAGTCGGAATCGCCCCCCTCGAAGACGGCTGTCGTGCCGACACCACCCGCAGTCAGGCGACTTGCCGCAGGCCCCCGCTGTTCGGCGATCCGTGCGGTCGCGGCAAACACCGGCCGGCCGGCGGTCGTCCACGATGGAAACGATCGATAGACCGATCCCGCCAGATCCCAACCCGATCGCCAGCGATCGCCTGCGGTGGCCTTGAGATAGTCGACCGATGCCGACATCCGGACGCCGTCCTGAACCGAGATCGACCGAAGCCCCGCCTGCACGTTGCCGAATGTCAGGCCCACTGCTCCACCGACGAGCATCGGATCTTGACGGACCGGATCGGCTGCGGCGATCGCCGTGATGTCACCGGCGTTTTCACGAGAACGGTCTTCAATCTGGACGCTTGCGCTGAAGAGCGCCTCTCGCCGTATGGTCTCCCAGGGGACTGCGATTCCGGCGACGCCTGATAGCTTCCGTTCAAGGCGCAGCAACTCCCCGGCGTCAGATTCGATACGCTGCTCGAGACGCCACGTCGAAGCAATCTGGCCAAACAACTGCACATGCGGGAATCGGCGGTAGACGTAACTCGCCGATCCCATCATGCGGCCGCCGGAGCCGTACGCGGCATTCCCCTGCCACGCATGACGGCCGATCACGTCCACCCCGAACGTAGCCGCGCCTGCGAACACGCCCAACTCCTCCACCGTCTCGAACTCCGGGGACCATCCGGTAGGAATCAGATCGCGTGCCGGGACGTATGCGCGCGTGGCTGTCGTCTCGATCGAGGTCGGCAACGCGGCTGAATCGGCAGACCGTTGAGAGAACTCGGCTGAAAGTTCGGACGCGGCGATCCAACCGGCGCGATCGATCTCGAGACGCTCGAGATGAAGGCCATCCGCGTGGGTCACGACAGCCACGACTGTCGTTCGACTCGCGCGTGCGTCCGGTGCCAAGGCATTCGTCGTCGGCCGCGGTGGAACCACGGCGACTTCATGCAATCCTGTCTCGACCCGCGCTGTCACATAGAGACGCGGGTCGGCATCGCCGTTGAGCTCGAGCGCATACAGCTCGCGGACTCCTGTGCGATCGGAGGTGAACAACAATCGACTGACGCCCGCGGGCGCGCTGGCGTCCCACTCCGGCGTCTCTTCCAGTGCACGATCGTTGGTCAGCGATTGCAGCAGCCGTCCATCGGCCGACAGCAGCACGAGATCGAGCGATGCCCCGCGCGTGAAACGCAGGGCGGCGAGCCGCGTGCCATCGGGTGACCAGCGCGCCGCTCCCCAGGCGATCGTTGTCGAGAACTCGGTGAGCGGCGCAATCGTCCCGGACGCGACATCGACCGTCACCAGCCGGCTTCGATCGGCGTCGTACTGCACGGCGACAACCGTGCGCCCGTCGGAGTGAATGTCTGGCGACGACAGACGCGCCGAGCGAGTCAGACGTGTAATCGCGCCCGAGGCGATCTCGACTCGATACAGATCGCCGAACAGGCGGGCGTTGTCCACGAGCGCGAGCTGCGAGAACACGATCGAGCGTCCATCGGGCGACCACGCAAACGCGTGCGCGCTGTTCGTGCGCGAGATGCGTCGAGCGTTGCAAGTCTGCAGATCGGCAACATAGAGACCCAACGGCCTCCGGCCCTCGTCGCGGGCGAGAAACGCGACGCGGGATCCGTCCGGCGAGACCCGTGGCAAGGCTGTGAAGTGCGCCGTGTCACACAGCCGACTCGTCTTGGCCAGACCTGGAGGAGTCGCGCGAAGCCGGTCGCGCAGCTGCGTCGCCTCGTCACGTTCAGCGGCGATCCAGTCGTTCCACTCCTGCGTCAGGGTCCGTCCACCAAAGAGCTCGCCGACGCCGTAACCGCGTGACACGATCGATCCAAAGCTGCCCGCGCGTTGTCTCATCCAGGCTGGCACGGTGTCCGCTCCGTAACGATCGGCGAGATGCTCGAGGAAGAGTCCCCCGTACACGTAGTGACGGTCGAGCGGCCAGGCGCCTCGATCGGATTCGGCTTCGTCCAGGTGAGGCCCATTTGTCTCGAGCAGAGCCGCTCGCAGGATCTCGGGAAACCGAGTTCCGCGGACCCGCCCGCCGGCGGTCAGCCGCGATTCGTAGAACGTGGCGAGTCCTTCGATCAGATAGGCGCCGTCGAAGATATGGGGGAACGTCAGCTCGCTGCGTCCAAACACGATTCGCAGCACGCGCCATCCGCGACGCGCCTCGTCGAGATGGAACACATGTGCGAGCTCGTGCGTGACGAGCAGCTCGATCGGGTCGTCGGTGTAGAACACGTCGTCTTCGATCGGCGTGTGCGCGAACGCCACGACCTTGTTCGTGGGAATCGGCGTGGCCGCCCCGTTGAACACATCGCCCTGATCGACGATGACGAAGCGAATCTTGCCTCGTGGAGTTGGCCCATAGGCGCGGCTCAGACGCCCATGCGCCGCTTCGGCCTGAATCGCGACACGCCGCGCGTAGTCTTCCAACCCGGCTTCGAAGGTCAGAATGAAGTGTGGGGTCTCGAACGACCGGTACCTGGCGAAAGGAACACCGAATTGCGCGCTCGCATCACGTGCGAGCGCGACGCAGACCACACAGCACAAGGCGACTGTTCGCGTCCAGGTCAATCGCAGCTCATTCAAAGCAAAGGGCCTGCCTGCGGCCGCCAGGGGGAAAGACAGGCCAGCGACAGGCGAGGTCTCGCCGCTTGTCTCATCGATGCTGCAGCGACCCGACCTCCGCATCGGGCACTGCGTGGCACTGGAATCACGATCCGAGGCTGCGTTATGTTGACTTTGACCCGTATACCGCCATACGGTACGCCACTCTGAACGCCAAAAAGCCACTGCTCCGGAGGGCACCATGTTAGAGACCGCGGCCTCCGCCGCCGATGCCAAAGCAACCGATGCCGAGCGGAACGTGACGGACGGCTGGCACCTCGTCATCGAGGCGCTCACGCTCAATGGCATCAAGACCGTCTACGGTGTGCCTGGCATCCCGATCACCGACCTCGGCCGCCTGGCACAGGCCGCAGGCATGCGCGTGATCTCGTTCCGGCATGAGCAGCATGCCGGCAACGCAGCCGCCATCGCCGGATTCCTGACCAAGAAGCCCGGTATTTGCCTCACGGTGTCAGCCCCCGGTTTCCTGAACGGTCTGACCGCGCTGGCCAATGCGACGACCAACTGCTTTCCGATGATTCTGATCAGCGGCTCGTCTGAGCGCGAGATCGTCGACTTGCAGCAGGGCGATTACGAGGAAATGGACCAACTGGCCATTGCCAAGCCCCTCTGTAAAGCGGCGTTCCGCGTGCTGGATGCCGCCGACATCGGCATCGGTATCGCACGCGCGATCCGCGCTGCGGTTTCTGGTCGTCCGGGCGGCGTGTATCTCGATCTGCCGGGCAAACTTTTCCCGCAGGTGATGGACGCGGACGCTGGAGCCAGGTCACTCGTCAAAGTCGTCGACCCGGCACCGGCCCAACTGCCCGCTCCCGCCGCCGTCACGCGTGCGCTCAATGTGCTGAAGGCGGCCAAGCGTCCTCTGATTATTCTTGGCAAGGGCGCAGCATACGCGCAGGTCGACGATCAGATCCGCTCCTTGGTCGAAAAAACGGGCATACCCTTCCTGCCGATGAGCATGGCCAAGGGCCTCTTGCCTGACACACACCCGCTGTCTGCGGGTGCAGCGCGCTCGACGGTGCTGAAAGACGCCGACGTCGTCATGCTGATTGGCGCCCGCCTCAACTGGCTTCTGTCTCACGGCAAGGGCAAGACCTGGGGTGAGCCCAATTCGAAGAAGTTCATCCAGATCGACATCGAGCCCAAAGAGCTGGATAGCAACGTCGAGATCGCCGCGCCCGTGGTGGGCGATATCGGCTCGTGCGTATCCGCCCTGCTCGAGGGCATGGACGCGCAGTGGCCGGCGGCACCGGCTGACTGGATCCGCGACGTCAACGCGAAGAAGGAAGCGAACATCGCCAAGATGGCATCCAAGCTGACGAGAGCGTCAGCGCCCATGGATTTCCACAGCGCGCTCGGTGCACTGCGGACCATCATCAAAGAGCGGCCGGACGCCATCCTCGTCAACGAAGGCGCCAACACCCTCGATATGGCGCGCAGCGTCATCGACATGTATCAGCCACGCAAACGGCTGGACGTGGGTACGTGGGGTGTCATGGGCATCGGCATGGGCTTCGCCGCGGCGGCCGCCATCGAAACCGGGAAACCTGTGCTGGCGATAGAAGGTGACAGCGCCTTTGGCTTCTCCGGCATGGAAGTGGAAACGATTTGCCGGTACAACCTGCCCGTCTGCATCGTCGTCTTCAACAACAACGGCATCTATCGCGGAACCGAGGTCAATCCCACCGGCGGTTCCGATGTGGCGACAACGGTCTTCGTGAAAGACGCGCGTTACGACAAGATGATGGAAGCGTTCGGTGGCGTCGGCGCTCATGTGACCACGCCGGACGAGTTGAGCCGTGCGGTGAACCAGGCCATGGACTCGGGTCGGCCGACCCTCGTCAACGCGGTCATCGACCCGGCGGCCGGCAGCGAGAGCGGGAGCATCGGCAGGCTGAACCCGCAGAGCGCAGCTTCGAAGAAATAGCCTGAATCGATTCGAGAGGGTCTCTTAGATGGGGAAGGCACTAGACGGCGTTCGCATTCTCGACTTCACTCACGTTCAATCAGGGCCAACGTGCACGCAGCTGCTCGCATGGTTGGGAGCCGACGTCATCAAGGTTGAACGCGCCGGCGAGGGCGACGTCACGCGCGGCCAGCTGCGCGACATTCCGGGAGTGGACAGTCTGTACTTCACGATGCTCAATGGGAACAAGCGCTCGATCACGGTCGACGGCAAGAACCCGAAAGGGAAGGCGATCCTCGAAGCGCTCGTGAAGAAATGCGATGTGCTCGTCGAGAACTTCGCCCCGGGCGCACTCGACCGCATGGGTTTCTCATGGGAGCGTGTCAGTCAGCTCAACCCACGCATGATCATGGCGTCGGTCAAGGGATTCGGCCCCGGCCCGTACGAAGACTGCAAAGTCTACGAGAACATCGCGCAGTGTGCCGGTGGCGCGGCATCCACCACCGGCTTCGATGACGGCCCGCCGCTCGTCACGGGCGCGCAGATCGGCGACAGCGGAACCGGATTGCATCTAGCGCTGGGTATCGTGGCGGCTTTGTACCAACGCAACACCACGGGCCGCGGGCAACGCGTGCTCGCCGCGATGCAGGATGGCGTGCTCAATCTGTGCCGAGTAAAGCTGCGCGATCAGCAGCGGCTCGCACGGACGCACGTCCTCGAGGAGTACCCGCAATACCCCAACGGCACGTTCGGCGAGGCCGCCCCACGGTCGGGGAACGCCTCGGGCGGCGGACAGCCCGGATGGATTCTCAAGTGCAAGGGCTGGGAGACCGATCCCAACGCGTACATCTACTTCATCACGCAGGCGCCGGTCTGGGAAGCGATCTGCAAAGTGATCGGCCGCGAGGAGTGGTTGACCGATCCGCGATACGCGACGCCGAAAGCGCGGCTGCCGCATCTGTCGGAAATCTTCGACGGCATCGAGGAATGGACGAAGACGAAGACCAAGTTCGAGGCGATGGACATCCTCAACACCCACGACATCCCGTGCGGACCGATTCTCTCCATGAAAGAGATCGCGGACGAACCGTCGCTGCGCAAGACCGGCACGGTCGTCGAGGTCGATCACCCGACGCGCGGCAAGTACCTGACTGTAGGCAATCCGATCAAGATGTCGGACAGTCCGGCGGACGTGAAGCGATCACCACTGCTCGGCGAACACACTGACGAGATCCTGGGAGAACTCGGCTTCGGGGCAACCGAGATCGCAGCGTTGCGCGCCGAAAAAGCCATCTAGACGGGCTCTACACATGACGATGATCAACGACCCGACCGTAGAAGTCAGACGTGTGTTGGATGCGGTCAAAGCCGAAGGCCGCACGTCGCTCACCGCACCTGAAGGCAGGCTCGTGTGCGAAGCGTACGGGATCACCGTTCCCAAGGAAGGCGTGGCAACGTCGGCGGCCGACGCAGCCGCGATCGCAACGGCGATCGGCTTTCCGGTGGTGCTCAAGATCGTCTCGCCGGAGATTCTGCACAAGACCGAGGCGGGAGGCGTGCTGGTTGGTGTGGAGAGCGCCGAGGACGTCCGGAAGGGCTTCGACACCATCATCGCCAACGCGAAGAAGTACAACGCGCAGGCGAAGATCCTCGGCGTCCAGGTACAGCAGATGCTCGCTGGCGGCCAGGAGGTGATCATCGGCGCGGTCACCGATCCCGTGTTCGGCAAGTTGGTCGCCTTCGGTCTCGGCGGTGTCCTGGTCGAAGTGCTCAAGGACATCACGTTCCGTCTTTCGCCCGCGACGCACGACGACGCGTTGTCGATGCTCGACGGCATCGCTGCCGCGCAGATCCTCAAGGGCGTCCGCGGCGGGGATCCGGTCAATCGCGACGCGCTCGCAGGGATGATCCAGAACGTGTCTCAGCTCGTCGCCGACCATCCGGAGATCGCGGAGATGGACCTGAACCCGGTCTTCGCCACGAAGGACGGAGCGATCGCGGCCGACGTCCGGATCGTCGTCAATGCGTCACCCGCGCCAGCACGGTTTCGCCCGAAGCACGAAGACATCGTGCGCGACATGAACCGCATCATGAAGCCGAAGGCGGTCGCCGTGATCGGTGCCTCGGCCGAGGCCGGCAAGATCGGCAACTCGGTCATGAAGAACCTGATCAACGGCGGCTACAAGGGGCAGATCTATCCGATCAATCCCTCGGCCGACGAGATCATGGGGCTGAAGGCCTACAAGAGCGTCAAGGACGTGCCCGGTGACATCGACGTCGCCGTCTTCGCGATCCCGGCGAAGTTCGTGGCCGCGGCGGTCGCGGAGTGCGGCGAGAAGAAGATTCCGGGCGCGGTCCTCATTCCTTCAGGGTTTGCTGAAGTCGGTAATCATGAGGGACAGAAGGAACTCGTCGCGGTCGCTCAGAAGTACGGCGTCCGGCTGATGGGCCCGAACATCTACGGCTTCTACTACACCTGGAGCAACCTCTGCGCGACGTTCTGCACGGCCTACGACGTCAAAGGCCACGCGGCGTTATCGTCGCAGTCGGGCGGCATCGGGATGGCGATTATCGGCTTCTCCCGCTCGGCCAAGATGGGCGTCTCGGCCATCGTCGGCTTGGGGAACAAGTCGGATATCGATGAAGACGATCTGCTGACGTTCTTCGAGCAGGACGACAACACGCACATCATCGTGCAGCACTGCGAGGACCTGAAGGACGGCCGCGCGTTCGCCGAAGTGGCGAAGCGCGTGTCGAAGAAGAAGCCCGTCGTCGTGCTGAAGGCCGGACGCACCGCCCTGGGATCCAAGGCCGCCAGTTCACACACGGGCGCACTCGCGGGCAACGACAAAATCTATGATGACGTGCTCAGGCAGTCCGGCGTGATTCGCGCGCGCTCGTTGCGCGAGATGCTCGAATTTGCCCGGGCGCTTCCGATCCTGCCGACACCGAAGGGCGACAACATCGTGATCATCACCGGAGCCGGCGGCTCCGGCGTCCTGTTGTCGGATGCGGTCGTGGACAACGGCCTGTCGCTCATGACGTTTCCGCCGGACCTCGACGCGGCGTTCAAGAAGTTCATTCCTCCGTTCGGCGCATCCGGCAACCCGGTCGACATCACCGGCGGCGAGCCGCCGAAGACCTACCAGAACACCGTCCGTTTCGGGTTGGAGGATCCGCGGATCCATGCGCTCATCCTCGGCTACTGGCACACGATCGTCACGCCGCCGATGGTCTTTGCAAAGCTGCTGGCCGAGATCGTCGAGGAGATGCGAGGCAAGGGCATCGACAAACCGATCGTCGTCTCGCTCGCGGGCGACGTGGAGGTCGAAGAGGCATCGGAGTACCTCTTCGATCACAAGATTCCGGCCTATCCCTATTCGACGGAGATCCCGGTGGACGTGCTCGGCGCCAAGTACAAGTGGGCGCGCGGTGCCGGATTGCTCTGACGCCGCCACGAACCGAACCGTTCAGAGCACCGTCATCGCGACGGTCCCGCGCTGCTCACGCTGTTGCGAGTCGACGAAGACCACACCAACCGTCAACGTCCCAGGGAATGCGAGGGTGCACGCGACGGGGAACTCCAACGGGAAGGTTCGCGACCCTGCCGCCACGATGTGCGTCGACCCTAATTGGTCGGCCAGATTTGCATGTGTGACCGTCAACTCGGGGCTGGTGAGGCCGGATCGATCGACGAACCGCATCTGCATCTGCGTCAGAAACAAATCCGAGTGTGGGGTCGCGGTGACGACGAGATGGAATGGCACGACCGACAGCGAGTTGACGCACGCGTGACGAGGGACGATGACCCCCTGCACGCTGGGTGACAGCCCGAACGACGAGGAATTGTGACGTACGGTGTCGACGCCTCCGATGTTGTTGTCATCGCAGGCGGGCAAGACGGCGATCCCCAGGATGAGGATTAGACGAGACAAAGTGTGACCGATGGACATGACGGGCCTCCTCTCTGAGGCGCATGCTTCGCTCGCAGGCGTGTGGAAGCGATTGAGTTCTGCGGCTGTCGAGGAATCCTGCTCTCGATTCACGGCCCGAAACCACTCAGTCGGGCTGCGCGACTCGCTGCCACGACGGATCGGGGTCGTAGCGTGTCATCGACTTGGCGACGCTCTCGGTCTCGATTCCCAGATCCCTCTGATAGACGATGCCATCGCGATTGACGATGAACGTCATCACACCGGTGACGTCGTACTGCGCGGGCCATGCGACGAGCGCAAAGCCGCCAGACATCTCACCGTTCACGATGTAGCTCTTTGCTCCGCCCGGGGCAGCTGACCCTTGCTCGGTCAGGATCTTGAAGTAGTAGCCCTGAAACGTGGACGGTTCCCCGGCGTTGGCCCCGGTTGGCCGCTCTTGCGCGGCCGCCTGCGCCACCAGGTCGCCGAGCGGACTCCGTTTCTGACCTCGCATCACCGGCCAATACAGCCCGTTCTGCTTGCCGGGCTCGCTACGAACGCTCTTCGCGTAGAGGCCCGCAGATTTGCCGTCGTGTCCCTGTTGAGCGTAGCGCAGCTGCGCAGCGACATACGTTCGACAGGTCTCGATCACCGCGAGCTCATTGCGTCCGATCCGGCGCGCAGTGACTTCTTCCTTTCCCGTAACCGTGTCGAAGCGCCATGCGGTTCCGTCCTTCACGATGGGGATTGGAAACGGCCATCCTTCGTTCCCCACAACGAGCGTCTTGCGAGTGCTCCCCTCATCGACCAGCCGCCATCCTTCGGCAGCGGCAACGGTGAACACCTCACGGTTTTTCCGGGCGGTGGCTGGATCCGATCCGGCGGCCAGCTCCTGTCCGTCGCGGCCGAAGAGCGCGATGAGTTCCTCGAGCTTGCCCGCTTTGGCGATGCGTATCAGTTCTCGCGCGGCATCGTCGGGCGTCTGGAACGTTCGTGGAGAATCCTGGGCTGCCGCCGTCGAGCAGGGGAGCGTCAGATATCCGATCGTCAACGCCACGGCGAGGAGGCAGCGAGCCATCCTGGGACGAGAGCGGTTCGAACGCATGGTGATCACGGTGTCAGTCCTCGTGTTGTTCGTCGCGATCCCTCAACGACGCCGGCCGCCGCCGCCTCGCGAGCGGCCGCCGCCGCGGCTGGCGCCGCCACGCTGAGTCGCCGACCGCGTCGATCGACTGTTGGAGTACCCCCCGAACGCGTCCGAACTGCGGGCGCTCGGCTCTCTGGCCTGCTGATTCTGGCGCTGGCTGTAACCGCGCGATTCGGCGCTCGGAGTGCGCGAGCCAGTCCTCTGTGAGGCGGCCGTATCCGTGCCCCGCTGCTGCTGGCGTTGCGCCTGCGCATCCGTGCTCCGCTCCTGGCGCTGTGCCTGCGACTCGGGTCGGTTCTCCTGCCGGTTGTTCTGGCGTTCGGTTCGCTGTTCCTGATTGTTCTTGGCGCGATCGCCGCGCGCCTCAGAACGATCCTCGACGCGATCGCCACGCTCGTCGGCGATGTCTTCCCGATGGTCCGCCCAGTCTTCGCGCGCGTCCTCGCGAGCGTCGTAGTAGTCGTCCCAGGCATCGTTGTACATGTACGCACCGCCGTACCAGCCGTACGGACCGTAGTAATAGGGGTTGCTCCACGCGCTCATGGCGATGCCGGCGGTGAATCCGATCATGCCCGCCGCGATCACTTCATCGGTGTTGTCGGATTCCACGACGATCGTGGTCGATGTGGGCGCCTGGGTGTAGACCGTCGTCGTGTTGTACTGCGGGACGTAGACGACCTGCGGGTTGGCCGGCTCGATCACGATCACTTCCTGACCGCTGGAGGTGGTCCGCGTCTCGACCTCCTGTTGCGGCGTGTCCTTCAGCGTCCCGACATCATGGGCTTGCTTCCTCAGTCGCTGAATGCTCGCGAACACGGCCGGGCGATCCGCGGTGAACGCCACGCCGAGATTCGTGGTCCAGTCCAGCTGATCGGCCATCTTCTTCACCACCTGCGGAAACAGCGCCAGCGTGACGAAGCTCGGCTCGAATCCCTGCTTGGTCAGGGCATCCTGAAGCTCGCTGCCTTTGAGGGATTGATTCTTTCCCAGCCACAGCTGGAGCGCATCCACGTTGCCGGGGTTCTGCGCGCATATCAGAATCTGCGCGAGGAGCTGGTCCGGATAGAGCGCGACCGGAGCCAACAGACGATCGAGCGCTTCGGGCGTGGCAGCCGTCTGGGTCTGTGACTGCTCCCCGGCGCGTGCCACGTGCCGTTCCGGACGGACCAGCCTGACCAGCACCACGAGCGCGAGGATCGCGCTGACGACGATCACAACCTTCTTGATCATGGCTGCACCGTCAGCGCGGCGGTCAACGTGAACTGAAGTCGCGTTTCAGCGGGAAGCTTCAGGTGCTCGGTGCCGGACGCGGCGACGGCCGCTCCGGCTCCCGCACCGGCGAGCGCGCCGATGGCCGCCCCAGAACCGCCGCCCGCGATGCCGCCGACGGCTGCGCCCAGGCCGGCCCCGCCGGCGACTTTCCGCGTCGTCTTCTTGCCCTCGCCCTGACCCTTCTGCTCGATGTGCGCCGTGACGATGTCGTACTTCCGTCCGCCGAAGCTGAGCGTGTTTGCCTTCAGCGAGATCTTGTCCGCGCCTTTGAAGTTGCCGGCCTGTTCCACTTTGGCCACCTGCACCACGACTGCCGCATTGCGTGGAACGACGACCTTTCCTCCCAGCATCACGGGATCGTCGATCAACGCCCTGAAGGTCATCCCGGCCTTGGTCGCGTCAACGTCAATCGCCTGCGTCAGCAGAACGTTCAGTACTGTGCCGGACGGTACCGTGATCGGTGATGGCGCTCGCGCAGGGTCCGGGGCCGCCTGGGGCGGTGTCCTGCGCGGCGAGAACTCCACGGCAGTGATGTCTTCAAGTGGAAACTCAGCGATCTGCCCGCTGGGGAGCAGCATGCGCACGATCTTGACGTCTGCGCTCATGAAGTTGCCGTCGACACTCTGACCCGACCGGAGCCTGACCCGGTCGGCCGACAGGCTGACGCTCGCCCCTATCAGCAGCGCGGTAATGGTCAGGAAGGTCAGAGGACGTCTTGGCATGGCTGCTCCCTCACGAACGAGGTCATTGGACGATGGGCAGAGACGCCGCAATCTGGAGGTCGAGAATCAGCAGGATCTGGTTCTCGACTTGAAGAAATCGCGCTGCCGCCTTCGGTGACAGCGCGGACTTGAACCGGTCGTAGTAACGCGCCTTGAGCCCGTTCCGCCGGCCTTCGACATCGAGCGCGCCGCGGGCGAGCCGGTCGGCGACCTCGTCGGTCAGCTTCTCGTAGTTCGCGGCGTATTCCTTGATGAGCGCAATCCGTTCGTCGTTCACCTTCGCCAGCTCGGCTTCGTATTCGCGGTAGACCGGCCAGAACTTCGCATCTTCGGCTTCGGTGAACTGCATCAGCTCGGTGATGATGGCAATCCTCTGCGAGCGAAGGTCCGACCGCAGGAGCTCGACATACGCGCGAAGATTGGCCTCGCGAGTGTCGTCGGGAGTCGCCACTCTGGTCGCTTGTGCGAGGACGAGCCGAGGGCTGAGACACAGGGCGAGCGTCATCGCGATCCCGGCCTTCAATAGCGCGGTTCGAATCATGGCGGTTGCTCCGTTTTCAGCGCAGTTCCAGTTCCTGGTGCAACGGGCCTGCCAGCGCGGAAAACCCTTCAGCAACGGCCATCATTCACGAGGGCGTGGGCCAGCCTCCGACATGCCGGAGCGACTCCGGGTTCGTCGGGATCGCGCGCCACACGTGCTGGATCCTCGGGCTCGGCGCTTGTTCTGTGACCGGCCTAGCGTGGGCAAGGTGCTCGGCGCGATCGGCAACGGCATGGGAATCGGCCGCGGCCAGTTCATCGAGGCGAGCTATTGGGCGATGGACATCGACAACCGATCGTCGTCTCGCTCGCGGGCGACGTGGAGGTCGAAGAGGCATCGGAGTACCTCTTCGATCACAAGATTCCGGCCTATCGCCGGCCTCGCTCTAAAACAACAGCTTCACCGCGAACTGCATCTGCCTCGGCGTGCCGATCGTGTTCGTGATCGTGCCGAACGCCGCGTTTCCAAGCTGACCATTCGGGTTGGCGAAGCTCGGCGTGTTCGTTACGTTGTACACCTCCATGCGCAACTGCAGCCTTGCCATGCCCTGCAGCGGCACGTCCTTGAAGAGCGACATATCGAGCCGCTTCTGTGACGGGCCGTGCAGCAGGTTGCGCGACACGATCTGATCGCCGATGGTGTTGACCGGCTGCGCCTGGAAGGCGTTGGTGTCGAAGAAGCGCGTAATGGTCGGGTTATCGAGCTCGGGGTTGCCGATGAGATTCGGGCGATCAGCCCCGCCGGTGTTGGCGCGAGCGGCGGCGTTGGTGATGTTGAACGGAAGGCCGGTCTGCCATCCGGCCAGCGCATTCACCTGCCATCCCGTCAGGAAGTGCTTGGCCGCGCCCGTGAGCGTTCGCCCCCATGGCAGCTCGTAGTTGACGAGGAGCCCCAGCCGGTGGCGCACGTCGTTGTCCGCGTCATACCGCTCGATCACCGACGCATTCCACGGTGCGGACCCCGTCCACACGTTGTGGGCGAGCGTGTAGTTGGAGTTGATCGAGAAGCCGGCATGATAGCGGCGCTGGAACACGAGCTGCAGCGCGTTGTACGACGATTCGTACATACTGCGGAGGATGTTGACGCTCGTAATGTTGGGCGCGAGCGACGCAAGCGCGCGACGCCCCTGCACGGCCCCTGGCCCCACCGGCGCCAGGTTGATGTCCGGTCCGGCCGCGCCACCGTTCTGGAGCACCCGGTCGCCGCGGGAACCCACGTACCCCGCACCGAGCACGCTTCCGGCGAACTCCCTCTCGACGATCAGGTTGAACTGCTGCACGCGCGTCGATTTGAAGTTCTGATCGACGGCGATGATCGCGCCGCTCGGGTTCGCGGGATCGATCGCGACCGGTGTCGGGAGGCCGTTCGACAGGAAGACCGATGGCGGTTGGCCACCAGCCACGGTGCCGTTGCTGATCGCGGGTCCGTATGACGCAACCCACGGCGCGTTCTTCATGAACGCCCCCGACTGCATGTTCCCGGGGAAGTACGACAATCCGTAGCCGCCGCGGACGACGACGCTCGACGGCAGCGTGGCGGAGAAGCCGAGTCGCGGCGCGATGTTGGAGTAGTCGGTCTTGACGTTCGCGCTCTCACTCACGCCGTTCTGTCCAGCGACCAGAATCTTCCCCGTCGCCGGATCGAAGTTCGCCAGCTGATTGGCCTCTTCGGTCAACGGCGTGAAGATGTCGTAGCGGACGCCGAGGTTGAGCGTCAGCCAGGACGCCGCACGCCAATCGTCCTGAATGAAGAAGTTCGGCTCGTTGGTGTGGTAATGCGGGTAGATCAACGAGTGCGATCGCGCCACCTGCGACGGATAGCCGAGCAGGAACGAGGCGATGGTGTTGCCGCCCGAGCCCGCGCCGTTATCGGTGAGCTGGGTGTTGAACGTGAAGTTGCCGACCGGAGACGCGCTCTGGAAGACCGTGAACTTCCGCGCGACGTAGCCGGCTCCCATCCGGACGTTGTGCTCATTGAGCGTCTTCGTGACGATGACGTTGGTCTGCCACGTGTCGTCGACCTGGATCAGCGGGATGAACGTCGAGTCGCCCAGCGCCGAGTAGCCGGTCAAGGTCATCAGCGCCAGACCTGACGTCACGTCGTCGAAATTGACGCCGGGAATGCCGAACGCCGTGCTCAGATTCGAGCCGTAGTTCAGCGGCAACGATCGAATGTCGGCCCTCAGGTATCCGCCCTTGATTTCCGAGATCATCGTCGGGTTGAAGATCCGCAGGTAATTCACCTGCATTCCGTGCGCCTTCGTGTTGTTCGTGCCTGGGAACGCCGGTCCGCCACCGCATCCCGGCTGGATGCCGTCGGCGGTCGCGTCGCATGCCGACGGCGTGAACGTGTCGACGTCGTTGTACGAGTACCGCACGAACATGCCCTGGTTGCTGTCGAAGCGATAGTCGATGCGAAAGTCGGCGGTGGAGCTGTCCTGCGTGCGCAGCGTCGTGCTCGCGTAGTTGTTGGCGAGGTTGCCGTTGGTCGTGGGGGGCAGGAGCGCCAGGTACCTCTGCGCGATCGGATTCAGCCGGTTGGCGGGAATTTGGTTGCCCGTGAAGGGCGTCCGCGGCGTGGTCAGCGGATCGTAAATCGGCACCGACAACTCGGAAAAGTCGCCGGCGCGCATCCTGGCGGTGGGCAGCGTCACCAGATTGGTCACGCCCTGGTCCTGCTTGAAGCCCTCGTAGTCCCCGAAGAAGAACATGCGGTCCGTCTTCAGCGGCCCGCCGAGACTTCCGCCGTACTGATGCTGGTGGAGCAGTGGCTTGGTGGCCGAGAAGAAGTTGCGCGCGTCGAACCGATCGTTGCGATAGAACTCGAAGGCCGACCCTGACAACGAATTGGTGCCCGACTTGGTGATGATGTTCACGACGCCGCCTGCCGTGCGGCCGGCCTCCGCCGTGTAGTTGCTCGTCTGCACCTTGATTTCCGCGATCGCGTCGATGGACGGCTTCACGCCGATCGTGCCGATGGCGCGCTCGTTGTTGTCCATGCCGTCGATCAGCTGATTGTTCTGATTGTCGGCGGCGCCGTTGATCGAGATCGCGGAGGTCTGCCGTCGATCGTCTGGCCGCGTGCCGCTGGCGAGCGAGTTCGGCAGCCCCTCGTTGGCCCCCGGCAGCCCCTGAATCAGCCGGATGAAGTTGCGCCCGTTCACCGGCAGGTCCTGAACCTCTTTCAAGTTGATCAGCGACCCGACCGTCGACGTGTCCGTCTGGAGAAGAGAGACTTGTGCGGTGACCGTGATGTTCTCTGCCACCTGTCCCGGCGAGAGCTTGGGATCGAATCGCGCGCGGTCGCCGGCCGAGAGTGTCAGCCGCGTATTCTGGGTGCCGAACCCCTGCAACTCCACTTTGATCGCGTAGCTGCCGATGGGCAGGAGGTTGAACGCGTAGTCGCCCGACTCGTTGGTCGGCGCGCTGCGAACATCACCGGTCCCCTCGTTGGTGATGGTGACGGTTGCACCGGGGAGCAGCGCTCCAGTGGCATCGGTGACGCGACCGACGATATCAGCCGTGGTGACCTGCGCAACAGCCACAGACTGCAGCAGGAGACAGAAAGCGCCCAGGCGGACGATCCATCTGACAGCGGTCATACGTCTCTCCTTCCCCGCCGTGGTGTGACTCACCACGAAAACCGTGTGCAGAGAGCGATGTAAACGGTTGCAGAGCCTAGCAGAAGACGTCAGTCGTGACAAGACGAAACGACGGTGACGACGGCGTTTCGAGCCGACCGGGTACGAGTGCCGCCTTACGCGAGCGCCTGTCGACAGAACGCCAGGCACCTCGCGACTTCCTTCACGGCATCCGACGTCGGCGGCACGTCGTATTCGAGTTCGATGCTGGCCGGGAAGGCGTACTTCTCGCGCTTCATCACCTGCAGGATGTCCTTCAGCGGCGTATCGCCGGTCCCCCACGGCAGGTTCTTCGCGCCATGTGCCGGCGTCGTCCGATCCTTCAAGTGAACGCTCGCGATGCGATCGTGATACTTGCGCAGAAACGGAATCGGGCTTTCACCGGTCCCGGCCACGTAGTGCCCGAGATCGATGTTCGACATGTTGGCCTTGGACAGCGCAAACGCCTCGTCGAATGACGCCATCGTCGCTTGGGTGTGTGTGTGATAGGCAGCGTAGATCTTCCGCTTCTCTGCGAACTGCCCGATCCGCTTCAGCTGCGCGCCGTCAGTCGGCAGCTCGAGCGTCGTGTGCGTGCACCCGAGCGCTTCGGCCACGTCGAACACGTACTCGAACTCTTCGTCCGACATCTCCGGCGTGAGCACCTTCCATGCGTAGATCGAGACACCGGCATCGTTGTACATCCGGCGCAGCGCCTTGAAACGATCCATCGACACCGAGGTGCGCCACTGCTTCAACTGGTCGGCTGCTGCACGTTGTGCCGCCTGCAGCTCGGGCGTGAGCGCCTGCCCACGCCCTCCCCCTCCCCCGCGTCGTCCCGATGACGGCGCGCCGGCGAAACTTTCCGCGGGACCGTTCATCAGCTCGATCGCGCTGATGCCGGAGTCGACGATGTAGCGAAGCGTGGCCTCGGCGCTCTGGTCCGGCATGCTGCGATAGCTGTAGGTAATGGTGCCGAGCTGCACGCCGTTGATCAGAGAGTTCGGCTTGTGTCCTTGCGCGAACACATCGAAGGGATTCGCCACCTGCGATGCCGCAGGGAATGCCGTGAGGGCCAGTTTCCCGAAGTCGCGCCTCGTCAGCGTCATCGTCGTCTCCCTTTCTCCCGGCACGTCCACGGGACGTGCCCTACGAATGCAGGGAGTGTCCGGCTCGAGCCGGACACTCCCTCAATACAACGAGAATGCGAAGAGCGTGTCGCCCGCCGAGGGGACGACGACTGTAAACGGTTGCAGGCTAACAGAAATCAACGAACCCCGGCAAGGAAGACGTATGATGGTCATTCAACGTGGCGAACATCTACGATGTAGCCAAACGCGCCGGGGTCTCCACCGCCACCATCTCTCGGGTGTTGAGCCGGCCGGGAGTTGTCGCACCGGACACCCGACTCAAAGTGCTGGCGGCGATCGATTCGCTCGGGTTCACGCCAAACGCCGCGGGCAAGAACCTGCGCACGCTGCGAACCGCGAAGCTCCTCGTCACGGTCCCTGATATTTCCAATCCGTTCTTCTCGCTGATCCTGCAGGGGATCGAGGACGCCGCACTGCGCGAAGGGTACTCGGTGCTGGTCGGCGACACCCAGCACGACGAAGGCCGCGAAGAGAAGTACGCGCTGATGCTGCGGCGCAAGGAAGCTGACGGGCTGATCTTCCTGGGACACCGGCTGCCCAAAGAAGCCGCGACGCTCGTTCGTTCCATGCAGCCTCGCCAGGCGCCCGTCGTCAACGGCTGCGAGTTCAGTCCGAACCTTGGCATCCCGAGCGTACACATCGACAACGCGACCGCGGCGTCCGATGCGATGGAGCATCTCTATCGGCTCGATCACCACCGCATCGGCGTTATCACGGGACCGCTCGTCAGCCCACTGAGTCGCGATCGCCTCGCCGGCGCCATCGCCCGCGCGAAAAAGGCACGCGCCGAACGCGAGATGATCGTGATGAACGGTGATTTCTCGATCGAGTCAGGCAGCGTCGCCGCCGAGCGGCTGCTCGGTCGCAAGGAACCGCCCACCGCCATCTTCAGCTTCAACGACGAGATGGCGATCGGTGTCGTGCAGACGGCCCGGCTGCGCGGGCTACGCGTTCCCCACGATCTGTCCGTCGTCGGCTTCGACGATATCCGCTTTGCGCGCTACTTCGATCCGCCGCTCACCACCGTGGCGCAGCCGATGCGACAGATTGGCGAAGGCACCGTGCGCCTGCTGCTCGAGATCCTGCGACACAGCGACCGCACCCCCGAGTCGGTCACGCTCCCGCACACGCTCGTCGTTCGCGCAAGCACTGCTCCGCCGCGTCAGGGCTGAGCCCCAGACGGCGACGTTGTCCTGGGTGTCACGTGGATCAACGCACCGGCGTTGGCGTCTTCGAGCAGCCACAGAGAGCCATCGGGGCCTTCTGCGACATCGCGGATGCGTTTTCCAACGGCCCAGCGCTCGGCGACTTTGGCGCCGCCCTTGCCATCGAAGATGACGCGCGTCAGTGACTGCGTCCCCATGCCGCCGATGAATCCGTTGCCGTCCCACTGCGGGAACGTCTGGGTCCCACGGTAGAACATCAGATTGCCCGGCGCGATCACCGGCACCCAATAGATCGCCGGCTTCGCGAAGTCAGGCCGCGTATCGGGGTGCGGGATCGCGACGCCGTTATAGTTCGGGGCATATCCGACGAGCGGCCAGCCGTAGTTCTTGCCCTTCTCGATCAGATTCAACTCGTCGCCGCCGCGCGGGCCGTGCTCGATCTCCCACAACTCACCGGTCGGAGAAAACGCCAGACCGTACGGTGTGCGGTGGCCCATCGTCCACGTTTCGGACGGCGTGTTGTTGGGACCGGGGAAGGTGTACGTGCTCACGACCGGCGCGGTCTTGGCGGCTTCGGTGTCTCGCGGCGGATCGATCAGCGACACGGTGGCGCCGCCGGTCTTGCCGTAGTTGGGATTGCCCGGCGCGGCTTTACCGTCGAGCGTGAGGCGCATGATCTTGCCGACCGGTTGATCAGGATCCTGCGCCGGTGTGAATCGCTGACGATCACCAACGGTGAGGAACAAATACTGACCGTCGGGAGAGAACGCGACCGCGCCGCCTTCCTGACCGCCCCGGCCCTTCGGCATCTGACGCCACAGCACCTCGAGGTTCTGCAGGTTGGCGTTCGTGGCGGTGATATTCAGCTTGGCGCGCGCGAGTGCGAGGCCGCCGCCGTAATCTCCCGGCTCCGCATAGGTCAGATAGATCCGCTGATCCGTGGCGTACGTCGGCGAGACGTAGACGCCCAGCATGCCGTTCTGGCCCTGCCAATAGACCGGTGGCGTGTTCGTCACCATGGTCTTCTGTCCCTGCTGCGTCACCAGCCAGAGGGGGCCGACCTTCTCCGTAACCAGCAGGCGGCCATCTGGCAGGAAGGCCATGCGCCAGGGCAACGTAAAGGTGGTCACCGTGGTCAGGTTGAACGGCACGGTGGCTTCGGGCTTCTGGTCGCCCGCATTGACAGGGCCACCGGGGGTTTGCGCGGCGGCACACACGATCGTGGCGATCACGAACTGGACGATGAGGACGGTCCGGAGCTTGGTCATAGCAAGGATTCTAACCGAGCCATCTCCAGCATCGACACGCAGAAGCGGTTTCTGTACAGTCCGAGCGCCGATGGGCAGCGCTTCCTGGTGAACTGCTCTGACCACATAGTCAGATAGTGGGCTGATGTCTTTTCTGTCCCCGGGCAAGGGCACGCTCCGGTTTGTTCCGAAGCCGCTGCGGTCCGCGTTGCAATCCGTTATCGATCCGGTACGGGGCCGGCTCCTGTGGATCGAACAGGTGCCAGACCGACTGCGGCCCGCGAGAATTGCGGCGACCGGACGGTGGCTTCGTCATATCGCCGCGACGATTCATGCCCGCCGACGTCGCAAGAAAGTGTCGGTCGCCGTCGACGCCTCGGCGCTCTGGGTGACTCGAACCGGCATCGGGTGGTATCTCAGTCGTCTTCTGACCGAGCTGGCCAGTCGCGAGGATCTCGATCTGAGGCTCTACGGCGAACGGCTCTTCATCGACCCGTCGGCACCAGCGGCGGACGTCGACCTGCCCAGCGGCGCCGCGATCGATCTCGTGCGCTACTTGGTCCCGGACGATCTCATCATCGAGCGCCGGTGGCTCACTCGCCGCCTTCGTCGGCTCGAGCCGTTGCTCGTCGCCGCCGATCGCAGCCGCGTGGTCTTCGTGCCGAACTTCGTTCCGCCCCGGCCGTTTCGGTTCATGCGCGGCGCACTGGTCGCCACCGTTCACGATCTGACCTATAAGAACTTTCCCTGGACGTTGCACGCGGACACGCTCCGGTCGCTCGCGCGGCACCTGGATCGCACGCTGGTCCGCGCCAGGCTCGTCCTCACGGACTCCGACGCGGTCGGGAGCGAGCTGCTCCGGTACGGCAAGTGTCGGCCTGACGCACTGCGCGTGATTCATCTCGGCCCGCGACAGCTGCGCGTGAATGAAGGCCGGCTGCCTCCCGGCATCCCAGCGCGCTACGCGCTACACGTGGGAACGTTCGAGCCGCGCAAGAACCTGCCGATGCTCCTGCGCGCCTGGCAACAGCTTCACGACGTCGAGCACGTGGTGTTACCGCTCGTCTTGTGCGGTGCGCCGGGTTGGCATCGGCACGAACTCGATGCGCTCCTCTCCGAAGGCGAAGCGGCTGGCTGGCTGATGAACCTGGGATACGTGTTGGATGCCGATCTCGCCGCGCTCTATCGACACGCCGCATTCGTGTGCTGTCCATCGCTGTACGAAGGCTTCGGCCTTCCCGTGCTCGAAGCGATGGCGGCTGGAACGCCCGTGGTGGCGAGCGACATTCCGGTCCACCGCGAGGTGGCCGGCGATGCGGCCGTCCTGCTCAAGCCGGACCAGCCGGCCGAATGGGCTGCGGCAGTCGCCGCGCTCGCACGCGACGAGACGCGGCTCGGAGAACTCGCCCAGCGCGGGAAGCGTCAGGCGGCCAGGTTCTCCTGGCAACGCACGGCCGAGCAGACGGCGGCGGCGTTTCTCGAAGCAGCGGGCTAAGTGCTGTTCCGTTTGGCGGCGTGACTGAGGTCACAAGGCGGACCGAGCAGCAGGCGCACTGAACAAGCCTGGATACGAAGGCTGCCGTCAGCGACGGCCGATTGGGTTCGCGCGGTGGCCGTCCGTTCCCGAATGGGAAGTTGTCCGAGACCCTGAGACGTTCAGCGATCAGGAAGACCGGCTGCGCGAAGTCCTCGCGTTGCCCGAGGACGAGGACCCGCTTGCGATGTGAAAATATGGTTGCGTCGAGACGAGGAGGCAACCATGACCGGGGAGCATGCCAAGGCGATAGCCGAGATGTTGACGACGGTGTGGGAGAACGAGTTTCCGGCAACGTGCGCCGTGCTCGGC
>Ga0207428_10000817_pt1 | contig 35134 bp, 44 predicted proteins | sample RhiMethybrSRZTD1_FD_187600 | JGI IMG/M metagenome (GOLD analysis project Ga0207428, IMG submission 187600) | Populus rhizosphere microbial communities from Tennessee, USA - Rhizosphere MetaG P. TD hybrid SRZTD1 (SPAdes) (version 3) | ecosystem: Host-associated > Plants > Roots > Rhizosphere >...
AGGGCCTGCATGAGGTATCTCATGCAAGCCCTTGATATTCATGGTGCCCGAAGCCGGAATCGAACCGGCACGCCCTTACGAGCGGGGGATTTTAAGTCCTGAATTTCTCCATTAAAAATCAGATAGTTAAGTGAATTCTTGCTACTTAAATCCGAATTTCGGAGTCCGTTTTCGCACCAGATATCCAAGGCCCCCGAGGTGGATTGCGGAGTAAAAAAATGCCTGTTCGACAGCTGCTTACGCTTGCTCCTGTTGAAGGTCTGCAATGAGGCTGGTAACTTTTTTCGTCTCCGACGCATGGTGCGCCAATGCATCTGCAGACGGGCTGTCAGCCTTTTTCCTCGGCAATCTCAGCTTCCTGTTGTTCAGCTTTCCGTACTCGGTATCAAGAAGGTGGGCGACCAAGTGAATGTTGCCCTCCTCTATCCAAAGGTGGCCAAGATCAAACAAGGTATGGATATCGGCCCGCAGCAGCAGTCCGTTATCAACCCTGTTGGTGTGTTCACCTCTGTACGGGACAATGTGAGCCGCCTCCAGGACATCGAGAGCGGTGCATCCGGTAACGGCGCAGGTACCTTCATAAGCTTCGATCAATGCCCTGCGAAAAGCTCCCTGACCACGCCGAAGTACGATCGCTCTGCTGATTCGGGCGCGAGCATCAGGCTCATTGATAAAATCAAAGTCACCTTCGTTTTCAACAATTTTTTCGGCGTTTTCTAATTCTTTTTGCAATACGTTCCCGGAAAAAGAACGTGTGCGCATTTTGCTTTTGGTCGTAACAGAATCATTCCGATATAGCTCCCATATCCCATGGGTCGTCGGTTCATAGCGTTCGTACATGAGCGCACCGCCCGCCTTCAAACGTCTTTTGTAAACCAGATCATACCGATGACCTCTATCAGTTCGGCGTGCCGGTTCGTACCTCTGGTGGTGTCCTCGGGCGGAGTCGTTCACGGTGATCAAGCGCAAGTCAGGATCCAGGTTGGACAGCTTAAATTCCGGATTGGAAACACGGAGTTGCTGAAGCAGTTCGCGTCTAGAGGCAGGCTTGTTCAACTGACATAGGGCATGGAAAACTATTTGCCAGCCCGGAACTCTAGGAGCAGCGTCACTCGGTGAAACGACACGTACGGCCGCAACAGTACTCTCAGCATTCACTCCTGCCTGAGAGTATTGAATCTGAACTGACTTAAGCTTCCGGAGCGCCCTCTGACCATCCACTGAAACCAGATAGATCAAATAATCATCAGTTTGAAGAAGCCTGGCGGCTTCATCCAAATCCGAAGCGTAGACTTTGTTGACGGCCTTATTGGTGGGGGCATTTGTCGGAGAAACGCGCTTTTTTCGATTAAGTACGTAGCGCCCTGATGCATCGGCTTTAGCGATAAAAAGTTTTCCTAACGCACCTTTTCTGGTGCCTACAGCGCTGATTTGGATGACCGTTTTACTCACAATCCTTTTCCTTCCGATTGCCCTGGAGCGGTTGAGTACAGTGCTGCAGCGAAGGTAGCTTGGCGGCTCACTAACGTCTAGCACACCACGACTGGTCTACCGGCAACCGAGTTTGAACATAACAGCCGAGCTGCAGAGAATCGTGGAACCTCCAAGCGTGAGGAATGTTAAAGCACCCGATCACGCTTTTCGAAAAATCAAGCCTCGGTTTGTAAGGGATTCGCGGTGATAGCTAGCGCGAAAATGTACCCATGGATTTGCGCGGCAACGAAAATCGACTCGACTTCTAGGACCTGATGCGTTTTTCGGGTGAGCCATCGGAAAAGAGTAATTTAGGTAATGTGAGCGCGACGATTGGCTGCAGGCCTTTGTTTTCAAGGTTTTCAAGCGAAACTGGAAAGGTAATATTTAAGTAATTTTTAGGTAATGAAATTACTCTTCTTTAAGGTAATCGCTCTTGATCATCCGCATCTTATAAATCAATAGGTTACGTAAAAATTACCTTATGCATTACTCAAAATTACCTTTCCAAGTAATTCGCGAAACCCAGCCAGAACGGGGCTCTCAGCCCAATGAATGCCCCCAATTACCAAAATTACCTTTTCCCGATGGCGCTCCTGAAAAAGTCGCCCGTCCGACGTTCCAGGTTATCTGCCCTACTACCCTGCCACGCAGGGTTTCGCAGGGTTCAGCGCTTCCCAAAACGCCAACTGAGCGCCCAGCCTGATTAACATCAAGCAGAGCGCAGAAGCGCAGAAAAAACGACCTATTTAGCCTGCAGGCGAGGTGGGGGGACGACGGCGCGCGCCAGGTGATACCACCCCCTGCTCGACGGAGAGCACACCACCCTGGTGCATCAATCGAGAGTCTGAATGCTGCGCCCCCGTCATGCCGTGCCTAACAAGGGCCGAGTAGCTGGCGTGGGCGCGCTGACACTAGGCGCGCAGTAGCGCAATTAAACCGACGGCAGCGAGACACGCGCCTTGGGCTAGCACATGCATATGTACATCTTCATGGGTCGGTCGCTACCAAGCGCATGCGTTTGCAGGGGACAGCTGTCGACATCGACCCTTGCCGCTGAGCCGCAACGCCCTAGCGCGTAAGCAGTTACACTGCCGTTTTTGGGAAATGGCCACACACCAGTGACTACACTGCTTTTGTTACCAATCTAGCGAGGTGTTTATGGACCTGTACGTAGCAATTGGGATTGATGAAGGCAGCTATGCGGGCGACTTGATGAAACTGGACTTGCCAGCGCTGCTCGCGAAAGCGCTCGCTGAGAAGTTGGCGGGCGAGATTGAAGTCCCGGCAGCCGGTTTGCTTAAGGTGGAGGCGGTGACGGCTGTATACAACAACTGGCCGCCCAAACTCTAAAAGCCTCATAAATATTGAAGCGAGTTTAAAACAAAGCAAGGATCGCGATGAAAAACTTAAGAAATTACGACCCCATATGGATGGGAGTACTGACAGGATTGGCAGCTCTAATTCTGTGGTATTTTTCGAGCCTTGCGATCGACAAAGCAATCACTCCCGTGACAGATAAAATCTGGCCTTTTTTTTCAGCAGGTTTTGGCGCTTTCTTCGGTTCTTACTTCGCCTTTATGTTTAGAAAACATGAAGAAAAACAGACAAAACTGAGCAAGAGAAAAAGTGCTTTTGACGCCTGTCTTTTCACATTGATCAGACAATATAACGCAATGTTTCAAATAAAAAACATCTATGACCAACACCCCAGCATTCTTGATCGAGCATTCTCAATGCCAGCCTTTAAATTCCCCGACTACAAAGATGCTCGAATTGATTTTGAAAGCCTAAATTTTTTAACTGAACTTGATGAAATCAGCAACCTTGTAGCACTAACTATCGAGCAAGAACGCTTTGAGGCTACGATACAGAGCACAGAAATAAGAAGTAAGTTTCACTTAGAAAAACTACAGCCCGTCCTTGAAAAAAACGATATTAACGGCCGCAATCTACCGCTAGAGGAAATCGAGCGTCTACTTGGTCCGCTAATTTTTCACACTGCAATAAACTCCGTCATTGGAGGTTATGACCTTCTTTGCAAAAATCTAGCTTCAAACCATGAATTGCATCAAGAAATCTGGAATGTAGCAAAAAGGAATTTTCCTGATAAAACATTCTTGCCACCATCCCCAATCTTGCCATCCGGTAGCAAAGCGGGGCAGGCTATTCAATAAACGAGAGCGACAAAATGAGCGCTAACGATCGAAAACCCGCGGTTTTAGTAATTACAAACTGGGCGCTCCTCCTGGGAGGGCTATTTTGCATCGGTGCAGGCTGTTACAACCTTATAAGTGGTAATGCAGGACTCGCAGGAACTGGGCTTGGATCGGGGATAGTGTTTTTATTTGGAGCGACGATTGAACGCTTCGAATCTCTAAAAGGGATGAGCCTAGAAGTAAAGACTCGAAAAATAGATGAAAAACTCATGGAAGCCAACAAGATTATAAAAGATCTGAAACAGTTAGCTGAAGTAACCAGTCACACACTATCAGTCCTTGCTGCAAAAGTCGGTAGATGGTCGAGCCCAATGAGTTTCGAGGAGAGTAATAACTTAGCAAAAAAAATCCGAGAAATCCTTACCAGCCTAGGATGTAGTGAGCAGGATATTAAAAGCGCATTACAGCCCTGGGTGGAAATCACCTTACTCGAACTAACTGTAAAGCTTACTAAGCCCATTCAGACTGAGCTTCAAGAGCTACTGAAATCCACTCAAAAAGAGCTGCATAATTTCCATCAGCCGATAGACCCGACAGACAGCAACTATCTAATTCTTATAGAAAATGCAAACCAATTATCGAATCACAAAGTCGACTTCGAGACGCTCTCAATTGAAAATCTAAAAACCATGTTATCAAGATACGGATCTGACGCTCCATTGCTTAGCAAAGAAAGGAAAGCTACCTATTTAGCGGAACTGGAATCATGGTTTCCGGAGATTGACCACCTGATCATGAACAGCTCAATCAAATCTTATGAGCGATGGAGCCTAGCTCTCAAACGAGAAGGCTAACAGGTTTTATAGACTACATCTCGGTTTAAAAAGGTTTGAAACGCACCGCCTCTTCGCCTAGCCATTCGTTAACCTGTAGAAGGCGCGCCTGGATCGGCTCGAGCTCATTCATCGACCAGATCTGCGCCGCCTCCTTTATCGATCCAAAACCACCGGCGTTCTGAGGCACGATACCGATTAGCTGTGGCGGAATCCGCAAACTGGCCAATACGTCATCCCGCGTCTGATTCTTGATCGAGTTGAATTCATCCTTGGCCGCCACCTCGCTGACCGGTATCAGCTGAATGCCATCCTTCTTACCTGTGGGCGAATACACGAACAGGTTCCGGAAATTGCCTGGTCCCTTGGAGTCCTTGAGTGCCTTGCGCAGCGCATTGATGTCCGCCTCGGTCTGCGCCGCGTCCGTCATGTATAGGATGAAGCCCGCGTGACTGCCGTTCTCGTAATACTTGCGCCGGAACAGCGTGGCTGACTCGTTGAGCAACGCCGACTGCAGGGCGCTAACCCACTCTGGCAGGCCATAAATCTCCTGGTGCAGATCCGTCTCCCGTAAGTGGAAAATAGTACCTGGTTCGAACGTATGCTCATCCTTCCAGCCACGAACTTGGTAGTACTGCCCACCCGGTCCGACGCGCATGTACTTAGCAAGCGAAGGTACTAGTTGCCTGGTGTTTCCTAACACCGAGCGCCGCGCCTCGAGGTAGCCATTGCCTAGGCAAAGGAAGTCCAGTGCAAATTGTTCGAAAGTCGCACGGGAAAGTAGCGGATTCGGAATAAACGTCTTGCTCAATAGATTGCGCTTGAACATCAACCCCGAATGCAGATGTACACTCGCCCCTACGCAACGAGCCAAGCCATCAAGCGATAGCGGCGGTTCATACCACCGTCCGTTGAACCAGCACTCCAGGTAATCAAACACCTCCCTGCCGCCCAACACCGGCGACGGCTCGCCAAAACTGAACACTTGCGTGCCCTGGCTGATGGGTGACGTGGGGATGGTGGCGGGCAACAGCGTCTGGTTGGCCAGTTGTTCAGTCATCAATAAATCTCCATCCGCCCGGTATTGGCAGCCGTCTGCCCCTCAAGCGGTTCGTTATGCAATGCATGAAAGAGCGCCCACGCCAGATCTGCGTGGCCGGTGTTGTCGTTGCGCCCGGCGGTGTAGGTGTACTGCCGCCCGCCGGCAGTGACGGTTTTGCGGATGGCCATCAGAGACTGCGCCATGTCAGTCCATCCAGCATCGAACTCCAGCCGCCCCCTGTGGATAACGTCGTACGCCTTGAGCACCAGACGAGTTTTGACTTCGGGCGAATAGCTGAAGGTGGTCACCGCCGGAAAGAACTGGCGCACCAGCTGTGCCACGCCGCTGCCCAGCCCGGTGACGTCAATGCCGATGTAGGTCACCCAGTAGCGATCGCAGACGCTCTTGATAAACGCGGCCTGAGCGGCAAAGTCCATTCCGCGAAACTGGTGCCGTTCCAGAATGCGGAACTTGCCGCCCGGCACCAACGGGGGCGCGACCACCACCAGCCCCGAGCAGTCGCCGGTCTCGGCCGGGTCATAGCCGATCCACACCTGCCGGTCGCCGAACGGCCTCATGGCAAAAGGTTTGTAGTCCTCGGCCCACTCAACCCAGCTGTCCACCATGCATGACTGCAACAGCGTCAGCGGGAAAATGCTCGCCCCGTCATCGACAAACTCACACATCAACAGGTTGGCAAAAGCTTCGGGGCTGTACTCACGGCGCAGCTCCTCGATGTCGAACAGGTCGCACCCGCCCTGCTCCGCATCCAGGATCGTGACGATCTGCCGCCACAACCGATCCTCGCAGAACCGCCCCTGCTGGAGCGCACCGTGGGAAACGTCCACCTTCGTGTGCTGCGCCGCCGGCTTACCCTTGTTGAAACGCTCACCCGTCCAGAAGGTGTACGCCTCATGGGCCATGCTCGACGGCGTCGAAAAGTAGGTCTTGCGCCACTTCTTGTGCATCGCCATGCCCGAGGCGACCTTGTTCAGCTCCTCGAACTTGAACGTCCAGAAAAACTCGTCGAAGTAGAAATTGCCATGGTAGCCCTGGGCAGTCCGGGCATTGGTACCGAGGAAAAACAGTTCAGCGCCGTTGGGCAACACAATGGGGTCACCGGTCAGCTCAACGCCGATCACCTCACGGGCAAACGCCTGAATGTAACCACGGAACAGATACGCCTGGTTCTTCGACGCAGAGAGGAAAATCTGATTACGCCCGGTATCCAGGGCATCGATAAACGCCTCACGGGCGAAATAGTAAGTCGCCCCGATCTGCCGGCTCTTGAGGATGACTCGAGTGCGCTGATTGCCAGCCCGGTACCAGTCCTTCTGATAGTCGAAACAGCCATCAATAAACGCCTCGCGCAGCAACTCGACCTGGTCTTCATCGATCTCGTTTTTGACGGCCTTCTTCTTCGGCTCGGCATTGCGTTTGGCCAGGTTCGGGTTGAGGTCAGTCTCGGTACCGCCCCCCTGAAAACGCTGAATCCGCGCCTGCCGCTCCAACTGTCGGTGCAGTAGATCGATCTCCTTGAAGTCACCACCGCTCTTACCTTCCTTGAGAATCAACTGCACCAACCGCGCTTCCAGCGCCCCGCCAATGCGCTCGACGTTATCGGCCCGATCCCACTCATCGCGGGCCTTCCAGCTGTGTAGCGTTTTTTCCTTTTCGCCCGTAGCCTCGGCAATCTCGCAGACGCGCCACCCCATCCAGTACAAAAACTTGGATTGGCGGCGGGGATCGATGGGCAGCAGTTCGGTCGTAGTCATGGCCGCGATGCTGCCGCCCGCGCCGGCGACTCAATAGCGCCGCCCTTTGTACCGCCCTTCCCTACAGTCCCACCTCGTTGCCGCCACTCGCGCGCGTCACGACCATGCCCCTCATCGCAACGCACTGCTCACCCACCGGCAGGCGCCCCACGCAATGAGGATTCCCGGCATGAAGAAATTTCGCAGCAACTGGTTCCGCGTCGCCGTCGAGGGCGCTACCTCGGACAAGCGCACCATCAAACGCAACTGGCTGGAACAGGCCGCCAAGAACTTCAACCCGTCCACCTACGGCGCGCGCATCTGGCTGGAGCATTACCGCAGCGTGCTGCCAGACGGCCCGTTCAAGGCCTACGGTGACGTACTGGCAGTGAAGACCGAAGAAGTGGACATCGGCGGCCAGAAAAAACTGGCGTTGTTCGCCCAGGTCGAGCCGACCGCCGAATTGATCGCCCTGAACAAGGCCAAGCAGAAGGTCTACACCTCGATTGAAATCGACGACAGTTTCGCCGACTCCGGCGAGGCCTACATCGTCGGCCTTGGCATCACCGACTCCCCGGCCAGCCTCGGCACTGACGTCCTGTCGTTCTCAGCCCAGAAACCTGATGCCAGCCCGTTCAAGGATCGCCACTACTCCGCGACCTCAATGTTCACCGAGGCAGTCGAAACCGAATTGACGTTCGAGGAAATCGAAGAGAAGCCCGGCATCGGCGCCCAGCTCTTCAACAAGGTGCAAAACCTGCTCAAAGGCAAACAGACCAAAGACGACGCTGACTTCGCCCAAATCAGCGAAGCCGTGGAAGCCGTGGCTGAGCACATCAAGGACTTGCCCGACCAGCTGGCTGCCGAGAAGAAATTCTCCGCTGGGCTGAAGTCGCAAATCGAACAGGTCAGCACTGAACTGAAAGAGCTTAAAACCAAGCTCTCCACCACCCAGGACCACAACCAAACGAAGCGCCCTCCGGTAACCGGTGGCGACAACCAGGTCATGACCGACTGCTGACAGCCGGCCTACCCAAAGCCCCGAACAAAAGCCCCGAACATCGAAGGACGACACCCATGCGCAACGATACCCGCAACCTCTTCAACGCCTACCTTGGCCAGTTGGCCAAGCTGCACAGCGTGCCGGACGTGACCACCAAGTTCGCCACCGCGCCGAGCGTCACCCAGACGCTGGAAACCCGCATGCAGGAATCCAGTCAGTTCCTCAGCACGATCAACATCTACGGCGTGACCGAGCAGATGGGCGAAAAGATCGGCATGGGCATCGGCGGGCCAAACGCCGGCACCACCGACACCACCCTGAAAGACCGCGAAACCAGCGACATCACCACCCTCGACGACCGCGGCTACTTCTGCTCGCAGACCAACTTCGACACCCACCTGCGCTACAGCAAGCTGGATGCCTGGGCCAAATTCCCCGACTTCCAGGCACGCATCCGCGATGCCATCCTCAAACGCCAGGCGCTGGACCGCATCCTGATCGGCTGGAATGGCATCAACCGCGCCGCCACTTCCAACCCGGCCACCAACCCGCTGCGTCAGGACGTCAACGTCGGCTGGCTGCAAAAGATGCGCACCGAAAACGCCGCCCGGGTCATGTCGGAAGTCGCCGAAGGCTCGGGCAAGATCACCATCGGCGCCGGCAAGGACTTCACCAACCTCGACGCCCTGGTCTTCAGCATGGTCGAAGAGTTCATCGCGCCGTGGTACCAGGAAGACCCGGATCTGGTGGTGATCTGCGGTCGGCAGCTGCTGGCCGACAAGTACTTCCCAATCATCAACAAGGACAACGCCCCGACCGAGATGCTGGCCGCTGACATCGTCACCAGCCAGAAGCGCCTGGGCAATCTGCCGGCAGTGCGTGTGCCGTACTTCCCGGCGCGCGGGCTGCTGGTGACCAAGCTGGAAAACCTGTCGATTTACTGGCAGGAAGGCAGCCGCCGTCGCACCGTCCTCGACAACGCCAAGCGCGACCGCGTCGAGAACTACGAATCGGTCAACGATGCCTACGTGATTGAGGATCTGGAATGCGCCTCGCGCGCTGAAAACATCGAAATCGCGTCGTAAGGGGCCGACCATGAGCAACCCTTGCCGCCAACACTTCCAACGGGTCACTGCCGCCATCGAGGCGGCAGCGGCTGAACCCACCCAGACCATGGCCGGCGCCACGGCCTACGAGCATCAACTCAATCAGTTGCTGCAAGACCGCCTGCGCCTGAAACAGGTGCAATCGAACCAGGGCAAGGCCGAACTCAAACGCCAGTTGCTGCCCGACTACGTGCCCTACGTGCAAGGCGTACTCGAGGCCGGCCAAGGTGCCCAGGATGAAGTGCTGACCACTGTCATGGTCTGGCGCTTCGATGCCGGCGACTTCACCGGTGGCCTGGACATCGCCCAGTACGTGCTGCAGCACAAGATGGTCATGCCCGATCGCTTCGCCCGCACCCTCGGCTGCCTGGTCGCCGAAGAAGTCGCGACCGCCGCGTTCAAGGCGCAGAAGGTTGGCGAACCGTTCGAGTTGGCCATCCTGCACCGCACCGCCGAGCTGACCGATGCCGAAGACATGCCCGATCAGGCCCGCGCCAAGCTGTTCCTCGCCATGGGCCGCGCCACCTTGGAAAGCCTCACCGAAGAACTGCCCGGCCAGCCCGGACAGGTGCAAGCCGGCATCGACCTGCTGAAGAAGGCCATCGACCTGCACGACGCCTGCGGCGGCAAAAAGGATCTGGAGCGGGCCGAACGCCTGCTTAAAAAACACGCTACCACCAGTAGCTGACCGAGCGTCCCCACGCACCCCGCCGGCTCGGGGCGGATCGGCCAGGCCGCTCCTCCAGAACGTGAAGCCCCGACCACCGGCGACCTACAACAGAGCGTAGATCCATGAGCGGATTCATTGCGGGCGGCACGTCCCCCACCGGCCATATCAACACCGATCCCTTTTGGCCCTCGATAGACCTCGACGACGTGCGCGGCACATTGCGCATCGACTCCAGCGTCACCCCGATCCGCCTGGAAACCGCGACCATCGCCGCCGCCATCAGCATCAACCGCGAGTTCGCTGAGTGGCGCTGCACCAAGCAGGCCGAAGGCTACGTCACCCTCGCCGACGTCCCGGCCGAAAAGGTCAACGATCTCTCGCAGTTCGTCCACCTGTACCAGCGCGCCATCTACGCCGCGACCGGCGCGGAAATCAGCGAACGCTACCGCTCCTACGACAGCACCAACAGCGGCAGTCAGAACGCCGACGACCTCACCCCCAGCATCGATGAACTGCGCCGCGACCAGCGCTGGGCCGTACGCGACTTCCTCGGTCTGGGCCGCACAACCGTGGAATTGATCTGATGGCCGTCTCCGTCCGCGCTCAACAAGGCGACACCGTGGATGCCCTGTGCTGGCGTCATTACGGCCGCACGGCCGGCGTAACCGAAGTGGTGCTTGAAGCCAACCCCGGTCTGGCCGATCACGGTCCGACACTACCGCAAGGCCTCCCAGTGGAAATGCCCGAAGCCCAAACCGCCGCACCGCAACGGCAGATGGTGAACCTATGGGACTGACCCACCCGCACCGCGCCCCTGAACCCAACCACCCTGGATCATGGAATGAAACGCATGCCTGACCGTCACGAAACCTGGGCCTGGCTCGCTGCCTGGCTTGAACAGCACTGGCCGACCCTCTACGCCGGCCTACTTGCCCTGATCATCGCAGGCCTGCGGGTCATCTACGGCGGCGGCACCTTGCGTCGAATGGTGATCGAGGCACCGCTGTGCGGTGCGCTGGCCCTTGCGGTGAGCCATGGCTTGTCGCTGGTGGGGATTCCGGCTTCGACCGCTCCCTTCTTCGGCGGCGTCATCGGCTTGCTGGGCGTCGAGGGCACCCGTGCTGCGGCGAAAAGGCTCTTCACTCGCAAGGTAGATCAGCTATGACCACCCTCCGCCACGGCGACCGCTCCCAAGCGGTGCGCATCCTGCAAAAGAACCTCAACCAGCACGGCGCCAGGCTGATCATCGATGGCGATTACAGTGACGTCACCGAAGCCGCCGTGCGTGCCTACCAACTCAAAGTCGGCCTGGTCGCCGATGGCATCGCCGGCAGCAAAACACAGGCCGCACTCACTGGCGCTGACTGCCGACCGCTGCTTAAAAACGTCGACCTGGTAAACGCCGCCGAACGCCTCGGCGTGCCGCTGGCCAGCGTCTACGCGATCAACGAAGTCGAAGCGAAAGGCAGCGGCTTCCTCGACAACGGCAAGCCGGTGATCCTGTTCGAGCGGCATGTCATGTACCGCCAACTGTCGAAGGTGCGGCACGAAGACGACGATGCCGCAGCACTCAAGCACCACGCCGACCAACTGGCCGCAACCAACCCGGCCATCGTCAATCCCAGGTCGGGTGGTTATGCCGGCGGCAGCGCCGAACACCAGCGCCTGGCCACAGCGCGCCTGATCGACGACACCGCAGCATTGGAGTCCGCCTCTTGGGGCATGTTCCAGATCATGGGCTACCACTGGCGACGCCTCGGCTACAGCAGCGTGCAGGACTTTGTCGCCGCCATGAGCGCGGGTGAGTCGCAGCAGTTCGACGCGTTCGTGCGCTTCATCGAGACCGATCCTGTGCTGCACAAGGCGCTTAAGGGCCGCAAATGGGCCGAATTCGCAAAGCTCTACAACGGGCCGGATTACCAGCGAAACCTGTATGACATCAAACTCCAGCGCGCCTACGAACGGCACGAAGACTGCGGCTGCGGTCAGGTGGTGGCCGCATGATCGACTTCGACGCAGTACAACGTTTGAACGTGCAAGACGGTGAGCTGCTGGTGGTGCCACCGGGCAGCGATCAACACGACATGGAACTGCTGTGCGATGCGCTGTACGTCCAGATGCCGGGCCGCAAGGTCATCATCATCCGCGGCCCGGTGCAGCAGCTGGACGTCGAGGCCATGAACAAGCTCGGCTGGTACCGCGCATGACCACCCTGCGCCAGGCCCTATTCGGCATCGCCCTGCTCGCGGCCCTCGCCTTGTTGGTCTGGAGCCAGGAGCTACGCATCAGCATGGCAAACCAAGACACCAGGCTGGCCACCCAGGATGCGACTAACGCCCGGGAACAGGCCGAGCGCCACCTCGCGAACGCCAACGCATTGCGCGCCACCCTGCACCAGGAACGCACCGCCCAAGCCACTTTGCGCACTCAGCAAGATCAACTTCGCCAAGGCCTGGCAAAACGCGAACTCACCATTGAGGCACTGAAACGTGAAAACACCGAACTACGCAATTGGGCTGCCCAGCCTTTGCCTGATGCTGCTCGCTGGCTGCGCGAGCGCCCCGCCCTCACCGGCGCCGACGCTTATCGTCAGTGGCTGTCCAGCCGTGGTGCCCTGCACGCTGCCGCCGACCAGCCCACGCAGTAACGGCGACCAACTCACCGACCAGGATCGTGTCGAAGCCGCATGGGCTGAATGCGCAAGCCAGGTCGACATGGTTTACCAACATCAGACCCATCAATGAACAAACCCGACAGCCTGAAAGCTCACCTGCTGGCCACCGTGGCCGAACTCAAACACAACCCCGACCGGCTGCTGATCTTCATCGACAACGGCAAGATCCGCTGCACCGCCGCTGCAACGCTTTCCTTCGAATACAGCTTCGACCTGCAGGTCATCCTCACCGAATTCGCCGGCCACCCCGACAGCGTAATGCTGCCGCTGCTCGGCTGGCTGAGCATTCATCAATCCGAACTGCTGGAGAACCTGAGCAAGGCGGCTGATGGTATCCAGTTCGAGGCCGATATCCTGGACAACAGCAAGGTCGATTTGAGCCTGACGCTACCCCTGACTGAACGGGTGGTAGTGGATAAGGATGACCAGGGCAACACCACCATCCGTCATCCAGGTGAACCGCAGCGAGCCGCTGCATTTCTCAACCCTAACTGGATACCTGGTGCACAAGGTACTTGCAGCGAGTGGGTGCTTCCGAAATGACCAACCGCCTGGAATCGCTGGAGGACTGGGCGACCGGTCTGCTCGGGCAACTTGAACCTGCATCGCGCAACAAGCTCGCCCGAAGCATCGGCCAGGCGTTGCGCCGCAGCCAGCAAAAACGAATTATTGCCCAGCGCAATCTGGACGGCAGCAAGTTCGCGCCGCGCAAACGGCGAAACCTGCGCGGTAAACAAGGGCGGGTGAGGCGGAAGATTCAGATGTTCCAGAAACTTCGCACGGCTAGCTTTCTGAAAGTTCAGGGTGACGGTAATGCCATCAGCGTTGGGTTTACAGGTCGGATTGCGCGAATTGCGCGAGTGCACCAGTATGGTTTGAAAGACCGTGCCGAACATGGGGCGCTGGATGTAAAATACGACCAACGGGAGTTGCTCGGATTTGGTAAGGCGGACCTAGATCTGATCCGCGACTCCTTACTCCTTCACTTCGCTCGAGGGTAAAATAATTTTCAGACACTATTCCGTTTCTGAAACACCAACACGCTCTATACCTTCCTTATGAATCGACAAAGGTGCTGTTTTCTTTATTGCACGGAGCTCCACCATGATTTTTTCCCCTTCAGTAGTCAGCGTCCAAAAAGGAAGAATCTTACCGCTTGTCGACTTAGACACAGTGACTTTTATCAACCCTAAAGCCTGCAGCTGTATGGCCACCGTTTGAAAAACTTGATCATTCAGCTCATTTAGGCGAGTACTAATATTATCGCGATCACAAATTGCCACTCTAAGAACATTCTTAACAGAGTCTTGAGGGTACGCCTTAATCAAATAAGGCGACACATAGTAAAATATCTCTTTCCAAGTAACCGAGGCCACCCAACCAATAGTTCGCACGCCATTAAAATACGAACCACTCAGTTCAAAAAAATCATCAAGCCCCGCCAAGTCAGGAACACTATAGACAGTCTCCTGCAAAACTTTAACGCTCGACAACTGCGACTTCAGCGAATCATTCTCTTTTCGCAACTGGTTTATTTCTTTTAATAGTTCCTCACTAGAACCTTCGCTCGCTCGAACCCAACCCACAGCAGGGAACAGCCTAATAGTTTTAGATAAACTTAGCGCAACTAACCCCGGCAATTCGCTACCATTTTGCCAAAACTTCACAAGTCTACCGGTGGATGCTTTACTGCGAAAGTCCTCAAGCTTCTCTCTTGACTCCTCAGAGCTTTCGGACTTCTCCAAAGAAAGCTTACCTGGACTCCCATGTATTAAAGCAACAACCTTAATCCCTTTCTCGACAGCATAATCATACTCCTTCTCCGTGTAACTTACCCCTTCAGAACTTATGGTTCCATACCTACCACCAATAATCAAAAGATAATAATCACAATCATCAATTATACTTTTGATAAATGCCCACTGCTCTTCATCTGTTGCGGGAAAAAGTTCCATACCTGCGGGAATACAATCCATCTCCATTAAGGTCTGGGTTACGCTTTGACGCTCCTCTTTCAAGTCCGTATATGTTGAGCTCACGAAAACCTGATAGCGCTTATCCATTACCAACCCCCTTTTATAAAATCACAAATCAACATACGAGCCCTGACCCACCACATATATGATTCATCATAGTCCATTTACTAAAAAGTCTAATGCAAGCTCCCGTTTATCTTGAAATACCTTGTAAGTCACGACTGCACAGTTTCAACATAATGCACTCATCTGCGCACAATCGCATGATCCGCGCCATGAACGACTCAGCCACCCTCGCCCGCCTGATCGAAAACCTCATCCGCCCCGGCACCATCACCGCCGTCCAGATGAGGCCCCCACGCGTGCAGGTCAAAACCGGATCACTGACCACCGCTTGGCTACCTTGGATCGCCCCCCGAGCCGGCGCCGACCGCGAGTGGAGTCCACCAACCCTCGACGAACAAGTCATCCTCTTCAGCCCCTCCGGCCAACTCGGCAACGGCTTCGTCCTGACCGGCCTTTTCAGCGACCACATCCCGGCCAACGGCGACCGCGAAGGTCTACACCGCTGCACCTACCGCGACGGCACGGTGATCGAGTACGACAGCATCGCCCACCACCTGAACGCCACGCTGGCAGAAGGCGGTACCACCGACATTGTCAGCCCCGGCGGCATCCACATCGTCGGTCCGATCACCCATGAGGGCGACTACACCCAGACCGGCAATCAGACCATCACCGGCAAGGTCACAGTGTCCGAAGACGTGGTCGCCGCCGGTATCAGCCTGGTCAACCACCTGCACGGCGGCGTGATGTCCGGCCCTGGGAAAACAGGTAAACCGGAATGAACCGAGAAACCGGCGCCGCCCTCAACCTGGTCGAACACATTGCCCAGTCCATCACCGACATCCTGACCACCCGCCTCGGCACCCGTGTCATGCGCCGCGAGTACGGCAGCCTGCTGCCCGAACTGGTGGATCAACCGTTCAACGACTTCACCCGCTTGCAGGTGTACGCCGCCACCGTTATGGCCCTGATGCGTTGGGAACCACGTATCAGCCTGAGCCGTGTGCAACTCGTCGGGGTGAACCTGCAAGGCCAAGCATCGCTGGATCTTGAAGGCACCCTGGTCGACAGCAACCAGCCGCTGAGCCTGAGCGTGCCTCTGCAATTGGGGGGTAGCGCATGAACAGCTTCGTCGCCATCGACCTCAGCCAACTGCCGGCGCCGCAGATCGTCGAACAACTCGATTACGAGCAGATCCTCGCCGAGCGCAAGGCCTACGCCATCAGTCTCTGGCCGGCCGAGCAACAGGAAGAGATTGCTGCTCGCCTGGAAATGGAATCCGAGCCATTGACCAAATTGCTCGAGGAAAACGCCTACCGTGAAACCGTGTGGCGGCAGCGGGTCAACGAGGCGTCCGTCGCCAACATGCTCGCACTCGCCAAAGGCACCGACCTGGAAAACCTCGCCGCCAACTACAACGTCAAACGGCTGGTCATACAGCCTGGCAATCCAACGGCTATGCCGCCGATACCGCAGCAGTTGGAAAGTGACGACAGCCTGCGCGAACGTGCGCAGATGGCATGGGAAGGGCTCAGCACCGCCGGGCCGCGCAACAGTTACATCTTTCACGCTCGATCCGCTGACGGTCAGGTCGCCGACGCGACCGCAGAAAGCCCGGCGCCGGCCGAAGCCGTGGTCACGGTGCAATCGGTTTTGGGGGATGGCACCGCCTCGCAGGCCCTGCTCGACAAGGTCAACGCCTATCTCAGCGATGAGGACCGCCGTCCTGTCGCGGATCGCCTGTCCGTTCAGGGCGCTCAAGTCATCCACTACCAAATCAAGGCCAGGATCTACCCGTTGACCAGCGGCCCGGAAACCGAGCTGATCCTCGCGGCCGCTGAAGCCCGTTTGCTCAAGTTCGTGCATCAACGGCGGCGCCTGGCGCTGGAGGTTTCCGAATCCATCGTGCATGCCGCGTTGCACGTCGAAGGCGTGCGCAAGGTCGTGCTGGAAGATTGGGTGGACATCGTCGCCACCCGATACCAGGCGCCGTTCTGCACCCACATTGAATTGGTGCTGGGGGTTGAGTGATGACCTACCAATCGCTGCTGCCCGGGAACTCGACACCGCTGGAACGACAGGCCGCCCAGGCCTTGGCCCAGATTCAGCGCGTGCCCATTCCCCTGCGCACGCTATACAACCCGGATCAATGCCCCCTGCCCTTGCTGCCGTACCTCGCGTGGGCGTTTTCAGTGGATCGATGGGACAGCAAATGGGCGGAATCCGCCAAGCGCTCGGCCATCCGCGCGGCGTACTACATCCATTCGCGCAAGGGCACCATCGGTTCCCTGCGCCGGGTGGTCGAGCCACTGGGTTATCTGATCGAGATTATCGAGTGGTGGCAGACCGTTCCGCTCGGTCCCCGCGCCACTTTCGCACTCAAGGTGGGGGTACTGGACACCGGTATCACCGAAGAGATGTACCAGGAACTGACCTGGCTGATCGACGACGCCAAACCCCTCACACGCCACCTGACCGGCCTCGCCATTAGCCTCGAAACTCAGGGCCGCCTGAACCTCGGCGTCGCCCTGTACGAAGGCGACGTCATCGACGTTTACCCACCGGTGATGCGTGACATCGAGGTCACAGGACACTTCGGCGTGGTCGGTCGCGAACATTCCATAGACACCCTGGACGTTTACCATGATTGACGCGAACTCACAGTTTTTCGCCATCCTGACCCAGGTCGGCGAGGCCAAGCAGGCGAACGCCGACGCACTCGGCCGGCCCTGGCTGATCACCGAAATGGGCGTGGGTGATGCCAACGGAACCGACCCCGTTCCGGATCGCCTGCAAACCCGGCTGATCAATGAATGGCGGCGCCAGCCGCTGAACCAACTCAAGGTCGACCCGGTGAATCCGGCGGTGATCATCGCTGAACAAATCATTCCGGCCGATGAAGGCGGAAAGTGGATCAGGGAAATCGGCCTGTACGATGCCGATGGCGACCTGGTGGCAGTGGCCAACTGCGCCCCCAGCTTCAAGCCGGTGCTGTCGCAAGGTTCCGGGCGCACGCAGATTGTGCGCATGAACCTGATCGTCAGCAGCGCGGGGAACATCACGCTCAAGATAGATCCGGCGGTGGTGCTCGCGACTCGCAGTTATGTCGATAACGTATTCGCTTCAATCATCGAGGTGTACGCGCAAAAGACGCCCTATGACGGGACGCCCGGGAAGCTCGCGAAAGTGGGTTACATGGGCTGGGGTTCCAGTTACGTCAACGGGCCTCAGTTGTTCGGCGACATGACCGGCGACCAAACGATATTTAGCGGGCTGTACCGATACTCACCGCAGACCATAGGGCATCCCGGGTTTGGCAGCGGTTACGGCAGCGTCCTGCAAGCTTCTCTCAGCAGCGCCGGTGGTAACTGGGGCACGCAACTGGTCATTGATTATGCGTTTGACGCTATTGGATTCCGCCGCCTGTCCGGGCCAGCAGGTTGGCAGCCGTTCCAAGAGATCTGGCACCGAGGCAACCTCAAGGCCGCAACGCAAGATCAGACAAATTCGGGCATCGACGACACAACATTTGTCACCCCGAAGAAGTTTGCGGCCGGCCTCTCCGCACTGATCATCCAGGCCAGCGAAGCGATCAAGGGTATCGCCCGGGTGGCGACTCAGTCGCATATCAATTCGGGTGTAGATGACGCGACCTTTGTCACGCCGAAGAAACTGCGCTGGGGGTTCCAGGTACTCAAGGCCCAGCAGGGTTACGTGGTGTTCCCGACGTGGCTGGGTGGCTTTGTCGTGCAATGGGGGTATGCCTCCATTCCGGGAGTGGCAACAGCGGTGCCTTTTGCGTTGAGTTATCCGAGCGCCTGCTACGCCGTTGTCCCCATGGTGATCAACTCATCGGTGGGTGCTGACACAGTCGAGTTGACGCACGCACCGACGAAAAACAGTTTCACGTCGGCGGTTGTGAGTTCTGGTGCGTCGGGCCCAGCCTCGCAGGTGGCAGGCGCTTTCTATTGGCTATCGGTTGGGTTCTGAGAGGTGGACATGAAATTTGTAACATTCGATTCCGAGGGTGTTCTCTCAAGCCGTCTGATCAGAGGCGTCAACGACATTCCACAACGCGCCATGGAGATCAACGAAGACCTTTGGATGCAGATCACCCAAGAGGTCGACGGTGTCTGGATGCTGGTCGATGGGAAGATCATCAAGCGACCGCTGCCGGTCGCCGCCCCGGATTTACCCACATTGGTCGCCAATGAGCGTTTCAAACATGAGGCGTCGGGCATTCGTTTCGAAGGCCGGTCCATCGACACCTCGCGCGATGGCCAAGCGTTGATAGCCGGCGCCGCTGTCTCGGCCATCCTCGACCCGAATTACCACTGCAACTGGAAAACCGGCGCCGGGTTTATCGAGCTTCAGGCACCTCAACTGATCGCCATCGCCACCGCGGTTCGCACGCATGTTCAGGCCTGCTTCGACCGAGAGCTGGCTCTGTTGCGTGCCATTGACGCGGGTGAATATCGCGATGAAATGGTGGCTGAGGGCTGGCCAAACTCGGCGACATCCTGAAGCGGCCGCTTATTCCTTTGTAAACCTCAAGCCTACATGCCCACGCGCTCGCCCATCCGGCGCGCGCGCGGCAGCCTGTGCACTGTCATCTCATTTACTGCGCAGGCAAAACCATGGCCGACTATCTTCACGGCGTGCGGGTGCTCGAACTCAACGACGGCACCCGCCCCATTCGCACCATCCCCACTGCGGTCATCGGCCTGGTCTGCACCGCCGACGACGCCGACGCCACCGTCTTCCCGCTCGACACCCCGGTGCTGTTGACCAACGTGCAGACCGCCGTCGGCAAGGCTGGCGTGAAAGGCACCCTGGCGGTGAGCCTGCAAGCCATCGCCGACCAGACCAAACCCTACACCATCGTCGTGCGCGTCAAAGAAGGCGCCACCGAGGCGGAAACCACCAGCGCCCTGATTGGCACCACCACTGCCGACGGCAAATACACCGGCATGAAAGCACTGCTCGCGGCCAAGGCCAAAGTCGGCATGGTGCCGCGCATCCTGGGCGTGCCAGGCCTCGACAGCCAACCGGTGGCCACCGCCCTGGTCAGCATCGGCCAGCAGCTGCGCGCGTTCAACTACGTCAGTGCCTGGGACTGCAAAACCAAAGAAGAAGCCGTCGCCTACCGCGAGAACTTCGGCGCCCGTGAAGTGATGGTGATCTGGCCGGACTTCCAGAACTGGGACACCGCCACCAGCGCGACAGTGAAGGCCTCGGCCGTTGCTCGTGCCCTCGGCCTGCGCGCCAAAATTGACCAGGAAGTGGGCTGGCACAAAACCTTGTCCAACGTCGCCGTCAATGGCGTCACCGGGATCAGTGCCGACGTGTTCTGGGATCTGCAAAACCCGGCCACCGACGCCAACTACCTCAACAGTAACGAAGTCACCACCCTGATCAACGAAGGCGGTTTCCGCTTCTGGGGCAGCCGCACCTGCAGCGACGATCCGCTGTTCGCCTTCGAGAATTACACGCGCACCGCGCAGATCCTCGCCGACACCATGGCCGAGGCGCAGATGTGGGCCATCGACAAGCCGATGAATCCCTCCCTGGTGCGCGACATGATCGAGAGCATCAACGCCAAGTTTCGCGAGCTGATTGCCGCTGGCTACCTGATTGGCGGCAGCTGCTGGTACCCGGAAGACATCAACGACAAGGACACCCTCAAGGCCGGCAAGTTGTTCCTCGACTACGACTACACGCCCGTGCCACCGCTCGAAGACCTCACCCTGCGGCAGCGCATCACTGACCGCTACCTGATCAACTTCGCCAACAAGATCAATAGCTGACCCGTGTATCGGAGAACACCGCCATGGCCCTGCCTCGCAAACTGAAAAACCTCAACCTGTTCAACGACGCCCACAGCTACGTTGGCGTGGTGAAGTCAGTCACCCTGCCCCCACTCGGTCGCAAGATGGAAGCCTACCGCGGCGGAGGCATGAACGGCCCGGTCAAGGTTGACCTGGGCTTCTCCGACGACGGCATCCAGTTCGAATGGAAGACCGGCGGCCTGGACCTGATATCCCTGCGCCAGTTCGGCGCCGTCAACGCGGCCGGCATCGGCCTGCGTTTCTCTGGCCCGTTCCAACAGGACGACACCGGTGAAGTCAGCACCGTGGAAGTCGTCCTGCGTGGCCGTCACGAAACCATCGAGATGGGCGACGCGGCGCCGGGGGAAGACACTGAACACTCGATCACCACGACCTGCACCTACTACAAGCTGATCGTCGATAACGAGGAAATCATCGAGATCGACTTGCTCAACTTCATCGAGAAGGTCAACGGCGTGGACATGCTGGAAAAACAGCGCACCGCCCTTGGCATTTGAACTGTACCGCCGCACTCAACCGAGAACGGTCAACCCTGAGATCTGGAGCCACCTATGAAAACTGAAGACACCGTCGAAGCACTGCCCCCGGTCGACGACAACACCGTGCACCTGGATACGCCCATCGTTCGAGGCAAGAGCTACTTCACCAGCCTGACCTTGCGCAAACCCGCCTCTGGCGAGCTGCGCGGCATCCAGTTGGTCGAGCTGCTGAACATGGACGTGGCCACCCTGATCAAGATCCTGCCGCGCATCACCAGCCCGGGCATTACCGCTCCGGAAGCCGCCAGCATGGACCCGGCCGACTTGCTCGCCTGTGGCAGCAAGATTGCCGGTTTTTTGTTGCAGAAGTCGGTGAGGACGGACGTCTCCCTCGTTGCGTAGAAGACGCCATGGCCGATCTGGCCGTGGTCTTTCACTGGGCGCCGGCTGACATGGACCAGCTGGGCCTGCAAGAACTGATGGACTGGCGCGAGCGCGCCAGGGTGCGGAGTTCCACTGATGGCCAATGACTTGAAACTGCAGGTGCTGCTCAATGCCATCGACCGAGCTACGCGCCCGCTCCGCGCCATTCAGCGACAGTCAACGGAAGCGGCGCAAGCACTCAAAGCGGCTCGCGACAAGCTGAAAAACCTTAACGATACCCAGAAACAAGTCACTGGGTTCCGTGAGCTGAAACAGGGACTGGCTTCCACCCAGGCAGCACTGGAAAGCGCTCGCCTGCACGCCCAGCAATTAGGGAAAACCCTGGCACAAACGCAAAACCCCACGCGGGCCATGACTCGGGAATTTGATCAGGCCAAGCGCGCTCTGCACCAGCTCAAACAACAGGAAAACGCCCAGACGATGCAGCTCCAGCAGCTGCGTCAGAAGCTGCAAACCACCGGTATTTCGACACGTAACCTGGGCGAACACGAACGGCAGCTGCGCCAAGACATCAGTGCGGCCAATCAACAGATGGACATTCAACGTCGCCGTCTCGAGTCCCTGGCGCGCCAACAACTACGCCTGACCCGAGCCAGTCAGATCTATCAACGCCAGCAGCAAACCGCTGGCAACTTGGCGGGTAAAGGGGCTGTTATGGCTACCGGCGGCGGAGGAACACTGTATGCCGGCACCCGGTTGATGGCTCCGGGGCTGGAGTTCGATGCCAGCATGAGCCGGGTTCAAGCCATTACACGACTGGATAAAGGGGATCCTGAAAAGGCGGAGCAACTGCAAGGATTGCGCGATCAAGCCCGCGCGCTCGGCGGCTCAACAATGTTCACCGCCGGCCAGGCTGCCGATGCTCAGGGCTACCTCGGCATGGCGGGTTTCGACCCTAAAGCCATCAAAGCCGCCATGCCTGGCATGCTCGACCTCGCGGCAGCTGGTGGCGCTGACTTGGCACAAACCGCCGACATTGCCTCAAACATCATGTCCGGGTTGGGCATGACGGCCGACCAGATGGACAGACTGGGCGATGTGCTGGTGGGCACCTTCACGCGCTCCAACACCAACCTGCAGATGCTTGGCGACACCATGAAATATGCCGCGCCCATGGCGAAAACCTACGGCGTCGAACTGGAAGTGGCGGCCGCGATGGCGGGCAAACTGGGTGATGCGGGGTTGCAGGGCAGCATGGGTGGTACCGCGCTCAGCTCCATCATGAACCGTTTGGCCGCGCCACCCAAAGCAGCGCAAAAGGCCCTTGAACAACTCAACATCAAAACCGCCGATGCCAACGGCAATCTGCGGCAAATGCCCGACATCCTCAAAGAGATCTACGACAAAACCAAAAATCTGGGCACTGCGAAAAAAGGTGGGTTGTTCAAAGCCATCGCCGGCGAAGAAGCGGTCAAAGGCATGGCGCAACTGGTGGAGCAAGCCGGGATCGGCGAGTTGCAAAAACTCATTGCAACCCTGCGCGAGACCCAAGGCGAGGCAGCCAAAACGTCCAAGGTGATGGCTGACAATCTCAAGGGTGACCTGACCACGCTCGGCAGTGCCTGGCAAGACCTGGGTATCGAACTGCAAGAACAGCAGGATGGCCCGCTGCGGGGGTTGGTGCAGTCGGTCATTGACATCGTTCGCGGCGTCAAAACATGGGCCATGGAAAACCCCGGACTCGCATCGGGGCTGGTCAAAACCGTCGCTATTGTGGCCGGGTTGGCCATGGCCATTGGTGCGCTCCTGGTGACCGTGGCGAGCGTGCTGCTGCCCTTCGCCGCCCTGCGCTTGATGTTCGCTCAAGTGGGCATTCGACTGCCCAGCCTGATAGGACTGCTATGGAAACTAGGCAAAACCGTGTTGCCTTTTGTCGGCAAGGCTCTGCTCATGATTGGTCGCGCGCTGATGCTCAACCCCATTGGCCTGGCCATGACCGCCCTTGCCGGCGCGGCCTACTTGATTTACCAAAACTGGGACGCGGTAAAGCTGTACTTCACCAGCGCCTGGGCCGAAATCAAAGCCGGCTTCAGCAGCGGAATCGGCGGCATCCTCACGACGCTGGCCAACTTCAGCCCTATCGGATTGATCTACCAGGCGTTCGCCGGCGTGCTCAGTTACCTGGGCGTGGATCTGCCCAGCCGCTTTACCGAGTTCGGCAATATGATCGTCAACGGCCTGGTCAACGGGCTGTTCGCCGGCTTGGGCCAGATCAAGGGCGCCATCACTTCAATCGGTGATTCGACCATTGGCTGGTTCAAGGAAAAGCTCGATATCCACAGCCCTTCGCGGGTGTTTACTGAGTTGGGTGGTTTCACCATGGCGGGCCTGACCCTCGGCCTGGAAGGGGGTGCCAAAGGCCCGCTCGACGCCATTGCCCGCATGGGCAAACAACTCACCGCTGCCGGAACCCTGGCACTCGGTACCGCCTCGATGCCCGCCCTTGCCATCGATGATCGACCGCCGATCAGCAGCATGACTTCGCCGGCCTACGACAGCCACGACAACTACGAGATCAACATTCATCCCACCCCCGGCATGGATGCACAAACCATTGCCCGTGCCGTACGCACCGAGCTCACCCGCATCGAGCGTGAAAAAGGCGCACGCACGCGCAGCAGACTGTCGGACCTGGAGTAAACAACCATGATGCTGGCCCTCGGCATGTTCGTCTTCAGCCTCTCCACTGCTGCCTACCAGGAGCTGCAACGCCAAACCGAATGGCGCCACGCCAGCAACAACCGCATTGGCGCGGCACCGGCCAGGCAGTTCACCGGTCGTGGAGAAGACGCCATCACCCTCCCCGGCACCATCCTGCCCGAACTCGCCGGCAGCGCCCTCAGCCTCGACGCCCTGCGCCTGATGGCCAACACCGGCAAAGCCTGGCCCATGGTCGAAGGCAGCGGCCGTATTTACGGCTTGTGGATCATCGAGAGCCTGAGCGAGACCAGGACAATTTTCTTCCGCGATGGCACGCCACGGCGCATCGAGTTCACCCTCACCCTCAAGCGCATCGATGACGACCGCATCGACCTGATCGGCGCTGGCACCCGTGCAGGTGTTGGCATCATGAGATCGCTACTGTGATCGATGCCGCCCTCTCCCGTGTCACCGGATTCCTGAGCGACAGCGCCGAGCGTTTTCGACGGGATGCCGCCTACCCGGTACCGGCGTTTCGCATCACCGTCGATGGCAATGACATTGCTCACTTGATCAGCCCACGGCTGATGAGCCTGGACCTAACCGACAACCGCGGCATAGAGGCCGACCAGCTCAGCATAACCCTCAGCGACCACGACGGCCTGCTGGCCATCCCACCCACGGGTGCGGTGATTAGGCTATGGCTCGGCTGGAGTGATACCGGCCTGGTCGACAAAGGCACCTACACCGTTGACGAAACCGAACACAGTGGCGCGCCAGACGTGCTGAGCATCCGCGCCCGCTCGGCGGACCTGCGTAAGGGGTTGAAAGCCAAACGCGAGCGTAGCTGGAGCAACACAACACTCGGCGACGTGTTGGGCGACATTGCCCTGGGCAACGGTCTGACCGCCACCATTGCCGGCGCCCTGGACGGGTTGCCCATCCTGCAGCTCGACCAGGCCAACGAATCTGATGCCAACCTGCTCAGCCGTATTGGTGAAGAGTTTGATGCGGTGGTCACCGTCAAGGCTGGTTGCCTGCTGTGCCTGCCGGCGGGCGGCGGCAAGACCGCCAGCGGGGCCGAGTTGCCCCACATCACCCTGACTCGCGCCGACGGCGACCAGCACCGTTACCTGCATGCCGAGCGCGACAGCTATGACGGTGTGCGGGCCTACTTCTACGACGTGAACAGCGCCAAGAAACAGGAAGCCATCGCCGGCGGTGGGGAGAATCTCAAGGACCTGCGGCATACTTACAGCGACCGCCAGTCCGCCCTGCGTGCTGCTCGGGCTGAGTTCAACCGGTTGCAACGTGGCAGCGCGACGCTCAGCTACACCCTGGCCATGGGGCGACCGGACTTGATCCCTGAACTGACCTATACGCTCCAGGGGGTGAAGTCTGAGATTGATGAAATCATTTGGTATGGCGGGAATGTGCAGCACATCCTCAGCGCCGACAATGGCTACACCGTCAGTCTGGAGCTGGAGAGCAAGTTGCCGGAGGATACGGTTGAGGGTTTGGCGGAAGAGAGTAAATGTGATTTTACGGGGATCATTGCGTACTACCGCGACAAGAAGACAGGGAAAGAAAAAACGATGGTGGTTGGGGATCAAAGCAAACCGAGGAGGTTGCGATGGTTATATGCGAATGAAAGAAGCGCTAAACGGGCCATAGATCGAGAAATACAACGGCTCCGGGTAGGTTAGTACTGGAGCCGATCAAAAAAACTACTTCGCACTTTTTGCAGGTTTTTTAACCGCTGCCTTGGATCTTTTCGCCGAGCTTCCTTTAGCGCTATTTCTAGCACTCTTATCAGTAGGCTTATAATAAAGTGATATTGGAATATGACGAACCCTGTAATCTACACCAGTAGATTGGTGCGAATGCATAGTACGTGACGTTAAAGTTTCAGAACACCGCTCCGTGCAGGCGACGGGAACCTCATAATTCGCGCCGACATGCTCCAGCCAACCGTCCATGAAAGTCACTTTATTTTGCTTCTGAGTATATATCAACAACCCCCCTCTACTGCTAGCGGGGTTACCATCAGTGTAACGATCCGATAATTGCCGAAACCCTTCCATCAAATATGCGGGACCGTTATCAAGCTTCGCCTCTCCCATCCACTCATATCGACCATTTTTTACTAGAAGATCAACATGACCGTTTCTAAAAGTATCGTGATCCGCGTCGAAACCAGCAGCTTTAAGCGAAATAACTATTATACCGGTAAGCTGATCCTCACCAAGCTCGTGATAAAGGGGCTTGTTACGCTCCAAGTCCAATGCTATGTCTAAAACTTTATTCTCTACCAAATCGCAAAAAGAGTCATATGTCTGGGCTATTTCTTGAAGAAAAGAGACCTTGACTACACTCCCATCCGGCATTTGTAAGATATTGTTCAAATTCATAGCTGAATCACCGTTTTATCGGCGACATACAAAATATATACGCGCTCTTTAAAATCAGGATCCAAATAGCCATGCTCAGGGTGACTTAACGCATTATCCAGCATGGCTGCCTGCAAGTCTTCTCTACTTATATCATGTGGAACACCATCAGCATCCACATATTGATACTGCTGTGCAAACAAATTGATAGGAGATGCCTTCAAATAATTTAAAGCTCGTTGTAAATCCTCAATTGCACAACCATCCAACGCTTCAGTTAATGCTGCATAAGTATAAGCTGGATGGTTAATCGCAGATTTCATAACAAGCTCAACCAATTTATAACAAAAACCATCCAGCCCGAGAGGCGTTGTCTCGACTTGAATTTTTTCGTATAAACGGTCGATATTTATCATTTGGAAAAAGACGCTATCTTTTTAAGAACAAAATTAGAATCGCAATTAGAGCGAATTCCCTTGAGTATAGCAAAGTCACACCGAGGATCAAGTGAAACTGAGTTCTGATGTGTTCCTGGCACATACAGTTCCGGTTTAGTATTGACGCTATCAATATCAATTCGATGCCAGATAATTGCGACTTCAAACAGTGTCATTTGATGATTAATTGCTTTAGCACCATTTAAATGGAATGGCTCCTGTCGCAAATCGACACCACCCTTCATAGTTTCCGTTTTAATCGACCCACTAACTGTTGAGAAGCCTAATTTCTTGATCGCACCGGCCGGATCTGCATAAATCTTCTTGATCAAGGGGAATAAATTTTTCGGAGACTCGAAAATTTTTTCCTTGAGCTCACTAAAGAAAAGCAGCTGCGCTTTTTTACGCAGATCATCAATCGACTTTTCCTGCTGTTTAACTGTTTGCACCAGTACATCACTCCGCGTAATATCCGCACGAAGCTCTATAACATTATGCTCAATATTGAGATAAACAACGTCAAATGTTTGATGATGATAGTGCTTGATAGCTACTATTTTATCGTGCTCTGGAAACTGCTTGAGCATAGGTGCTGTGAATTTATCGCGTTCATACTCTTCACTAATGGTGAATACACGCTTGCGCGAGTAAATAATACCAACACCAAAAGCGTCAGAAAACGAGTGCACGATTTTTAGCTCGCCATCATCTTGCTTTAGTTGCGCTGCCGTGACAGACAAAGGAAATGCATCGAGCATCTCACCTTTGTGCAATTTTACTTTCTGAAGAACAGATTTCACTGCCAAGGTTTTACTTGGATCGATGGAAAAATACGAAGTAGCCTTCAAATCACAGACCAATTGAACACTTAGCGCATCAACAAGTGAATCATACAGCTTTGGATTCTTTCCAATCGCCTGAATGATAATAGCTTCAATCGCCGTCCAGCTTTTAGCAGATGGTAGCTTAGCCGTCCTCAGAATATTTTGCGCAACATTGATACCAGCGCGGGATTTTAAATTTCTTACTAGCAGCTCGGCCTTACTCATATTAGATCCCCATCTACAAAATCAAACAACCTTGCATCTTATTGGCTCCGAATAAATTGGAGCATTGTTAAACTCAGTTAAAAGTAAAAAACACGAGCGAATTTGAATTGCCATCCACCCCCGGCAAGTCATCTTTGAATTTTCCGAGGGCACGCGAAATGGCCGACTTAACGGTTGAGTTTTTATCGACATTCCGGATGTCATCGAAACCAGTTGTTAGATCGATAAATGACAATAAGCCAGTAGTAATAGATGCATCGAGCATGAATCACGTCCCTATGTCGTGGTAGCGCCTGTCGGCAGTCTCACCAGCCCTGTCGTCGGGCTTTGGCAAGTGGAAAATCGCCGTCCCTGTCTGACTGATCCGTTCTTAATGGGTACAGATTATGCTGGCCTTTTAGAATCGGCAAGGGCTTCGGTCAGATCCTTGAGGCGTTGCTCTACGTCCATCAGGCGTTTTTTTTCTTCGGCGGCGCTCTGGATTTCTCGCTTTCCTGCCTCTCCCAGGGAGCGGAAGAGCTCAAGCATGGCCTTTTCCTGAGTATTTTCTGCGGAAACACCAGCTTCATCCGCCGAAACACCGCGAAACATAGTCCCTTCACCCGTAAGCAACCAGTCAGAAGAAACACCCAATCGGGAACTTATCGTACGCAATGCTTCCGCCCCGGGTTCACGCAACCCAAGGGTGTAGTTTTGAAGTGAACGATAAGGAATCCCGCATATCTCCGCAGCGTCTTTGATCTTCAGGCCTTTCGCCTGGATCGCCTCTCTTAGGCGCAGAGAAGTCTCCATTTGAACATCTTTGCTCGTTGACATTTCCAATTGGGTGCCTATCATGACGTCATATGGGTACATATTAACCAAGTAGGGACACATCAACCATGAGCCAAGCCATGGAAAAGCGCCATATCCAGGCGCGATTGATCGAGCACGGTAGCAACTTCCGCCAATTCGCCCTCAGCCACGGCTACGAGCCGCGGACAGTGACGCAAGTTGTCCAGCGCTGGGCCGGCCACGACACGCTGCCACGAGGGCGGCTCTCGTTCTGCATCCTGCGTGATATTTCAAAGTTGATTGGGAAGGAAGTGCTGCCCGGCATCCTTGTGGATCCCGTTGAGCTACTTGATGTAACTGAGGCTGTGAATCAACTGTAGAGGCAGTGATGCCAAGGAGAAACCAGAAGATGAAACGCCCAGTTCTAGCCAACCGGAAAGATGTTGTCAGCGCCGTTATCTGCGCTTACCCAGGCGGTCGCCTTTATGCCGCTGCCGAACTGGGTATGCCGGTGAAAAAGTTCGATAACCAGGCCTATGAGAGTGCCGGCAGTCGCCCCCTGAGCGACGACCACATTCACCGGCTTGAGCAGATTGCGGGTACTGCCTATTTGGCGAATTACATCGCAGCCAAATACGGCGGCATATTTGTTCCGCTGACCGCTGCGGCAGACCTGGACAATGTCGAGTTATACAACCGGTCAGTCAAGGCGGCCGCCAAGCGCGGCAAAGTTGATCAGATTATTGCTGCGGCCCTGGACGACGGGGTGATCAAACCCGATGAGGCCCAGGCGATTATCACAGCCTTGATGAACTACATGTCCGCTCGCTACGCCGAGGTGCTGGCCACCATCCAGCTGCACGCTCGGGGGGCTGTCAGGTGAGCACCTACAAACTCGTTTGCCCCCACTGCTTCAGCCGCATGCGCATCCGCACCAGCGAAGGCACCCACATCTTCCTGCGTGTGGCCTATCTGCAATGCACCAATGAGGCCTGCGGTTGGTCGGTGCGTGCCCAGTTCGAAATGACTCACGAGATGAGCCCAAGCGGCATGGCCAACCCAGCCGTGCGCCTGCCTGTCGCCGACATTGCACTGCGCCGCGCCGCGATGAAGACCGCCAACGATCAACCCGACCTGCTCGACCAAATGGAAATGGAGTGTGCGCAATGAACCACGAACAGCTTGATCACGACTATCGCAGCAGCATGCAGCGGGCGGCGTTCGCCTATCTGCAACGCCATGAGGCGCAGCACCTGGTGGATTCCGACTTGCTGTACGACAACTGCGTGCGGCACATGACCACCGCTCTGGAGGTGCCGGTGTTCCTGGCGCAGCAGCTGGTGCACAACGCCTGGACCGAGTTGCAGGTGATCAACCAGCGCAAGTGGATCGGTGTGGATTGGGGCAATTCCCCTGGTAGTACCGTTGTGCACCTGATCGACACGCGGGCAGACCTGCGTTACCCGGTCCCGGCAAGGCTGCTGCCGCAGACCTTGCTCGCCCAGCGCGCGTCCGCGCTCAAGCAACACCCTCAGTAAGCCCTCTCTAAAACTCCCGCCCTGCCCCGCTTCCCGTGGGTTTGGGTGAGCTTTGCCCATAATCCGAGGTGGACCATGGAAATCGACGTCGCCATCACCGCAAAACTGAGCCGTTCGCAGGCCGAGGCGTTGCTCGAAACGCTACGCGGCCAGTACGCGATGCAGTTCAACGAGCATTGGTACGACGATCGGTTTCGCCTGGTGCCCGAGGGTTTGCGACATGGCTCGTTGCTCGCGGCCTTCCCGGTGATGGCCGCACAGAAACGCCTGATTGGCGCCCTCAAATACAGCCTCGGCGAAGTGAAGTAAGCCCCGATGACCATGAAACACGACTTACGCGCCGACATTCTGCAACGGCTCCAGGCTGACTACGGCCTCAAGCACAAGGCCGGCAGGTACATGCGCGAAGGCGAATGCCCGGCGTGCAAGAAGAAGGAGCTGTACGCCTTCCACGATGATCCGTGGATGATCCGCTGCGGCCGGGGCAAGTGTGGCCAGACCTGGCATGTGAAGGAGATCTACGAAGACCTGTTCGACGACTGGAGCAAACGTGCGCCGGCGACCGTACAGCATCCCCATGCAACGGCCCGGGCGTATCTGGAATTTGCGCGCGGCTTTCGCCTGGATTTGATTCAGGGTTGGTTCACCCAGGAAACGTATTTCTCCGTCGAATTGAATGCCGGCAGTGCGACGGTGCGCTTTGCCCTGGACAAGGGCGGGTACTGGGAGCGGCTGATCGACCGACCGCACCGCTTTGGAAAGATGAAGGCGCGGTTCAAGTTCGGTGACAGCCCGCGGGGTGTTTGGTGGTGCCCGTCCTGTGTTGAACTGCTGGACGTCAAAGAGCTGTGGATTGTCGAGGGGATCTTTGACGCCATTGCCCTGGTGCATAACGGCATTGCGGCGGTGTCGGCGATGTCATCCGGTGCCTTTCCGGAAGAGTCGTTGAAAGAGCTGTCTCGGTTGCGGGGCGGCAAGTTGCCCAAGCTGGTGTGGGCACTGGATAACGAGCCGGGGGCGCACAAGTACACCAAGCGTTGGGTACGACAGGCGCGTGCCCTGGGCTATGAGTGCGAGGCGGCGCAGATTCCCCAACCGGACAGTCGCAAGGTTGACTGGAATGACCTGCACCAGCGTTGGAACTTCATCGATGACCAAACCCAACGCATTGAGCAAGTCGAAAAAGACCTGACCACTGCTCGCTACTACGGCTCTCTCCTGATCGCTGAAAGTGCGTCAGAGAAAGGCGTACTGATGTACGACTGGCGCGAGCGCCATGAATTTCACTTCGGCTTCGACAGTCGGTTGTACTGGTTCAAGATGGACCTGGAGAAATTCAACAAGGCGATGCAGGCGCTGGAGACATCCACCAGTCACGAAGACCAGCTACTCAATGAAAAGCAGCGCCGTCAAAAAGCCTTGCGCCAATGCGGCGGTGTGGTGGAAATCGCCAACTGCTACCCGCAGGCGCTGTACTTCCAACGCAACGAAGTCACCGACGAATCCTGGTACTACTTCCGCGTCGACTTCCCACACGACAGCGGCAGCGTCAAAAACACCTTCACCGGTGGCCAGGTCGCCGCCGCCAGCGAGTTCAAGAAGCGCCTGCTCAGCATGGCCGCCGGCGCGGTTTTCACCGGCAGTGGCCAACAGCTCGACAAAATCATGAAGGACCAGCTCTTCGGCCTGAAAACCGTGGAGACCATCGATTTCATTGGCTACAGCAAACAGCACAGCTGCTACGTGTTCGGCGATCTTGCCGTTCGCGGCGGCATCGTCAGCCAGGTGAACAAGGAAGACTTTTTCGAGTTCGGCAAGCTGCGGCTCAAGACGCTGCAGAAGTCGATCGCCATGCACATCCAGCGCGACAGCAAGGTGTACCGCAGCGACTGGCTGCCGATGCTGTGGCTGTGCTTTGGCGCCAAGGGCATCATCGCACTCGCATTCTGGTTCGGCTCGCTGTTCGCCGAACAGATCCGCGCGCAGTACAAGTCGTTTCCGTTCCTCGAGGTCACGGGGGAAGCCGGTGCCGGCAAGACCACGTTGCTAACCTTCCTGTGGAAACTGCTGGGCCGGGAGCATGAGGGTTTCGACCCATCGAAATCGACCCGTGCCGGCCGTCAGCGCGCCATGGGCCAGGTATCGAACATGCCGGTGGTGCTGATCGAGGGTGACCGCAATGAGCCGGACAAGGCGCATGCCAAGGGCTTCGACTGGGACGAGCTGAAAGACTTCTACGGCGGCGGCACGCTCGGCACCAAGGGTATGAAGACCAGCGGTAACGAGACCTACGAACCGCCGTTCCGCGGCGCCATTGCGATCAGCCAGAACGCCGATGTCAACGCCTCAGAAGCCATCCTGACCCGGATTATCAAATCGCACTTTGCGCGTCCAGAAGTCACCACGGAGAGCCGTGCGGCCGCTGACAATCTGAACCTGATCCCGGTTGAACAGTTGAGCCACTTCCTGCTGCTGGCCGTGCGCGCAGAGGCGCAGGTGATGACCAGATTTGCCGAACGCGTGCTGGTTCATGAACGGCAGCTGCGCACGCTCAAGGAAATTCGCGTCGAGCGGATCATCAAAAATCACAGCCAGTTGATGGCCCTGGTGGATTGCCTGCGCCTGGTGTGCTCGCTGGATGAGAACCTGGTGGTGACGACACAACAAGCGCTGACGGTCATGGCCCTTGAGCGTCAGGCCGCGATCAGCGCGGATCACCCGTTGGTGGCTGAGTTCTGGGAGGTTTTCGACTACCTCGAAAGCCTGGGTGAAGGCCCACAGGTAAATCACAGCACCGATCCCACGTTGATCGCCATCAACCTCAACGAATTCGCCGAGCTGGCCAGCGTGCACCGGCAGAACCTGGCCGACCTGAAGACCTTGCGCACGCTGCTGGTCAACAGCCGCAGCCGCAAATGGCTGGAGTCCAATAAGGCCTCCTATAGCGCTGTGCGCGCTTCACAGGCTGCAGGCAACGCGATGTTCAATAAACCCATGACCGTGCGCTGCTGGATTTTTAAAAGCGCCTGACCCAACGATAAGGAAAGCGGTCTATCCGCTGCCCTGATACATCAGCCTATGGACCTTTTCGCCACGGAGGCGAGTTATGAGCAGTATTGAGTTTCTGACACATGAACAAGTCTGCGAACTGACTGCCGCCCGAACAAAGGCAGGGCAGCTGACTGTATTGCGCAAAAACGGCGTCCGACACACGATCAAGCGCAATGGATGGCCTTGTGTAACGACATCTGCATTGTTGGACCCCAAACAGAGTCAATCATCGGAGCCAGGTACCTGGCAGCCAAGGAAAGCCATCTAAATGGGAAGAAAACCATCAAAACCGGACAGCATTGCAAGACTCCGCAAGCGCACACAACGTAGTGGGACGGTTTATTACTACTACGACACCGGCTCCAAGCCGCGCCGTGAAATCCCACTGGGTTCAGACTATGGCCTGGCCATCCTCGAATACGCCAAGCTTGAGAAAAGCCGGGTTTCCGTTGCCCTGGTGCGGACGGTTCTGACCCTCGAATACGTAGCCAATCTTTATATGGAAGAAGTTGTCCCGACAAAGGCACCGGCGACACAGAGGGATAATGCCCGCGAGTTGAAGCAGCTACTGGTGTTTTTCAATGACCCACCTGCCCCGCTTGAGGCCATTGAGCCACTGCATGTCAGGCAGTATTTGCGGTATCGCTCAAAGACGGCGCCTGTCCGGGCAAATCGAGAAAAGGCGTTGCTCAGCTCAATCTGGAATTTCGCCCGCCAGAGCGGTTACACCGCCCTGGCCAATCCTTGTTCAGGTGTAAAAGGCAATAAAGAGCTGGGACGGGACGTTTATGTCGAGGATGAATTACTGCTGAAGGTATATGAGCACGCCGAGCACCCTCTTCGTGATGCCCTGGATCTGTTCTATCTGACCGCCCAGCGCATAGCGGACACGTTAAAAATGGACGAGCGTGATATCCGCGACGGCCAGCTAGCCGTTCAACAGGGGAAAACCAGCGTAAAGCGACGGATCGAGATTGTCGGTGAGTTGAAGGTAGTGATTGATCGAATTCTGGCGCGCAAGGCCGGGTACAAAATTCGCTCCACTCGCTTGGTGGTCATGGAAAATGGCCAGCCAATGACAACCAGCATGCTCAGAAAACGATTTGATGACGCCCGCGAAGCCGCCGGTATTGAGAAAGCTGACTTTCAGATGCGCGATTTAAGAGCGAAGGCAGCAACAGATAAAGAAGAATCAACCGGCAATATACGTGCGGCGCGTGATCAACTTGGACACACCACTGTGGGCATGACAGAGCACTACATTCGCATGCGAAAAGGCATGAAAGTTACGCCTACAAAATGACCAGCGGTCGCGAGTTGCGGAGCAGACTTTTTATTTTGCGGTGCAAAGAAATAAGGGCCTGCATGAGGTATCTCATGCAAGCCCTTGATATTCATGGTGCCCGAAGCCGGAATCGAACCGGCACGCCCTTACGAGCGGGGGATTTTAAGTCCCATGCGTCTACCAGTTTCGCCATTCGGGCGGTAGCGCGGTGAAGTGTCCGGGTTCTGCCAAATTACGATCTGGCAGTTCTGACACTTGTGCAGCAGAGGTGGAAATATATACATCCCGCCCCGGTGAAGCAAGTTCGCAAATACCCTTTTCAAGACTAAATCTTGCAGGCTACTGCAAATAAAAAAGCTCCGTAAATCAAGGATCTACGGAGCTTGTTTATTAGTGGAGGCCGAGGTCGGAATCGAACCGGCGTAGGCGGATTTGCAATCCG
>Ga0207428_10000819_pt1 | contig 35132 bp, 25 predicted proteins | sample RhiMethybrSRZTD1_FD_187600 | JGI IMG/M metagenome (GOLD analysis project Ga0207428, IMG submission 187600) | Populus rhizosphere microbial communities from Tennessee, USA - Rhizosphere MetaG P. TD hybrid SRZTD1 (SPAdes) (version 3) | ecosystem: Host-associated > Plants > Roots > Rhizosphere >...
TTACGACTTCTACTTCGCGAGCGAGGGCCGCGAGCTCCTGGGGGACCGGCTGGCGGACTGCGATCCCGAGGCGCCCTGGCGCACCGTGGAGGGCTACTTCGCCGCCGCGGCCGCCACGACCGATCTTAATCGCGCCATGTACATCGACGTGAAGGTCACGCTGGGCGACAATGATCTCGTCAAGGTGACCCGCACGGCGGAGATCGCCGGCATCGGGGTGCGCTTTCCACTCCTGGACCGCCCGCTCGTCGAATTCACGGCCACGCTGCCGGCGAGCTTCAAGGTACGCGGTCTGGAGAAGCGTTATCTTTTCAAGCGGGCGTTTCGGTCGCTGCTCCCCGCGGAGATCCTCGCCAAGCGGAAGCACGGGTTCGGGATTCCCACCAGCGACTGGCTGAAGGGCCACGCCGGCTTCCGCGAGCTGGTACACGAGGCTCTGCTCTCGCCGTGGGCGCGCGGGCTCGGCTACTTCCGGCCGGGGGCGATCGAGCGCCTCGTGGCGCTCCACGAGTCCGATTCGACGCCATACTACGGCGATCATCTGTGGACGGCACTGATGCTCCATCTCTGGCATCGCCGGCACCTCGAGGGCCGCCCACTGTGACCCCCCGGCGCCTTTCTCTCGTGCAACTGGCCGCCTCGGGGCTCCACCACAGCGGTCTGCTCGCGCCGGTGAGCCGGGCTGTCGGGTATGCGCGCCGCACGCCCACGTTCCCCATCCTCAAGTACCACCGGGTGAATGACGACGCCGACCCGTTCTTCAGCGCCCTGCCCACCGCGGTCTTCGAGCGCCAGATGCGCTACGTGGCGCGGAACTACCGCGTCCTGCCGGTCGAGGAGCTGGTGGTGCGGCTCGAGCGCGGCGGCCTGCCGCGGAACGCGCTCGCCATCACGTTCGACGACGGCTATCGCGACAACCTCACCCACGCGGCGCCCATTCTGTCGCGGCTGGGTATCCCCGCGACGATCTTCCTCGCCACCGGCTTCATCGGGACGGCCGAGGTGCCGTGGGTCGACCGTCTCGCCCACGGCCTCAAGAAGAGCGCGGCCACGACGGTGCGCACGCCGTGGGACGACGAGCTCGATCTCAAGGACGTGCCGGCCCGGCTCCGCGCCATGGAGCGCGCCCGCAAGCATCTCAAGCGCGTTGCCGACGAGGAGCGGCACCGTCAGCTGGAAGCGCTGCTCGGCGCGCTCGGCGTCACCGATCAGCGCGCGTTCAAGAACCTCATGCTGTCCTGGGACGACGTGCACGCCCTCCGGGGCTTGGGCTTCACGATCGGCGCGCACACCGTCAACCACCCGATCCTGTCCCGGGTGAGCCCGCAGCGCGCCTGGACGGAGATTCTGGGGGCGCGGACCATGATCGAATCGGCCTGCGGCGTCGCCCCCCGCGCGTTCGCGTATCCCAATGGCGCGGCCGAGGACTACACGGAGACGGTCAAGCAGCTGGTACGCGAAGCCGGGTTTACCTGCGCGGTGACCACCCGCTTCGGCATCAACACCTCGAACACCAATCCCTGGGAGCTGCGCCGGGGCCAGCCGTGGGAGCACCATCTGCCCACCTTCGCGCTCAAGCTCGCCTGGTACCGGCTCTCAGAGCTCGACTAGGGCACGGAGAGAAACCGCCATGTGCGGAATCGTCGGCTACGTCGGAGAGCGGAACGCCACCGAGGTCATCCTCGACGGTCTCAGGCGTCTGGAGTACCGCGGCTATGACTCCGCGGGCCTGGCCGTGCTGGATGGAGGCGGCCTGGTGATCCGGCGCAGCCCGGGCCGGATCGGGAACCTCGAGACGCGACTGGGGCAGGAGCCGGTGGCGGGCCGTATCGGGCTCGGCCACACCCGCTGGGCGACGCACGGACGGCCCTCGGAGGCCAACTCGCATCCCCACGCCGACTGCACGGGGGGCCTCGTCGTCGTCCACAACGGCATCATCGAGAACTACGCCGCCCTGAAGGAGCGCCTGCTCGCGGAGGGACATCGCTTCCGCTCGGAGACGGACACCGAGGTCATCGCGCATCTGCTCGAGGAACGGCTCCGCGCCGGGCACGACCTGCGTGAAGCCTGCCGGGCCACGCTGGCCGAGCTGAGAGGCGCGTATGCCATCGCGGTCCTGTCGAGCGCCCATCCGGACGAGATGGTCGCGGCCAAGCTGGGCGCGGGCAGCGTGGTGGTGGGGCTCGGGCGGGACGAGACCTATCTGGCGTCCGACATCCCCGCCATACTCCCCTACACGCGGGAGGTTGTGATCCTCGAGGATGGCGAGGTGGCCCGGATCACCCGCGCGGGCCTCGAGCTCATGACCCTCGACGGGCGTCGGGTGGAGCGGGCGCCCTCGCGCATCGACTGGGACGCCACCATGGCCCAGAAGGGCGGATACAAGCACTTCATGCTGAAGGAGATCCACGAGCAGCCCCGTGCGGTGGCCGATACGCTCCGGGGCCGGCTCCTGGTGGACGGCGCGGCGGTCTCCCTCCCCGAGGCGCATCTCGACGCGGGCCTCGCCAATCGTCTCGAGCGCGTGGTCATCGTGGCCTGCGGGACCTCCTATCATGCCGGCCTGGTCGGGCGGTTCATGATCGAGCGTCTCGCCGGTCTGCCCGCCGAGGTGGACATCGCCTCGGAGTTCCGCTACCGCGACCTCGTCCTGGACCACCGGACCCTCGTGGTCGCGATCTCGCAGTCGGGCGAGACCGCGGACACCCTGGGCGCGGTCAAGGCGGCGCGGGCCCATCAGGCGCCGGTGCTCGCCATTACCAACGTGGTCGGCTCGGCCATCGCGCGAGAGGCCACCGGGGTGGTCTACACCCACGCGGGGCCGGAGATCGGCGTGGCCTCGACCAAGACCTTCACCACGACCATCACCGCGTGCTACCTCGTGGCACTGGCCCTCGGAGAGCAGCGCGGCTACCTCTCCGACGCGGACGCCCGCAAGCGCGCGGAGGAGATCCTGGAGGCCCCGCGATTCATCGAGGCGGCGCTGGCGGTGGACGGGGACGTGGCAGCGCTCGCGCGCGACCTCGCGCGTTACCCGAATTTCCTCTACCTCGGCCGGGGGCTACACTATCCCTTGGCCCTCGAGGGCGCCCTCAAGCTCAAGGAGATCTCCTACATCCACGCCGAGGGGTATGCCGCGGGTGAGATGAAGCATGGACCCATCGCCCTCATCGACGAGAACATGCCCGTGGTGGCTCTGGTGCCGCGCGATGGCACCTACGAGCGCATGATGGGCAATCTCCAGGAAGTGCGGGCGCGCGACGGGCGCGTCATTGCGATCTGCCATCCCGGAGATCACGAGGCGAGCCAGCTCGCCGATGCGGCGGTGACGGTGCCCGCCGCTCCCGACCTGGTGGCGCCCCTCGTGGCGGCGGTTCCCCTGCAGCTCTTTGCCTACCACGTGGCCGCCCTCCGCGGGCTCGATGTGGACCAGCCGCGCAACCTGGCCAAGAGCGTGACCGTGGAATGAGCGAGCGCGCCGAGACGATAGACCGCGAGACGACGGGCGCGGAGATGTGCGCGCGTCCGCTCGTCAGCGTCATCGTCACCTTCTACAACCAGGCGGCCTTCGTCGAGCCGACGCTCTCGAGCGTGCTCGCCCAGGACTACTCGCCGATGGAAGTCATCGTGGTCGACGATGGCTCCACCGATGATACGCCGCAGGCCTGCGCGGCTTTCTCGGGCCGGGTGCGCTACGTCCGGCGGAGCAACGGCGGACCGAGCGCGGCGAGGAACGAAGGATTGCGGCAGGCCCGCGGCTCCCTCATCGCCCATCTCGACGGCGACGACCTCTGGGATCCCGGGAAGATCACGGCCCAGGTGGCGACGGCGCTTCGCTACCCCGAGGCGGGCATGATCGTGGTGGACGGCGAGATGTTCTGCGACGGTGAGACACTCCGGCCGAGTCTGTTCGGCGGGTGGATCTCGAGCCGCCTGGCCGACGAATCCCACGGAGCGGTGGTGGTGGAGTGTCACGAGCCCTTCGTCCGGGCCTGCCTCGTGACCACGCCGTCACAGGTCATGTTCCGCCGGGAGGCGCTCGAGCGCGTCGGCACCTGGAAGGAGTCCGTCTGGCTCACGGGAGACCATGAGCTGTATCTGCGGATCACGCTCCGCTACCCCGTGGCATTCGTCAGGCGGTCCTTGATCCGCTATCGCTACGGTGAGTCGACCCTGTCGGGCCCTCAGGCCCTCCGGGCCTTTCGCTGGGGGCTGGAGCGGGTCGTGATGCTGCGGTCGCACCGTCACGATATCCCGGGGCATCGGTGCGAGGCGGCCGCCGACCAGGTGGGCCAAACGGTCGCCGACCTGACTCGGGACGCCTATCATCGAAGCCCGACCAGCGGGCGGCGGTGGGCTGCCGCGTTCCTCTGCCGATTGGCATGGCAGAGCCGGCGCCCCGACCTGGTATTTCCCTATCTCGTGGCGCTGGCGGTGCCCGAGGGCGTGCAGCGGCTCGCCGCGCGGGCGATGCGCGCTCGCTTCCTTGCGCCGAGCACGGCCCGGGAAGCCGGGGACCGGGAAGGGACGCGCCTGCGGTGATGGACGGCACCAGGCCGCAGGTGACCGTGGTGATGGCGGTCTACAAGCGGGCGCAGTTTCTCCGCGAGGCCATCGACAGCGTGCTCGCCCAGACGTTCAAAGACTGGGAGCTGATCCTCGTGGAGGATGGCTCTCACGTGGCCGAGGCAATCGCGAACGAGTACGGGGGGCGGGTTCGCTACGTGTGGCAGGAGCACCAGGGCGTCTCCCGGGCGCGCAACCTGGGCGCCGCCATGGGCTCGGCACCCTGGATCGCCTTCCTTGACGACGACGACCTCTGGCTCCCCCACAAGCTCGAGCGTCAGCTGTGGGCGGTGGAGTCGACGCCGGAGGTGGCGCTCGTGCACACCGATCACCTGTTTCGTCACGACGACGGTTCGGAACGTCCCGGACCGCGACGGACGCCCGCCGCAGACGTGCCGAGCGGCTGGGTGAGCCGCGCGCTCTTCCTCGAAAACTTCATCATCACGAGCTCGACCCTCGTCCGGCGCCAGGCGTTCGAGCTGGTGGGAGGCTTCGACGCCGAGCTGCGGTTAGTGGAGGACTATGACCTCTGGATTCGCATCTCCCGGCGCTTTCCGGTGACGTTCATCCCCGAGCGTCTGACCATCTACCGGGTGCACGACGCCAACATGACACGGCAGGGTGATCTCCGTGATGCGCTCGCCTCCGTCCAGGCGCTCCACGGCCTGCTCGCGAAGGATCCCGGGCTGAGGGCGGCGGTGGGCCGCGACGCGGTGGCCCTGCGCTTTTACCGGACCCACGCGTACTCGGGGTACACCCACTACTACCGGGGTCAGTTTGCAACGGCCCGCCGACATCTACTCACCGCCTGGCGGTGGAAGCCGTCGGACCTGCGTCTCCTCCTCATGGCCGGGTTCTGTGCGCTGGGCCCTCGCGGCCGCGACGCGGCCCGGGCGGTACGTCGGCGCCTGGGCAGTACCCCCGCTCCACCGGCGGAGCACGAGGGAACATGACCATGCAGGCGATCCGCGAGCTGCTCCACTACTCGTACCTGATCTTGAGCTTTGCCCGGCGCGACGTGCGCGCCCGGTACAAGCAGACTGCCCTCGGGGCAGCCTGGGCGGTGCTGCAGCCGCTGTCCCTGATGATCGTGTTCACCCTGGTGTTCGACCGGGTGGCGCGAATCCCGACCGGCGGCACCCCCTATCCGATCTTTTCCTACAGCGCCCTCATCTTCTGGTCCTTCTTCTCCACCGCGATGAACCAGGGCACGCTCGCCATGACCGCGAACTCCAACCTGGTTCGGAAGATCTATTTTCCACGGGAGACCTTGCTCCTGGCGGTGCTGCTGTCCGCGAGCCTGGACCTCGTGATCGCGTGCAGCATGCTGGCGGTGCTCATGGTGGTGTTCAAGGTCAGCGTGACCTGGACCGTGCTGTGGGTCCCCGTGCTGCTCGTGGTGCAGGTCCTCTTCACCTTCGCCCTGGTGTGCCTGACCTCAGCGGTGCACGTCTACTTCCGCGACATTGGACACGCGTTGACTCTCGGCCTGCAGCTATGGATGTTCGCCACCCCGGTCGCTTATCCGATGTCGGTGGTTCCCGAGGCGGTGCGCCCCCTCTATGTGCTGAATCCGATGGCGCCCCTCATCGACGGATACCGGCGGGCCATCGTATACGGCGAAAGCCCGGACCTCGCCCGGATCGGGATCGTGCTCGTCGTCGTGCTGGTGTTGATGAGCTTCACCTATCTCGGCTTCAAGCGGGCCGAGCGAACCTTTGCCGACGTCATCTAGGGGAGCCTCGTGAGCGACATCGTCCTCGGCTTCGAGCAGGTCTCCAAGCGCTACCGTCTGCGGCGGGGCTGGCACTTCTCCTCGGTGGGGGAAGCGATCGGCCGGCTGCGGCGGCGGGTCCGTTCGGACGATGGGACCTCGGCCGACTTCTTCTGGGCGCTCCGTGATGTCACCTTTCAGATCCAGCGTGGTGAGTCGGTCGGTCTCATCGGGTCCAACGGAGCCGGGAAGAGCACCACGCTGAAGATCCTGTCTCGGGTCACGGTGCCGACGAGCGGGACGTTTTCCGCGGTGGGGAAGATCGGCGCCCTCATCGAGGTGGGCGCGGGCTTCCACTTCGACCTCACCGGGCGGGAGAACGTCTTCCTCAACGGGGCCATCATGGGAATGAGCCGCCGCGAGGTCGAGTCGAAGTTCAACAGCATCGTGACCTTCGCCGAAATCGAGCGGTTCATCGACACGCCCATCAAGTACTACTCGTCCGGGATGGCGGTGCGTTTGGGCTTCGCGGTGGCCGCGCACATCAACCCCGACATCCTCCTCGTGGACGAGGTCCTCGCGGTGGGAGACGCGGCGTTCCAGGCGAAGTGCCTGAACAAGCTGGCGGAGCTGCGCGAGCAGGCCAAGACCATCGTCCTCGTGTCGCACAACATGACGAACATCATCCAGCACTGCAACCGGGTGGTGTGGCTCGACCGGGGGACCGTGCGCGCGGTAGGTGACCCCGAGGCGATCGTGGAGGAGTATCTCAGCGCGGTGAGCCCGTCCGCGCCCGCGACACGCAGCGCGGAATCCATGGTCGACGGCGATGCGCCGGTGCGGATCGTCTCGGTGGTGGCCCGGAATCACCGGGGCGAGAGCAACGAGCCCCTCGTCTACGGAGCGACCGCCGCCCTCGAGGTGGAGTACGAGGTGGTGGGGCCGGTGGTGGATCCGGTGCTCGGCATAACCTTCGAGAACGCCAACGGCCAGACGCTGGGCGGTCTCACCTCGCGCTTCGCGGGTCTGAAGCTGGACGTCTCCCAGCCGCGGGGCACGGTGCGGCTGGTGCTCGACCCGGTGATCTTCACCCGCGGGCTGTACAAGCTGAGCGTCTCGTTGCAGGACGAGCGGCTGCAGCGCTTCTATGACGTCTGGTCCCGCTCCACCACGTTCTCGGTGGAGGGGCCGAGTCTGGCGTCGCGGGAAGTGTCGGGCCACGTGATCTATCCGCACCGATGGCACCAGGAGGCGCGCTGAGGCGAGACCATGGCCGGACTCGTGGGCCTCTACCGTCCAGGCGGCCTCACCGCCGCTGACCGGGCCACCGTGCAGCGGCTGGCTCGGGGTCTGGACTACACCGGCGTGTCCGACGTGGATACGTGGAGCGACGCCTCGCTCTGCGTGTCGCGGGTGCATCATCCGGACGACGCACCGGAGCCCGCCGCCCAGCGAGCCGATCTCGACGCGACCCTCATCTTCGATGGGTCGACGGTGGACGAGCCTGAACCGGCCCGCGGTCCCGCCGCGTGGTGCCTCGACCTCTACGCCGACCACGGCGCGGAGGGCCTGGCGCAGGTGAATGGACAGTTCAATGTGATCCTGGCGGATGGGCGCCGCCGTGCCCTCATCCTGGCGAACGATCGCTTCGCCTCGAGGCCCCTCTACTATCACGCCACGCCCGAGCGCGTGATCTGGAGCAATCAGGTCCGCGGTCTCCTGGCCCCCGACGTCGCGCGCCGGCTGTGCGAGGCCGCGCTGCACCAGGTCTTCGTGTTCCAGACCATCCTCGACGAGCGCACGCTGCTCGAGGACGTCTGGACGCTGCCTCCGGCCGGGGTGATGACCTTCCACGACGGCCGGGCCCGAGTGGCGCGGTACTGGGAGTTGCGGTACCAGGACGCCGCGCCGCGCCCTGTTCGCCGCTACGCCGAGGATCTGGCCGAGACGTTGCGAGGGGCGGTCCGGCGAAACCTTCGGTCGGCGAAGCGCGCGGGGCTGCTGCTGAGCGGCGGGCTCGACTCCCGCGCAATCATCGCCTGTTCACCGGTGGCGCTTGCCGCCGTGACAATCGCCGACACGGAGAATACCGAGGTCGAGGTGGCCCGCCGGCTGGCGGCGACCCGAGACCTCCCCTTCACGTTCGTCCGTCGCGATCCGGACTACTACACGGGTCTGGTGGATCTGGGCTCCGCTCTCGGTGACGGGGCCAGCCGGTTCGACAACGCCCACTTCGGCCGGTTGCGCGAGGCCCTGGGGAGCTCGGTCAGCGGGCTTGCCACCGGGTATGGCTTCGACCTGCTGCTGAAGGGGTCCGCCCTTCCCAAGCACCGTCGGCACCTGCTCGGCTGGCCCGTCAACCGTCATCAGCTGGCCGCCCCGGAGGGCCGCCCGTCGCGCGAGGCCCTCGTCGACGTGGTGCTCGATACGCAGGGCGACTGCCTGTGGCGTCACCCGATGCTGCCGCGACTCTTTCGAGGCCCGGAGTTCGCCCGAGTCGAGGACACCGTGCGCGGCGTGGTGGCGGACATCCTGGCTCGAGCAGAAGCTCACGCGCCCGACCCGGTGCGCCGCTGCGAGTTCGTCCGCATGAACATGCTGGCCACGCGGTTCAACGCATTCCTGAACGTCCTGAGCGTCCGGCACTTCTATCGCGACTACACCGTGGCCTTCGACAATGCGGTCCTCGATCGGCACCTGGATCTTCCCAGCGAGCAGAGGCTGGACGGGATCGTCTACAAGCGCGCCCTTCACCTTCTCGATCCGGCACTGGCGGCGGTGCCCGACGCGAACACCGGGCTGCCGCCGCGCACACACTATCTCGTCGAGCACGCGCGCCTGCGGGCCCGCCTCGCCGCGTCTCGGATGAGCCGGCGACCCATGGCTGTCGCGGCGTCCGAGGGCTCGTGGCCACGGATGGAGGAGCTGATCCGGCGACGGTCCTCCCTGGCCGGCCGCATTGCGGACGTGATCGGGGACGATGCCGCCTTGCCCGGGGACCTGCTCGACATCCAGGGACTGAAGGCGGTGCTCGCCGACCATGTGGCCGGCCGGGCCGATGCGACCTGGCCGCTGCTCCTGACCTTGTCGTTCGGCACGTGGTACCGGCGCACCATCACGGCGGAGGCGGCCTAGATGAAGCTTGCCGCCTGCTTCCGGAACGACGAACAGCAGTCCCCGTCCGCGCTGGTGGGCGCCATGACGGAGGCGATGCGCCTCTTCGACCATCAGTCGACGGGGATCCGCCAGGCCGACGGCGGCGCGCTCGGCTACGTCGCGGCGGGGCTCCCAGCGCGTCTGGGCGGCTGGATGGAGCGCGAGCACGGGGGCAATCGTCTTCTTCTCGCCGGGGTGCCGCTGCCGCCCAGCGGGCCGCTCGAGGCCCTGCTGGCCGAGGTGGTCGCCTCGGATCACCGGCGCGCCGCATCGATCCTGGGGACGCTGGATGGAGTGTTCGCGGCGCTGTTCTGGGATGCGCGCCACCGGCGCCTGGTCGTCGTGACGGACCCGTTCGGCATCCAGCCGCTGTACATGGTGCGCGACGGCCGCTCCTTGATGCTCGCCAGCGAGCTCCGTGCCCTGTGCGCGGCGGGGATCCCGGTCGCGATGGACGCGGCAGGCTGGGGGCAGTTCTTTTCCGTGGGCAACACGCTGGGCAACACCACCATGCTGCACGGGGTATCGCGGGTACCCGGGGCCACCGTGCTCGATTACGCCCCCGCCACCGGAGCGCTCGACCAGCGAACCTACTGGGAATGGGTGGCGCGTCGGCCCGACGTCGTCGACCTGGGTCACGTGCCCACCGGCGAGATCGTGGAGATCCTGCGTCACGAGGTCGAGCGCTACGCGCGGCTCTCGGATGTCTCGACGATGCTCCTCAGCGGCGGGTTCGACTCGCGGATCGTCCTTGCCGTGCTGCGGAAGCTGGGTCTGCCGACGGAGGCCATCAGCCTCTCGCATGCGAACGAGCAGCAGGGCGCCGACGGCCGTTTCGCGACCCGCATCGCCGAGGCTTTCGGCGTTCCTCTCTCGCTCGTGCCGACCGAGCGCGACTACTACAGCTCTGCGGCGTACGCCGGGTATCTCACCCAGAGCGAGGTCGTGGCTCCCAGCCTGTACCTCTTCATCGCCCAGCTCTCGGAGCGTATCGGTCCCGAAATGCATGCGATCTGGGACGGGTTCTTCTGCGGCTTCGGGCTGAACGAGGCGGGCTATCCGGCGGACAGCTTCGATGCCTTTCGCCGGCACAAAGTGGCGGAGCCCGGCGCCCCGGTGTGGGCGGCCATGAAGCGCGTGTTCGCCCCGTCCGTCTACGAGGCCTTGCGCGAAGGCGCCGAGACCAGCCTTCGGCGCGAGATGGCGGGCTACTCGGATGATGCCGAGGGCGTGTGGCGCTTCACGTTCCTCAATCGGGGCCGTCACCGCATCGGTCCGAATCCCGTGAAGGTGTACGCGAACCACGTCTTGCCCTTCACCCCGGGGAGCAGCCGGCGCTACTGGGAGACGGTGGCGCGGATCTCTGCGCCTCTCCGCGAGGCCCACGGGGTGTACTTCCAGATCTTCGAGAAGCAGCTTCCCGAGGCCCTGGGGGTGCCGTTCGTCTCCCAGGGCGGGATCGCGAGCGCGCCGCCGTGGCGAAGCTTCCGCGCCTTCCGCACCGCGGCCCCGGAGCTGGCGGCCCGCGCGCTGAGCTCGGCCCTCCGGCGCGAGTACTTCGACTGGGAGCCGTCGGCCGTCCAGGCGGCGACGCTGAAGCACGTCGAGGTGGAGCATCCCGATCTCGATCCGGACGGCGTGCGCGACGTCCTCGCGTCGGATCCGGGCCCGGGGGGGCCGGGCTCGCCGCACACGGTGCTGTTCTACTGGCAGGCCTGGCGTGCGGTGATGGCGGGGCGTCTCGGGGAGGTCACGCCGGTGTCGAGGGCGCCTGTCCCGCTGGAGGGACGGCGATGAAGGTCGCGGTCATCCTCGGCGGCTTCCCGAAGCTCTCGGAGACGTTCATCTTGCGCCATATCACCGGCCTGCTCGACCTCGGGCACGCCGTCGACATCTACGCCCGGCGCAATCCGCGCGAGGAGCTCGTCCAGCCGGACGTCGACCGGTACCGCCTCCGCGAGCGCACGCACTACTTCGAGGTGCCTGAAGGCCGCGGCGCCCGCGCCCGCCGGGCCGCCGCGACGTTCCTCCGCCACCTACCCCGCCACCCGCGCGCGATGCTTCGTGCGGCGCGTCGACGGCCTGGGCAGTCGCTCTATCAGCGGCTGAACAACGTGATGTTCGTGGCGCCCTTCCTCGGCCGCCGCTACGACGCCATCCTCTGCTACTGGGGCGGGAACGGCATCGACTTCATCGTGCTCAAGGACGTGTTCCCGGACACGCGCTTCGTCACCCGCTTCGGCGGCGATGACTACGCCATCGGGGACGAGCAGGGACCCGAGGCGCTGGCCAGGCTCCGCACACGCGGCGACGCCTTCATCGTGCAGACCGACTACTACGGCCGGGCGACCCTGCGTCGATACGGATTCGAGGATGAACGGATCGTCACCTATCCGCACGTGATCGGCGTCCGGAGCATTCCGTTCCGCGAGCGCGGGTCGGTGGGCGACCCGCTCCGGCTGGTCACGGTGGCCCGTCTCGTGGAAAAGAAGGGGCTCGACGTCGGGATCCGCGCCGTTGACGCGTTCCGGCGCGCCAATCCGGGGCGGCGGGTGGACTATCGCATCATCGGCGACGGCCCGCTCGCCGACGAGCTGGGCGTCCTGATCAAGTCGCTGGGCGCCGAGACGTCGATTCATCTGATGGGGGCGATGGCCACCCCCGACGTGCTGCGCTGCCTGGCCGAGTCCGACATCTTCCTGCTGCCGAGCCTGATGGAGCAGGCGGGGTACGTGCTGCTCGAGGCGCAGGCCACCGGCATCCCCATCCTGGCCACCAGGGTGGGCGGCGTGCCGGAGATGGTCCGCGAAGGCCGCTCGGCGGTCCTCGTGCCGGCCGGCGACGCGCCGGCCATCACCGCGGCGCTCCAGGAGCTCGTGGATCACCCCGAGCGCTGGCCCGCCATGGGGCGGGAGGGCCGCGAGCACGTGGAGTCGCGTCATGACCTTGACCGGCTGAAGCTCCGCCTGGCGGAGATCCTGGGAGGCCGGACATGACGGTCTCCGAGAGGGTGGCGGCGCGGGCGCCCGTGCCGGTGGCGTTCATCGAGAGCAGCATCGGCCTGTCGGGCTCGACGATGAGCCTGTCCGTCCTGGTCCGGCGGCTGGACCGCGAGCGCTTCGAGCCCCACGTGGTGGTCGCGCGCGAGGATCAGGGCGAGTACGTGCGAGAGGTGGCGGGCCTCGTGGCGGAGCGCATCGCGCCCCGGCCGCGCGCCTCCACGCGCTCCGGCAAAGTTGCGGCGCTGAGTGACTTGCTCACCGTGACGATTCCTTATGCGAACGCTCTGCGCCGCTTCGTCCGACGGCATCGGATCCGGCTCATCCACCAGAACAACGGGTTCGATGTGGCGGCGATCCTGGCCGCGCGCTGGACCGGCGTCCCCGTGGTCGCGTATCAGCGCGGGCGCGAGTGGAACTCGTCCCTGGTCCGCCGCCTCGCCCCCATGGCCTCGCGCTATATCGCGAACTCGCAGGTCACCCGGGAGAACCTGCTGGAGCTGGGCATTGCCCCTGCGCAGGTGAACGTGGTCTATCCGCCCGTCGACCTCGAGAGGTTCGACCCGGATCGCCCGGCGGCTCCCGCGCTCCGACGTCCGGCCTTCGGCATTCCGGCGCAGGCGCCCTGCGTGGGCATCGTGGGCCAGCTCCAGGAGTGGAAGGGCCACAAGCTCTTTCTGCGGGCATTCGCCCAGGTGCTCCGCACCGTCCCCGAGGCCTGGGGCTGTATCGTGGGGGCCCCGCCCGTCGGTGGCGAGGCCTATGAGCGCGAGCTGCACGAGCTCGCCGAGGCGCTCGGCGTGTCCCACCGGGTGGTCTTCGCCGGATTCGTCGGCGATGTGCCGAGCGCCCTGCAGCTCTTCGACGTGGTCGTCCACGCGAGCATCGAGCCCGAGCCCTTCGGCCGGGTGATCGCGGAGGCCATGGCGATGCGGAGGCCGGTCGTGGCGAGCGATGAAGGGGGCCCCCGTGAGATCATCGAGCATGGGCGTACCGGGCTCCTCTTCACCCAGGGGGACGACCGGGCCCTCGCGGACAGTATCGTGAGCCTGCTCCGGGAGCCCGCGCGGGCGATGCGCATCGCCGAAGCCGGATACGCGGACATGCGGCAAAGATTCTCGGCCACCCAGCACGCCCGGCTCGTCGAGGAGGTCTACGCCGACGTGCTGCGTGGCTCACGCAATGGGAGGCACATGTGATGAGGGGATCACACAGTGTTGCGGCGGCCCTGCTCGCCCTCACGAGCCTAGGGGTAGGCGTCCTGCCGGCGCACGCGCAGAAGTCGACCCTGCCCGAGTACGTGACCAAGCCCACGCGGCAGCCGTCGGGGATCGTGGGCCAGCTCGAGCTCGCCATCAAGGAGGAAAAGCGCGCGCTGGCCGGTTATGAAGTCTCGGGTCCGGCCGACGACATCACTGACTACCACCAGGCGGCCAGCAACGCGTATGTCCTGATCCGCGCCGCCCGGGAAGGCATGTTCAACATGATCGGCATGAAGAAGCTGAAGAATCCCAACTACACGGACCCCATGCTGGATCTTGCCTTCAAGAAGGTGACCGTCGCATGGAACCACTCCCGCGCACCGGTGGACCGCATACACAATGCGGTGAAGCGACAGGAATACCTCGAGACGTCGAGGCGGCAGTTGACCGAGACCATCGCGATGCTCGAGGAGCTGCTCCTCATCTTCCCATGAGCCGGGGAGCGATCTTCATGACCAGGCGGACACGCTAGCGATGCCCTATCGTGACATTGTCGTCACGCTGATCGTCGTCTGCTCGCTACCCTTCTGCCTGACGCGGCCCTGGATCGGCATCCTCATGTGGTCGTGGATCGGCTACATGAACCCGCACCGGCTCACCTGGAGCTTCGCCTATACCCTCCCGTTCGCGATGATGGTGGCCATCGCCACCCTGATCGGGCTCCTGTTCACGCGGGAGCGGAAGCCGCTGCCGCGGACCATCGAGGTCTATCTCCTGATCGCCCTGTGGGTGCTCTTCTCGATCTCGACCTTCTTCGCGCTCAGCCCGACGGACGCCTTCGATCAGTACGACAAGGTCTCGAAGATCCTTCTGGTGACCTTCGTGACCATGCTCCTCTTCCAGGAGACCGAGAAGCTCAAGATGCTTCTCTACGTCATTGCCCTATCTATTGGCTTCTTTGGACTAAAGGGCGGAATCTGGGCCCTCGGGACCGGCGGGGGAAACCAGGTGCTCGGCCCGCCGGATAGCTTCATCGCGGGCAATACCGAGATCGGGCTGGCCATCAACATGGTGCTGCCTCTGCTTCTCCTGCTCAGCCGCTTCGAGACCCGCCGGTGGATGAAGCTGGGCCTGCGCGCGACGTTCTTCTTCGGGATCTTCGGCAGCCTCTTCACCTATTCGCGCGGGGCCTTCCTGGGCTTGGGGCTCGTCCTGACCCTCATCTTCGTGAAGAGCCGGGCCAAGTTCTTCGTCATCCCGCTCGCCATCGTGGTGGTGCTGTTCGGCAAGTCGATGGTCCCGGAGCAGTGGCTGAACCGTATGGGAACCATCCAGACGTACGAGCAGGACCGCTCCGCCAATATGCGGCTGAACGCCTGGTGGGTGTCCTATCAGCTCGCCCTGGACAATCCCCTCATCGGCGCGGGCTTCCGGCCATTCACGCCGGCCGTCTATCTCCGCTACTCGCCCGAAGAGAAGTGGAACGATTGGCAGGACGCCCACAGCATCTACTTCCAGGTGCTCGCCGAGCATGGCTTCACGGGGCTGGCTCTCTACCTGGCGCTGATCGGATCGACCCTCATCAGCCTGCGGCGGGTCCGGCGAAGGGCCCGTGCAAACCCCGCGCTGGAATTCCACTATGCGACCGCGCAAATGATCGAGGTGAGCCTCGTCGGCTTCCTGGTCAGCGGCGCGTTCCTGAGCATGTCGTACTTCGACCTGTTCTTCCACATGGTGGCGATCACGGTGATGCTGAAGGTCCTCGTCCTGCAGGCGGCGCCCGCGCCGGTGGTGGCGCGCCCGGTGCCGACGCCTCCGGTGGGGACCCGGCCGCGTGGTCGGGGGCCGGTGGTGGCGCCGGTGCGCCGGCCCGCGCTGCCCCGGCGGACGGAGGCCTGACCATGTGTGGGATCGCGGGAATGGTGCGTGCGGACGGACGCCCGGCCGAAGCGCGTCTCGTGCAGGCGATGACCGATGTGCTCTCGCACCGAGGCCCCGACGGCGACGGCATGTTCATCGAGGGGCCGGTCGCCGTGGGTCATCGCCGGCTCGCCATCATCGACCTCTCGACCGGCGACCAGCCCATGTTCAGCGACGATCGCTCGCGGGTCGTGGTGTTCAACGGCGAGATCTACAATTACCGCGAGCTGCGGCGGGAGCTGGAAGCCTCCGGCGTGGTGTTCCGGACCGCCTCGGACACGGAGGTGCTGCTGCGCAGCTACGAGAAATGGGACGTTGGCTGCCTGGAGCGTCTCCGTGGGATGTTCGCGTTCGCCCTCTGGGACGGCGGCCGCCGGCGGCTGTTCCTGGCCCGAGATCGCGTGGGCATCAAGCCCCTGGTGTACGCGTGGGATGGGCGGCGATTCCTCTTCGCCTCCGAGATCAAGGCCCTCCTCCAGGACGCGACGGTGTCGAGAGACCTCGACTGGGACGCGCTGCGGGATTACCTCGTCTTCCACTACATCCCCTGCCCACGGACCATCTTCCGCGCCGTGCGCAAGCTGCCCCCCGCCTCGTATCTCTTGCTCGAGGAGGGACGGAGCGAGCCCGAGATCCGCCGGTACTGGGATTTGCGGTTCGACCCGCAGGAGCGCCGCGAGGAGGAGTGGGTCGAGGGGCTTCGCTGGCATCTGCAGGACGCGGTGCGCAGCCACATGGTGAGCGACGTGCCGGTGGGGGCGTTCCTCTCTGGCGGCGTCGACTCCGGCTCCGTGGTCGCGCTGATGGCGCAGGCGTCGACGACGCCCATCCGCACCTTCTCCATCGGCTTCGACGAGGCTTCCTTCGACGAGCTCGCGTACGCGCGCGCGGTCGCGCAGCGCTACGGCACGGACCACTGCGAGTTCGTGGTCAAGCCGGACGCCCTGGAGGTGATGCCCCAGCTCGCGTGGCAGCTCGATGAGCCCTTTGCCGACGCCTCCGCGCTCCCGACGTACTACGTGGCCAAGATCACCCGCGAGCACGTGACCGTCGCCCTGTCCGGCGATGGCGGGGACGAGAACTTCGCAGGGTACCGTCGCTACGCCGCCGCCCAGCGCCGCCATGCGGGCCTCGATGCGTTCCCCGGGGTGCTGGGGCGGATGGCGGCCCGCGTGGGCGCGGCCGCGTTGCCGTCGACGGCTCGCGGGCGCGGCTATCTGGAGCTGCTCGGCGCCGGCCCCGTCGATCGCTACTTCCGCATGGTCACGTATCAGCGGGACGCGACGCTCGGACGGCTCCTCACCGCCGAGGCCCAGAGGCAAACGGGAACGCGGGCCGATGACGGCCGATTCGGGACGCTGGCCGCCGCCTCCGGGGCTCCAGATTACGTGGCGACGCTCCAGTATCTCGACGTGCGCACGTACCTGCCGGACGACATCCTCGCCAAGGTGGACCGGACGAGCATGCTGGTGTCGCTCGAGTCCCGCGTTCCCCTGCTCGATCACGTGCTCATGGAGTACGTGGCGACCATGCCGACCCGGCTCAAGCTCGCGGGCGACACGGGGAAGGCGATCTTCAAGCGAGCGATGGCCGATGCGCTCCCCGACTCGGTCCTCGAGCGGCGCAAGATGGGCTTCGGCGTACCGCTGGGGCAGTGGTTCCGGCGCGAGCTGAGAGACTACGCGCGGGAGACTCTGCTCGGCTCGCGCGCCCGCCAGCGCGGCCTCTTCGTCCCCGCCGCCATCGAGGGGCTGCTCGCCGAGCACGATAGCGGGCGCCACGATCGGTCGGCCTCGCTCTGGGCCCTCGTGATGTTCGAAGAATGGGCCCGCCGGTGGCTGGATGGGTGAGCGTCGGCTCCACGTGGTACACGTCATCGACTCCCTCCAGGTCGGCGGGACGGAGAACGGGCTCGTCAACCTGGTCGGGTGTCTCGCGGGGGACTTCCGTCATACGGTGGTCGCGATGACGGCGAGCGGCCCTCTGGCGGCCCGCCTGCCCGCCGACACCGCGGTGGTCGTGCTCGGCAAGCGGCCGGGACGTGACCTCCGGGCGCTCGGGCGGCTGGTGGGGCATTTCCGCCGCCTGCGTCCCGACATCGTGCACTCGCGGAACTGGGGCGCCCTCGACGCGGTGCCCGCGGCCCGCATCGCGCGGTCGCCCATCGTCGTGCACGGCGAGCACGGGCGCGAGGTGACGGATCCCGAGGGGCTCAACCGGCGGCGAAATCGCATCCGGCGCTGGCTGGCGCCCATGATCGACCGGTACGTGACGGTGTCGCTCGACCTCGGGCGCTGGCTCACCCAGACCGTCGGGATCGACCGCGGCAAGGTCATGACCATCCACAACGGCGTCGATCTCCGGCGCTTCGGGGACACCGATCGCGAGGCCGGGCGCGCCGCGCTGGGCGTGGATCGCGACACCGTGGTGCTCGGCACCGTGGGCCGGCTGGACCCCGTGAAGGATCAGGCTCGGCTGCTCGAGGCCTATGCCCGGATTCCCGCCGAGGCGGGGCGCCATTGCCTCGTGCTGGTGGGCGACGGGCCGTGCCGGCGGGACCTCGAGGCGCGCGCGGCCCAGCCCGACCTCCGCGGCCGGGTCCACCTGCTCGGCGAGCGCCGCGATGTCCCGCGCTTGCTCGCGGGTTTCGACGTGTTTGCGCTACCCTCGATCGCGGAAGGTATCTCCAACACCGTGCTGGAGGCGATGGCGAGCGGCCTGCCGCTGGTGGCGACGCGGACGGGCGGCAATCCCGAGCTGGTCGAGGACGGCGTGACCGGACGCCTGGTGCCCGTCGGGGACACGGCAGCACTGACTGGGGCCCTCACCGGGTACGTGAGAGAAGGGCATCTCCGCGCCATGCACGGCAAGGCCGGCCGGCAGCGGGCGGTCGACCACTTCAGCCTCGAGCGCATGGCCGAGCGGTATCGTGGCCTCTACGCCGAACTGGCGCGGCGGGACGATCTCAGGATGGCCGGCTGACATGTGCGGCATCGCTGGTATCGTCCACACGGATCCCGGGCATCCCGTATCGCGCGAGCTCCTGCGGCGCATGACCACGGCCATGGCGCATCGCGGGCCCGACTCGGACGGCTTCCACTTCGAGCGCGGGGTGGGCCTGGGCCATCGCCGTCTGTCCATCATCGACCTGTCCACGGGCGATCAGCCCATGTTCAACGAGGACCGGACGCTGATGGTGATCTTCAACGGCGAGATCTACAACTTCCAGGCGCTGCGGGAGGAGCTGCTCGCTCGCGGACACCGCTTCGCCACGCGCTCGGACACCGAGGTGATCGTGCACGGCTACGAGGAGCACGGCCCCGATTGGGTGGCCCGGCTGCGTGGCATGTTCACGATCGCCCTCTGGGACGAGCGGAATCGTCGTCTCCTTCTCGCCCGCGATCGTGCCGGCAAGAAGCCCCTCTACTACGTGCACGACGCCGAACGGCTGGCTTTCTCCTCCGAGCTCAAGGGTTTGCTCCAGGACGGCGGGCTCAAGCGCGAGGTGAACGCGGAGGCCCTGCACGACTACTTCTCGTTCGGGTGCGTGCCCGCGCCCGCCACCATCCTGCAGGGCGTCGCTCAGATCCCGCCCGGCCACTATCTGATCTGGGAGCGCGGACAGGTGCGGATGGTCGAGTACTGGGACGTGCCTCGCGGCGGGCACGTGGAGCGCACGGAGGCCCAGTGCCTGGAAGAGTTCGAGGCGGTGTTCACCGAGGCGGTGCGCATCCGGCTGATCAGTGACGTGCCGCTGGGGGCGTTCCTTTCGGGCGGCGTGGATTCGACCGCGGTGGTGGAGCGGATGGCCCGGCTCTCCGATCGGCCCGTGCGTACCACGGCGGTCGGCTTCACCGAGCGCCGCTGGAACGAGCTGCCGCACGCGCGAGCGGTGGCCGAGGCCCTGGGCACCGATCATCACGAGGTGCTGGTCGAGGCGCGCGCGGCCGAGACCCTTCCGAAGCTGGCCTGGCACCTCGACGAGCCGTTCGCCGATTCCTCGGCGCTGCCCACCTACTACGTGTCGAAGGCGGCGCGCGAGCGCGTGACCGTCGCCCTGTCGGGAGACGGCGGCGATGAGATCTTCGCCGGCTATCAGCGCCGCTACGGGCTCAACCGCTGGGAGTCGCGCGTGCGGCGGCTCCTGCCCGAGTGGGCGCGCGCGGGCGTGCTGGGGCCGCTCGGGCGCATCTATCCCAAGGCGGACTGGCTCCCCCGTCCCCTCCGCGCGAAGTACGTCCTCCAGAACCTGGGCACGACGTTCGAGCGCGCGTACTTCGGCGACCTCTCGCTGTTGCGCCCGGCCGAGAAGATGGCGCTCCTGCACCCCGAATTCCGCCGCGTGCTCGGTGGCCACGACTCCTTCACGGGCTTCGCTCGCCATTTCGAGCGCGTGCGCCACCTGGATCCCCTGAGTCAGCTCCTCTACGTGGATTTCAAGACCTGGCTGGTGAACGACATCCTCGTGAAGGTCGACCGGATGAGCATGGCGTCGTCGCTCGAGACGCGCGCCCCGCTCCTGGACCACAAGGTGGTGGAGTTCGCTGCCTCGGTCTCGCCCGAGTGGAAGTACCGCGGCCGCACGTCGAAGTACTTGCTGAAGCGCTATCTCGACGGCAAGGTGCCGGCCTCCGGGGTGCACCGGCCCAAGCAGGGCTTCGAGATCCCGGTGGCCGCCTGGCTGCGCGGCGACCTTCGCGAGATGGCGTGGGACCTGCTCCTCTCCCCGCGCGCCCTGGGACGCGGCTACGTGAGGCCGGAGCGCGTGCGCGCGCTGTGGGAGCGGCATCAGCGGGGCGCCGGCAATCACGCCTCCGTGCTGTGGGCGCTGCTCATGCTCGAGCTCTGGCATCGCACCTTCATCGACGGGGCCCCTGGCGCGTGAGCGACGGCACTCCGAGCTTCGAGGCCGAATGGCGTGCGCGCTTCGAGCGCTTCGCCCGCACCTATGACGACGAGCCGCGCATTTCGGGCTGGTCGGACGCGGGCCTTCGCCGTCGTGTCGCGGCCTTCTCCGAGATCCTTCCGGCCCTCCACCTGCCCGAGCGCGCGCGCGTGCTGGAGCTGGGATGCGGCGGCGGGACCTACGTGCGGCTCCTCGCGGGGCTCGGCTGCCGGACGGTGGGGCTCGACTACTCGGTGCCGAGCCTCCAGCGGGCGGTCGCGGCCGACCCGGGCAAGAAGGGCCGCTACCTGGCGGGCGAAGCTTATGGTCTCCCGTTCTCGGCGGGGGCCTTCGACCTGGTCGTCACGATCGGCGTCATGCAGGCCCTTGCCGAGCCCGCGCGCGCCCTCGCCGAGATGCGGCGGGTGCTCCGGCCGGGCGGCGCGCTCGTGATGGAGGCGCTCAACGGCGGGGCGGTGGTGGCGCTGGCGCGCCGGACGATTCAGCGGCTGCGCGGCTGGCCGTCACGGGTGCGCGCCTACCGGCCCTCGGAGGTCCGCGGCTGGCTGGCCGCGGAGGGGCTGATCCTCGAGCGCGCCGCCCCCCTGCGCCTGCCGCCACGCCAGGCGCCGTGGCTCGAGTGCGTGCTCGAGGCCGGGCCGATTCGCGCCACGCTCGAGTCGGTGCCTCCCCTCGGCGAAGCCGTCACGCACTCGTTCCTCTTCGTCGCCCGGCGTCAGGGCGTGTCCGGAGGAGTCACCCGGTGACCGTGCTCCACGTCCTCGACCATTCCCTCCCTGTGATGAGCGGCTACAGCACCCGCAGCCGCAACATCGTGGTGTTCCAGCAGGCCGCCGGGCTTCGGCCGGTCGTGGTGACCTCGCCCAAGCACGGGCCGGCGCCGGCGCTCCGCGAGGAGCGGGACGGAATCGCGCACTATCGCACGCCGGGACGCCGGAGCGGCCGCATCCCGATCGCGCGGGAGCTGGGGCTCATGTGGCGGCTGGCTCGCCGGATCCGCGACGTGGCCCGCGCCGAAGGCGCCCGCGTGATCCACGCTCACTCTCCCGTGCTGAACGGCCTCCCCGCGCTCTGGGTGGGCCGCCGGCTGGGCATCCCGGTCGTCTACGAGGCGCGCGCGTTCTGGGAGGACGCGGCGGTGGACCACGGCACCACGCGCGAGGGCTCGCTACGCTACCGGGTGAGCCGCGCCCTCGAGACGTTCATGTTCAAGCGGGCCGACGCGGTGGTGACGATTGCCCACGCCATGCGCGGTGAGCTGGTCCGGCGTGGCGTCGCGGCGGAACGGATCCGGGTCGCGCCCAACGGCGTCGATACCGAGTGGTTTCGCCCGGTGGAGCGCGCTCAGGCCCTCGCGCAGCGCCTGGGGCTCAACGGCGGCCCGGTGCTCGGGTTCATCGGCTCCTTCTACCGCTACGAGGGGCTGCGCTTCTTGCTCGACGCGGTCCCGGCCCTGCGCGCGCGTGTGCCTGACGCGCGGCTGCTGCTCGTGGGCGGAGGCGAGGAGGATGCCGCCCTGCGCGCGGCCGCCGCCCCGCTCGGCGACGCCGTGATCTTCGCGGGCCAGGTCCCGTTCTCGGAGGTGCGCGACTTCTACTCGATCACCGACGTGTTCGTGTGCCCGCGGCGGCGCATGCGGCTCACCGAGCTCGTGACGCCGCTCAAGCCGCTCGAGGCGATGGCGATGGGCCGCCCGGTGGTGGCCAGCGATCTCGGTGGCCTCGCCGAGCTGATCGAGCACGACGTCACCGGCGTGCTGGTGCCCGCGGAGTCGCGCGAGGGGCTGGTCGATGCCCTTGCGTGGCTGGCCCGTGACACCGAGGCGCGGGCCCGCATCGGCGCGCGGGCGCGCGAGGCAATGGTGCGAGAGCGGACGTGGCCGCGCATCGTTGAGCGCTACGTCGACCTCTACGCCGGCCTCACCGGGGCCGTGCTCGCGGAGGTCCAGTGACATGCGTGTCCTCACGCTCAGCACGGTGTTTCCGAACGTCCGGCAGCCCGCCTTCGGCGTCTTCGTGGCGGAGCGCATCCGCCGGTTGGCCCGGCACTGCGACGTGTCGGTGGTGGCTCCCATCCCGTGGTTCCCGGGCAACCGCTGGACCCGGCCCCACTGGTCGGGCGTGCCCGCCACCGAGGGACACGACGGCTTCCGGATCTACCACCCGAAAGTGCTGTGCCTGCCCCGCTACGCGAAGTGGACCGACGGCGCGCTCTACGCGGCCTCGCTCCTGCCCTTCCTCCTGCGTCTCCGGCGGCGCTTTCCTTTCGACCTCATCGACGCCCACTTCGCCTATCCGGACGGGGTGGCCGCCGCGCTCCTGGCCGGGCTCCTGAGCGTGCCGGTGGTGATTACGCTCCGCGGGAGCATCGTGCGGCTGCGCCACTATCCCCTGCACCGCCCCCAGATCGGCTGGGCCTTGCGGCGCGCGGCGCGCGTGCTGGCGGTGAGCCAGTCGCTCAAGGAGGTGGCGGCGGGAATCGGCGTGCCCGCCGAGCACATCCGCGTGATCCCCAACGGCGTGGACGCCGACGTCTTCGTGCCGCGCGAGCCCGCGGACGCGCGGCGCGCGCTGGGGCTCCCGCTGGACCGGACCGTCATTCTGACCGTGGGCGGGCTCAACGAGGGCAAGGGCCAGCACCGCGTCGTCGGGGTCCTGCCGGAGCTCGTCAAGCGCTTCCCGGACCTGCTCTATGTGATCGTGGGGGGCGAGCGTCCGGGCGACTCCTCCCGGGCGTTGATCGAGAGCGCGGCGGCGCGGCTCGGCGTGACCGATCGCGTGCGGCTGGTCGGCGAGCGGCCTCACGACGAGGTGGCGACGTGGCTGGCCGCCGCCGATCTCTTCTGCCTCGCCACCCGGTCGGAGGGCTGGGCGAACGTGCTGCTGGAATCCCTCGCGTGCGGGACGCCGGTGGTGTCGACCCGCGTGGGCGGCAACGCCGAGATCGTCAGCCGCGAAGGGCTCGGCATTCTCGTGCCCGCCCGGGACGACCGGGCGCTGACCGCGGCCATCCGCGAGGGACTCGAGCGCCGCTGGGACCCTCACCTCCTCGTGGCGCACGCCCAGGCCCACTCGTGGGACAGCGCGGTGCGCGGGGTGCTGGACGAGTTCCAGCGCGTGCTGGGCCGCGACGCGGGGCACGACGCACGGGTCGGCGGTGTCGCCGAGCCCGAAGCGGAGGCGCGGCCCTGATGCACCCGGCCGTCGTCCGCCGCCTGGTCTTCCCGCTTCAAGAGCGCATGAAGGGCAAGGCCACCCATGCCAAGCTCGCCGAGCTCGAGCGCACCCAATGGCTGACGCCCGAGGCCCTCCGGGACCTCCAGCTCGAGCGTCTGCGCCGGCATCTCGCGTGGGCCCGGCGTGAGGTGCCGTACTACGGCCGTCTGCTCGCCGAGCACGGGATCGACCCCGCGCGGATCCAGTCCTTCGACGACTTCGCGCGCGTGCCCGCGCTGACCAAGGACATCCTGCGCGAGCGGCTGGCCGACCTTCAGCCGCGCACGCCTCTCCGCGGTGTTCAGCGCCTCAGCACCGGCGGCTCCACCGGCTCGCCCGTCACCGTGCTGGTGGACCGCGAGCGCTCGGCCTTCACCGACGCCGCGCGGCTGCGCGCCCACCGGTGGTTTGGGGCCGACATGGGGACGCGCGAGGTCGTGCTCTGGGGCTCGCCCATCGAGCTGGGCCGGCAGGATCGAGTGCGCTCACTGCGAGACTGGCTGCTGAACTCGCGTCTGCTCTCGGCCTTCGATCTGGGGGAGGCTGCGCTGGCCCGCTACGCCGCGGTGGTGCGCGCCTATCGTCCGGGCAAGCTCTACGGCTACGCGAGCGCCCTGGCGCTGCTCGCCGGCTATCTCGAGCGGTCGGGCGGTCTCCCCCGGGAGGCGGCGCCCCGGGCCGTGTTCACCACCGCCGAGCCCCTCTACGAGTTCCAGCGGGCGGCCATCACGGCGGCGTTCCACTGTCCGGCGGCGGTCGAGTACGGCTGCCGCGACGGGGGACTCGTGGCGCTCGAGTGCCCGTCGGGAGGCCTGCACATCGCCGCCGAGGGCATGCACGTGGAGGTGCTGCCCGCGGGACCCGGCGAGACGTCCGGCGAGCTGGTCCTCACCAATCTGGAGTCGTATGCGCTGCCGATCATCCGGTATCGCAGCGGCGACATCGGAGCGCTCGAGACGGCCCCCTGCCCTTGCGGACGTGGCCTGCCGCGGCTCGCGCGGGTGGAAGGACGCCGCACCGACTTCCTCGTCACGCCGTCCGGCAAGCTGATGCACGCCCTCGCCGTCATCTACCTCCTCCGCGAAGTGCCGGGGCTGCGGGAATTCCAGGTGGTGCAGGAGGCGCTGGACCGCATCCGCGTGCGACTGGTACCCCAGGGCGAGCTGTCCGTGGCCGCGCGGGCCGGTATCGCCGGCCGGATCGAGAAGCTGTTCGAGGGAGGGGCCCGCGTGGAGGTCGAGCTCGCCGACTCGGTGGCGAGCGCGTCGGGCAAGCACCGCTATGTCATCTCCCATATCGCGGAGGCGCGCGTGAGCGCGCTCATCGGCGCCGTCTGATGGACACGCTGGGCTCCTCCTTCCACGGGGTGCTCCTCGCGCTGGCCGCCGGCTCCGCGCTGCTCCTGGCCTTCGGCACGGCGGTCGGCCGCTCCCGTCCGGTGACCAAGTGGAGCTTCGTCCTGGGCATGGTCGGGCTCGCCGCGGAGTCGGCCGCCGCCTACGGCCTCATCATGCTCACGGAGCAGGTGGAGGACCGGCTCTTCTGGCTTCGCGTCCACCAGGTGGCCGGGCTGGCGCTGGTGGTTCCCTGGGGCGTGTTCGTGGTCAGCCTGTTCGCGCCCGCGCCGGCTCGCTGGTCCACGCGGGTGCGTTTCGGCCTGACCGCCGCCACCGTGGCCATCGCGGGCATGGCGGCGGCGGTCGCGACACGGCCGGCCTTCAAGCTGCCGGACATTGCCGCTCCCTTCTACGCGGCCCAGCTCGACCGAGCCGGTCAGCTTTCGACCGTGGTCCAGCTGATCGTCACGGTGGCACTGCTCGGCTCGCTGGACACCTATCTGCGCGGGTCGCGGCACGAGGACCGCTGGCGTATGAAGTACCTCGTGGTCGGCCTGGGCGGTATCTTCCTCGTCCGCTTCTTTGTCCTGAGCCAGATGCTCCTCTTCCAGGTGCTGCTCGGCATCTACCTCACCACCACCGCCGCCACGCTCGTGCTCGGCAACCTCGCGGTGGGCGCGGCGCTGGTCCGGACTCGCCTCCTCCGCTCCGAGGTGAACGTGTCGCGCGACCTCGTCTACCGGTCGCTCCTGGTGGTGGCCCTGGGCGGCTACCTCCTCGTGATCGGGGCGCTGGGCTGGCTCCTGAATTACCTCGGTATTCCCGAGGAGCTCCTGTGGGGCTCGGTGCTCGTGTTCGTCTCCGCCCTCGCGGCAGGGGCGGTCCTCCTCTCGGAGAACGTGCGGTGGCGGCTCAAGCGGTTCATCGCGCGCCACTTCTACCGCACGAAGTACGATTACCGCGAGCAATGGCTACGCTTCACGCAGCGGCTGGGCTCGCTGGTCTCCCTCGATGACCTGGGGCCGGAGCTCGTGAGCGCCGTGACCGAGGCGGCCGGTTCGGCGCGCGGGGCGCTCTATCTCGCCGACGCCAGCGACCGTCACTACCATCTGGCGGGCGAGGTGGAGCTGGGCGGGATACCCACCGTGCTCGAGCGCGGAAGCGTGCTGCCGGCGCGGCTGGCGCGGGAGACGACGCCGGTACTCCTCACCGACGCCATGCGGGAGGCGCCACCCGGCTCGCTCCTCGGCGACGGTGCGGTCGCGGTCCCGCTCCGGTGGTCGGACGAGCTCGTCGGGCTCATGCTCGTGGGGCCCGAGCGCGCGGGCACGCCCTTCACCGCCGAAGACCTCGAGTTCTTCATCACGGTGAGCGAGCAGGCGACGGGCGTCATCGCCACCGCGCGGCTGTCCGAGACGCTGGCGCAGGCGCGGGAGTTCGAGGCCTTCCACCGGCTCACCTCGTTCGTGATCCACGATCTCAAGAACGCGGTCGGCGCCCTGTCGATGCTCAGCCAGAATGCGCTGCAGCACTTCGACGATCCCGAGTTCCAGAAGGACGCGCTGAAGACGCTGTCGCGGACGGTGGACCGGATGAAGGGCCTCTTGAGCCGTCTCGCCGCCGCGCCCGACGCCAGCCGCCTACGCTCGGAGCCGGTGGATCTCTCGGCTCTGGCCCTCGACGCCACGCGGCCGCTGGATGGCGGGCGCGTGAACCTGGTCAAGGAGTTCGGCGCCATCCCGACGGTGCCGGGGGACGCCGAGGCGCTGCTCAAGGTGATCCAGAATCTCGTGACCAACGCGGTGGAGGCGGTGCGCGGCAACGGGACCGTGTCCGTGCGGAGCTATGAGGATGCCGGTGCGGTGGTGTGCGAGGTGACGGACACCGGTTGCGGGATGTCGCCCGAGTTCATCCAGAAGTCGCTGTTCGCGCCGTTCAAGTCGACGAAGAGCGGCGGGTGGGGTATCGGGCTCTATCAGGCCAAGGGCATCGTGGAGGCCCACGGAGGGGCCATCGAAGTGACGAGTCGGGAAGGCGCGGGCAGCACCTTCAGGCTGCGCCTGCCGCTGACGCGGCCGGCCGCGCTGGACGAGGGCCGGGGATGACCACCGCCACCACCGCGGAACGGGTGCAGTGGTCGCGGGCGACATGGGCCTGGTTCCTGCCGCCCTGGATCGCGGCCCTGGCGCTCTACGCCCCCCTCGTGCCCGGTCTCGTGCACGAGTGGTCGGAGTTCCCGAGCCTCTCGCATGGCTTCGCGATTCCCTTCATCGCGGCGTATCTCGTCTGGGCGCGGCGGGACGAGATTCGCGCCCGCGCCCTCGCACCGTCGGCATGGGGATTCCCCGTCCTGATGGGGGGCCTCTTCGTCTTCACCGTGGGCATGCGCGCGAGCGAGCCCTTCGTGGCGCGCGTGTCCCTGCCGGTGACCCTGCTCGGGCTCTCGCTCCTGCTCGCGGGCTTCGCGATCACCCGCTACACGTGGCCCGGCATCGTCTACCTGTTCTTCATGATCCCGCTGCCCTGGGGCACGGTGAAGCAGGTGACCTACCGCTCGCGGCTCTTCGATGCCGACGCCTCCGCGATGTTCCTCAAGTGGATGGGGATCCCCGTCTACCACGACGGGGTGATGCTGCACCTTCCGAACGTCAATCTCGAGGTCGCGGACGCCTGCAGCAGCATCCCGGCCATCGCGGCCCTCTTGTCGCTGGGCGTGGCCTACGCAGTCGTGGCCCAGCGCCCCACCTGGCTGCGGATGACGCTGATCCTCTCCACCTTGCCGCTCGCCATCGGCGCCAACATCATCCGGATCACCAGCGTGGCCGCGCTGGCGTACTGGGTCGGTCTCTGGACGCTCCACACCAGCTATCACATGTTCAACGGCACGGTGAACTTCCTCTTCACGTTCATCTTCCTCATGATTCTGGACGCCGTGCTCCTGGGCCTGACGCGGAGGCGCCGGGCATGAGGCGTGGGGTGCGCTTCGCGCTGATCGCCTTGGGCCTCCTCGTCGCCACCGGCATCGCGGTCGCCATGCCCGCGCGCGTGGCGGAGACTCCGCTCCGCGCCTCCTTCGAGGCAATCGCCGCGCCGCCGGGATGGCGGGCCACCGACGAGGCGCCTGAGACCATCCTGCGCCCCGACGACCGCGCGCCCCTTCGCCTGGCCCGCGGCTATGCCAAGGGGCCGGAGATTGAGTGGGTGCTGGTGGAGTACTTTCCCACCCAGGACGAGACGCGGCGCGCGACCGCCCGCGAATTCGTGTTTCCGGCCCAGGGCTGGAGCCAGCTGACGGAACAGGGGGTCTCCCTGCCCATCGGAGCCGGGGCCGCCGCCGTCCCCGCCAACCTGGTCCAGATCGAGGTCAACAAGCAACGGTACGCGGTGCTGTACTGGTACCAGATCGGCGGGATTCCCACGCCGAGCGACCATCGGTATCGCGCCCACCTCTTGTACAATCAACTGGTGCGGGGCCGATCGGACGGCGCCTTGATCCGGATCGCCTCACCCCTCGCGACCGGCGAGGACGGCGGCGCCGCCCTCGCCCGCCAGACTGACTTCCTCCGAGTGTTCTACCCGGCCCTGCTGGGGAGTCTGCCCCGCTAAGCCGCCGGGCGAGGAGACGACTGCATGACGAAGCCCAAGCTCCTGGTCGTGGATGATGATGAGAGCATCCGGACCCAGGTGAAGTATGCCCTCCGCGACGACTACACCCTGTGGTTCGCGGAGGACCGCGCCCAGGCGATGCAGATCTTCCACGAGGTGCAGCCCGGCATCGTGAGCCTCGACCTCGGCCTCCCTCCGAACGCCGAGGGCGCCGAGGAGGGCCTCAAGACCCTCGACGAGATCCTCCGGGCCGCGCCCTCCACCAAGGTGGTGGTTGTGACCGGCAACGGCGAGCGGGAGAACGCCCTGCGCGCGGTGCAGCTAGGCGCCTTCGACTATCAGCTCAAGCCGATCGACCTGGAGGAGTACAAGGTCGTGCTGCGCCGCGCCGCGTATCTCGCCGAGGTCGCGCGCGAGGGCGAGGCGGCGGCGCAGGCCCGCGAGAACGCCATTCGCTTCGAGGAGATCATCGGCAGCACGCCGCGGATGCGGGAGATCTTTGGGGTGGTCCAGCGCGTGGCCAAGACCGACGCCACCGTCCTCATCGCGGGCGAGAGCGGCACCGGCAAGGAGCTGATTGCCCGCGCCATCCACAGCCGTAGCGCCCGGAAGGACGGGCCCTTCGTGGCTATCAACTGCGGCGCCATCCCGGAGACGCTGCTGGAGTCGGAGCTATTCGGGCACGAGCGCGGGGCCTACACCGGCGCCCACGTGCAGCGGCAGGGCAAGTTCGAGCTGGCCAACCGCGGCACGCTCTTCCTGGACGAGATCGGGGAGCTGCCGGTGCATCTCCAGGTGAAGATTTTGCGCTTCCTCCAGGAGCGCACCATCGAGCGCCTGGGCGGGCGCCAGCCGATCGCCGTCGATCTCCGCGTGATCGCCGCCACCAACCGCGACCTCAAGAGCCACCTCCAGCAGGGGCTGTTCCGCGAGGATCTCTACTACCGGCTCTCCGTGGTCACGATCGACTTGCCCCCGCTGCGTGAGCGCGGGGAGGATGTCCTCCTCATCGCCAATCGCTTCCTCGAGCGCGCGGGACAGGAGCATCGCCGCCGCGTGCGCTTCGGGCCGGACGCGATCCAGGCCATGATGGCGCACGGGTGGCCCGGCAACGTGCGCGAGATGGAGAACCGCGTGAGCCGGGCGGTGATCATGAGCCGCGGCCGCATCATCATGCCCTCGGATCTCGACCTGGCCGCGGCGGAGCCCGCCCAGGTGGGATCGCTCCGCGACACACGTGAGCGCGTGGAGCGGCAAACCCTCGTGGAAGTGCTGAGCCGGCATCGAGGGAACGTGAGCCAGGCCGCCCGTGAGCTGAAGGTGAGCCGCCCCACCCTGCACGGGCTGCTGGACAAGCACGGGATCAACGCGAAGGACTTCCGCTAACCCACCGTCCCGGAGGCGGGTCAGGGACGCGGCGCGAGCCGGACCGGGCCCTGGACGTGCTCCACCGCGCCCACGGTGGGCGGTGTCCCGCGGGGCGCGCCGAAGAAGTCCTGCGTGGGAATCCAGGGGCCGACAGGGACTGCGGCGGAGGTCGACAGCGGGCCGCCCGGCATCGGTGAGAAATCGCGGTTCTCCCCGTCCACGAAGCAGGCGAGGCCCGAACAGTCCACGTTGCCGAGCAGGCGGAGGCCGGCCTGCGGCTCGGGGAGCGCGGTACCGCCGGGCTTGCCCTGGACGGCATTGTTGACCAGGGTGACGTCGACAAGGCCGGTGGGAGGGACCATGATGCCGGCGACCCCGTTGCGGTACACGGTGTTGTGCGCCACCACGACGCCCCGCAGGAGCCCACGGCGGCCGTAGTCCTCGATGCCGATACCGGCCATGCTATTGCCGAGGGCGATGTTGTTCCGGACGACCATCGGGCCGCCGCCCACGACGATGCCGGATGAGCGCTGCGACCCCACGACGACATTGCCCTCCACCAGCGACGGGCGCCCCCCCAGATCCGTGGCGCCATAGAACATGATGGCCGGCCCCTTGGTGTCCCCCACGACGTTGCCGCGCACGATCCCCCGGGAATTGAGCTTCACCTGGATCCCATAGCCGATCTCGGGATCGGGCGCCCGGACGGTCTCGATGTGATTCTCCTCGATCACGAAGTCGGTCGCCGTGCAGCTCGAGCCGTCGTGGCAGCCCAAGTACATCGCGGTGGCGTCGCTGTCGCGCACGGTGTTTCGCCGGACCACGAGCCCGCGGATGCTGAAGTGGTTGGCCACCACGGCAATCCCGCCCAGGCCCGAGAACTCGCAGTCCTCGACGGTGATCCCTTCCCGCCCGTAGATCCGGATCCCGTCGACCTCACGCTCGGTGGGGCCGAAGGCCAGGCCGCGGATCGTCACGTGGTCCGCGCGGACGTCGATCACGTTCGAGCGGCGGCCGCCATAGACGATGCGTGGCCGCTGCGTCAGATCGCGCGCGCGGATCACGATCGGGGCGCCGGGGGCGCCTCCGTTGCGGATGGTGCACGGGCCCGTGTAGTCACCCGGGGCCAGTACCAGCTCGCCGCCTGGGGGAAGACTGTTCATCTGACCGCACAGATCCGCGTCGGGCGAAATCTCGACTCCGCCCGCCCTGGGCACGCCCAGCAGTACCAGGCCCAGCACCGCGCAGGCGGCGAACGACGCTCCGGAATATCGGGGCATGAGCCGCTCGGCCATTCAAGGGGCCGCGCGGTAGCGATAGAGCCAGAAGCGCTGCGATGCGCTCCGTCCGAAGAACATGAAGACGTTGTTGGTGGCGTCGAAGGCCAGGGTGTTGCCGCTCACGCCCTCCGGCGCCTCCTCCCACTCCCACTTCTTCGTGTCGACGTGGTAGATGCCCAGGCCCAGGAGCTTGCCGCCGTAGTTGTGGGTCACCGGGTTGAAGAGCACCCGGTTGATCGAGTCGAAGGCGAGGTAGGTCTCCATGTCGCCGCCGCCGAATTCACTGCTGGGCGCCGACCATCCCGGCGGCATCGGGATCGTCTCAGCAACCTCCTTCTTGCCGATCGAATAGCGAATCAGCGCCTTGAGCTTCCTCGAGATCACGTAGATCGAGCGGCCCTGCGGGTCGATCGCCGACTGATCGTTCGAGGCGTCGGTGCCGCCCACGCCGGACCCGCGCAGCGAAATGAACTCCCAGCGATTGGCCCCGCGCTCGAGCACCTGCATGTTGAGAGAGCCCCGCCAGTAGAAGCGATACACGCCGTCGCTGACCGGATCGTAGACGCCCCAGTGGTTGTGAATGTCGCCGCCGTAGGCGGGGGTCGGGCGCGGCCAGGTCGCGGGCTGCCAGCTATTGGACGCGAGGTCGTACACGTAGCCGTCCTTCGCCTCGCTCACGTCCGGGCAGCGCGCGGGCCCGAAGTAGTAGGCAGGCATGATGATGCCCTGGTCGCGCTTGGAGTCGTAGACCCACGTCACGTTGTCCGGTCGAGCCGGCTGCACGCCGCCGGGCGGAGAGCACCAGCCGTGCAGCAGCTCCCACTTCGATCCCTTGGCGAGATCGATGGCCCAGACGAGCTGGAGCGCGTTCCCGTCGCCGCGCGTGTAGGGATAGTCGCCTCCGGTCAGGACCATGCGGCCGCGTTTGCTGTCGTGAAAGATCCGCATGTGCTTGCCCTTGCTCGCCGAGGGGCCCTCGCCCACGACGGGCTGCGGCCGGGGCACCCAGGTGCGGTCCGGCACGTCCAGCCGCGCGCGCTCGCCGGCGGGCCGCTCCTTGTCCTGATCCGACGGCGCGGGCTGCTGGGCCACGACGCTGGGCGCTGGTGGCGGCGGACTCGGGGGCGAGGGACGGCTCGGCGGCGGGGCTTGACTCGGCGGCGACGCGGTCGCCGGGGCGGCCGGCGGAGCTGCCGCCGCGCGCTCGGGCGGGGCCGCGGCCGCCGGCGCGGCCGGGGCGCTGCTCGTCTCCGCGCGCGGCGTCGAAGGCTTGGGTGAAACCCCCTCGGGACCCGGGTTGAACACCCACACGTTCTCGTTCCACTGCGTGATCACCCAGTAGTGGCCGCGGGCCTCGAAGAAGCGCTTCCACATTCCCTGGCGCGTCGGCGCGGGCGGCTGGGCGTCGTCGGAGGGATCGTAGCGGGCGGCGACGCGCGTGGCCGGGTCGACCACGTGGATGGCGCCGCGCGCGGCGTCGGTGGCGCGGCCGAAGACGATCACCTTGCCCTTGTCGAACAGTGCCCCGATCCCGCTGAGGCCGCTGAACTCGGTATCCCCGGTCATCGTGGCGAGCGATTCCTTCGAGCTCAAGCTACCCAGGTCGATCGTCGCGAGCTTGCCGTTCACGAAGCGGTAGAGCTTCCGCTTGGCGTCATCGAGCGCCATGGTCGACGACGATCCGGGCAGCGCGGACTGGTAGAGCTCCTTGTACGTGTCCGTCGCCGGATCGTAACTGTACAACGCCTGACTCGAGCGCACGATGAGACGGTCGAGGGACGGGACCCAGCGGGCCGAGGCGCCGTAACCGCCCGGTCGTGTCGTCTTGGGCTCCCACTCGGTCGATGCCGGATTCCACCACCACGTCTTGGACGGCGACGACTCTCCCGCTGGCGACCAGTAAATCCCGCCGGCGCTCCAGATGCGATCCACCGTGGGCAGGTACTCGACTGCGTCGTAGGTGTGCACGCTGGCGGGTGTGCCGTCGGAGTACGGATTCACGTACGCCGAGCGGGGATTGGAGGCGATCAGCGGTGGATAGTTCGGAGAGAACGGACGCAGAAGCCGCCAGCTGAGCATGTTCACGTCGAAGGCGATGACTTGATTGCCGGCCCAGTCCGCGTGACCTCCCGCGCGCGGGATCACGAAGAGACCCCGCTTGGTGTCGAACGCGCCTGAGATCCACGCGCTGATCATGGCGGACGCGCCGGTCAGCGAGCCCTGCGGAAGGTGGTCGGGCTGGCCCCACTCTGCCCACGCGTCCTTGAGCTTGGTGCCGGGTAGCTCCTTCCACGTGCCGACGGGCACGTCCAGGCGCTGTGGCTCCGCCGCGCCCGCGGCACGAGAGAGCAGCGCAAGCAGCACGAAGGCCCCCGCGCTCACGCGGAGAATACGGTACCGACGTTGCATCACTCTTCGCTCCTATTGATCACCTAATGTTCTCTACACCGCTTTCGCATGCGCGAAAACGTTGCGACTCCTACCTCCGTGCTGCACAATCCAAGGCCATGTCCGCTGTGGTGAGTCCGGCGCGCGCACCCCGTGTGACGCCCACTGGACACGCGTCGCTCGGACGCATCACGCTGCCCCAATTGGCCTTCATCCTCGTCGAGCTGGCGCTCCTCGCCCTCGTCATCCGCCAGTTCACCATCGAGAGCGCGGCGTTCGTGCGTCTCACCGTGCTCGCGTTCGCGGGCTTCGCCGTGCACGCGCTGCTGCCCCTGCGCTGGCGGCTTGGCGCCTTCGTGCTCCTGTCCCTGGGTGGCATCGTGCTGGTGCTCGGGCTGCGCGAGGGCGCGTGGCTGATGGGGCTGGGCGCGCTGCTGATCGCCATCTGCCATCTGCCCATCCCGTTCTGGTGGCGCGTCGCGGTGCTGGTCGTCGTTGGTGCGGGACTGGCGACGATGCGCATCGCGCCCACCGTCGCCCCGTGGTCCGCCGCGATCTGGCCGATCCTCGGCTCGCTGTTCATGTTTCGCCTCATAGTCTATCTGTACGACCTCAAGCACGACAAAGAGTCGTTTTCGCTGACCCGGGTGCTGGCCTACTTCTTTTTGCTTCCGAACGTGTGCTTCCCGCTCTTTCCCGTGGTGGACTATCGGACGTTTCGGCGCACGTACTTTGACCTCGACGCCGCGCAGATCTACCAGACGGGGGTGGACTGGATGGCGCGCGGGGTCGTCCATCTCATCGCCTACCGGTTCGTGTACTATTACCTGACCCTGTCGCCCTCCGAGGTGCGCGGACCCGGCTCGTTCGGGCAGTTCGTGCTCGCGAACTTCCTGCTCTACCTCCGTGTGTCCGGGCAGTTCCATCTCATCGTCGGGATGCTCTACCTCTTCGGGTTCCGGCTGCCCGAGACCCACCACCGCTACTATCTCGCGTCGAGCTTCACGGACTTCTGGCGGAGGATCAACATCTACTGGAAGGACTTCATGCTGAAGCTCTTCTTCAATCCGCTCTACTTCAAGCTGCGCACGCTCGGCCCCGGCCGGGCCCTCGTCATCGCCACCCTCGTGGTCTTCGCCGCGACGTGGGCGCTCCACGCCTATCAATGGTTCTGGCTCCGCGGGGCGGTGCTCCTCGCCTGGACCGACGTGGCGTTCTGGTCGATCCTCGCCGCTCTGGTCGTCTGGAATGCGCTCCACGAGACGCGGCACGGCCGCGCGCGGCGGCTGCCCGGACGCGAAGTGCCCCCCCGGGAGCGGGCCATGACCGCCTTCAAGGTGGCGGCCACGTTCGCCACGATCTGCCTCCTGTGGTCCCTGTGGACGTCCGACTCCTTCGGCGCCTGGTTCGCCCTGTGGGGCGCGCTCATCTCCTCTCCCTGGTCGTCGCTGCGCGCGTCGCTGCCAGCGCTCACC
>Ga0207428_10000820_pt1 | contig 35016 bp, 30 predicted proteins | sample RhiMethybrSRZTD1_FD_187600 | JGI IMG/M metagenome (GOLD analysis project Ga0207428, IMG submission 187600) | Populus rhizosphere microbial communities from Tennessee, USA - Rhizosphere MetaG P. TD hybrid SRZTD1 (SPAdes) (version 3) | ecosystem: Host-associated > Plants > Roots > Rhizosphere >...
CTCGCCCGGTGGCTGCACTACTACAATTGGCATCGCCGTCATCGCGGACTCGGCGGCGCACCACCGATCAGCAGACTCGACCCGCGTGGCGATCTGTTGAGACACCACAGCTAGCCGGCGACTACGCCGTCGCGAGCTTGCGAAGCTCGACGTTCTCGTCCGCGAGCTTCTTCGGATCGATCGACGCGCGGCGGCGCACCATCTCCACGGCGGCCTTCAGCTCGCTGTCGCCCTGAGGGTCCTCCGGATCGCCGCCGCGGTTCAGGCCGATGGCCGCGCGCACGATGCCGTCCTTGAGATAGAAGCCGAGGAACTTGCGCGACTCCGGCCGCCCTCGGAACACCACCCGATCCCAGCCCGGCGCGAACCCGACGTATTCGATGAGGTGCTCGTACTGATCGGACCAGAACGTGTGGACGTAGTCGTACAGCTGCGTGCCGCCCAGCAGCGAGCGGGCCGCGGCGCGGCCCTGCTGATAGCCGTTGTTCCAGTGCTCCACGCGCAGGCGGCCGAAGATCGGATGCAGATGGTTGGTCACGTCGCCCGCCGCGAACACGTCGGGCAGCGAGGTGCGGCACCGCTCGTCGACCAGCACGCCGTTGTCGACCTGGGCGCCGGCGGCCTCGAGCAGCTCGACGTTGGGGACGATACCGATGCCGGCGACGACCAGGTCGCACTCGAAGACGCGATTCTTCCGCGTGCGCACCCGTTCCACGCGATCCCCGCCCTCGAGCGCCGCCACCGAGTCCTCGGAGATGAGCTCGACCCCTTTCTCGCGGTGGATGTCGGCGAGTACCTGGCCCACCTCATCGCCGACGACCCGCGCCAGCGGCACGCGCCCGCCTTCGATGGCTACCACCTCAACGCCGAGCTGGCGCAGCGAGGCCGAGACCTCGGAGCCGATGAAGCCGAATCCGATGACGACCGCCCGGCGGCCGCGCGAGGCCGCGGCGCGGATCCGATCGCAGTCCTCGACCGTGCGGAGCTGAAAGACGCCGGCGAGATTCGCTCCCGGCACCGAGAGGGTTCGATTGCGGCTGCCCGTGGCGACCAGCAAGCGGTCGTACACGACCGACTCGCCGCTCTCGAGCGCGACCACCTTCTGCTTGGCGTCGATCGAGGCGGCGCGCACCCCGAGCTTGAGCTGGATGCGCTGCTCGGCATAGTAGCTCGCCGGCTTGACCAGCTGATCCTCGAAGCGATCCTGCCCGCGCAGATAGCCTTTCGACAGCGGCGGCCGATTGTACGGCGGCTGGCGCTCGGCGCCGATCAGCACCAGGTCGCCGTCGAATCCTTGTTCGCGCAGGGTCACGACCGCGGTGCCGCCGGCCAGAGATGCTCCGACGATGACGATGGGAGGTCGTTTCATCACATCACTTCCTTGCTACGCGGCCGGCGGCGCTCCGTCCGTTCCTATGACCACAGCGCGGCGGCCGCGATCGGCAAGCTCGAGAATGGCGGCAGCGAACCGCGATCGTCTCCGGTGAGGCGGGCGATGACCCGAAACACACCGTCGATCGCCGCGTACGCGTCGATGCTGTGCTGCTCGGGGTCCACGATCCAGTAATACGGGATCCCCAAACGCGCGTAGAGCTGGCGCTTCGCGCCCCGATCGATCTGGGCCGTCGAGTGCGACACGACCTCCACGGCCAGTGTCGGAGGTCCTTCGATTCCCCGATCGCTCACGAGCGACCCGCTGGCGGACTCCAGATACACGACATCCGGCCGGACGACCGTCGTCTCGCTCAGGATGCAGTCGACGGGCGACACGAACACCTCACCGAGCCGGTGGTCTTCGACGTGCTCCCGCAGGAGTACGAACAGGCGGCCGACCACTCGCTGGTGGGGAACGCCGGGCGCGGCGGTCACGAGAAGCTGCCCGTCGTGCAATTCGTAGCGACGGCCGTCGGCGGGCAGCGCTTCGTAGTCGCGGTAGGTGAGGATGACTCCTGTCGGCATGGTGTGCCTTTCGATGAGTCTATCACTCAGCCCGTCGTAGCGAACCTCGGGCCCGGCGGGAATGCGCAATGTTTCAGACGGTCAGTGGAATCGGCTTACGACGACCGCAGGTCGTGCGACGTCAGTCGTCGACGCCGCCGGACACTTCGCGAGCGGGCTCGCGCCGCCACGCGCGACGAAGCCGGACGCGCCACGCGCGGCGCTCCCCTTGCCGTGCGAGCCGCCGCCACGGCGCGAGCGACGGCCCCGAGATCCGGAGCGCGTGGGCCGCGTCCTCGAAGAGCGAATAGGCGACCGGCGTCACGAGCAGGGTCAGCAGCAGGCAGAGCGTCTGGCCGCCGATGACGACGACCGCGATCGCGCGCCGCTCCTCGGAGCCCGGACCGGTGCCCACCCACAACGGCAGCATGCCCGCGACCAGCGCCAGGGTCGTCATGAGGATCGGCCGGAGCCGATCGCGATTGCCTTGCATGATCGCGGTGTCGCGGTCCATGCCGTGGGCGCGCAGTGCGTTCATGTGGTCGATCTGGAGGATTGCGTTCTTCTTCACGACGCCGAACAGGACCAGGATGCCGAGCGCCGAATAAAGATTGAGCGTGTTGCCCGTGTACCACAGCGAGAACAGCGCGAACGGCACCGAGAGCGGCAGCGACAGCAAGATCGTCAGCGGGTGGATCAGGCTCTCGAACTGCGAGGCCAGGATCATGTACATGAAGATGACCGAGAGCAGGAAGACCCACAGGAACTCGGTGAAGGTCTTCTCCATCTCCCTGGCCTTGCCGGTCACGAACGTCTGGTACGCGGCCGGCATGTTCATCCCGGCCACGGCGCTCTTCAGCGCGTCGATGCGGTCGGCCTGACCATAGCCGGGCGCGATCATCGCCCGCACACGGGTCTCGCGCTGACGGTCAGTGCGGTCGATGCGAGACGCGGTGGCGGCGGGCTCGATCTTCACGACGTTGTCGAGCCGCACGAGCCCGCCGCCCGGCGCCAGGTTGACCTGCGCGCCGGAGCCCGTTGCCGGGTTCGTCGACGTGCTGTCGCGGGAGACGTAGAGGCGCTGGATCGTGCTCAGGTTGCCGCGGAACTGGGGCATCAGCCGGATCTGCACGTCGTAGTCGTCGTTGACGACGGGATCGTGGAAACGCGAGACCTGATCGTCGCCGCCCACCATCAGACGCAGCGCGGTCGCGATCTGCTGAGTGTCGACGCGCAGGTCGGCCGCGCGCTGGCGATCGATCGCCACCCGCAGCTCCGGCTTGTCCAGGCGCAACGTGGTGTCGACGTCCACGATGCCGCCGATCTCGCGTGCCTTCGCCTTCGCGATCTCGCCGTACTCGGAGAGCTTCTCGAGCTCGGGCCCGCGCAGTGCCAGGTCGATGTCGAAGGTGCCGCCGCCGATGTTGAAGCCGGCGATGTTGCGGACCTGCGTGCGCATGTCCGTGAACTTCCGGAAGCGCTGGCGCAACGCGATCATCACGTCGCGCTGGCTGTAGTTCCCCCGGAACGCCTCGAGCGGACGGCCGTGGATCAAGCCGTTCCACAGCCGCGCCGGAGTGAGCGTACGCTCCTCGTGAGACACCGTGCGCACGTACATGTAGCCCTGATTCACCTTGCCCAGGAAGCTGCCGCCGCCCGAAGCCAGAGTGAGCGCCACGCCCTTCGTCTCGCGGGCCTCTTTGGCGAGTGCCTGCATGGCGTCGTCCATGGCGGCGAGGCTCATCTTCTCCGGACCGAACACGAGCACCTCGAACTCGGACTCGTCGACGTCGGTCGGGATGTACTCCTGCTTGACCTGGCGATAGATCGGGATCGCGCTGGCGAGGGTGACCACGCTGATGATGACGATGACCCAGCGGTGGCGCATCGAGAGCGCGAGCGCCCACGCGTAACCGCCGTCGATCCACGCGTAGAAGCCGCCACGCGAGCCGGCGTGACCGCCCTCAGCGTGCCCACTCGCCGCGTCCTCGGTCCGCAACAGGCGCGCGCACATCATCGGGGTCAGCGAGAACGAGACCAACAAGCTCACCAGCACCGACACCGCGGCGGTGAGACCGAACTGGTAGAGGAACCGTCCGGAGATCGAGGACATGAACGAGACCGGCACGAAGATGACGACCAGCGAGAACGTGGTCGCCATGACCGCCAGGCCGATGTCGGCGGTGGCTTCCCGCGCGGCCTCGAACGGCCGCATCTTCTTCTCCTCGACGAAGCGGAAGACGTTCTCGAGCACGACGATGGCGTCGTCGATGACGATGCCGACCATCAGCACGAGCGCGAGCATCGTCACGCTATTCAAGGTGAAGTTGAGCGCCCACATCATCCCGAACGCCGAGACCACCGACGTCGGAATGGCCACGGCGGCGATGAAGGTCGAGCGCCAGGAGCGCATGAACGCCAGCACCACCAGCGAGGCCAGGATCGAGCCGAGCACCAGGTGCAGGTTGATCTCGTGCAGGGCCGCGTAGATGTAGCGCGACTGGTCGCGGATCACCTCGAGCTTGAGGTCGGGCGGCACCTGATCGCGCAGCCGCACCAGCTTCGCCTTGACGCCCTCGATGACCGCCACCGTGTTCTCACCCGACTGGCGGCGAATCTCCATGATGACCGTGGGCACGCCGTTGAGCCGTGCGGCCGAGCGCTGCTCCTTGGTCCCGTCCTCGGCGTAGCCGATGTCGCGCACGCGCACCGGCACGCCGCTCAGAGTGGCCACCACGAGGTCGTTGAACGAGCGCGGCTCGGCGATGCGCCCCATCGTCCGGAGCGAGGCTTCGTTGAGCCCGGCCGTCACGTTGCCGCCCGGCAGGTCGGCGTTCTGGCGGACGATGGCGTCGCGCACGTTCGTGATCGGGATCTGGTAGGCGGCCAGCCGATCGGGATCGACCCAGACGTTGACGGAACGCGGCAGCCCGCCGACGATCCGCACCTCGCCGACGCCCGTCGAGCGCTCCAGCTGCGGGCGGACGATCTTGTCGGCGATCTCCGTCAGCTCGCGCAGCGTGCGCTCGCTCGAGAGCGCGATCGTGAGGACCGGGGCCTGGTCGTTGTCGAACTTGGCGATGATCGGCGGCAGGATCTCGCGCGGCATGTTGCGGACTGCGATGGCCACCTTGTCCCGCACGTCCTGGGCGGCGACGTCGATCTGGCGGTTCAGATTGAACGTGACGATGACGATCGCGGTACCGGGGCCGCAGATCGAACGCAGCTCGTTGATCCCCTGGATCGTGTTGATCTGCTCCTCGAGCCGCTGGGCCAGCTGGGTCTCGGTTTCTTCGATGGACGCACCGGGGAGCTCGACGCGCACGCTGACGGTCGGCAGGTCGACGGCCGGGAAGCGATCGACGCCCAGCCGGAACCAGCTCGCGGCGCCCACGACCACGAACGCCATGACGAGCATGGTCGCGAACACCGGGCGCTTGATGCAGACCTCGGCGAGCCTTTGCATGGCGCGCTACTGAGTCACGGTCACGGCCTGACCGCCGACGAGGTTGCCGGGAACGGACACCACCGGGTCGCCTCGCTTGAGCCCGTCGACGATCTCGACGTCGGGGCCCAGGCGACGACCGGTCGTCACACGGACCTCGGCGGTCTTGCCTTGGCGAACGACCATCACCTTCTCGACGCCGGCGAAGACGATGACCGCCGTCGCCGGGATCGTGATGACGGCCTGGCTCACCTCGGTCAGGATGTCGACGCGCGCGAAGGAGCCCGGTCGCAGGAAGCCGCGCTCGTTGGGCACCTCGGCCTCCACCATCAAGGTACGGTTCTGCTCCTGCACGATCGGCGAGAGCCGGACGACCCGGCCGCGATAAACGGTCGGATCGCCCTCGACGGTGAGCGCGACGGCGTGGCCGGTGCGCACGCCGGAGCCCTCGCGCTCGGGCACCGGCACGCGCAGTCGCAGCGGGTGCACGCGCACCAGCGTCGCGATCGGCGCGCCCGCGGTCAGATATTCGCCCACCGACGCCTGCTTCAAGCTCACGACGCCGTCGAGCGGCGAGACGATCACGGTGTCGCTGAGCTGCTGGCGGGCCAGATCGAGCTCCGAGCGCCGCTGAGCGATCACGGCCTGGCGGTTGCGCACTTCCTCGATCGCGTCCTGATAGCGTCCTTCCGAGACCTGGAGCGCGGCCTCCGCGGTGTCGAGCTGAGCGCGGGCGATCAGCTCTTGCTGCGCGAGCCTGATGCTGCGATCGCGAGTGAGCCGCGCGTCGTCCATCATCGCGCGCGCCTGGCGGACGACCGCGGTCTGCTCGGGATCGACCTTCTCATCGCTGCCGGTCGCCGAGAGCCCGAGGCGCACGCGCGCCTGCTGCAGCGCGGCCTCGGCCTGCTCGACGCGGAATTTGAAGTCGCTCTGGTCGAGCCGGCCGACGAGCTGCCCCTTCTTCACGCGCGTCCCGAGATCGACCGTGGTTTCGGCGAGGCGGCCGGCGACCTTCGTGCCGAGCACGACCTGATCGTCGGCGGCCAACGTCCCGGTCGCGGAGACCGTGCGCGCCACGGTGCGCTCAGCGGCCGGCATGACTTTGACTTCGCGCGGCGGCGGGCCGGCCGATTTGTTCTTCTGCTCCTCGGCGCCGACGGAGCCTTGCCCCTGGCAGCCGCTCAGCAGAAGGGAGAGACCGAGTGCGAAGGCGGTCAGAACATAAGGGGACATCCGGCTGATGATACCCCAACCGAATGCCCTGCCCGCCCCGTCTGTAGGTATCGTACGCGTACTACTGAGCCGGAGCGGGCGGAGCGACCGTGACACCCTGGGCGCCGTTCCGGGAAATCGCCTCGGCCACGATGCCGGAGGCCTTCACGTCCTCGACGAATGACCGAAGGAAACGGGCGGAAGCCTCGCGGTTCTTCGCGGTGCCGATCGCCTGCTGGACGGCCGTGAACTGCCCGTCCAGGATGCGGGCGCCCGGGAGTTTCTGGACGTCGGTGAGCAGCCGCGGCTTGAGTCCGGCGAGCGCCTCGAGCTTCTGGCTGACGAACGCCTCGAACGAAGAATCGAGGCCTTGCGTCGTCACCAGCTTGGCGTGCTTGATCGTGCGGGCCAGGTAAAGACCGTAGGCGCTCTGGTCGGCCACGGCGATCCGCACACCCTCGCGGTCGACCTCGGCGATCGAGCGAATCGGCGAGCCCGCCGGCACCAGATACGTCGACGGGATCTCGAGATACGCCGCGGTGAACGCGATCTCCGCCGCGCGCTGCGGCTCGGCCCCGAGAAACGCCACGTCCCAGGCGCCGGTCTTCACGCCGTCTCCGAGCTTGCCGGCGGTGTCGAACTTGATGAAATCGACGGGCACACCGAGCCGGCGGCCGAGCTCACGGGCCACGTCGGACGCGACGCCGCGGGGGTCGGTGGCGGACGAGCCCGGCGTCACGAGCAGGAAGTTGCCGTGGTTGAGCCCGACCCTGAGCTTTCCGGAAGGTGCGATCTCGGACCGGATTGCGGGCGTGATCTCGGTAGCCATGGCGCCAGACGTTAGCACGAACACAACACCAGAGGCCATGCCGAGCACACGCCGTCGCGAAATCGTCACGACGCCATCCGGTTCTTGAAGAACGAGCTCTTGAGCGCGATCTTGCCCCCGCGGAACGTGAACACGTCGCACCCGTACACCTCGACCTTCCGCCCGTCGCCCGCGGTGCCCGTGAAGAGCCACTCCGAGAGCCCGCGGTCGCCCGACACGAAGTGCCGCGCGGCGCCGAAGCGCGCATCGGGGAACGCGGCGAAGACGCGGGCGAACGCCTCCCGCACGCGCTCGCGCCCCACGTGGCGCGTGCCGCACGCGTCGGGGCCTGCGACGCTCTCGAAGACGCAATCGTCGGCCATGAAGGTCATCAACCGGTCGACGTCGTGCGCATTCCAGCCGACCTCGAAGAACGCGTCCAGATCTTTTGTGGTCATGGCGGGAGAATCGCGCGCCACGCGGCGCCGCGTCAATTCCCCATACATCCGCGCGATCGCGTCAGGCGGCACGATGTATGGGGCTCGGCTCGGGCCGGCGCCCATACATCCACAGCACATCCACAGCGCCGGGTCGCGCGACACCGGATCTTGCGCTATGCTTTGCTCGGCCCGATCGAGGGGCCGACGGTCCGCGTGAAGGGCTCAGCCCACTCTCGTTAGACAGACGACGACGTCAACCTGACTTCCTGCCCGCAGCTCGCGGACGCCGGGCACAACGCAAGGGCCTCGCCTTGCGAAAGGAAGGAAGGTTCGTCATGGGCTCGTCACACGAGCTGCCCGCCCGCGCCAACCTCGAGCACCTCAAGAACGAAGCCAAGCAGCGCCTGAAAGAGCTGCGGGCCCGCGACGCCGACGCGCGGCTCAGCGACGCTCAACTGGTGGTCGCGCGCCAGTACGGATTCCCGAGCTGGCGCCGGCTCAAGGCCGCGGTCGACGATCGCGAGCGCTCGCGCGTCTTCGCGGCCGCGCGCGAGGGCGACGTGGCCGCCGTTCGCCGGGCGCTCGAGCACGGCTTCAACGCCGGGACGAGCGATGCCGACGGCCGCTCATTGCACCAGCTCGCCAAGATCCTGGGCCACGCCGAGCTCGAGCTGCTCATGCGCGACTATCAGGAGCGCGACGACCGCTCGGACCCGGTGAAGCGTGCCGTCGGGGCGATCCAGTCGGCCGCCGCCGACGGGCGCCTCGATCAGCTGCGCGAGCTGCTCGACGAGCATCTGGACCTGATCGACGCCCGCGGCCTCGACTTCAACAAGCAGACCGCGCTGCACAAGGCGGCGTGGAAGAACCGGCTCGAGTGCGTGCAGCTGTTGCTGGATCGCGGCGCCGACGTGCGGATCCGCGACTACGGCGACAACGCCTATGCGCTGCATTTCGCCGCCGAGGCGGCCGACCTGGCGATCGTGCGCATGCTGGTCGAGGCCGGCTCGGACGTCGTCGGCGACGGCGACGATCATCAAGTGGGCGTCCTCGGCTGGGCGACGTGCCTGGGCAAAGTGCGCGACGACGTCGCCCAGTACCTCCTGAGCGTTGGCGCCCCGCTCAACATCTGGTCGGCGATCGCGCTCGATCGCGGCGACGACGTGCACCGCTTCGTGAAGCAGGACCCCGCGATCCTCTCGGCGCGCTCGAGCCGGAACGATCATCACAGAACGCCGCTGCACCACGCGGCGGCCGTGAACCGACCGGCCATGGCGCGCCTGCTCCTCGAGCTCGGCGCGCGGGTCGACGCGGTCGACGACGCGGGACGGACGGCACTCACGGTGGCCGCCGTCGAGAAAGCGGACCCGAGCATCCTGACGATGCTCGAGCGAGCCGGAGCGCGGATCGATCTCCTCACCGCGATCACGCTCCGGCGCTACGAGATCGCGGAGCGCATGGTGGCGGAAGATCCCGCGCGGATCGGTCCCGACGGCCGGGACACGATCGCCCTGCATTTGCTGGTGGCCAAGCGCAACGAAGAAGGCGTGCGGTGGCTGATCGCGCATGGCGTGGACGTGAACGCCAAGCGCTTCCTGTGGGAGTGCAATGCCACGGCGCTGCACGTGACGATCGAATGGGACGCTATAGAGCTCACGCAGCTCTTGCTCGATGCCGGCGCCGACCCGAACATTCGTGACGACAAATACGACGCCACCGTCCTCGGCTGGGCCGAATATCTCCACCAGCCGAAGATCGCCGAGCTCTTGCGCCAGCGCGGCGCAACGACGTGACGGCGCCGAGCACCTTTTGACGCCTGGCCACTTGACGCACGGCGGGCGGCGGACAACGATAGGCGACACCGTGGGGAGGCACATGAGCGCGATTCGAGTCGCCATCATCGCCTGCGGCATGGTGTTGAGTTTCCTCGGCTGGCCGCCCGGGACCGGCGCGCAGGTGACGGCGAAACTGCCGCGCATCGGCCTCCTGGTGACCGGACCTCCGCCCGGCGAGCATGCCTGCGTCATCGCCTTCCGCCGTGGCCTGACAGACCTCGGACTCGTCGAGGGCCGCACGTACGTCCTCGAGACCCGTTGGGCGGAAGGGCGACCCGAAGAGGCCTTGCCTCGCGCAGCGCGCGAGCTCGTCAGCCTCGGTGTCGATCTCGTCGTGACGGTGAGCTCCCAGGGCCTCGTCGAGGCCAAGCCGGCGCTCGCGAGCGTGCCGGTCATCATGGCGGCGAGCAACTATCCCGTCGAACGCGGGCTCGTTCAGAGCCTCAGCCGCCCGGGCGGCAACATCACCGGGATTGCGACCTTCACGAGCGGGACGTTCGAGAAACGCATGCAGCTCCTGTCCGAGGCGTTGCCGCGAGTCTCGCGGGTGGCGGTCCTTCGCCTTCCGGGCGACCAGAACGACTACATCGTGCGCGATCTGGAGCGATCGGCGCAGAAGCTGGGCCTGAAGCTCCAGATCATCGAGGTACAGCGGCCGACGGATTTCCCGGCAGCATTCGAGACCGCAGCGCGCGGCAACGCGCAGGCGATCATGACGGCGCAAGGGCCGTTCTTCCTTCAACACCTCAAGCCGTTCGCCGATCTCGCGCTCAAGCAGAAGCTCCCGAGCTTCTCGGGCGAGCCGACGGCCGCCAAGGCCGGCGTCCTGATCAGCGCCGGCGCCAGCATTTCAGCCAGCTGCCATCGGGCGGCCAACTACGTCGATCGCATCTTGAAGGGCAGCAAACCGGCCGATCTGCCGCTCGAGCAATCGACCACCTTGGGACTGGAAATCAATCTGCAAACCGCGAAGGCGCTCGGGTTGACGATTCCCTCATCACTATTGCTGCGGGCGGATCACGTCATCGAGTGACCGAGGAGGCCGAGTTGGACATGGATGAGCACGCGATCGGTGAGCTCCTGGCCGACGTCAAGCGCGGCAGACTTTCTCGCCGGCGGTTCGTTCGCACGATGCTCGCCGCCGGCCTCACGGCGCCCATGGCCGCCAACCTCCTGACCTCGGCCGGCGTGGCGCACGCGCAACAGAGACCGTCGAGCACCGCGCCGACGCGACGCGGTGGAGGCGGTCAGGTGCGCATGCTCTACTGGGCGGCCCCCACCCTGCTCAATCCGCATCTGGCGGTCGCGCCGAAGGATTTCGAGTCCTCTCAGCTCTTCTACGAACCCCTCGCCGACATCGATACCGAGGGCAACATCGTGCCGGTTCTCGCGGCCGAGACGCCGACCGCGGCGAACGGTGGCGTGGCCCGCGACGGCACGTCGGTGGTGTGGCGACTGAAGCGTGGGGTCACCTGGCACGACGGGCGGCCCTTCACCGCCGACGACGTCATCTTCACCTGGCAGTACGCCGCCGATTCGGCGACGGCCGCGACCAGTGCCGGGTCGTATCAGGGCATCGATCGGATCGACCGAATCGACGACTACACCGTCAAGCTCGTGTTCAAGCGCCCCACGCCGTACTGGGCCGACGCGTTCTGCAGCGCCGCCGGCATGGTGCTGCCACGACACGTCTTCGAGCCGTTCCGAGGGGGCAAGTCGCGCGAAGCGCCGGCGAATCTCAAGCCGGTGGGAACCGGGCCCTATCGCTATGTCGACTTCAAGCCCGGCGACGTGCTCCATGGCGAGATCAACAACGCCTACCACGTCCCGAATCGCCCGTACTTCGACACTGTAGAGATGAAGGGCGGCGGCGATCCCGTGTCGGCCGCGCGCGCCGTTCTCCAGACCGGAGAGTACGACTACGCGTGGGGCGTACAGATGGAGCACGAGATCCTCAAGCGGCTCGAGCAGAGCCCGAAGGGGCGCTTCGTCATCGGCCGAACGGCCAACGTGGAATACATCCAGCTCAACCAGACGGATCCATGGCGTGAGGTCGACGGCGAGCGCGCGAGCGTGAAGACCACGCACCCATTTCTCACCGATCCAACCGTCCGCTCAGCCTTCGCGTTGCTCGTGGACCGGGACTCCATCCAGAAGGACATCTGGGGCCGCCAGGCCGACCCGACTGGCAACTTCATGAACCGTCCGCCGTTCGTTTCGCCGAGTACCCGCTGGGAGTTCAATGTGGACAAGGCGAACGCCATGCTCGACGCCGCCGGGTGGAAACGCGGCACGGACGGGATCCGAGCCAAGGACGGTATCCGCTTGAAGGTGCTCTTCCAGGGCGTGAACCAGCCGATCCGGCAGAAGATCCAGTCGATCGTGAAGCAGGCGTTCGTCCGGGCTGGCATCGACGGCGAGCTGAAGTCGGTGGTCGGCTCCGTCTACTTCTCGTCAGATCCGGGCAACGTGGACACGGAGAGCCACTTCTATGCCGATCTCGAGCTCTCCGGGAAAATTCTGCGCCAGCCCGATCCGCAAGCCTTCATGCGCGCGTTCTGCTCCTGGGAGATCGCCCAGAAGGCGAACAAGTGGTCGGGCTCGAACCTGGCGCGCTGGCGCAACGACGAATACGATCGCCTCTGGCGCGCCGCGGAGACCGAGCTCGACCCGGTCAAACGCGCCGCTCAGTTCATCCGGATGAACGACCTCGTGGTCCAGAACGCCGTCGTCATCCCGATCATCATCCGGCACGCGACGTTCGCCGTCGCGAGCTGGCTCCGCGGCTTTGACTTCAGCCCGTTCAGCGGACCGCTGTGGCGGCTCGTCTACTGGTCCCGGGAGGCCTGATCGTTCATAAGCGCGCCTCGGCCGGCGGGGCCCCAGCCCCGCGACGGCCTGCAGCGCGCACTACCGCAAGACCGCCAGGGGCGGGAGGCCCATCTCGCTCGTGCAGACGCCGAACCACTGGATGACTTCCTTGTGGAGCGGGATCCCGTGGGCGCGGCGGTGCTGGACCTCCTCGGCTTCCGAGAGCCCGGGATAGAGCACGCGCTCCTGACCCGGCGCCGGTGTCGCCGTTCTGAGCGTCTTCAGCATCCCGTCCATCGTGTCCTTGAAGAGCTCCGGATCCGTGAACGCCTCGATGTTGTACGCGGCGAAGTGGTTCTTCGACCCGCTGCCGGCGGCGAGCATCGTGGGCAAGGCGCCGGAGAGCACCGTCGAGAGCACTTCGGCCATCATCGCGAAGCCGTAGCCCTTGTGCGAGCCCTGCTCACGCGTGCCGCCGAGCGGCGCCTGATGGTACTCGTCGCGATCGAAGACCGGCTTCTCCTCCATGATCGGGATGCCTTCCTTGTCCGTCACCCAGCCCGGCAGGAGCGGCGAGCCCACGCGAATGGCCAGCCTGATCTTGTTGCCGGCGATCGCCGAGGTCGCCGCGTCGAAGAGCAACGGCGCCTCGTGGCGCGCCGGCGCGGCGAGCGCGATCGGGTTGGTGCCGAGCATCGGCTTGGAGGCGAACGTCGGCACCACGCTGAGCCCGGCGCCGGTGAAGCAGACGCCGACCATCCCCTGCTCGGCCGCCTGCATCGCGTAATAGCCGATCGCGCCGAAGTGCCCGCTGTTGAACACCGTGACCACGCCGACGCCGACGCGCCGTGCCTTCTCGATCGCCAGGCGCATCGCCTTCGGGCCCACCATGATGCCGAGGCGGCGCTCGGCGTCGATCACCGCGGTGCCGGGCGCTTCACGCGCGACGCGCCAGCCGGGTCTCGGATCGAGCTTGCCGGCCTTGTAGTCGCGGACGTACGCGCGGAGCATGTTCGACACGCCGTGCGTCTCGACGCCGCGCAGATCGGTCATCGTCAAAACGTCCGCACCCTCGGCGGCGTCCTCGGCTGTCAGGCCGAGCTTTTCGAAGATCTGCGCCACGGTGCGCCGCAGCGCCGCCTCGGACACGAACACTTGATCCTTCACCGGAACCTTGAAGCGCTCGAGAATCATGACTGGCTCCCCTTTTCTCTCGTCACCGGGTCAGGCTGATCGCTGCTAGGCGCCGCGGACGTAGCGCCGAAGCACCAGGCGCAGGTGATCGCGGAAGTGCGGCTGCAGGCGGCTCGTCCAGTCGCTCTGGCGCGCCTGCTTCCACTCGGCCGACTCTTGCACCTCGGGCGTCGCCAGGTGGTAGAGCGCGACGTACTTGCGATTGCCCGTTCCGCGGAACCGCCGGGCGCTGAGGACGCCGGGAACGGCCGCGAGCGCGGGGATGTGCTCCTTGTCGTACCACTCGTTGAACTCGGCCTCGTGCTCGGGCGCGATGTTCATGGCGTTCAGCAAGAGCCCGCCCGCGCCGGCCGGCGGCAGCTGATCGCCCGGGAGAATCTGGTCGCCCTCGAAGCGCATGAGCCGCTCGACCTTGCCGGTGACGCGCTTGGACCACGGCGACAGGTTCGCGCCGCCGATGGCCAGGTAAGCCGGGCTCGCCAGTGTCTTGACGTTGTCGAGGTCGTAGGTGGCGACCGAGATCTTGCGATCGGCGGCGCCGATCCAGCGCTCGCAGAGCAGGAAGCCCGGGACCCGCTGGCGCTCCGGCAGGTGCTCCAGGTCGTACCAGTCGTGGAACTCGTCCTCGGCGGCCCGTCCGATGTTCATCGCGGCGATGAGCGTGCCCTTTGCCATGGTCAGCCCTCCCGGGGCGGAAGATTGCCACGGGGCCCGAGCCTCGGCAACGGGTCGCGTCAGCGCCGGGCGTGCCGGCGCCGCACCGCGCTCGGCGAGCGCCGATAGACCGCGCGAAACGCCGCGTTGAAGCGCCGGATGCTGGCGAACCCGGAGGCGAACGCGATCGCCGACATCGACAACGCCGTGGTGTCGACGAGCGCCTTCGCGCGCCGCACGCGCTGCGTCGTCGCGACCGCCGTCGGCGAGGCGCCGGCGTGGCGGAGGAACAGTCGGCGGAGATGTCGCGACGTCATCCCGAGCGTGTCGGCGAGATCGCTCACGCCGGCCTCGCCGTCGAGGAATCCGCGCTCGATCAACCGGAGCGCGCGCGAGACCGTCGCGGCCGCGCCGCGCCAGGCCGGCGTTCCCGGTGCTGCCTCCGGGCGGCATCGCAGGCACGGGCGAAACCCGGCCCGCTCCGCCGCGGCCGCCGTCGGAAAGAAGACGACGTTCTTCGACTTCGCGGGCTTGACCGGGCACGTCGGCCGGCAATAGATCCGGGTCGTCTTGACGCCCGTGTAGAAGGCGCCGTCGAAGCGCGCGTCGCGCGCGATGCGCGCGCGGTCGCACTTTCTCGGGTCGAGCGCGGCGCCGTTCCGCATGGTCCCGAGCCTAGCACGCGGCATGCGCTCACACGGCCCGCGCGGACGATCACGTCCGAAAACGGCGAGACAGTCTCGCCTCCGGTCGTTAGCGTGAATGGCGAGTATGAGCGCGCGATATTTCTACGGCTGGAACGTCGTCGCGGCCACCTTCGTGATGGCGCTCGGCAGCTTCGGCCTCGGCTTCTACGGGATCGCCGTGTACGTCGCGGCTCTGCAGCAGCTCCACGGATGGTCGGCCTCCGCCGTGTCGGCGCCGGTTACCGTCTACTACGTCGCCGGCGCGCTCCTCACCGCGGCGATCGCCTCCCTGTACGAGCGGCTGGGCCCGCGTGTAGTCGTGGCATCGGGCGCTGCCGCGATGGCCACGGGGATCGCGCTGCTCGGGCTGGTCGACCGTCCGTGGCAGCTCTACCCGGTCTTCCTGATCATGTCGGTCGGCTGGGGAGCGATGAGCGGCGCGGCGATCAACATCATTCTGGCGCCGTGGTTCCATCGCCGGCGAGGCCTCGCCGTGAGCCTCGCGTTCAACGGAGCGACCCTGGGCGGCGTGTTCGTCGCCCCGGGGATGCTGCACCTCGTCGGCCGCCTCGGCTTCGGACGTGCGCTCAGTATCGCGGCGCTGGTGTTCTTCGCGACAGTGTTCACGCTGGCCCTAAGCGTCATGCGACGCGGGCCGGAAACGCTCGGCGCCGCACCCGACGGCGATCCGGCCGGAGTCGCGTCTGTCCGGTCGGCGCCTGCTCACGACGCAGGTGGCCGGCGGGATGCGATGCGCACGTGGCGCTTCTGGAGTGTGTCGGCGGCGTTCGCGCTCGGCCTCGCGGCGCAGGTCGGCGTCCTGACCCACATGGTCGCGCTCGTCAGTCCCGTGCTCGGCGCCGGCGGCGCGGCCAGAGCCGTGAGCATGACGACGGCGGCCGCGCTGCTCGGACGTCTGGCCACGGGTCTCGTCGTCGACCGGATGAACCGGCGTCTGGTCGCGAGCCTCACGCTGCTGGTGCAGCTGATCGGCGTGGCCTTGCTCGCGCGTGAGAGCTCGGCGGTGGGCGTCTACGCGGGATGCGTGCTGTTCGGGCTCGGCGTCGGCAACCTGACGACCTTGCCGGGACTGATCGTCGCCGTCGAGTGGCCGCGCGAGCGATTCAGCGCGCTCGTCGGTCTCGTGGTCGGGATCAACCAGCTGACGTTCGCGTTCGGGCCGTCGCTCGTCGGCGTCGTGCGCGATGCGGCAGGCAGCTACGCGGCCGGGCTCGGCGCCTGCGCCGCGCTCCAGGCGATCAGCGCCGCACTCATCCTCACGGGACCCGGGCGGGTCGTGCGCGCCGGCGAGCCGCTACGCGCGCCACAGCGCTCGTGACGCAAGCCCGGCGCCCTCGACCAGCGCGCGCAGCTTGTGCCAGACGATGTTGGTATCGACCTGCACCCGGCCGGCGAACGTGCCAAATCCGCAGTCGACGCCGGCGATGACGTTCTCGCGGCCGACCACGCCGGCGTAGCGCTCGATCCGCTCCGCGACCAGCTCGGGGTGCTCGATGAAATTCGTGGTGGAGTCGATCACGCCCGCCACGAGCACCTTGCCGTCGGGCAGCTTCACGTCCCGCCACACCTTCCACTCGTGCTCGTGGCGCGGGTTCGCGCCGGCGATGACCAGGCCCATGGGCCGCCCCTTGAGCACCACGTCGGCGATGTCCTTGAGCGGCACGTCGCGATGATGCGGCCCGCCCGTGCTCGCCCAGCACACGTGCATCCGCATCCGATCCGCCGGGATGTCGGCGACGGCGTAGTTGAGCACCTCGACGTGCATCGCCGCGATGTCACGGAACTCGCGCAGGCTCAGGTGGGCGAACTGCGTGTGGCGACCGAGCGCCAGGTCGGGGCAATCGAGCTGCAAGAGAAACCCCGCGTCGACGATCGCTCGGTACTCACGCTTCATCACGTCGGCGAGGGTGTAGAGATACTTCTCGTCGTTCGGGTAGTAGCGATTCTGCAGGAAGCGCCCGATCTGCCCCGGCGACGGCGAGGTCATGAATACTTCGTCCGCTCCGGACGCCGCGGCGGCATCCTTCAGGCTCTGGATGTCGCGCTCGACCGCCGGCCAGTCCTTCCATTCGATCGGACCGGTGCACGCCGGCCGCTTCTGGAAGGGCGGCGCGAACTGACGCGCCATCTCGGTCCACTCCGGGAACTCGTCCACGTCGGGATTGGGCCACGACGAGCTTTCGCCGGCGAAGCCCGTCAGGCGGTCCTTGACGTAGATCGTGTAGTCGGCGCGGCCCTGCTCGCCGTCGTTGACGACCGACAGGCCCGTCGCGCGCTGCTTCTGGACCACGTCGAGCACCGCCGCGCGAGTCCGGCCGGCCAGCGCGGCCTCGTCGCCGAGCCGGCCTTCCTCTCGCTCCTGAAGGAGCCGCAGCAGGTCCTTGGGCCGGGGCAGACTGCCGGTGTGCGTCGTGAGAATGCGGTCCGTGCTCCGCTTCACCGGATCCTCACGGCGATTTGTGCAGCCGGCCGTCCTTCATGATCGCGAGCAAGGCGTCGCGATTCTGTAGCCGCTTGATGTCCGCCAGCGGGTCGCCGTCGACCAGCAGGAGGTCGGCGAGAAAGCCCGGCTTGACCTGACCGAGCTCGTTCGGCATTCCCATGATCTCGCCGCCCAGCTTCGTGGCGGCGACGAGCGTTTCCATCGGCGTGAAGCCGAGCACGTCGACGAACAGGTGCAGATCGCGCGCGTAGGTGCCGTGCGGGTTCCACGCAAAACCGTAGTCGCCGCCGGGCAGCACACGAATGCCGCGCTTGCGCATCCGGCCGATCGTGTCGATCGAGGTCTCGAGCTGGCTCATGAGCCCGCGCGAGCGGACGACCTCGGGCGTGAAGCCCCACTCGCTGCCCGCGTGGCAGGCCTGGTACGCGAGCCCGAGCGCCGGCACCACGAAGCACCAGTCGCGGTTGGCCTCGAGCTGATCGAGCGCTTCTTCGTCCGCGAAGTTGGCGTGGTAGATGATGCCGAGCCCGTGCCGGATGCACATCTTGACCGAGTCGGCGCTGCGGGCGTGGGCGCAGACGCGGATGCCGCAGGCCCGCGCGATCTCCATCGCCGCCTCGACCTCGGTGTCGGTCATCACCGCCCGGTCGGCGCGACTGCTGGGCGGCCCCGCGTGGCCGGACACGTTGAGCTTGAACAGATCCGTGCCCTCCCGCACGAGGAGCCGGCAGATCTTGCGCACCTCGTCGGCCCCGTCGGCGACCCATGCGAAGGTCGGCGTGTCGAGGTGGGGCAGATGCATCTCGTTCTCGTCGCCGAGCCCGCCGGTGACGGTGATCTCCGGTCCGTTGGCGAGATAGCGCGGCCCGGGGATGCGTCCGGCGTTGATCTCGTTGCGGATCACGATGTCCAGGCGCGGCTTGGCCGAGGCGCCGGACAGCACGCTCGTGTAGCCGCAGTCGAGCAACGTCTTGGCGTTGCGCATCGTGATCAGCACGTGCTCTTCCGGCGGCAAGGTCGTGAAGGCCGAGTTCGACGGCGCGTCGGGATAGCTCACGTGGCCGTGCGGCTCGATCAGGCCGGGCATCAGGGTCGCGCCGGCGCCGTCGATCACCCGCGCGTCGTGCCGGGGCAATCCCCCACCGCGTTGAACCGCGGCGATGCGCTGGCCCTCGACCAGCACGTCGGCCGCAAACGGCGCCGCACCGCTGCCATCGAAAACCGTGGTGTTGGCGATCAGCGTGCGATCCATCACACCCTCCCCGAGTCCGCTCACAATAGCACGCGCCGCTCGGCGTTCAGGCGGCGCTAGCGCGCGGCCTCCAGCGCGACTTCGCCGAGTCCATCGATGACGAATCGAATGCGATCGCCGGCGGCCGGAAACTTGGTGGTGATGCTGCTGCCGGTCATCACGATCATGCCGGCCTCGAGCCGGCGGCCGCGGCTGTTCAGCAGATTGGCCAGCCACGCCAGCGCGTCGAAGGGATGGCCCATCGCGTCGCCGGTCTTGCCCTGGCCGGCCGGCTGGTCGTTGACCCAGCAGCGTGTCACCGCGTGCTCGAGGTCGACCCGGCGCCAGTCGCTGACCGCCGGTCCGAGCACCACGCCGCCGTTCCACGTGTTCTGCGCGATCAAGGTGAACGCGTCGAGCGTCTTGTAGTCGGCGTCGCCGTCCTCCACCAGCTCGAAGGCCGGCAAACACGCGGCCACCTTGCTCGCGACCGACGCGCGCGTCCAGGGCCCGCCGCTGGCCGGCAGAGCGTCCGCGAGGCGCACCGCCACTTCGAACTCGACGCCGAGGTGGTGATAGCCCGCGACGACGACGCGGGCCGGCGAGGCGTGGACGACCTTGGAGAAGATCGCGCCGGCAGCCGGCTGATCCACGCCGGTCATCTGCTGCATCGCCTTGGACGTGAGCGCAATCTTCCAGCCGGCGATCTCCCCGCGGCCGGCCGCGGCCATTACCTTGTGGAGCGCGTCCTGGATGCGATAGGCGTCGTCGAGCGGCGCCTTGCGCAGCGCGGCGTCGAGCGGGCGATAGCGCGTGCGCGAGCGGTAGGTGTCGAACGCGGCACGCGCGGTGGCCTCGATTGTCTCGGGAGTCAGCATCAGCCGGTCCTCCTCTTCTGCGTGAGCGACCTCGTCGAGCGCGATGGTGTTGCGGCGCCCAGCGACGCCAGCAGTCGCGGCGGCGCCACCTGGCGATACGCTTGCTCGACCAGGCTCGCCACCTGAGCCCAGTTGGGACGCCGATCGATCCGCACGCCGACCCACCCGCGGGGCCCGACGTAGGGCGGGCGGAAGAATCGCTCGGGGTCGGTGAAGATCATCGCTTCCTGCTCGCCGAGCGGGGTCGGCAGCCACACGGCCAGATGCTCGGCGCCGTGATGGTGATCGTCGAGCTGCGCGAAGAGCTTGCCTCTCACGCGCCATGTGAGCTCGCCCCACGCGATCTTCTCGGTGGCTTCGGGCAGCGCCAGACAGATCTTGCGCAGGCGCTGCACCGGCGTCGATGCGGCGCCCGCGGGCTTCGAGCTCGATCGCGACGCCATCGTTCGCCGCGCCTACTCGTACATCGGCCGGCGATCGAGCAGCCTGAGCCAGCCGGCCACGATCCGGTAGATGAACCACAGCCCCACGACCATGAGCGGGATCCAGGCGATGAGCAGGCCGACGCCGAACGTGAGCACCACGAAGAGCAGACAGAGCGCCACCCACAGAAGGCCCCACCAGAACGTGCGGATCTGCCAGCGGAAGTGCGACTCGAGCCACGTCCCCCGCACCTCGCCGCGCTTCACGTAGTTGACGATGACGGCGATGATCGACGGCCAGCCGGTGAGGAACGCGAAGACCACGCTGGCGGCCGTGACGATCCCGACGATCAGGCTGACCGCGTGGAGGGCATAGATCGCGTGGGTCACGGTGATCAGCGAAGGCTTCGGGTCGGCGGTGGTGTTCAGGGCTCGCTCCCAGGACGAAAGTATAGGCGATCCGCGGGCGCCGGCCTCCTCGACCGAGCCCCGCCGCCGTGCTATAAAACCGCATCCCCATTGCTATCGAGGAGAACGATGTCGATTCCTCGCGTTCGCTTGATCATCGCGCTCGCTCTGGTCGTGACCCTGATCGCCGGCGGCCTCGCCCTCCACGCCTTCGCGCAAGGCCAGGCGCTGCCGAAGTCGGTCACCATCGGCACCAATCCGGCGGGCACCGTCTACTTCGCGCTTGCCAGCGGCATCGCCAAGGTCGTCAGCGGCGGGGCCGGCTACCTGATGGTCGTGCAGCCGCACGCCGGCACCAGCACGATGCTGCCGCTCATCAACAGCGGCGAGATGGAGTTCGGCATCCAGAACGGCGTCGACCTCTGGCTCGCGTATCGCGGGCCCGCCCACCAGATCGGCGGCCGCAACCCGTTCGCGCACACGCCGAACGTCCGGCTGGTGATGCGCGGCGCGCCGCTGATGGTGGGGCTCCTCGTGCGGAAAGATTCGCCCATCAAGACCGTGCACGACGTGAAGGGCAAGCGCTTCACCGGCGAATACCGCGCGCACCTGGCCGTCTGGTACAACATGTTCGGCCATCTCTCGAGCGCCGGGCTCACCTGGAATGACGTCAAGGTCGTGCCGGTCAACACCGTCAACGACGGCGTCGATGCGTTGCTGCAGAACCGCGCCGACGTCACCCAGCACGCGCTGAACTCGGCGAAGGTGAAGGAGGCCGACGCCGCGGTCGGCGTCCGGCACATCTCCGACGACTGCTCACCGGCCGGCGAGGCGCGCATGAAGAAGGCCGTCCCGGGCTACTACCCGCGCGTCGTCAAGCCCGGCGCGATCACCGGCGTCGTCGAGGACACCTGCGTCGTCGCCTACGACACGTACTTCTTCGCGGGCAAGGCCGTGCCCGATCAGGTCGTCGAGCTGGCGCTCAAGGCCGTGTGGGACGGCGGCGCGGAGCTCGTGCCGATCCATCCGATGTTCAAGGAGTGGACGCAAGACCGCGCGGTCGATCCGGAGGCGTCGATCCCCTACCATCCCGGCGCAATTCGCTTCTACAAGGAGCGCGGCGCCTGGAAGCCGGGCATGGATCAGGTCCAGCAGAAGCTGCTCGCGGTGAATCCGTAGTTGACCGAAGTCCTGCCGAAGTTTCGTAGCCTCAGCGGCGCCGCGCGCGCCGTCGAGGGCGTCGTGCTCGTCGCCGTCACCGTGGCGGGGGCGTTCTGGGCGCTCGGGCTCCAGTACCATCTACCGGTCCCGTTGTTCAACGAGCAGTACCTCGGTCTGTTCCTCGGGCTCGGCCTCGCCGGCGCGTTCATCGTCGTGAAAGCCTATCCCGCCGCGCCTCAGGGTTACGTGCCCTGGTACGACTGGATCTGCGCGGCGTGCGCGCTGGGCATCGGCCTCTACATCACGATTCTGTATCCGTCGATCTCGTACACGCTCTCGAGCCTCGCGTGGGATCGATTGCTCCCCGCCGCGCTCGCGATCGTGCTCGTGCTCGAGGCGACGCGCCGGATCGCGGGCTGGGCGCTCATGTGGATCGCGCTGGCCTGCGTGCTCTACGCCAATCTCGGCTGGCTCCTGCCCGGGCCGCTCTACGCGAAGGGCTCGAGCTGGAGCCGCATCGCGGTCTATCTCTATCTCGACTCGAGCGGCATTCTCGGCGTTCCGCTCGGAGTCACCGCGAGCATCGTGGTCGCGTACATCTTCTTCGGCCATGCGCTCACGGCCGTGCGCGGCGACGCGTTCCTGACCGGCTTCGCGATGTCGGTGATGGGCCGCTACCGCGGCGGATCAGCCAAGATGGCCGTCGTGTCGTCGAGCCTCTACGGCACGGTCTCGGGCAGCGCGGTCGCGAACGTCGTCGTCGACGGCGCGATCACGATCCCGATGATGAAGCGCTCGGGTTATCCGCCGCACCTGGCGGCGGCGATCGAGGCGGTGTCGTCCAACGGCGGCCAGATCATGCCGCCCGTCATGGGCGCCGCGGCCTTTTTGATCGCGGAGTACCTGGCGATCCCCTACGGGCAGGTGGCGCTCGCCGCCGCGCTGCCGGCGGTCCTCTACTATCTGGCGCTCTTCGTCCAGATCGACCTCGAGGCGGCCAAGCTCGGGCTCGCCGGGCTGCCGCGGGCCGAGCTGCCGCGACTGCGCGAGGTGATGCGCGTCGGCTGGGTGTTCCTGGTCCCGCTCGGCGTGCTGCTCTACACCTTGATGATCAGCAACTGGGAGGCCGGCACGGCCGGCATGCTCGCGGTCGGCGTGACCCTGGTGGTGGGCTTTCTACAACAGGCGACCCGGCCGAGCTGGCGCGCCATCGTCGACGCGATCGAGGGTACCGGCCGAACGATGCTGGATCTGATCGCGATCACGGCGCTGGCCGGCATCGTGATCGGCTCGTTCCAGCTCTCGGGACTCACCTCGAAGCTGCCGATCTTGCTCACGAGCGCCGCCGGCGGCAACGTGGTGCTCCTGCTGATTCTGACCGCGGCCGTCTCGATCTTGCTCGGGATGTCGCTGCCGACGACCGTCGTCTACGTCACGCTCGCGGTGCTGATCGGCCCGGCGCTCACGCAGCTCGGCATCGATCCGCTGGCGGCGCATCTGTTCCTGTTCTACTTCGGGATGCTCTCGCTGATCACGCCGCCCGACTGTCTGGCCACCTACGCCGCGGCGGCGATCGCCAAGGCCGACTTCTGGAAGACCGGCTGGGTCGGGATGCGTCTGGGCATCGTCGCCTACGTGGTTCCGTTCGTCTTCGCGTTCCATCCCGCGCTGATCGGCCACGGCACGATCGCCGAGATCCTGATCACGATGACGACCGCGTCGATCGGCGTGGTGCTGCTCGGCATCGGCTGCGCCGGGTACCTCTTCAGGCCGCTCTCCTGGGCGCGACGGGTGTGGGCATTCGCGGCCGCTGGGCTTTTGATGATGCCGCCGCTGCCGTGGCTGCCGACCGCCGCCGCGGATCTCCTCGGGCTCGCGGTCGGCGCGGCGCTGATCCTCTGGGAGCGCCGCGCGCGTACGATGGGCGCCGGGGCGACCGGCGTGGCGGCGGCGCCGACCGCTCACCGCTGACGCGCACGAAAGCGAGGAAAGGTCGCGATGCGGCACGTTCGTCTCGGCAGGACCGGGTTGAAGGTCTCGCAGCTGTGTCTGGGCACGATGACCTTCGGCCTGCAGTGCGACCAGCCGACGTCGGTCGCGATCCTCGATCGGGCGGCGGCCGGCGGCATCACCTTCCTCGACACCTCTGACGTCTATCCCAACGGCGGCAACCTCGGCACGGTCGGCCGCACCGAGGAGATCGTCGGCCGCTGGCTCGACGGCCGGCGCCACGACTTCATCCTGGCCACCAAGTGCTTCGGCGCGATGAGCGCGCGGCCGTGGGACCAGGGGCTCTCGCGCAAGCACATCCTGGACGCGATCGAGGCCTCGCTGCGCCGGCTCGGCACCGACTACGTCGATCTCTACCAGCTCCACCATCCCGACCCGACTACGCCGATCGACGAGAGCCTGCGCGCGCTCGACGACATCGTGCGCGCCGGCAAGGCGCGCTACATCGGCTGCTCGAACTACTTCGCGTACCAGATCGCCCGCGCGCTCGGGCGCAGCGAGCTGCTCGGCCTGGCGCGCTTCGACAGCGTGCAGCCGCGCTACAACCTCCTCTTCCGCCAGGTCGAGCGCGAGCTGTTTCCGCTGTGCGCTGAGGAAGGCCTCGGCGTCATCCCCTACAACCCGATTGCGGGCGGCTTGCTTTCAGGCAAGCATCGCCCGGACGCCGGCCCGCTGCCCGGCACGCGGTTCACGCACCCGACGGCCGGCGCGCGCTATCGCGAACGCTACTGGCAGGAGCGCGAGCTCGAAACGGTCGAGGCGCTGCGGCCGCTGGCCGCGGAAGCCGGCATGTCGATGACCCAGATGGCGGTCGCCTGGGTGCTCCAAAATCCGGCCGTCACGTCGCCGATCATCGGCGCCAGCCGTCCCGAGCAGCTCGACGATTCGCTCGCCGCGGCCGACAAGGGGCTCGACCTTGGTCTGAAGACACGGCTGGACGAGCTCACGCTCGAGTACCGCCTGGGCGACGACATCCGCTAGAGGAGAATCCACCAATGGCCCGAGTCGCGATCCTCGATGACTATCAGAACGTCGCCCGGCGCATGGCCGACTGGGCGAGCCTGCCCGCCGGCACGGACGTCGTCGTCTTCGCCGATCATCTGAAAGATACGGACGCGGTGGCGAAGCGGCTCGCCGATTTCGACGCGGTCGTCGCGATGCGAGAGCGTACGCCGTTCTCGCGCGCGCTGCTCGAGCGGCTCCCCAAGCTCAAGCTGCTCGTGACCACCGGCATGCGCAATGCCTCGATCGACGTGGCGGCGGCCGTCGAGCGCAAGATCGTCGTCTGCGGCACGTCCGGTCTGCCCTACCCGACCGCCGAGCTCACCTGGGGCCTGATCCTCTCGCTCTTCCGTCACATCCCGACCGAGGATCGGGCGACCCGTGAGGGCCGCTGGCAGGTGAGCTGCGGCCTCGGGCTGAATGGCAAGACGCTCGGCGTCGTCGGGCTCGGCGGTCTGGGCTCGCGGGTCGCCAAGATCGGCCTCGCGTTCGAGATGCAGGTGATCGCGTGGAGCCAGAACCTCACGGCTGCGCGCGCCGCCGAGATCGGCGCCACGCTCGTGACGAAGGACGAGCTACTGGCGCGGTCGGACATCGTCAGCATCCATCTCGTGCTCAGCAACCGCACGCGCAAGCTCTTCGGCGCCCGCGAGCTGGCCGCGATGAAAAAGACCGCCTATCTGATCAACACCTCGCGCGGGCCAATCGTGGACGAGGCCGCGCTGGTGGCCGCTCTCCGCAACGGCACGATCGCCGGCGCCGGGCTCGACGTCTACGACGACGAGCCGCTGACGCTCGATCACCCGCTGCGCGGCCTGCCCAACACCGTGATCACGCCGCACCTTGGCTACGTCACCGAGGAGGGCTATCGCATCTTCTACGGACAGGCGCTCGAAGACGTGAAGGCCTGGCTGGCCGGACAGCCGGTGCGGGTGCTGAAGCCCTAGCCTCGACGAGGAGGATCGCCCATGGATCGGCCGGCGATTTCAACTGGGGCGGCTACGCCGGCACGATTTTCTGGGTCGATCCCAAGGAGCAGCTGGCGGCGGTGTTCATGGTGCAATCGGCGGGCACCGTGCGCGCGTACCACCGCAACCTCTTCAGGCAGCTCGTGTACCAGGCGATCGTCGACTAGCTCGAAGACAAACGCGGCGGCGAGAGTGATCTCGCCGCCGCGCGTTCGATCCGATGAAGCGCGAAGCTTGCCGTCTCAGCCGATCGAATTCACCACGAAGCCGTAGCGGCGGTTCGTCCGCCCCGGCCCCTCGCGCTCGTAGTCGGCCTTGGCGAGCGCGATGCGATCGGTGGTGAGCTCGGCGCGGCGCTTGATGTCGTACTTGTAGAGCCGCGCGGAGTTCTCGCCGAAGATCATCCGCTTGGTCGGCCCGTCGGCCGGGCCCAGCGGCGCGAAGCCGTACTTCTTCTGCATGTCCTCCGGGATCTCGAGCCGGCGCAGCGCCTCGATCTGCCACTGCGGCGCGCCGGTCCAGATGGCGTCGGTGCCCCACACGACGTGGTCGGCGCCGAGCCCCTTCACGAGCGTACCCATCATCGCGGCGCAGAGACGCGGCTCGGACACCGTGCTCTGGGCGAAGATCTGACCGAGGTCGCCGTACACGTTCTTCACGCCGTACTTGGCCGGGATGTCGGCCAGATCGCTGACCCAGTCGACGCGGCCGGTCTTCTCGAACTGCTCCCAGCCGTTGTTCCACTCACCGCCGGTGAAGCGAAACGCCGAGTGGTAGATGACGAAGTTGAGCTGCGGCCAGTCCTTCGCGGCCTTGCCGACGTCGCGCACGTCGGCGTACTGAACCAGGTCGGGGAAGTTCTTCGTGGCCGAGTAGGGATAGAGCCCCTTGTGCACGCAGACGTTGACCAGCCCCGCCTTGGCCAGCTTCTCGTAGAGCGGATAGAGGAGCTTCTCGTCGTCCATGCGCCACGGGTGCTTCGAGAGCTGCTTGTTGGTGTTGTCACCGACGGTGTAGCCCTTGAACGAGTCGGGCTTGAGCTCGGCGATCGCCTTGTCGGCCGACTCCATCCAGCCGGGCATGCCGGGCATGAAGATCGCGTGCGAGAACATCCGCCGCGAGCCGGTGAGCTGGTTCACCTTGGCGCGCGCGTCGGCTTTCATCTCGTTGGTGAGGAACCAGTCGCGCGGCTCCTCGGAGCCCGAGCCCGAGATCAGCGCTACCTTGGTGTCGCTATCGAAGTAGATCTCCTTGAAGTAGTTCGCGAACTTCAGATCGTCGATGGTCTGCGGCTTGCCGGCCAGGGCCGGGTTCCAGCCCGCCTTGCCCACGGCCTCGCGCTGGCGCACGAAGCCCTCGAGCCGGGTGTCGTCGCGCAGGAAGTGCGTGTGCATGTCCATGATGAACTGGCCGGAGAGCGCCTTGGCCCGATCGTTGGCCGCGTCCGGGCTCTGCGCTTCGGCGCGGCTCACGCCGAAGATCGGGCCGTAGACGTCGTTCATCGCGACGAACGCCGCGGCCATGCCGGCGGCGGTCTGGAAGAACCGGCGCCGGCTCACGCCCTGGTGCTTGGCGAGCCGGTTGCCGAGGTCCTTGATGCGCGCCTCGACCTCCCGCTGCCGGGCGGTCTGCGGCAGCGGCGTGAACTCGTCGCTCGAGACGAACTGCGTCGGGATCGGCGACGCGAAGGACGCGGTTTCCGCAGGCAGCAGCTCCATGAGCTCTCCTCCGTCTGTTACAGGCGGCTCACTTCATCGGTGAGAAGGCCGTGGGACGCAGGATCAGGTTGCGCACTTGCTTGACGATCGGACCGTTCTTCTCGCTGTCGGCGAAGACGCGGGCGCGCTCGGGATCCTTGGCGAATGTGTCGAACTTGCTGACGCGCTCGTCGAGGCTCTCCCACGCCAGCAGATAGATGAGCTCGTTGCTGTTGCCGCCGAAGACGTTGTGCCAGTAGCCCACCTGACGGAAGCCGTGCTTCTTGAACGCGCCGCACGTGAAGTTGCCGAACCGATCGGTGATGTTCTGGATCTTGCCGGGCATCGCCTGGTACTCGCGCAGCTCGAAGAGATACGGGCTGCGGCCCGACGCGTCCGGCCCGTACGACTCACCGCGGTCGATCTGCGAATACGCGGTGGGCTCCATGAGCTGGTTCTCGACGAGGTTGACCAGCGGCCCGTCCTTCTCGGTCTCCGCCCACTTCTTGGCCCGCTCGGGGTCGGCGCGCCAGGCGGCGTTCTTCTGGGTCCGCTCCTCGAGGCTCTCCCAGCCCCAGATGTAGACGAGCTGGTTGCTCTTGTCGGCGACGACCGGAGTCCAGAAGCCGATCAGTCGGAAGCCGTACTGCTTCCACTTGTGAACCGTGAAGCTCCCGAAGCGATCGACGAGCGCGGGAAGCTTACCGGCGGCGACGTCGTAGCGGCGAAGCTCGTAGAGCATGCGGGCCTCCTGATAGGCGCGCCTCGGCCGGCGGGACCCCAGCCCCGCGACGGCCTGCAGCGCGCACTACACGAAAGGGGATTCGAACGGCGCCTAGGATACCACCGTGCTAGTCGCGCCGGCGCGCTCCGGCCTTCTCGACGAGCTGCACCAGCACCTCGTAGGGCTGGGCGCCGACGACGCCATAGCCGCCGGCCACGAAGGTCGGCACCGCCGTCACGCCCAGGTGGCGCGACTTGGCCCAGTCGCCGTCGACGGCGTCCTTGAACCGGCGCTCCTTCAGGACGTCGCGCGCCTCGTCGGTGTCGAGCCCCACCGACTTGACCACGTCGATCATCACCTCGGTGTCGCCGATGTTCTTGGCGCCGACGAAGTAGGCGCGATAGAACGCGTCGTGGATCGCGGCGCCGCCGGGCTTGGTGTCGGCCCACTTGCCGAGCTCCTGCGCCAGCCGGCTATTGTAAGTGTGCGACCGCCGGCTGTAGGGCAGCCCTTCCTTGTCCATCAGCCCTTTCATCCGCGCATACGCCGCTTCGGGATCGATGCCGCGCTCGGCGTAGAAGGTCGTCATGTCGCGGCCCTCGGCGGGCGTCTCGGGATGCAGCGGGAAATGCACCAGCGCGGGCTCGATGTCGTACGTCGCCTGCAGCTTCTCAATACGCACGGTACTGAGATAGCACCAGGGTCAGACGTAGTCGGTGAAGATCTCGAACTTCGTCGGCTCACTCATAGGGGACCTCCGGTCGTGGGTCTCGGACCTACGACATTCTACGCCCGGCGGGCGCCGCGAATGGCACGCCACACGCGCTCGGAGGTGGCCGGCATCTCGACGTGCTCGACGCCGAGCTCGGCGAGGGCGTCGACGATCGCGTTCACCACGGCGCCGAGGGCCGGCGTCGTCCCGCCCTCGCCGCCGCCCCGCAGCCCGAGCGGATGGGCCGTCGAGGGCACCTCGCTGATCTCCGTCGTGAAGGCGGGCAGCATGTCGGCGCGCGGCATCGCGTAGTCCATCATGGTCGACGACAAGAGCTGCCCGGTCTCCGGCTCGTAGGCGCAGGCTTCCCAGAGCGCCTGTCCGACGCCCTGAGCGATGCCGCCGTGGGTCTGGCCGTGCAGGATCATCGGGTTGACGGCGCGCCCGCAGTCGTCGACGGTCGTGTAGCGCACCACGAAGACCTCGCCGGTGTCCGGATCGACTTCGACCTCGCACACCGCGGTGCCGTACGGATAGGACGGCAGCGGCATGGTCTCGTCGCTCAGGCCGTCGAGCGGCCCGCGCGCATCGGCCGGCGCGTCGGGGCGCGCCGCGGCGCGAGCGACGTCGAACAGGTCGACCGAACGGTCCGTCCCCTTCACCCTGAACCGGCGCGCCGAGAACTCGACGTCGTCCAGCGCCGCCTCGAGCATCCACGCGGCGACTCGACGGCCTTTCTCGACGATCTGGTCCGACGCCTTCGCCATCACCACCGCCGCGAGCCGGAGCGCACGCGCCGAATGCGCGCCGCCGCCGACCACCGTGACGTCGGTGTCGCCCGTGACCAGCCGCACCTCGCCGAGCTCCACGCCGAGCCATTCGACCAGCAGCTGGGCGAAGCTGGTCGCATGCCCCTGCCCCGACGAGAGCGTGCCCAGCACCAGGTCGACGACCCCGTCGGGCCGCACGGTGATGTGCGCGCGCTCGCGCGGAAAGCCCGTGTTGAGCTCGATGTAGTTGGCCACGCCGATACCGCGGTAGCGCCCGCGCCGGCGCGCCTCGGCACGACGGCCCTCGAAGCCTTTCCAGTCGGCGAGCTCCACGGCGCGATCGAACGCCGCCTGGTAGTCGCCGCTGTCGTAGACCAGGCCCATCGGATTCGTGTACGGCATCGCCGTCGACGGCACGAGATTGCGCCGGCGAAGCTCCAACCGATCGAACCCGTGGCGGCGGGCGGCCAGGTCGATGAGCCGCTCCATGATGAACATGACCTCGGGCCGCCCGGCGCTGCGGTACGGCGTCGTCGGCGTCGTGTTGGTGACGACCGCGCGCCCGTGCATCGACACGAGCGGCATGCGATAGACCGTTGCGGTGAGCGCCATGCCCTTGTTGAGCGGATGGAACGAGACGGCGTGCGCGCCGACGTTGCTGGTGTTGGCGCCGCGGAACGCGAGGAAGTTGCCTTCGCGGTCGAGCGCCAGCTCGGCGCGCGCTGTCAGATCGCGCCCGCCGTAGTCGGCCATGAACCCCTCGCGTCGCTCGCCGGTCCACTTCACCGGGCGCCCGAGGCGCCGCGCGGCCCAGGCGACCAGCGCAAACTCGGGATAGGAGCTGTTGCGCGTGCCGAAGTTGCCGCCGACGTCCTTCGCAGTGACCCGCACCGCGCTCTCGGGAACGCCGAGCGAGCCGGCGACCGCGGTCTGGGTGCGGCCGAGGCCGCCGGCGCCCGCATGCACGGTGTACCGACCGGTCGCCGGGTCCCAGACACCGACGGCGGCACGCGGCTCCATCGGGACGCCGGTGACTCGATGCACCCACGTGTCCAGACGCACTACGTGCGCGGCCCGCGAGAATGCGAGATCGACGGCGGCCGTGTCGCCGATGCTCCGGTCGACGCACACGTTGGACGCCGTGCCGTCGTAAAGGATCGGCGCGCCGGGCTGAGCGGCCGCCGTGCTGGCGGTCACCGCGGGGAGCGGCGTCCATGTGACCTCGACGCGCTCGGCGCCATCGCGCGCGGCCGAGGGGGTCTCCGCGATCACCATCGCCATGATCTCGCCGACGAAGCGGACGCGGTCGGCCGGCATCGGCGGGTGCGGCGCGATGAACGCCACGGAGCTGCTCGGCAGCATGTCCTCGTGGGGATTGCCCGGCATCGGCGTGTGCGTGAGCGGCTTCACGCCGTCGGCGACCGCGTCGGCGCCGGTCAGCACCGCGATCACTCCCGGCGTGGCTCGAGCGGCCGACGTGTCGATCTGCCCCACCTTGGCGTGGCCGTGCGGTGAGCGGACGAAGCACGCGTATGCCTGGCCCGGCACGTTGACGTCGTCGCTGTAGCAGCCTCCACCGACCAGGAGCCGTGCGTCTTCCTTCCTCAGAATGGGCTTCCCGAAACCTTCGCGCGCCGAGCGGGTTCGCGACTGGAGAAAGGACATGGCGGCAGGATCGTTGCGCGGCGCCGCGATGCTGTCAAGCTTGACCGTGCCCACGTTCGGGCGGATTGTTCGGCTGTCCAACCGGCGCGCGAGCATATCGGGTCTGCTAGACTCGCGGCAGCTCACTCCCAGCCGAGGTGCCCATGCGCCTGATTCTCGCCGCCCTCGCGATGAGCGCGATCGCACTCGGGAATGTCGTCGCACGCGTTCAGACATCCGAGTACCGGACGTTCCAGTCGGCCGGGCCGGGACCTCATCCCGCGGTTGTGTTCGCGTCAGGCTGTAGCGGCTTCACGCCGTCGGTCGCTCCCAAAGCCTACGAGCGATCCGCCGAACAGCTGCGCGCTCAGGGGTACCTGGTCGTCTTCGCCGACTATCTCGGTCGGCGCGGCTTGAAAAGCTGCGCCAGTGGCCGGATCAGCCTCAGCGAAGCCGGCAAGGACGTGGTCGCCGCCGCAATGTGGCTCAAGTCACAACAATCGGTCGATGCGGCGCGTATCAGTGTGCTCGGCTGGTCGTACGGCGGCGGCGCCATACTCACCGCTCTGGCAGAACACGATCAAGACCGACTGGGCTTCTCGCGGGTCGCGCTCTACTATCCCGCTTGCCCGTCGCTTCGACCCTGGAAAAGCGCCATACCGGTTCTGATGCTTCTGGCCGGCGCCGATGATGTCGCCCCGGGCGACGCCTGCGAACACGTCGTCAAGCGCCTTGCCACGCCGAGTTCGGTGAAGATCGTGCTGTATTCGGGCGCGCAGCATGCGTTCGACGTCTCCGAGCTGCCAGCCAAGATGACCTATCAGTTCGGCACGATCGGTCACGATCCCAAAGCCGCGGCCGCTGCACAGCAGGAGGTCGAGAAATTCCTGCGGGCGCCGAACTAGGCTGGCGATCCAGCTTGGTTCGCGCCGTCAAGCTTGACAGCGCCGTCGTCCGGGCGGATCGTGCGCGCGTCGGGTGCGCGCGTGCTGTTGGGCCCTTGAAACAGCGAGGTGGACGACATGACGACCTCACGCTGGATCGGCTCGAGCGCAGTGCTCCTCGCCCTCCTCATCTTCCATCGACCTGGCCCCCGGCCAAGCCCGCCGCGCAGACAGGCCCCGGCGCCACCGTGCAGATCGACAACGACGACATCGGGGATGTCGTCACCGGCAAGAACGGGCCCGAAACCCGACCCGCTCGCACATTGAGCTCCACGGACGACTAGAAGACCGAGCGATGCCGGATCTGTACGCCACGATCGCCCAGGCGAACGAGACGCTGCAGGCACGACTCGCCGACGTGCTCGAAGTTCGAGCCGCGGATCCTCAGCAGCGCGCCATGCTGGACGGCTATCTAGCGGAGATCGAGCTTCCGAACGCGGCAGCCGTGCTGGACGTCGGCTGTGGAACCGGTGCCGTCACGAGATCTCTTGCCGCTATGCGGGACGCCGCCGAGGTGATCGGACTCGATCCATCGCCGATCTTCATCGAGAAGGCGCGAGAGCTCGGCAAGGGTCTTCCACACGTGTCGTTCCGCACCGGCGACGGTCGCGCTGTCCCGTTCCCGGATGCGTCCTTCGACCTCGTAGTGTTCCACACCACGTTGTGCCATATCCCGGATCCCGAGAAGGCGCTGCTCGAGGCCCATCGCGTGCTTCGGTCCAACGGGTGGCTCGTCGTGTTCGACGGAGACTACATGACGACAACGGTCGCCATCGACACGTTCGACCCGCTCCAGCGGGCTGTCGATGCCATGGTGGCGAACTTTCTCCACGACCCGTGGCTGATTCGGCGGCTCGGGCCCAAGTTGAAGTCGATGGGCTTTGCCATCACGAGCGTTCGCAGCCACGGCTACACTCAGACAGCCGAACCGACCTACATGCTCACACTCGTCGACCGAGGCGCCGACGTACTCGCCAGCTCGGGCAGCATGGGCAAGGATCAGGCCGAGGCGTTGAAGAGCGAAGCCCGGCGCCGGGCGGACGCCGGAGCGTTCTTCGGTCACATCTCGTACGTCAGCGTCATCGCCCGGAAGCCGCGTTGACTTCGTCTGACTACGGCAGGTCGCTCGCGCCAGGCTTTGCGCTCATCGTTCTGCTGCTGGCGGTGCTCGTGGACCCAGCGCCGGCGCAGCAGGCTGAGCGACCGGACGTCAAGGTCGGGGATCAGTGGCAATTCGCCGTGTACTACACGGTGCCGTCGACACAGCCGAATCGCGCGTGGGTGATCACCTCGGTCACTCCGACCGCAATCGAAGGCACCGAGAACGGGGAACCGCTGACCTTGAGTCGCGAGCTGAACGTCCTGCAGTCGCCGGAGCAGGCGTATTCCAATCCACGCGCGCTCACGTTTCCCCTGGAAGTCGGCAAGCGCTGGCGCTATACCACTGAGTGGCTCTTCAAGCCGAAGGGGTCCAAGGGAAGCTCGATCATCGACGTGATCGTCGTCGGCTACGAGAAGGTGCGGGTCCCTGCCGGTGAGTTCGAGGCATTCAAGCTGACGTCGAGGGCGAGTCTCAGTGGGATGTCGCCGATCAACAGCCAGTACGCGGGCGAGGTCACGACAACGTACTGGTATGCTCCAGCGGCGCGCGCCATCGTGAGATCGGTGTCGCATAACCCCTACCTGGGCCCGATCAACGTCGATCTGGTCCAGTTTCAACTGCAGCCGTAGCCGGCGCCCGCCGTTCCGTGGGCACGAAGCCATCGATCGACCGCTTCTGTGAGGACGGCTTCGTCGCCGTACGGGGCGCGGTGCCGGCGCCTATCGTTCACGGCTGCGTCTCCGCCATCGAGAAGGAGCTCTGCGCGCGAGCGGTCGATCCGCGCGACGCCACGACGTGGAGCGCGCCTGTCGTCCGCCTGAACTGCCCAGATGGTCCCGCGTTCGCCGCCGCCGGCATGTCGGCAGCGCTTCACGAGATGTACGACGCGCTGCTCGGAGCCGGCCGCTGGATTCCGCGCGATGGCGTCGGGGGAACGATTCCCGTTCGCTTCCCCAGCACCCAGGATCCGGGCGACGCCGGCTGGCACATCGACGGCAGCTACGACGTCGGGGGCCAGTGGTGGGTCAACGTGCGCAGTCGCGGCCGCGGCCTGCTGGCGCTGTTCCTGTTCACGGACGTCGGCGATGCGGACGCGCCGACCGAGCTCCTGATCGGCTCACACCTCGACGTGCCGCCCGTCCTGGCGCCCTTCGGCGATCGCGGTGTCTTCTTCGGCGACGTCAGCCAGCGCCTCCCGGCGGCGACGTTTCAACGGCTGCGCGCGCGGGCCACCGGCCGCGCCGGCGACGTCTTCCTCTGCCATCCGTTCCTCGTTCACCGCGCAACGTGGCCGCATCGCGGCGCCGGACCACGCATGATCGCGCAGCCGTCGATCCCGCAGCACCAGCCGTTTGCGCTTCGCAACGGCAACGACGTGTGCGCCGTCGAGCGATCGATCCTGCGCGGGCTTTCGTTGTGACGGGCATCGACGCGAACCCAGGAGGAGGAGCGATCGACGAGTTCTATCTGACCGGCAAGGCCGAGCCGGTGGACGATCAGGCGGCGCGGGCGCAAATCCTTCGCGACGCGAAGCACATGGCCGACGCCTCGGAGATCGTGTTCGAGCTCCGGATCGACCGAATCATGCACACGCGCTGGGAGTACGTGCTCACGCCGCAGATGCACTCGGTGCACAGGAAGTGGCGCGCCCCTGCGGACGGCTATGTCGTCTTCCCCAGGTAGCGGCCGCCGGATTCCAACCTTTGCCGAGTGGCTAGCTGTGGGTTCTCAACAGATTGTCCATCCGAGACCTCTCTGCGAAGGTGGTTGTCGCCAAACGACCACTTGTTCGCCGGAGGGACCCCGGATGGACGTGCATCAGAATGCCTGGACGACGCCTCGCAGTCGAGCCC
>Ga0207428_10000821_pt1 | contig 35000 bp, 30 predicted proteins | sample RhiMethybrSRZTD1_FD_187600 | JGI IMG/M metagenome (GOLD analysis project Ga0207428, IMG submission 187600) | Populus rhizosphere microbial communities from Tennessee, USA - Rhizosphere MetaG P. TD hybrid SRZTD1 (SPAdes) (version 3) | ecosystem: Host-associated > Plants > Roots > Rhizosphere >...
GATCTCGCGCAGCGCCTCCTCGCCGGCCGCGCGCAGGCGCACCGGATCATCGCCGGCGAGGATCAGCTCGAACCGCGTCGCCATCGACTCCAGGCCGAGGGCGACTCCGCTCACACGACCATCTTCCGCGCCCCGGCGTCGAAGCGGACCATGCGGCCCTCGCGGTACGACTTCTCGGCCATGGAGACGATGGCCTGGATGCGCACGCCGTCTTCGATCGGGCAATGCAGCGGCGCCGTGCCGCGCAGGCCCTGGAAGAAGTTCAGGACGTGCTGGGCGTGGACCTCCTTGGACTCGGGGAAGTCCTCCTCCTTGCGCTCGACCTCGTCGCTGAACGGGCGTTCGGGCTCCAGCACGAGCTTGCCGCCGCCCATCAGGAGGTTGGCCTTCTGGCCGCGGATGAGGTCCTCGACGCCGCGCTCGTTCGAAGTGCTGCTGGCCACGAACAGCATCACGCCGGAGGGGAACTGCACCGTCACGAGGTGGGTGTCGCCGACGTCCCGCCTCTCACCGTACGGCTTGCCGTCGGGACCGGGACCCCGGTCGGTTTCGGCGAGGTTGCCGCCCATGCAGGAGACGCTCGCCGGGTATTCCTCGACACCCATGGCCATGAGCGTGGGGGCCAGGCGGTGCGGGAGCAGGTCTCCGATCACGCCGGTGCCGTAGTCCCAGTACTTCCTCCACCGGAAGTAGCGCTCGGGGCTGAACGGCCGCTTGGGTGCGGAGCCCAGCCACGCCTTCCAGTCCACCGTGTCGGCCGTCGCCGCGGGATCGATCTCGTAGTTCCATTCACCCTTCGGGTTCTGGCGGCAGTAGCTCGCCTGGGCCCAGAGGACACGGCCCAGCGCGCCCGAACGCACGATCTCCCGCGCGCGGTGGAACTTGGGGTCGGTGCAACCCTGGGTGCCCACCTGCACCTTGCGTCCCGTGCGCTTCGCGGTATCGAGCATGCGGAAGGCCTCGTCGAGACGGCGCGTCATCGGCTTCTGCACGTAGAGGTCGCGCCCGCTCTCCATGACGTCGATCGAGATGGGGGCGTGCGTATGGTCCGGCGTGGCCACGATGACGGCGTCGATGTCCTTGGCGTCGAGCATGCGCCGGTAGTCCGCGTAGACCTGGTCCGGTTGCAGGCACGCGGCCTCCTTGGCCGTGAGCCGCGCCTTCTCCCACACGTCGCACACGGCCGCGATCTGCACGTTGGCATCGGGCATGCCCTCGAGGATGTGCTTGATGTGGCCCGCCCCCATGCCCTTGACGCCGACGAGGGCGACGCGGATCCGGTCGTTGGCGCCGATCACGCCCTTGCCGACGGCGGGCCCGTGGCCGAGGGCGGCGGCGGCACCGCGGGGAAGGAGCGAGGCGGCCATCGCGGCGGCCGTGATGGTGCCCGTCGTCTTCAGGAACTCACGGCGCGAGTGATCGGGCCGTGGACTCTCGTCGGTCATGTCGACCTCCATCGATCGAGTGAAGGGAACCTGGTCAGGCGGGCTCCAGCGATTCCGGGGCGAGGGCGACGCGGGTTCCCGCGCGTACGGCCGCTTCCGCCTGCAGGGCCACCGCGGTGGCCTGGTAGGCCTCGCGGGCGCCACACGCCGGCGCCGGGCCGCCGCGCACGGCGGCCAGGAAGCCCTCGAAGGCCAGCTGCAGCGGGTCGCGTGAGGGCTCCCGCGACGACTGACCGGGCTCCTCGCCCGCGGCGAGGATCTTCGTGGAGTCGGCGACGAGGGCGATGCCGCTTTCCTCGAGCACGTTGTCCTTGCGCGCGTAGACTTCCCAGCCCAGCAGCGGAGAGTCGGCCTCCTTGAGGAGCCAGGCGCGCTTCTCCCGCAGCATGAGGCTGCTGTTGCTGCCGCGGACGAGGGTGTGCGCCCCGCCGACGGAGCTGGCCAGCGTCGCCTCCACCGCCACGCGCACGCCGCCCGGGTACTCGAGCACGCACTGGGCCGTGTCCGGCACGTCGCGGCCGTCCTTCCAGAGCGCGGTCGTGCCGAACCCGGTCACGGCCACGGGAAGAGCGTGCAGGTACTCCGCGACGAGGTCGAGCTGGTGGATGGCCACCTCGCCCATCAGGCCGGGCGAGGACGCCTTCGCGATCCGCCAGTTCAGCTCCGCCTCGCGCGCGGGCGTGGGGGCGACGCGGCGCCAGGAGTCCTTGCGCGCCCAGTGAACGGAAGCGGCCACGGGCGTGCCGAGGACGCCGCTCCTCACGAACTGTCCGACGTGGCGATAGAGCGAGTTCGCGCGCCCCTGCAGCCCGCCCTGGAAGACGGTGCGCGCCCCGCGCGCGGCCTGCGCGATCGCGCGCGCGTCGTCGAGGTTCGCGGCCAGCGGCGCCTCGCAGTAGACGTGTTTCCCGGCGGCGAGGGCATCGACCGCGATGGTCCGGTGGAGATGGCTGGGCGTGGCCACGACCACCGCCTCCACGTCGGAGCGATCGATCAGCGCGCGGGCGTCGGCGAGGGCCGCCGCGGACGGCGCGATCTCGAGGGCTTTCTTGTGGAATGGCGCGTAGCTGTCGCAGACGGCCACGACGCGGGCCGCCGACAGCCGGGCCAGCGTGGACAGGATCTCGCGGCCCCAGGCGCCCAGCCCGATCACGCCGACGGCGACCGGCGGGCCGACGTGCGTGGCCTCGGGCGTGACCTCGGCGAGCCCAAGGCCCCGCCGTCCGAGGAGCAGCGCCGATGTCCCGGCGACCTGCCTCAGGAACGAGCGGCGGCTTGCGTGTTGTCCGGCCATGCGCGGAGCCACTCAGGCGTGGCAGGGTTCGGCCAGGACGGCTTGGCAGTTCGGGCAGACGACACGGTGGGCGCAGAAGTGCACGGTTCACCGTCCTTGTTGGATTCGGTGGGTGGCGCCTGACGCGCCACGATCACGTGCTCCTGGCGGAGCAACCGACGTGCCATGCTCGGCGAGCACGAACGGCGCGGAGTTACGAGCGTCTGGTCGGGCGTGTTCGCGCAAGGAGTGCGCGATGCGCGGCGTGGCGCGCAATTTCGAGCGGCCCACGCACGGGCCGCGAGTCTTCGCCGCTCAGGGCTTGCGGCGCGGCGATCCTGCCCGTCGCGCTTCGGCCTCCGCCAGCCAGCCCCGCCGGATCGCGTCCGGCGCGACGCTCGAGAGGTACGGCTTGAGGTCGAGCACGGGCGTGCCGTCGAGCATGTCGAGTCCGCGCACACGGAGGCGGTTTCCGTCCCGTCCCATCAGCTCGACGACGGTGAGGCCGATCGGATTGGGCCGCCGGGGCGACCGCGTCGCGAACACGCCGTGCGGGCGGTCGTCGGTGGGGGGCGTCGCCCGGAGGCTGAAACCGTCGGCGCGATCGAAGACCCAGAGCACGTAGAGGTGCGAGAAGCCTTCGATGTCGAGGAGACCCTCGGCGAACTCCGGGAGCACTTCGATCACGCCTTCGGCGCTGTGCTCCGCGCCCGGCCCCTTCGGAATCTGGTCCGTCGTCGTGAACGGGCTGCGCACGTGTGCGATGGGAAGGAATACGCCCGTGTCAGACATGGGCTGCGTAGCCGACCGACAACAGGAGGGCGGTCAGCGTGCCGTAGGCGAGCTCGGTGAACCCGACGACCTGCGGCCGAACACGCCGGTGCCACGGGGATAGACCGTGGGCGGCGCGCGCGAGGAGGATCGTGAAGGCCACGACTCCGAGCCAGGGGCCCCAGCCGAGGAGGGCCACCATACAGGCGAGCCCGAGGGCCCCCGCGTGGGTCAGGAGGCCCGGCGCACGCGACGCCGGCTGGTCGCGATCGAGCCGCAGCCGCGCGCGGATGTAGACGACCGACGCGACCGCCTTCGCGGCGAGGAGCGCCCACGCGGTCAGGGCGGGGGCCATGCCCCAGCCGCCCGCGAGCATCAGCGCGGAGGCGCCGGCCCCGAGCGCGATGCCTCCGAGCAGCTCGGGCAGGAGCTGCCGTCCCTGCAGTCGTGCGTCGTACCAGAGCTGCAGGAGGCCGAGCGGCGCGGCGACGAGCACGGGCAGCCAGGCCACGGCGGGGGCGCGCCACCAGGCGAGGGCCAGGCCAAAGGCCGCGAACGTCGCATAGACGGCGGCCACCCTGGCCGCGAGCATGGTGCGCGGATAACGCGTGCCGCGCCGCCAGTCCGAGAGCGCGAGCTTCAGCGGATGCCGGACCAGGAAGGCGCCCAGGGCGGCGAGGGTCAGGCCCAGGCCCGCCAGCGTGGGCGCCAGCACGAGGCCCATCACCAGCGGCTCCGCGAGCATGCCCCAGCCGCCGTGCTCGACCGGCAGCGCTACCGACTTGAGGGACACCGGTGCGCCCGGCGCGGGGACAGGCACGATGGGCCGTCCGCCTCGGGGTGCGACTTCCGGCTTCGGCTGCAGGGTGGAGCTCACCGTCATCCCGCGGCCAGCCTCTCGACCGCAGGACGGTCCAGGAGAACGAAGCCGTCCTTCTCGGTCCGCACCGTCCCCTCCTTGTGCCAGCGGCTCATGATGCGGATACAGGTCTCGATCGTCGTGCCCGTGAGGTCGGCCAGATCCTGCCGGCTGAGGGTGACCGGGATCGTCACGCCCTCCGCCCCGGGCCGGCCCATCTTGTCGGCGAGCTTGAGGAAGAGATGGGCGAAGCGCGTCTCCACGCGGCTGCCCGCCACCTCGGGGATGCGCCGGGTCAGCTCCACGATTCGCTGGGTAAGCCCGAGCAGGAACCCGCGCACGAGCGTGGGATGGCGCTCGAGCAGGCCGAAGAACGGACCGCGGCGCACGAGCAGGCAGGACGTCGGCTCCAGAGCGATCGCGGTGGCGGGGAAGGGACGGCCCTCGTAGGCCACGACCGCGCCCACCGGATCGCCCGGACCGAAGATCTCGAGGATGACCTCCTTGCCCGAAGGCATCGACTTCACGACCTTGACCCTTCCGGAAAGGACGGTGTAGAGGAAGTCACAGGGATCTCCCTCCGCGAACAGCGCTTCCGCCTTGTCGTAGGACCGGACGGTCGAGACCTCGGCCAGGCGGCTCCGATCCTCGGGGGGAAGAGCCCGGAAGATGGCGGCGCTCCGGATGGCCTCGTCGATGGATCCCACCGACCGATACTACTGCTGCGGTGCGAGGGGCGCGCCGAAAAAGACGCGGTGGATCGCAATCCCTGCGTCCAGGGACCTCGATCCCGCAACTCCTGCGCCCGGAGGCCGGCGCCAGGGCCGAGAGAGCGCGCTCTTTCGCCGATCGCGTCGTGGCAGCCAACGTGCAGGGAGCGTGCGCCGGCGTCACTGGCTATGCACCCGCACCCACAGATCCGATGGGGCCTCTCCCCCGAGGAGGAAGCGCGGGCGTTCGAAGGGCTCAAGCCGCGCCTGGCCCAGTTGTGGGCCGACGTCTTTCCCAAGGACGACGAGCCGTACACGTCGGTGATCGTGCCCTCGGTGACCCTCGACGATGGCGAAGACGCGTCCCGTGGGCGAGCCGCCCGTTTCCACGAAGAGACGCTGCTCGTCCTGCTCATGCGCCTGCGCAACCCGCAGGCGCGGGTCGTGTACATCACTTCGCTGCCGATACCCCCGTTCGTGATGGACTACTACCTCCACTTCCTGGCCGGCATACCCGCCAGCCACGCCGCTTCGCGGCTCACGCTCCTCTCCGTCCACGACTCCTCTCCGCGCGCGCTCACGCAGAAGATCCTCGATCGGCCGCGGCTCCTCGAAAGGATACGGGCCGCCATCCCGGACCTCTCGCGCGCCTACCTCACCGTGTTCCGCGCCAGCCCTTTGGAGAAACGCCTGGCCACGCTCCTCGATCTCCCTCTCAACGCCGCCGATCCCGAGCTCGAATCGCTCTGCGCGAAATCGGCCGGGCGCGGAGTGCTGCGCGAGGCGGGCGTCGAGGTGCCGCTGGGATTCGAGGGCCTGCGTGACGAGGACGACCTCGTGCCCGCCCTGCAGCGGCTCATGGCGGAGCGGCCCGGCCTGCGCCGCGCCGTGCTCAAGCTCGAGCACAGCCACTGGGAACAGGGTCATGCCCTCGTCGATCTGCCCTCGTCCCCGGCCCGCGAGGCCGTGCGGCGGGCGCTGCACTGCCTGCGTGGTCCCCGCGGCCTCGACGGCCCCTCCTACCTGGCGCGCTTCGCGCGGATCGGCGGGATGGCGGAGGAGTTCGTCGAAGGCGTGGAGAAGGTCGTGAGCGGCCAGGTGCGAATCAATCCGCGTGGGCAGGTGACGCCGACCTCCACGCATGACGAGCTGCGCGGCGGGCATCTCGGCCTGGAATCGGTGGGCTGCGTGTTCCCGGCCGACGACCGCTGCCGCCAGACGGTCCAGGAGACGGCCCTGAGGGTCGGCCGCCTTCTGGCCGAAAAAGGCCTGGTCAGCCGGCTCTCGGTCGAGATGCTCCTCTGCGCCGAGCCGCGCCGGGGATCGTGGCGGCTGGCCGGTACCGAGATTAACCTGGGCGTCGGCGGCTCGACGCACCCGCTTCTCGCCGTCCGCTTCCTGACCGGCGGCCAGCTCGAGCCCGAGAGCGGCCTCTTCCGATCGCCCAGCGGCGAGGCGAAGTTCTATCGGGCCACCGACAACCTGCAGGCGGAGGCCTACCGCCGCCTGCTCCCCGAGGACCTCATCGACATCCTGACCCTCGACGCCCTGCACTACTCCGCGCGCGGAGAGACGGGCGCCCTCTTCTACATGCTCGGAGCGATCGCGGATCTGGGCCGCGTGGGCATGGTGGCGGTGGGAAACACCCGCGAGGGGGCGGACACGATCTTCCGGCGCACCGTGGCCTCCCTGGACGCGGCCAGCGAATTCGGGCCGGCGGCGTGAAGACGCGCCGCGCCCTGGAGGGACGAATGCGAACGAACACGCGATCTGCGGTCGTGCGGATGTCCACGATCGCCCTGGCCGCCGTGCTGGCGAGCGTGCCCGGCCGCGGCGCGCCGTCGCCCAGCCCTTCACCGGCGCCGGCCTCCGCGCCCGCCGGCGCTCCCTACACGTCCGCCAAGACCTGCGCGACCTGCCACCGCCTCATCCACCAGTACTGGTCGGAATCGGCCCACGCGCGGTCGGCGACCAGCCCCGTCTATCTCGAAGGGCTCGAGGCGGCGGTGGCGGCGGCCTCGGACAAGCAGGCCGTCCGCGTGAACTGCGTGTGGTGCCATGCCCCCACCGTCCTCGTGACCGGCGACCACCAGCTCGAGCAGCCGGTCACGCGCGAGGGCGTCTCCTGCGATTTCTGCCACACCGTGAAAGACGTCGACCTGGCCCGGCCCGGCCGCCCCTTCGTGGTCAGCCCCGGAAACGTCAAGCGCGGCCCTCTCGAGTACGCGAAGTCGAAGTTCCACGAGACCGAATATTCGCCACTCCACAAGTCGAGCGCGCTCTTGTGCGCGGCCTGCCACGAGTATCGGAACCCCCTGGGAGTCGCCGTCCTCTCCACGTACACGGAGTGGCGGCAGACCCCGTACGCGGTGCGAGGGATCACCTGCCAGGAGTGCCACATGCCCGTCGTCCCCGGCACGTCGGTCCCCGCGGCGCTCGGGCCCAGCGGTCACGTGATCAACCTCCACCGCATCGTCGGCGGCAGCAACCCTTCGAAGCTGAGCGTCGGGCTCGACCTCCAGATCGAGTCGGTGACCCGGACGAGCGGCACCGCCGACGTGCAAGTCCTCGTCACCAGCAGCCGTGTCGGCCATGCCGCCCCGGGCGGCTTCGCCAACCGTGCCCTCGTTCTCGCCGTCGGTGTGGAGAGCGCGTCCGGCGAGCTCCTGCACCGCCGGGAACGGATCTACCGCCGTATCCTCCGGGACGCGGAAGGCCACGAGCTGGCCCGCGTCGCCGATCTCATGCTGAAGGCGGCGGCCGAGGGCGAGGACACGCGGATCCAACCCGGAGAGTCGCGGGCCGAGCGCTTCACGGTCCCGATTCCCGAGGGAGCGCGCGCGATCGTCGCCCGTCTCGAATATCACGATCTCTCCGACCCCAAGACGGGTCCCCGCATGATCCTGGTCAACGAGCAACGGCGGGACTTGACCGTTCGCTGAGGCCCCCCGGCGCTCGCAGCCGCCGGGCAAACTGGCGGCGGAACACCGCGGACATCGCTTTGAGCTTCAGGGTCTGGAGCGGGAATCGTCGCGGGCTCAGGCTCCGGCACTCGTCGGGCAGCATCACGAGGCTCACGTGGATGTTGGGCGCGACCCCGATCGGGAGCCCCTTCTCCATGCAGGCCTCGTACAGGCGGCGGAAGACGGGGACCATGTCTTCCGTGCGGGGCGGGGATGCGTCCGCCATGTCGGTGCCGACGAGGGGGCGGAACACGCAGACCGTCGGCACCGCCCCCACCGACGTGATCCAGTCGATGGCCTTGATCGTCGAGGCAGGCGGCTCGAGCCCGGCGATGATCTCGCCGTTCGTGACCCAGGGCTCGCCCGCCGGCCCCGACCGGCCGAGCTGCGCGCAATAGCGCACCGCTTCGAGGTAGTAGTCGAGGGTGTACTCGGTGTGTTTGCCGGGGCAGATGTCCTTGAAGATCTCGCGGTCGAAGATCTCGAAACAGAAGGAGACGCGGTTGAGGCCCATCTCCCGCAGCGCGTCGTAGCGCTTGAGGTCCCGGTGGGGTGGAGTCTGGAACCCGACGAGGAGCCCGAGCTCCTTCTTGATGCGGACCAGATAGGGCTCGAGGATGTCCAGGTAGGTGTCGCCGTCGTAGTGCCCGGTGTTGAAGTCCACGTAGGTGATGCCCGACTCGTCGCGCGCCCTCCGCACGACCTCCATGACCTCGCTCACGGACTTCTCGTCCGCGTCGTCCACGCCCAGGTTCAGGCCCACCGAGCAGAACTTGCAGTTGACCTTCGTCTTGGCCGTCCAGTACTCGCAGACCTTCGCCTGGTAGATGCCGAGGTACGTGCCCTGCAGGGTTCCGATGCGGGTCATGGGCTTGCCCGTGGACGTGTGGGCCTCGTACCAGTCCGGGCGCGGGGAGAGCTGGACCGCCGCTACGTCCTCCTTCTCGTAGCGGAGCACGTAGCGTCCGTCGCGGCGGCAGATGTCGTAGGCCGAGGCGGCGGCGAACGGCTCGGCCACGGGGACGTTCGTCCAGAGCCCGCCGGGCAGGATCATCTCCAGGCCGCTGCCCAGGCCGGCGCGTGTGCGCATGACCTTCCGCCCGCCGTCCGCCTCGATGAAGCAGGAGTCGTCCAGCCGCGCGCCCTGGCAGTAGAGGTCGAGCTTGAGGAGGGAAGGGTTGCTTCGCAGCGTCGGCACGGGGATCACGGGGGCATCCTCCTCGGGTGCGTCAACGATAGAAGAGCGCGGCGACCGCTCGTATGACGATCGTCATAAGCCCGCCACGTCGGCCCGCCCATGGCAATGAGCCAGGTGATCCAGTTCGATCTATTGCGAAAGTGTGACGATCGTGGCCGGGCGGCTTTGCTAGCGTCGCGCCATGAAGACCCATCCGCTGGGCACGCGCGCGCAGGTCCTCCTCACGAGCGTGTTCGGTCCCTACGCGCGCGACGACGAGCACGGCAGCCGCGCCGTCAACCCCATGGAGCTCTACCACAACCAGGTCACGCGGGTGCAGGACGTCTTCTCCCTGCGCATGTTCCATCGCTCGTGGGGCCTGATGCTCATCCAGGCGAACCTCGACGCGCCCTGCACGCTCCTCGACTTCCCGACCCTCGAACGGTTCGTGCAGGAGATCCGCACGACTCGCTACGACATCATCGGCATCAGCGCGATCATCCCGAACCTCCTCAAGGTGGCCGAGATGTGCGCGCTCATCCGGTTCTACCAACCCGAGGCCACCATCGTGGTGGGCGGCCACGTGGCCAACCTCCCTCGCCTCGCGGAGAGGATCGACGCCGACCACATCGTGCGAGGCGAAGGGGTCGCCTGGTTCCGCGCCTTCCTCGGCCAGGAGCGGGGGGGCCCGATCCGCCACCCGCTGATCCTCTCCGCCGTCGAGAGCCGGATCCTGGGCGTGAAGATGGGGTCGCGGCCGAGCGACACCGCGGCGACGCTGATCCCGTCCGTCGGCTGCCCCATGGGCTGCAACTTCTGCTCGACGTCCGCGATGTTCGGGGGCAAGGGCCGGTTCCTCAACTTCTACGATGGCGGCGACGAGCTCTTCGAGGTCATGGCCGGGCTGGAGGCGGCGCTGGGCGTGCAGTCGTACTTCGTGATGGACGAGAACTTCCTCCTGTATCGCCGGCGCGCCCTGCGCCTCCTGGAGCGGATGCGCGAGGCGGGGAAGTCGTGGTCGCTCTACGTCTTCAGCTCCGCGAACACGCTCCGGCTGTACTCGATGGAGGAGCTCGTGGGCCTCGGGGTCTCGTGGGTGTGGCTCGGTCTCGAGGGCAAGGGCGCCGCCTACGTGAAGCTCGCGAAGGCGGACACGCGCACGCTGGTGGCCGAGCTGCAGTCGCACGGCATCCGGGTGCTCGGCTCCAGCATCGTGGGCCTGCCCGAGCACGCGCCCGACACCATCGACGAGGCCATCGCGCACGCCGTCGCCCACGACACGGAGTTCCACCAGTTCATGCTCTACACGCCGATCCCGGGGACGCCGCTGTACGCCGAGCACCTCGCGAACGGAACCCTCCTCGGCGAGGGGGAGTGCCCGCCCGCCGACGCCCACGGCCAGCTGCGGTTCAACTTCCGTCACCCCCGCATACCGGCCGGAGACGAGACGGAGATGCTGCTCCGCGCGTTCCGGCGCGATTTCGACGTGAACGGGCCGAGCGTGGTGCGCATCGCACGCACGCTCCTCCGGGGCTGGCAGCGGCACAAGGCGGATCCAGACGCGCGGATCCGCGCCCGGTACGCGCGCGAGTGCGCCGACCTCGCCACCGTCTACGCGGGCGCGCTTTGGGCGGCGGAGAGGTGGCTGGCGGACGCACCGGCGGGGTCCCGCATCCGCGAGGTACGGGAAGCCCTGTTGCGCGAGTTCGGGCTGCGCGCGCGCATCAGCGGGCCGCTGCTCGGCCGCGCCATCCTCTTCGCCATGGGGCGGGAGAGCCGGCGCCTCCGTCGCGGCCACGTGTACGAGCCGCCGACGTTCTACGAGACGAGCCAGCGCTGGGTGGCCGCGGGAGGGGCGGCAACGCTTTGAGGACATGACGACCGTCATGCCGCGACCGGCGCGAGAGTCGATACCATCGTAGCGATGGATCCCCTCGCCGGCTCGCCGTGGAGCGCACCGTCGACCGTCGCCGGCTTCGCGCAAAGCCCTCCGAACGAGGTCCTGGTACGTTTCGCGGAGAAGGAACGGCAGCGCCCGGGTGTGGTGCGCGCCCTCGACCTGGGCTGTGGCGCCGCGCGCAACGCCGTACCGCTGGCGCGTCTGGGCTGGGAGGTCACCGGGACCGACCTCTCCTGGCCCATGTTGCACGCCGCCCGGCAGCGCGCCGAGCGCGAGCAGTGCGGCGATCGCGTGAGGCTGGTCTTGGCGCCGATGGATCGCATCCCCGCGCAGGACCGCAGCTTCGACCTCCTCGTCGCCCACGGCATCTGGAACCTCGCGCAGTCTTCGGACGAGTTCCGGAGGGCGCTCGGCGAAGCCGCGCGCGTGGCCAGGCCGGGCGCCGGTCTCTTCGTCTTCACGTTCTCGCGCCATACGTTGCCGCCGGACACACCGCCCGTCCCCGGCGAGCCCTTCGTGTTCACGGAGTTCTCCGGCCAGCCGCAGTGCTTCCTCACCGAGCGGCAACTCGTCGCCGAGATGGGCGCGGCGGGGTTCGTGCCGGATGCGGCGGTCCCCCTGACCGAATACAACCGTCCCCGGCCGGGAAGCCTGCAGAAGACGGGCGGGCCCGTGATCTACGAAGCGGCCTTCCGACGTGACGGCCGGCAATGACGAAGCGGAGTCACTCGCCCTTGACCTCGCGCAGCATGACGAGCAGCATCCGCGTCGCCGCCGGCGCATGGAGTGCGTGGGGCACGCCGCCCGGCATGCGCACGATGCTGCCGGGAGTCGCGGGCACGGCCACGCCCCCGATGGTCAGGCGCAACGCCCCTTCCAGCACGATGACGAGCGCGTCGAACGGCGATGTGTGCTCCTCGAGCCCCTGCCCCGCGTCGAAGGCGAAGAGCGTCACGTTGCCGCCGGGCGTCTTGGCCAGCACCCGGCTCGCGATGCCTCGTTCCGTCGGAGTGACGAGCGTCGAGAGGGAGAGCTCTTGCGCGGGTGGAATCATCTTGGCTCCTTTGGGACATGGGACAACCTTGGGGCGGGGCGAGAGGGTCATGGGAGGAGGTCCACGATGAACGGTCCGCTGCATCGCTTCTTCGCCGCCGATCACCGCCGGCTCGACGCGCTCCTGAGGCGCGCCGTCTCCGTCCCCGGCCGGGTCGATCTCGTCCCGTTCGGGGAGTTCCGGGCCGGGATCCTGAAGCACATCGGCATGGAGGAGAAAGTCCTCTTCCCGGCCGCGCGCCACGCGCGCGAGGCGCCCCTGGTCCTCGCGGCCCGCCTGCGCGTGGACCACGGCGCGATCGCGGCCCTGCTGGTGCCGACCCCGACGCCTGCGCTCGTGGCCGAGATCGTGTCGGTCCTGGGCCCGCACAATCGTCGTGAAGAGGAGCCCGGCGGCGTCTACGACGCCTGCGACGAGGCGGTGGGTCCGGACGAGGCCGAGCGCCTCGTCCACGACCTGCGAGCCTTCCCCGAGGTGCCGCTCAAGCCCTACAACGACGGACCGGCCATCCTCGCCCACATCCAGGAGACGCTGGAGCTGTCGCGACGGCAGTGGCTCGCGAGCGATAGCGGCACCTAGCACGATCACACGTCGGTGCGGCGCAGGCGCTCGACGGCGGCCAGCGCGGGCACGGCGATCCAGAAGAGCAGCGAGAGCCCGAGCAGCGCGGCCGCGCCCCACGGTCCCCGGGTGAAGCGCAGGAAGGCCAGGGAAGCGGCGCCGAAGGCCGCCGCGCCCTCGATTCCGAGCAGCGTGGCCGTCCGCACCGCGTCCACGGGGTTGACGATGACGGCCATGATCAGCACGCGCGAGGCCGGGCCCGAAGGCAGGAGCGAGGCGAGGCCCAGGGCGGCCACGTCGAAGAGGACGACGGCCACGAACCACACGACCAGGGCCAGGGCGAGGGCACGCGTGCGGCGGCGGCCGATGGCGGCGGCGGCGAGCAGCGCGGCCAGGCCGAGGAAGATCGCGGTCAGCGCCGCCGAGGCCGCGAAGAGCATCAGGAAGCCCGCGAGCCCTTCGCTTCCCGACTGCGAGAAGATCACCAGCCCGGCCGCGCCGAAGCCGAGGGCCTGCGCGCCCACGAGCGCCTCGAAGAGGCCCAGGAGCTTGCCGAGCAGGATCGTGCGGCGCGAGACGGGCTGCGAGAAGAGCAGCTCCGCGGCCCCGCGCTCGGGGGCCAGGGACAAGACGCCGATGAGGAGCGACGTGAGCGGCACCAGCAGCAGGACGAGCTGCACCAGGGAAGCCGCGGTGCGCGCGAAGTCCTGGACTCCGTGCCCGCCGGAGAGAACGTAACCGGACGCGGCCACGGCCAGGGCGAGGGCGGCGAAGACCGCCGCGAAGATCTGCGTCCAGCGCGAGCGGACGGCGAGCACGAGCTCCTGCCGCGCCACCAGCCGCAGGGGATGCGGGCTCATTGCCCGTCTCCCGGAGCGCTGCCGGAGCCGAAGACGTCGGCCGCCGTGCGCGGCCTCCCACCCTTCGCGTCCGGATCCGCGTCGCGGGAAGCCGCGTCGGCATGCGCGATCAGGTGCGAGCCCATCGGCGTGGCCAGGGCCGCCACCTCCGTGTAGACGGCGGCGTCGGCCCGCACCCACGTCCGCGTGCGATGGTCGGCGACGTAGGCCACGGTCCCCGCCGTTCGCGCCTTTCCGGCGAGGAAATGCGCCAGGCAGCCGATGTCGTCGAAGAAGAGAGGCTCCTCCGCCGCGCCAACGCGCTGGCCCGCGAAACGCGCCTCCGAGATCGCCATGCGGCACCAGGCGCACGACTCGTTCTTCGTGTCGAGCGCTTCGGGCGCGGGCGGGCCGGCGGCGCAGGCGGCGAGCAGGACCGTCAGCAGGAGCGCGGGCTTCATCGCGTCACTCCCGGGCCCGCCACCAGCTCCTGGTACAGCGTGTCGAGGCGGCCCTCTTCCGCGGTGAGGCCGCGGATCTCCGCCCCCGCCTGGCGCACCACGTCGAGCACCGCGGGCCGGAGCGACGCGCCCCCGGGGACGATCAGCTCGTCCGCCACCGAGATGGTTTCCGGCGCGATCGCGCGGACGGACTCCAGGAGACCCAAAGGCCGGCGGTCCAGACGCAGTCGCATCACGCCGCGCTCGGCCAGGCGGTCCTGCAGCTCCCGTGCGGTGAGCGTCGCGACCAGGCGGCCTCCGACCAGGAGGGCGAAGCGGTCGGCCAGCCGCTCGACGTCGCCGAGGTGATGCGACGTGAAGAGCACCGTCTTGCCCTCGCTGCGCCGGCGGCCGACGAGGCCGTAGAACGCGCACAGGCCATCCGGATCCAGGGCGGCCGTGGGCTCGTCGAGGAGCAGGACCGGCGTGTCGGGGAGCATGGCGACGGCGAGGCCCAGGCGCTGCACCATTCCCCCCGAGTACTGGCCGACGGGGCGCGCGCCCGATCCGTTGAGGGCCGCGAAGCGGAGGACGTCGTCCACCCGCGGCGCGTCCACCCCGCGCAGCGCCCGGTAGAACTCCAGCACCTCGCGCCCGGACAGCGATTCCGGAAAAGACACGCGCTGGGGCAGGAAGGACAGGATCTCGCGCGCCGCGGGATCGCCAGCGGGGCGGCCGGCGAGCCGGACCTCGCCGGACGTGGGAGCGACGAGGCCGGCCGCGGCCTTGAGGGAGGTGGTCTTGCCCGAGCCGTTGGGGCCGAGGAGCGCCACCACCTCGCCCGCGCCGATCTCGAGGTCCAGGCGCTGGACGGCGGCGAGGGTGCCGTAGCTCTTCGAGAAGGCGCGGAAGGAGATCACCGGCGCCCCCTCCGCATGACCGCCGCCCCGAGGCCGAGGGCGCCGAAGGCGGTCAGGAGGCCCGCGCCGCTCGCGGACGCGGTGCGCGCGTCCGCCGGCGGCACGCGGGGCAGGACGGGGGGACGCACGAGCGGCGCGTGGTCCTGGACGGGAACGGCCTGCAGCACCGGGAACGTCCGCTCCGCGACGGCCAGCGCGGAGGCGGCCATGCCCTGGGCCATCAAGTCCGCCGCGGTGAGGTTGCCGCGAAGATGATCGAACACGCTGGTGAGGCGATAGGGCCGGTCGCTGACGCCGTCGCCGTCCAGGTCCGGCTCGTCGTTCTCGGACCAGTAGTTGCCGTCGAAGGCGGTGTCGGTGCGCCGGCCGACGAGCGCGAGAGGCGTCATGTTCCCGACGAAGGAGTTCCCCTCGAAGCGGACCGAGCCCGAGGAGTCGTAGAGGACGATGGCGGCGTCCGAGCGCGCGACCACGTTGCGCCGGAAGGTGTCCCGGTACGAGCCCTCCAGGAAGATCCCGCGCGCGTTGTCGGCGACGAGGTTGTCCTCCGCCACCACGTCGTCGCAGGCCTTGAACAGCAGGCCCACGGACGCGAAGCCGCGGTTGTGGAGGAACCGGTTGCGGCGGAAGACGATGCGCTTCGAGTACATCAGGGCCGCGCCCGCCGCCCCGCGCTCGAAGAGGTTGTCCTCGAAGACGTTGTCGTCCGAGAACATGTAGTGGAGGCCGTAGCGCAGGTCGCGTGCCACGTTGCCCGTGATCGTTCCGTGTGAAGACGACTGGACGTAGAACCCGTCACGCACGTCGAAGATCTCGTTCTCCGCCAGCCGGAACCCCTGGGTGTTCCAGACGTGGACGCCCGAGCCCTTCTCGCCCGGATCCTTCCCCGGGATGCCGCGCACGCGACAGCGCTCGACGACCGCGCCGGGCGCCTCGCGCAGGTAGACCCCGAAGATCGCGTTGGTGATGCGGCAGTCCCGGATGGTGACGCCAGGCGCGGACACGTGGATGCCGGAGGAGTCGCGCCCGAGATCGCCCCCGCCGCGCCCGTCGACGTCGAAGCCGTCGATCGTGACGCCGGCGCCGCGCACGCGCACGACGCTGCCGTGGCCGGAGCCGAGGAGGCGGGGCCGGCCGCGGCCGACGAGGTTGAGCGGCCGATCGAGCACGAGGTCGCCCACGTAGTCGCCACTCTCGACGACGAGAGTGGCGCCGGAGGGAGCGGCATCGACGCGGCGCTGCAGGGGGGACGCGTCCGCGTCCGCCGGCCGGTCTTCCACCGCTCCGGGCGGGGGAGCGTGATCCTCCGCGGCGGGGGCCGCGGAGGCGAGAAGGCAGAGGATCAGGGGAAACAAGGCTTCGCCTTCCGTCAGGCCGGCGTGCGCGATTGCCGCCAGGCCGCGTAGAGCGCCGCCGCCAGGACCAGCGCCACCGCGGCCAGCGCGTAGGAGCCGACGGCCGGATACGAATAGACCTCGAAGTTGGCGAGCTTCTTGTAGCCGAAGAGCGGCGGAGTGAAGGGATCGACCTTCACCGCCGCCGTGGGCGAGAGGTGATGGCCGTACCAGTACATCTTGTAGGCAAAAGACCAGAGCGAGAAGAGGCCGAAATAGACGTAGAGGACGACCACGTCCACGAGGTGCGCCATCTTGCCCAGGACGGCCGTGCGCAGGAAGAGGAGGCCGAAGGCGCCCACCGCGAACGGTATCCACTTGAACTCCGTGAACTCGGCGGCGTCCAGGTCCTTCATGCCGATGTAGTGGTTGAGGAGGTTGATCTCCTTCAGGTCCTGCCCGTCGTGCCCGCCGTCGAGGCGGTAGCTGTAGATGTGGAGCCGCAATCCGTCCGGGTATTGGGGCGCGAACATCGTCATGTCGTAGAGCGGGAACACGTAGGCGGGCAGGAGGAGCAGGAGGGCCGCGAGCACGAGGACTCGCGGCCCGACGTCGAGGGGCGCCTCGAGGAAGCGGGTGCTCCGCTCCAGCAGACGGCGCATCGGCCTTAGCTCTTCTTCCGGACGATCAAGTAGCCCTGCATCTCCTGGTGGAGGGCCGAGCAGAAGTTGGTGCAGTAATACGGGAACACGCCGCCCCGGGTCGCCTTGAAGGTGAAGGTCTTGGTCTCGCCGGGGTCGACCACGACGTTGACGTTGTAGTCGAGCAGCCCGAAGCCGTGCAGCTCGTCCGTCGTCTGCTCGATGTTGGTGATGGCCACCGTGACCTCGTCACCCTCGTTGACCTCGATGAGGGTGGGTGTGATGGTCGAGCGCACCTCGACCACCTTCGCGATCACCTTGTTCCCCTGCCGCGTCACCCCGGCGTCCTTCACGTCCCAGATGGCGAGGGGGTGCTTGTTCTCCTCCTTGGGGTAGACCTCGATGGGGTGAAGCTTGTCCGCCTTGATCATCTGGGCGTAGTGGGGCTCGGGCTCGGTGAAGGCGTCGTAGAGGAGCTTCATCTTCTCCTCGCTGATGTCCACGAGCTGCGAGGACTCGGGCTGGGACGGTCCCACCGAGAGATGGCGGCCGTGGGAGAGCTTGTTGAGGCCGACCAGGTACTTGCCCTGGGGGTGGGCGGTGTCGCCCTCGGCCGCGCTGAGGTGGCCGATGGAGTAGGACATGGGGACCTTGTCCACGACTTCCCAGGTTCCCAGCTTCCACTTGGCGATCGCGCTGTCGACGAACAGCGACGTGTAGGCGTAGCCGTCCGGTCCGAACTGCGTGTGCAGCGGTCCGAGGCCGACGGGGACCTCGGCGTCCTTGATCGACTCGTACTTCAGGACGGGGATGCCGTCTTCGTCCCCGGAGAAGTCCTTGTTGCGGATCGCGGTCTGCATCTTCTCGAAGTTGAAGACGGTGGTCACGCCCTGCAGCTTGCCCGAGCCCACGATCCACTTGCCGTCCGGCGTCACGTCCACGCCGTGGGGTGACTTGCCGCAGGGCATGAAGTACACGAGGCCCGGCACCTTCTTCGGATCCAGGACCTTCACGCCGCCGATGACGTCGCCCTTGCCCTCCGCGGCCGCCTTCTCCGCCGCCCGCCAGTCGATGGCCGCGATGTAGTCGCGATCGCGCTGCGTGGACGTGACCTCGAGCTTCCCGGTGGCCCGCTCCGTGTTGTAGGAGGTCCAGAACATCCAGCCCTCGGAAGGGCCCTTGCCCGCGTCGCCGAGGTCGTAGTCGAAGGGCGGCATCACGATCTCCCAGCCCAGGGCCATCTCGCCCGACTTGGGGTCGATCTTGACGGCGGCGACCACGCCCTTGTAGTCGCTCGCGTACTTGTCGACGGGGGCCACCGTTCCCTTGGGGATCGGGATCGAAAACCGCGACGCCATCATCGAATACTCGCTGTTGGAGGTCACGAAGGCGGAGGCGTGGTTGCCCGAGACGTTGGGGATGGGACCGAGGATCTGCTTGGTCTTGAAGTCGCGGAGGTCGACGCGGGCCACGCGGCCGTTCATCTCGTTCACGAAGAGCCAGCGCCCGTCGTAGTCACCCTTCGTTTCGGACAGGGCGGGATGATGGACGTCACCCCAGGTCAGGCCGCCCAGCATGGCCCTCGTGTCATCGTCGAAGCCGTAGCCGGTGGCGGGATAGGGAGTGAAGACGGGAATGGTGGACAGATGGCGCATGGAGGGCACGCCGTAGACGTAGATCTGCCCGGAGTGGCCGCCGGACGAGAACAGGTAGTACTCGTCGAGGTCGCCGGGCGCGATGTAGGTCTTCTGGGCGGCGACGGCCATGTCCGAGACGGCGCCCGCGGCCTTCTTGATGCCCTTGGGGGCGCTGGGAGCGCAATAGGCGGCGAGGAGGCCCAGGGCCACCAGCGCGACCACGCTCCCGAATACCGAACCTGCTCTTCTCATGACGTTCTCCTTCTCTTGAGCGCCATCAGGGATGCGACGCGGCGGCCGGAGCCGCCGTGCCCTTCCCGGCCGCGGCCTTCTGGCGCTGGTATTCCGCGAACGCCTCCCGGAGCTTCTCCACCGCTGTCGCCTTCTGCTCGGGAGTGAGGACGATCTGGCGCGAGAGCACGACGGCCATGGTGCCGGTGGGCTCGCGCAGGAAGTCGTCGACGGTGCGGCCGAAGCGGGACTGCGTGTCCTCGACGGCGGTGGACAGGTCGGGCCCGATCTGGGCGGGGCTCTTCACCCCGAGCGCGGAGACGGAGTGGCAGACGAAGCACCCCGTCTTCACGAACCAGGCCCCGGGGCCTTCCTTCATGCTCAGCTCCGTCGCCTTCTCCTCCGCCGTCTGGGGGTCGGTGCGGGGGACGCCGGCCACGAACTCCGCGGGCACGGGCGCCTTCCGCCACGACATCACGAGGATGCCGAGAGCCTGCGCTTCCTTGGTCGAGAGGTGGAAGTTCGGCATCACCGTGTCCTGGACGAGCGCGCGCGGGTCCTTCAGGTGCGCGACGTGCCAGGCGAACGAGGTCTTCTGTCCGGAGAGGCGCCCGAAATCGTATTGCTCCGGGGCCTTGTCGCCCACGAACGTGAGGTCGGGCCCGATCGTGCCTCCGCGGCCATTGATCACGTGGCAGGCCCGGCACCCCTTCTGCTGGATCAGCTCCTTGCCGAGGTTGATGAAGTCGGCGCCCTTCGTCTGCCGGTCGTAGCGATGGCAGACGTTGCAGTTCATCTGCATGAGCGCGTTCTTGTCGTCCACGACGGAATAGGCCTCGCCCAGCGGCCGGGCCAGGAGCGGCTCTTCCCAGTGCTCGACCGGCCCGTGTGCGGGCTCCATGTCGACCGCCCAGCCCTGGCCGCCGTGGCAGGACGTGCACCCGAACTTCTGCGGAGGGTGGTTCTTCAACGGCTCGACGGGATGAGTCCGGAAAGGCTCGTCCGCGGCCTCGAAGCCCTTCCAGCCCGTGGCCTGGTGGCAGGTCACGCAGCGGTCGGCGCGCCCGAGAGAAGGCACCCAGACCTGCTGCAGGCCGGCGGGGACGGTCTTCGCCTTGTCCGCGCCGAACTTCTCCGCCACCTGACGCTTGAACTCCCACTGGTAGTAGCGCCATTCGTGCTCGCGGTCGTTGCGCGCGAAGAGCGCCGTGGAGACGACGAGGAGCAGCCCGATGATGGCGAGCACGGGCCGGTCGCGGCGCGGGTAAGGGGAATCGGTGCGCTTTTCACTCATGGGTCAGATCCTCGTGGGGATCTCTGGCCAGCTCTCCCAGGGCCAGTAGAAGTGCCAGTAGGGGCCGCGGCAGAAGGTCCCGACGATCGTGAAGACCACGACGACCAGGCAGAGCGCGAGGAAGACGGCGTTCTGGCGAAGGCGCGTGCGCGCGAACCACACGCCGGTCGCCGAGGCCGGGCTGCGGTCGAGCCAGGGCCAGAGCGTGAGGAGAGAGATGAGGAGCCCGGGCAGGATCACGCCGCCGAAGAAGGCGCCGTTCACGGTGAAGCTTCCGATGTGGAACGTCGTGTCGGTGACGATCTCCTGCAGCCAGAGGAAGTACCACGGCGCCTTCGCGGGGTTCGGGGTGACGAGCGCGTTCGCGGCCTCTTCCAGCGGCGACCTCACGAGCGTGGACAGGATGCTGATGACGGCGATGGTCCCGAGGACCGCAGTCGCGGCGCGGCGGACGAGGTCGGGCACGGCGTTCACGGTCCGGTGCGGGGCTTCCAGGGTGGTGGACCGGATCGTGGGCGCGGTCCCGCGCGCCACGCCGAGAAGCGTGTAGGTCTTGGTGCGGGCCGGGGGCTCCTCGACTCTCTCGCGCATGAGGGCCTCACGGTCGGCCCGGGCGAGCCCCCCATCTTTCCTCACGCGCCACATGTGGTAGACGAACAGCGCGGCCAGCAGGCCGGGCAGGAGCACGATGTGGAGCACGTAGAAGCGGATGAGCGTCGGCTGATCGATGGTGCGCCCGCCGATCATGAGCTCGCGGACGGCCGGGCCGACGTACGGGATGGAGGACGCGATGTTCGTGCCCACGGTGACGGCCCAGTAGGCGAGCTGGTCCCAGGGGAGGAGGTAGCCCGTGAAGGAGAGGAACAGCGTCGCCAGCAGCATGCCGACCCCGATGACCCAGTTCCACTGCCGCCGCTGGCCGCGGCCCGTCCCGTTCTTGTAGGCGCCGGTGAGGAAGACGCGCACCAGGTGCAGGAAGACCGCCGCCACCATGAGGTGGGCGGACAGTCGATGCACGGAGCGGATCCACGATCCGAACGTGATCACGTATTCGATGTCCTTCACCGACGCGTAGGCGCGCTCCACCGAGGGCACGTACAGGAAGAGCAGGGGCAGCCCGGAGAGGATGAGGAGGAGGAACAGGGCCGAGGTGATGGTCCCGAGCCAGAACGAGTAGGTCCAGTCCAGCGAGGCCTTGAAGACCTTGGCCGGGAACCAGTGGAGCAGGAAGTTCGAGACCACGGCATCGCCCGACTCGCGATCGGATCGGGGCTTCAGGCTCCAGAGCGCCTTGGGATGGACGTTGGGCGCGGAGGGGATGGCGGGGATCGGCTTGGCGGTGGTGCTCATGTCTCTCCTCACGCCACCGTGAGACGGAACTCGCGGCCGACCTCGCGCGCGAGATCCACCACGAGCTGGCCGTCGTCGGGCGCGACCTCGAGGTGGTACCAGGCGAGCGGGCGGGGTGCGGGCCCCGAGACGTTGGCGCCGTCGCCTTCGTACGTCGATCCGTGGCAGGGGCAGAGGAAGCGATGCGTGAGACGGAGGGGCGCCCCGTTCACCGTCTTCTCCTCCGGCTGGGACAGGGCTTCCGCGCGCACCGTGCATCCGAGGTGGGTGCAGACGGCGGAGACGGCGTGGAAGACGTTCCCCTGGCGGAAGACGAACAGCCGCTGGTCGGGCAGGAACTTCAGCCCGTCCGGGAACTCCAGCGGGAGCCCGAGCTTCACCGTCGTGGGCGCGTCGTAGGACACGTTCGGCACGAGCGAGCGGAGCGAGGCCGCGCTCTGGGTGGCGAGGCCGGCGACGCCCGCGCCGAACCCGAGCTTCATCAGGAAATCGCGACGGTCTGTCATTGACCCCCCTCCGTGTCTATTCATCGACTCCCCACCCCACCCTCCCCACGTAGGGGGAGGGAGTCGCTGTCACCCAGATCGGTAGCCGCGTTTTGTCCCTCGTTTGTTGCGTGCACGTACCTCTCGGTGATCTCGAAGCGCTCCATCGTCATGGCGTCGGTGGGGCAGCGGACGGCGCAGAGGCCGCAGCGGATGCAGCGGTCGTCGTCCTTGATCATCGCGGAGAGCGGCAGCCCGTTCGCCTCCGCGCGCGCCGCCAGCTCGGCCTTCTCTTCCTCCGGCAGGGCCAGCTCCTCGAAGGGGACGATGGCCAGGCAGTATTCGGGGCAGACGTCCACGCAGCGGTTGCAGAGGACGCACTTCTCCGGGTCGTAGATGGTCTGCACGTGGCAGACGAGGCAGCGCGCGGCCTGACGCCAGGCCTCGCGGCTGCCGTAGCCCGTCTCCACCTCCGCGATGCCGGTGCGCCGGCCCAGGTCCAGGGTCGGGGGCGTCTCGCGATCGAGGACCTCGAAGCCCGCGATCATGCGGTACTCGCGGGTGGGGATCTTCTCGATGGCCAGCGTCTTCTCGATGCGGGCCCGATCCTTCTCGAGCCACTCGTGGATGGACCGGGCGGCGCGCTTGCCGTTGGCCACCGCCTCGATGAGGTTCCGCGGCCCGAAGGCCACGTCCCCGCCCGCGAACACACCGGGCGCGGAGGTGGCGAGGGTCGTGGGATCGACGCGGATGCCGCCGCCGGGCGTGAGGGCCACGCCGTCCGAATCCGTCAGGAAGCCGAGGTCGGGCTTCTGGCCGATGGCCAGGATGCAGGCATCCGCTTCGATGGTCACCACGTCTTCGTCGTCGTAGCGGGGAGCGAAGCGTCCATTCGCGTCGAACACCGACACGACCCGGCGCAGCTCGACGCCGGTGAGTCGACCATCGCCGAGGAAGCGCTTGGGGCCGCGTCCGGGGAGGAACGCGACACCCTCGCGCTTCGTCTCCTCGAATTCCTCGTGCCCCTGGGTGGTGCGCAGGACGGGCATCTCGTCGAACCGCTCGAGGGAGACGATGGTGACGTCGGTCGCGCCGCTGCGCAGGGCGGCGCGCGCGGAGTCGAGGGCCTCCTTGGCTCGAGAGTCCGCCTCGGAGGCGAGGGACTCGAGGTCGGCCTCGCTCTCGCGCCCCAGGCGCAGGGCGGTACGGGCGGCGTCGAAGGCCACGAAGCCTCCGCCGATGACGACCACGTGCCGGCCCAGGTGCGTGCGGTACCCCTGGTTGACGTTGAGGAGGTAGTCGACGGCCTTGATGACGCCGTCCTTCTCGACCCCCGGGATGTCGAGGTCGCGTCCCTTGGAGACGCCGACGGAGACGAACACGGCCTCGAACCCTTGCGCCCGCAGCTCGGCGAGACCGAGCTCCGGTGTGAGTGGCGTGCCCAGCCGCAGGGTCACGCCCAGGGACACGATCTTCTCGATCTCCGCGCGGATGAGGGCGCGCGGAAGGCGGTACTCCGGGATGCCGAAGCGCATCATCCCGCCGGGCTCGGCCGCGCTCTCGAAGACGGTCACGTCGTGGCCGAGGAGGGCGAGGTCGTGTGCGGCCGACATCCCCGACGGCCCCGCTCCCACCACCGCGACCTTGCGTCGCGCGCTCCGGGCGACGGCGTCCGGTCCGGGGTACATCGGCAGGTGCCCCGCGAAGCGATTCCCTTCGGTGACGGGCGCCGCGCGCAGCCGGTCCTGCGTGTCCGGGCGCAGCGACTCGACGCCGTAGCGCTCCGTGACGTAGCGCTTCAGCGCGCGGATCGCGATGGGGGCGTCGATGGCGCCGCGACGGCAGGCATCCTCGCAGGGCGCGGCGCAGACGCGTCCGCAAACGGACGCGAACGGGTTCGGCGCGCGCGCCACGAGGTAGGCCTCCTCCTCGCGGCCCTCGGCGATGAGCTGCACGTATCGCCCGGCATCCGTGGAGACGGGACAGCCGGCCTGGCACTTCACCTGTGCCTTCCAGTGTTCGAGCTCCGGGAGTCGGGTCGGTATGGTCATGGGCGGCTCGCCGCATGACGAGGCTCGCCCCGCGTCGTCCGGGTGGGTATGACCGACGTCATGAGGCGCTCGTTATTCGGAGGCCGTCTCGTCTCACGACTCTGGTGATATCAATCCGTCGGCTCGCCGTGCGAGAGCCGTTCGGCTCAGAAGGCCCCGCGATCCTCGGCGTGCGTTCGCGTAAAGGGTGGCGTCCCTGCTCCTCTTCGAGCGCGGCGCATGTCTTGCGGCGCCTCCACGCCTGCGCGCAATTCATGCGCCTCCCGGCAGCCACTTGTTTCGTAAGTGTTTGATATCCGGGGTCTAGAGCCTGGCGAAGGTCTTGCGTAGTGGGGTGCTACCATGACTTCGCCATGGCGGGTCCGGAAGAGCGTGACCGCGTGAAGGCGTCCTACGAGGACCGCGTGCGCACGCTGAGCGACGCGGTGGCCGAGCGCGAGCGCGAGCTCGCCATCCTCGCCGCCGTCGCCTCGCGCGTCCACGGCGAGAACGAGGTCCAGGCCATCCTCGACATCGCGCTCGACGAGATCCTCCAGCGGACGGGCCTGGAGACGGCCTGGGTCTTCATGGGCACGGACGAAGAGCGGAAGCTGCACCTCGCCGCCTCGCGCGGCGTGGCCCAGCGCTACCTGGACGACGTCCGCGCCGAAGGCCTGGGGGAATGCCTCTGCCCCGAGGTCTTCTGGAGCGGCCATCGCATGCAGGCGCGGAACACGACGCAGTGCCCGCGCATGCCCGACATCATCGAGGGCCTGCGGGCGCCCGTGGCCCACGCCTGCATCCCGTTGCGGTTCGGCGAGACGACGCGCGGCGTGCTCAACGTGGCCGCGCGCCCGGGGCAGCTCTTCACCGAAGACGAGCTGCGCTTCCTGGAGACGCTCGGACATCAGATCGGCCTCGCCGTCGAGCGGGCCCGCCATCTCGACGCCGAGCGCGTTCGCAACCAGGAAGCGCGCGCGATGGCGGCGGTGAGCAAGGCCATCGGCGGGACCCTGGACGTCGAAGCCGTGCTCCGGGCGGTGACGGAGACCGCGCGCGAGCTGGTGGGGGCCGACCGGGCGGTGATCCTGCTCGGCGACCAGCCGGAGTCGCTGCGGGTCGGGCACGTGGCGGGCGAGCCGCACCCGGACTTCGCCCCCGGCTCCACGCTGGACCTGGTCGCCGCCGGCTCGCGGCTGATCTCGGCCGCGCTCCGCGAGCGCCGTGTCTTCAACGTGCGTGACTGGCGCACGGACACACGTGTCAACGCCGGTCTGGCGGAGCGGTGGAACATCCGATCGGGGCTGGTGGTGCCTCTCATCGCTCGCGAGCGGCTGCTCGGCCTGCTGCTCCTGAGCTGCGCCGGCGACCACGAGTGGAAGGAAGACGCGGTGGACGTGGCGGAGGCGCTGGCCGCGCAGGCTTCGGTCGCGCTGGTGAACGCCCGGCTCTTCGAGGAGGCGCGCCTGGCCTACCAGGAGCTCCGGGAGGCGCAGGACCGGAGCCTCCGCAGCGAGAAGATGGCCGTCCTGGGCACGTTCGCCTCCGGCCTGGCCCACGAAGTGCGCAACCCGCTGAACTCCATCGCCCTCCAGCTCTCGATCCTCGACCGCCGCATCGGCCGCTGCGAGCCGGCCCTGGGCAAGGAGATGGCGGCGCTGAGCGCGGTGATCCGGGACGAGGTCAAGCGGCTGGACGGCCTGGTGGGCGACTTCCTGCTCTTCTCCCGCGCGGACCGCGTTCAGTACCACGCGGCGGACGTGGAGCTGCTCGTCGACGAAGTGATCCACTTCCTGCGGCCGGAGGCCCGCGCCGCGGGCGTGACCATCCGCCGGCAGAGCTGCGGGGATCCCATACCGCCCGCGCGCATGGACGGCGAGAAGATGAAGCAGGTCGTCATGAACCTGGTCCGCAACGCGGTGGAAGCGATGGCGGACGGCGGCGTGGTCACGGTGGAGAGCGGAATGGTCGACGGCCGCGCGCGCCTCGTCGTGCGCGACACGGGGCCGGGCCTGCCCGCGGGCGTGGACGTCTTCCAGCTCTTCGTGACCACCAAGCCCAAGGGAACGGGTCTCGGGCTCTCCATCGTCCAGCAGATCGTGCTCCAGCACGGCGGCGACATCGTCGCCGCCAGCGAGCCGGGCCAGGGTGCCTGCTTCACGGTGACCCTGCCCGTCCAGCCGGCCAGTGAGGCGCAGACGGAGGCAGGGTGATGAGCACGCAAGGACGGATCGTCGTGATCGACGACGAGGTGAACGCCGCCACCGCCCTGGAGACGCTGCTGCGCGAAGACGGGTACGAGGTCTCCCGTGCCCACGACGCCCGCTCGGGCCTGGCTCTCCTCGAAGAGAAGGACGCCGACGTGGTCCTGACCGACCTCCGCATGCCGGGCATGGACGGCATCGAGCTGCTGGCCAAGATCAAGGAGATCCGGCCGCAGACGATGGTGCTCCTCATGACCGCCTACGGCACGGTCAAGACGGCCGTGCGGGCCATGAAGATGGGGGCCGAGGACTACCTGGGCAAGCCCATCGACGTCGAGGAGCTGCAGGTCGTCCTGCAGCGGGTGCTGGAGAAGAAGCGCCTCCTCGAGGAGACGAAGGTCCTGCGCGACCGCCTCACCGACAAATACGACTTCGACAACCTCGTCGGCCAGAGCCCGGAGATCCTGTCCGTGTTCAAGACGGTGCGGCAGGTCGCCCCCAGCTCCTCGTCCGTCCTGCTGCTCGGGGACAGCGGCACGGGCAAGGAGCTGTTCGCCCAGGCCATCCACGAGAACAGCCCGCGGCGCGGCAAGGCCTTCATCAAGGTGGCCTGCGCCGCGCTGCCCGAGACCCTGCTGGAGAGCGAGCTCTTCGGCCACGAGAAAGGCTCGTTCACGGGCGCGATGTACGCGCGCTCCGGCCGCTTCGAGATGGCGGACGGAGGCACGCTGTTCCTGGACGAGATCGGCGACATCTCCCCGACCGTGCAGGTCAAGCTGCTGCGGTTCCTGGAGGAGCACGAGTTCGAGCGGGTGGGCGGCAACCGTACGTTCAAGGTGGACGTCCGCGTCGTGGCCGCGACCCACCGCGACCTGCGCAAGAAGATCGACGACGGCACCTTCCGCGAGGACCTCTACTACCGCCTCAACGTGATCGAGATCCACATCCCCGCCCTGCGCGAGCGGACGGGGGACATCCCGCTCCTGGCCCACCACTTCCTGCATCAATACGCGGCGGCCAACAAGAAGGACGTGCGCGACTTCTCCGACGATGTGCTGGCCATGCTCCTGCGGCACCAGTGGCCCGGCAACGTGCGCGAGCTGCAGAATGCGATGGAGCGCGCGGTGGTGCTGGCCACGGAGCCCGTCCTCACGCCGGCGCAGTTCCCGACCTTGCGGCGGGCGGAGCTCGCCGCAGCGGCGGGTCCGGCCGTCGAGAGGAAAGCCGGACCGGCCATCCCCGGCAGCACGCTCGCCGAGATCGAGAAGGAAGCGATCCTCCGTACGCTGGAGGCGGTGGACGGGAGCACCTCCCGCGCCGCGGACCTGCTCCAGATCAGCGCGCGCAAGATCCAGTACAAGCTGAAGGAGTATCAGCAGGACGGCGCGCTCATACCGCGCGACCGTTCCGACCACGTGCCCGCGCCGCGCGGCTGAGCGGTTCGCGCAATCGCGGCGCCGGGCACGGATCGGAGACGCAAGGCCTGCGCCCGCCGCGGCCGTTCCCTCCTCGAATCGCCCGATGCGGGCGGCCTCGTTCCTGCAGTAGGCACGACCGCGGCGTGCGAAAGGAGCCCATCATGGCCACACCGTTTCCGCATCACTACGACGTGCAGGTGTCCTCGGGAAGCGTGGGCGCGATCCTGGCCGGAGGCCGCCGGCCCGAGATCGTGGGCGGCCCGCCTCCGGAGTTCGACGGCCGGCCGGAGTGGTGGAGCCCCGAGCACCTTCTCCTCTCCGCGGCCGGCCTCTGCCTGATGACGACGTTCCAGGCCTTCGCGGCCCGCGCCGGGCTTCGCCTGGAAGGTTACGAGAGCCGCGTCGACGGCGTGCTCGACAAGACGGCGGCCGGCCTGGCCTTCACGTCCATCGCCATCACCGTGGACCTGCGGGTGGCGGAGGCGGATCGGACACGGGCGGAGCAGCTCCTGCAGAGCGCGAAGCGGCACTGCATCGTGGCCAACTCCCTCAAGACGCCGGTCGAGCTGCACATCGTCGTGCTGGCGACCCGCTAGCCGGCCGCTCGCGGCCGGGGCTACCGCTCCTGGAGGGTGGCGATGTGGTCGACCAGGGCGTTGATGCGCTCCTTCACCTTCGCCTCGTCGTAGCCCTCACCGGCGCGCTTGAAGGCGTCGCCCCAGACCGGCATGTCCGTGCCGCCGTGGATCTCCCTGGCGTCCCGGCCGTCGATGGCCCGGCGCACCTTCTCCGCATCGAACTTCCCATGGTTGCGTTTCGCCAGACGGGTGAGGTCCGAGGGGGCAGTGCGGAGGTTGGCCGCGAGGGGACCGTCACCCTTTGCCGACGTTCCGTGGCAGCTCGCGCAATACGACCGGTAGAGGGTACTGCCGCTTTCGGAGCTGATGACGGGAGCGAGGGCCGCCGCGGCGAGGCCGGCGCTGCCGACGACCACCAGGAGCGCGGGGCGATTGACAGGGAACATGGGCGACCTCCTCATGACCCATGAATGCGGCCGAAACGTCCATGTGTCCATGAACCACCCGGACCGGCTCAAACGGCCCATGGCCCCGCGCCCGCGCGGCGCCGAACATGGGAGGACGCCCGGAGCAAGCGGGCTCGGAGGGACGACGCATGAGCGACCAGACCTTGACCGTGAGGGACAACCGGACGGGTGCGACCTACGAGCTGCCCATCGTCGACGGCGCCGTGCGTGCCATGGACCTGCGGCGGATCAAGGCGGACGACGACGACTTCGGACTCATGAGCTACGACCCCGCTTTCATGAACACGGCGTCCTGCCGGAGCCGCATCACCTTCATCGACGGCGACCGCGGCATCCTGCGCTACCGCGGCTATCCCATCGAGCAGCTGGCGGAGCGAAGCACGTACCTGGAGACGGCGTACCTCGTCCTGGAGGGCGAGCTGCCCCTGAAGCGGCAGCACGAGGCCTGGGTGCACGCGATCACCAATCACACCTTCGTGCACGAGAACGTCAAGGAGCTGATGGCGGGCTTCCGCTACGACGCCCACCCGATGGGGATGCTGGCCTCCACGGTGGCCGCGCTCTCCACGTTCTATCCCGATGCAAAGGAGATCCACGATCCGGCCGTGCGCGACAAGCAGATCCATCGGCTCATCGGCAAGATCCCCACCCTGGCCGCCTTCGCCTACCGGCATGCGCGCGGGCTGCCCTACGTGTACCCCGACAACCAGCTCGGCTACTGCGCCAACTTCCTCCAGATGATGTTCAAGGTCGGAGACAACTATCGCGTGCACCCCGTGCTGGAGCGCGCGCTCGAGGTCTTGTTCATCCTCCACGCGGACCACGAGCAGAACTGCTCGACCAGTGCCATGCGCGCGGTGGGATCGTCCGACGTCGATCCCTATTCCGCGGCCGCCGCCGCCGTGGCCGCTCTCTACGGCCCGCGCCACGGCGGGGCCAACGAGGAGGTCCTGCGCATGTTGCGGGAGATCGGGTCGAAGGACCGGATACCCGCCTTCATCAAGGAGGTCAAGGAGAGCGGAGGGGAAGTGAAGCTCATGGGCTTCGGCCACCGCGTCTACAAGAACTACGACCCGCGGGCCAAGGTCATCAAGGCCATCGCGGCCCGCGTGTTCGAGGTGACCGGAGACGATCCCCTCCTCGCCATCGCCCTCGAGCTCGAGCGCATCGCCCTGCAGGACGAATATTTCCTCCGCCGCAAGCTCTACCCGAACGTCGACTTCTATTCGGGTCTCATCTACCAGGCCATGGGCTTCCCGGTGGACATGTTCCCCGTCCTGTTCGCCATCGCGCGCATGTCGGGCTGGCTCGCCCATTGGGAAGAGATGGTGCAGGATCCGGAGCAGAAGATCGCCCGCCCGCGGCAGGTGTACACGGGATCGGCCCGGCGCGATTTCGTGCACATGGCCGACCGCGCCACCGCGCCCGTGCTCGTGGGCGTCTGAACCGGCACAAAGGATCCATGGCCGCCGCGGGGGGGCGGCCGATATTGGAGACGTGCTGCCGACCTACTGGATGACGCGCATGGACATGGTCGTGCGGTCTTCCACCCTCCGTCCGCCGTCGCCTGCGACCAGGAATGCGCCCGCACCATGAACTGGGGGTTCCGGCTGAGCCGGCCCCATCGAGGATGAACATGGACATCGCTCAGGCCGCGAGAGGTTTCCTGGCCCACCGGCGAGTCGCCCTCGTGGGCGTCTCGCGCGATTCGCGCGATTTCAGCCGTATCGTCTTCGCCGAGCTGACCCGCCGCGGGTACGACGTCGTGCCCGTCAATCCCATCGGCGGGGAGGGCCGGGGAGGGATGCCGTTCGTCCGCCGCGTCCAGGACATCGATCCTCCGCTGGAAGCGGCCCTCCTCATGACGCCGCCGGCCGTCACCACCGAGGTCGTCAAGGATTGCGCGGAGGCCGGCATCCACCACGTCTGGATGCATCAGGGCATGGGCCGCGGAGCGGCCAACCCGATCGCGATCGCGTTCGGCAAGGCCCACGGCATGTCCGTCGTCTCGGGGGTCTGCCCGCTCATGTTCCTGCCCGACGCCGGCCTCTTGCACCGCGCACACCGATGGTGGCGCGTGGGCGTCGGCCGCCCGCAAGCCGCTGACGACGCGACCGCCTGCGCCTTCAGGCCGTAGCGGCCGACGCGGCGTGCCGCGCGGCAAATGCGCCCGCGCCGGAGCCCGCCCGAAAACTCTGCGGCCTCGCCCGGGCAAGCCGGACAAATCGTCCTGCCCGATCAAAGAGTTGCGGAGACGCGGCCGTGGGCATCCGGATTGCTCGTTGTGGCCGCCAGAGGTGAGCCACATGGGCAAGGTCGAGAGTATCCGGATCGCGGGGCTTGCGGCGTTCGACCCTGAGCCCGCGATTGGCGCAATGAGCCGCCATGCGCCGGACCTTCTCGACGTCCTCGCCAGCGGCGAGCCGGCCGCGTTCGCGACGGACAGCCGTGAGCGCGTGGTGTTCTGGAACCGGGGAGCCGCCGCCCTGCTCGGCCGGCGAGCCGAGGAGGCCATGGGCCGGCACTGTCACGAGGTGCTGGGCGGCCGCGACGCCTTCGGGAACCGGTTCTGCTATGCGAACTGTTCAATCGCCGCCATGAGCCGTTCCGGGGAGACGCCCGGAGCCTTCGAGCTGCGTGTTCCCCCGAGCGGCAGCGGCGGTGACCCCCAGACCGTGCACGTCACCGTCGTGCGACTGCCCGGCCCCCGCGCGGACTTGTTCACGCTGGTGCACATCCTCCATGGCGTGGACGAGCGCGCGCGGCTGGCGAGCGCGCTCTCCCGCGTCGCGCCTTCGCTGCACGCGGTGCCCGCCCTCGACGCGAAACCCGCGCCGCCTGCGCCCGGCCCGGCCCCCGAAGTCCTCACTCCCCGCGAGCGCGAGATCCTGGCTTGGATGGCGGCGGGGCTCCAGAACAAGGAGATCGCGCAGAAGCTCGACCTCAGCCTGGCCACCGTGCGCAACCACATCCACAACACGCTCGAGAAGCTCGAGGTCCATTCCAAGCTGGAGGCCGTCTCCCTCGCCTTCCGGAACGGGTGGGTGGAGCGCGAGGCGGCCGCGGCCAAACGCTGAGGTTCTCCATGACCGTCGCCGCCCCGTCCGAAGCCGCGCCTCGACTGGCTCTCCGCGGACGCGAGGATGCGCACGCGCGCTGGGACTGGTGGGAGTGGTGGCTCCGGCAGAAGCAGCTCCGGGTGCGGGACGACGAGCGTCAGCTCGACGCCGGCCTCTTTCGGGCGATCTGTGCCGGCACCGGCCTGCCCGCCATCGAACAGCGCTCGAACTTCGCGTTCGCGAGCGCGCAGGACGGGGCCCGCCGCTTCGCCGGAGTGAGCTCGGGAGACGAGCGGCCGTTCACGGCGGTGTACACGCGCCTGGGCAACCCGACGACCGCTTACCTCGAGCGCGTGATGCTGCAGCTCGAGGCGCATCACGTGGCGGAGAAGGCGCAGGCCGCGGGCGAGACCGAGCCCACGATCGGCTCGCTCATCTTCTCGTCGGGCATGGCCGCCATCAGCACCCTGCTCCTGGCCCTCCTGCGCCAGGGCGATGCGCTCCTCCTGGGCAGCGTGTACGGCAACACGGACAGCCTGGCCCGCGGCCTGGGCAAGTTCGGGATCGAGGCCGTCTTCTGCGACACCTCGGACCTGGCGGCCGTGGCGAAGGCGTTGGAAGAGAGGCCCGACGTGGCGGCGGTGCTGCTGGAGTCGCCGGAGAACCCGACCCTGCGCATCGCGGACATCCGGCGCATCTCGTGGCTCACGGAGGCGCGCGGGATCCCCCTCATCGTGGACAACACCTTCTGCTCGCCGTACCTGCAGCAGCCCTTCCGCCTGGGCGCGGACTTCGTCGTGCACTCGCTGACGAAGTTCATCAACGGCCATTCGTCGTCGATCGCGGGCGCCGTCCTCGGCCCCTTCCGTTTCATGCGCTCCGAGATGTTCACCTGGTACCGCGACCTCGGGCCCAGCCCCTCGCCGTTCGAGTCATGGCTCAACGCCCTCTGCCTGCAGGACCTGGCCGTGCGCGTGGACGCGCAGTGCACGACCGCGGAGCATGTGGCCCATTTCCTCCATCGCCAGCCGCCGCTCACCCGCGTGTATTACCCCGGCTTCGAGGACTTCTCACAACGCGAGCTGGTCCGGCAGCAGATGCGCCGGGGCGGGTCCATGATCACGTTCGAGCTGCGCGGCGGGGCGGCGGCCGCGCATACGCTTCTCGACTATTTCGGCCGCCGCGACACGCCGATGGAGCTCGCGGTCAGCCTCGGGTCCTCGATCTCCTACATCCAGCATCCCGCTTCGATGACCCACGCCGGCGTGCCCGAGCCCGTGCGCCTGGCCCGCGGCATCACGCCGGGCCTCGTGCGCCTCTCGATCGGCCTGGAAGGCGAGAGCGTCCTCATCGAGCACCTGCGTCGCGCCCTCGCCCCTCTCTGAGCCCGGCCGCAAATACCGCGGCCCCCGGCTCCCGCACCGCAAATCATTCGTGGAATCCACCCGAAACGCCTGACTTGGCGACGATTCGCAGTGGCACATGGATTGGAGACGGTTGAGGCCAGGAATCCGCTGCCACGTCCGGCGAGCGGGGATTCGAGGGACAAGCGATGCCGCCTGCGAGCCGCCGCCTGGTCGCCGTCGACGGGAACGAAGCCGCCGCCTCCGTGGCTCACCGCCTGAGCGAGGTGATCGCCATCTATCCGATCACGCCCTCCTCGACGATGGGCGAGCTGGCCGATTCCTGGTCCGCGCACGGACGCACCAACGTCTGGGGCGCCGTGCCGAAGGTCGTCGAGATGCAATCGGAAGGCGGCGCGGCCGGCGCCGTGCACGGGGCGCTGCAGGCGGGATCCCTGGCGACCACCTTCACCGCGTCCCAGGGCCTGCTCCTCATGATCCCGAACATGTACAAGATCGCGGGCGAGCTGACGCCGTTCTGCATGCACGTGGCCGCGCGCGCGCTGGCGACCCACGCGTTGTCGATCTTCGGCGACCACTCGGACGTGATGGCCTGCCGGCAGACGGGGTTCGCGATGTTGGCCTCGGGGTCGGTCCAGGAGGCGCACGACCTGGCCGCGGTGGCGCACGCGTCCACGCTCATCGCGCGCGTTCCCTTCCTGCACTTCTTCGACGGGTTCCGCACCTCGCACGAGGTGTCGCGCATCGAGGAGCTCACCGACGAAGACCTGCGCGGCCTCCTCCACCCGGAGCTCGTGCGCGCTCATCGCGACCGCGCCCTGAGCCCGGAGCATCCGGTGGTACGGGGCACGGCGCAGAACCCGGACGCCTTCTTCCAGGCGCGGGAAGCCGCCAACGGGTTCTACGACGCCTGCCCCGCGATCGTGCAGGGCGTGATGGACCGCTTCGCCGATCTCACCGGCCGCCGCTATCGGCTCTTCGAGTATTACGGCCACTCCCAGCCCGAGCGCGTGATGATCCTCATGGGCTCGGGGGCGGAGGCGGCCCACGAGACCGTGGACTGGCTCCTCGACCGCGGGGAGAAGGTGGGCCTGATGCGCGTGCGCCTCTACCGGCCGTTTTCGGTGGTGGACTTCGTGGCCGCGCTCCCGGCCTCCGTCAAGGCCATCGCGGTGATGGATCGGACCAAGGAGCCGGGCGGCGTGGGGGATCCGCTGTACCTGGACGTGGTGGCCGCGCTGCGCGAGGCGCGTACGGCCGGCCTCGCGCGGTTCGAGTCGGAGCCGGCGGTGATCGCCGGCCGCTACGGCCTGTCCTCCAAGGAATTCAACCCCGCCATGGTGAAGGCGGTGTTCGACGAGCTGGCCCGCCCGCGGCCGAGGCCGCATTTCACGGTCGGGATCAACGACGACGTCACCCATCTCTCGCTGCCCGTGGAGGCGGATTTCGACATCGAGGCGCCGGACGTGGTGCGGGCGGTGTTCTACGGCCTCGGCTCCGACGGCACCGTGGGCGCCAACAAGAACTCCGTGAAGATCATCGCGGAGGAGACGCCGTATTTCGCCCAGGGGTATTTCGTCTACGACTCCAAGAAATCGGGCGCGGTGACCGTGTCCCACCTGCGTTTCGGGCCGCGGCCCCTCCGCTCGACCCACCTCATCCGGCGGGCGAGCTTCGTGGCCTGCCACCAGTTCGAGCTGCTCGAGAGCCACGACGTGCTCGAGTCGGCGGCCCCGGGCGCGGTGTTCCTCCTGAACGCGCCCTATGCGCCGGACGAGGTCTGGGACCACCTGCCGCGCGAGGTCCAGGAGAAGGTGCTCGCCAGGGGCCTGAAGCTCCGCGTCATCGACGCCCTGAAGGTGGCCCGCGAGGCGGGGATGGGTGGACGGATCAACACCATCATGCAGGCCTGCTTCTTCGCGATCTCCGGCGTGCTCCCCGCGAGCGAGGCCATCGCCTGCATCAAGGGCGCGATCGAGAAGACGTACGCCAAGCG
>Ga0207428_10000826_pt1 | contig 34901 bp, 23 predicted proteins | sample RhiMethybrSRZTD1_FD_187600 | JGI IMG/M metagenome (GOLD analysis project Ga0207428, IMG submission 187600) | Populus rhizosphere microbial communities from Tennessee, USA - Rhizosphere MetaG P. TD hybrid SRZTD1 (SPAdes) (version 3) | ecosystem: Host-associated > Plants > Roots > Rhizosphere >...
GATCCGTACTGGGCGGCGGCGCCGTCTCTCAGGATCTCGATGTGATCGATCGCCGCCAGCGGGATGGCATTGAGATCGACGCCGGTCGATCCGCGGCCGACGCTGTTGTTCACGTGCACGAGCGCGCTCTGGTGGCGGCGCTTGCCGTTGACGAGGACGAGCACCTGGTCCGGCCCGAGCCCGCGGAGCGTCGCGGGGCGGACCGTGTCCGTGCCGTCGGTAATCGTCGGCCGCGGGAAATTGAACGACGGCGCCAGCGCGGCGATGACCTGCGCCGTTTCCGTATAGCCCGTCGCGGCGATCTGCGCCGTCGTAATCACGTCCACGGGCACGGCTTTCTCCGCCGCCGCGCCCGCCGCGCGCGATCCGACGGTGATCTCTTCGGCGAAGCCCAGCATCAGCACCACGTCGAGCGTGACCGGCGAGGCCTCGGCGCCGACCTCGACGGCGCGGCTGCGCCATCCGGCCGCGGTCACCATGACCCGGATCTTGCCGTCGTGGATCGCGCCAAGCGGCGCCGGCAGCGTGTAGCGCCCGTTCGTATCGGTCGTGGCCGAGCGCGCGTCGGCGCCCGAGATCGACACCACGGCCCCGGGGACCGCGGCGCCGTCGGCGCGGGAGGTCACCGCGCCGGAAATCGTGATCACGTCCTGGGCCGCGACGTCGCGGCCGATCGCCAGACTCAGAAGCAACGCCCACAGCGAGCGTCGCACGATGCCGTTCATCACTCCTGCCTCCGTTTCCTCGGACGTCACTGGCGGTCCGCACCGGCGGCCCGCCGGACGCCCGGCATAGAGATAGGCAGAAGGGAGGAAAGTCTTTCAGCGCAGGTGGTCGAGGGCGGCCCACTCGCCCGACTGGATGAAGCTCGCCCAGTAGAACGGGTGCTCGCGGCCGGGGCGGCGCTGCAGCGCGAGCTTCGCCTGGCGCAGCGCGTCGCCGCGGCCGAGGCCGCGTCTGAGCCCGTTGTAGTACACCGTCATCATCTCGCGCGCGGCGCCGTCGCTCACCGGCCACAGGCTCATGACGAGCGTCTCGGTGCCCGCGAGCACGAACGCGCGGCGCAGACCGTAGACGCCCTCGCCGTTGCGCACTTCGCCGAGCCCGGTCTCGCATCCCGACAGGGTGACGAGCCGCGTGCCCCAGAGATTCAGGCCCGACGCTTCGAGCGCCGTGAGCAGGCCGTCGCCCCGCGCGGCCGTGATGTTGGCGCCGGCGAGCGCGATCCCGGACCAGAGCAGTGGATTGCCAGCGAGATCCCGGGCCGCCTCCTCGTGAAAGAAGCCGTGCGAGGCGATGTGCAGAATCTTCGGCCCGTCGAGCCGCAGCAGCGCCGCCTTCGTCGCGCCGGCGCCAGTGACCAGCGTCGCGTCGGGAAACAGCGCCTTGATCGCCCGCGCTTCGGCGGCGGCGCCGGCGAGCGGCGTGAAATACTGCGGCGGCAGCGCGCCACGGCCCGCCGGTCCGCCGTGGCGTGGCGGACTGAGCGGCACGCCGGGGCCGCCCGGCGGCTCGCCGAAGAACGGATCGGCGACGATGACCGGCGCGCTGCGGCTGTCGCGCGCGACGCGGAGCCGCAGCAGATCGCGTCCGCTCGAGAGATAGCTCATCCGATAGCGGCCCACCAGATACCGTCCCTGATCGTCGGCGAGCACCTCGAACGGAATCAGGTTGAGCAGGCCGTCCGGCGAGATGAGCAGCCGTGTCGCGTCGAGGATCGACGCCCGCAGGGGGCCGAGCACACGGTCGTAGGCGTCGCGCGCGCGGGCCACGACATCGGTGCGCTCCGGATCGCAGAGCGCCTGCCGCAGCCTGGCGATGGCGTGATCGATCGGCTGGACGGCCCCGAGATCGTAGCCGCGCGGGGCGCCGTGCCGGCGAAGCACGTAGGCCGCGTAATGCGGCGCGCCGTAGGCTTCGGCGTTGCGTTCGGCCTTCGGATCGAACGGACGGAAGACGGCGAACTCGACGAGCGCGGCGTCTGCGGGGATCGCCGCCTGGACGGCGTCGAGCGTGACCGGCTGCACGCGCGCGCGGAATTCCGCGCTGTGCGCGCTGAGCTCCGACTCCAGACGCTCCTTGCGCGCCTCGAGGTCGCGGATCGACTGCCGCCGTTCCTCGGGGCGCGCGGTCGTGACCGGCATGGTCAACGCCAGCCGCGCGAGGCGGTTGGTCGTCGCGTTCAGCTCGTCGAGCAGCGCGCGATCCTCGCCGTCGGCGACGCGCTGGCGGACGGCGGCGAAGGTGTCGGCCATCGCGTCGAGCACGCGTCCCTTGCGCTGGAGCACGACCAGCGCCGCCAGCGCGCCCGCCTCCGCATTGGCCGGCGCGAGATCCAGGTGCAGCGAGATCGTCCGGTCCGTCCGCTCCTGCATGGCGCGCGCGAACGCCATCTTCTCGCGCTCGGATCCGACGGCCAGGTTGAGCGCGAGTTGGGTTTCGATGAGCGCGTCGGTGCGGCGCTGAAACGCGATCGCGTTGCCGAGATCGCCCATCGACGCGTACGTCCGGGCGATGTTGCCGACCGCGAGGAGCGTGCCGCGCTCGTAGGGACCCGCCGTCGCCTCCCAGATCCGCAGCGCCCGCGATTGCGTCGCGATCGACCTGGCCGGATCGCCCGTCGCGCGGTAGAGGTTGGCGAGATTGACGAGAATCTGCGCGACGTCCGGATGGTCCGGGCCGAGGAACCGCTCGCGCAGGCCGAGCGCCCGCAACTGATACGCCTCGGCGGCCGCGTACTCTTTTCGCTCGCGCGCGACGATGCCGAGGTTCTGGAGCGTGGTGCTGATGTAATAGTTGTCGGCCCCGCGCAGCCGTTCACCCATCGCCAGCGCGCGGCGCAGCAGCTCGTCCGCCCGGTCGTACTCCGCCTTCTGCCGCGCCAGGTCGCCGAGGTTGTTGAGCAGGCCCGCGTACATCAGACTCTCGTGCTCGCCGACCTGCTCGAGAATCGCCAGCGCGCGGCGGTCAATCTCCTCTGCCCGCTCGACGTCGTTGGCCTCGTTCCGGAGATTCGCCAGGGTGATCAGGCTGCGCACGAACCATAAGTGATCGTCCCCGAGCGTCGTTTCGATCACGTCGATCGCCTGCCGCAACAGCGCCTCGGCCTTGGCGCGCTCGCCCGCCCGCTGGTACAGCATCGCCAGCCGCGACTGCACGATCGCCGTGGCCGGATCGCCCGGCCCTTTGTTGTGCTCGAGCGCCGTGAACGCCCGCTGATACAGCGTCTGCGCCCGGGCGTTGTCGCGCGCTTCGAGCGCGTTGGCCGCCAGATCGCAGACGAGGCCAACCACGTAGTCGTCGTCGGCCGGCCGGACGCCTTCGGCGATCGCCAGCGCGCGCTCGAGGAGCGGCCGCGCTTCATCCAGCCGAGCGTCAGCATCGAGGCGCGCGGCCGCGGTTCGCAACGCCCGCGATTGCTGCAGCGCGCGGTCCGCCTCGGCGGCCGGGCGCCGGCTCGACAGGCGCGCCGTGTACGTCCCCGGCGCGAGGCTGCCGGGCGCCCGCGTGATCACGAGCGTATACACGCCGGCCGCCTCGGCCACGACGTCCACCTGCTCGCGACCCCGCTTCGTCAGGTCGTCCTGGAAGACCGCGATGACGGCATCGTCAGGCCCGCGGGTTTCGACGATCACGTCGAGCCCGAGCTGCGCGACCGTCACGCTCGCGAGCTCACCGGCTCCGAGCGGGAGCCGGTAGCGATGCTCTTCGCCGCGCGCCAGCGGGCGCGGCAACGACAGGTCGGGACCGAGCGGGCCGGCGTCCTGGCTCCGCGTGTCGGCGCCGGTCTGCAGCGACGCGACGGCGGCGAGAATGAGCAAGAGGCGCCCCGTCATGCGCTATCGGCGGACCGCCTCGAAGGCGTAGCTGGCGACGAGCTCGCCGCCGGCCTCGCCGCGCTGCCCGGTCAGCTCGACGGCATAGTGCTGCGCTTTCAGAATTCCGGCCGGCATGCTCACGTGTACGGTGGCGCGCGGCGCCGGATCGGATACGGCGATCCAGGTGCTCCGCCACGCGATCTGTCCAGTCGCCGGATCGCGCAGCGCGGCCTGGTAGCGGGAGAACTCGTTCGTTTCGAGACGCAGGCCGATCGTCACCGTGTCCCCATCGGCCGGCACGGTCAACGTCGCGATCGGCGTCACCGCGCGGGTCTGCGGGACGAGCGTGAGCGCCGGCGCCGCGGAGGACGGCGGGGACGGGGCGAGCGGACCCGGCACAGCCGGGTGCGGTTCGGCGAGCTGACGTTCGAGATCGCGAGCGCGCTCGCTGATCGCCGCGGTCTCCCGCCTCGCCTCGTCGAGTCCGCGGCGCAGACGGATCTCCTCGACGACGAGCGCGCCCGAGGCGACGACCAGCGCGGCCGCCGCGGCCCGCGTCCACGGCGAGGCCGACCGTAGCGCAGGGCCGGTCCCTGTGCGAACCGGCGCCGGAGTCGGAACGGGCGGCATCTCCGGCGGCTCGGACGACGTCCGGTCGATGACCTGGCGCAGGCTGCGCGCGAACTTCACCTTCTCGCGGCGCCGCGGCGAGGAAAGATAGAAGCGCTCGAACTGGTGCAGCGTCTCCCCCTCGAGCCTGCCGCTCACATAGGCGTCGACCAGATCGTCTTCGGTGGCGCGCAACCGCCAGGCGACCTCGTCGTCGGTGATGCTCAGCTCGTCGAGGCGCTCGGTCTCCTCGGCCGAAAGCTGGCCCAGGACGTAGCGGACGAGCTGGCGATCGTCGTGCCCGGATTCAAGTGACGGGGACATGTCTCACCATGAATGCAGACGTCGTCACCACGATAGGACGAAAGACCGCTAAACCTTTCGCGGAGCGCGGCGGCAGGCCTCGACACAGGCTTCCAGGGTGTCGCGGATCCGGCTCGCGCGGATGCCGAGCGCATTGGTGGAGATACCCAGCCGCTGGGCCAGCTCACGCCGGCGATCGATCCGCTGCCGCTTGGCGTCGCGGTAATACTCGAGGACCAGATCGCGCTGTTCGGGCTTGAGCTCAGCCAGGCACGTGTCGAGACACGCGAGCCGTTCTTCCTGGGTGGCTTGGGTGTCGTCCGAATTCGGACGCCGGCTGCCCGGATCGGCCGGCGCGACGAGCGCGGCGGCCGTGGCCAGGCGGTTCTGGCTGCGCTCGCGCCTGAAATCCTCGAGCAGGACGAACTTGGCGACCACGTAGCAATACCGCGCGGGCGGCGTGATCTTGATGGTGACGGACGTCTCGAGCGTGCGCGCGATACGGTTCAGCGTCTCGTCTGCGAGCTCGTCCGCAAACGGACGATCCCGCCGCTCGAAATAGGCGACGAGGCGGCGCCGCATCTCGAGGTAGGTCTCACCGGAGGACTCGACGCCGGCATCGAGCCATTCGAGCAATCGAGTGAAGGCAATCTGACTGAGGATCCGGTCATCCTTCAGGACGTCGTCTGGTGGCAACGGGCGTCTTTCTTGGGGGGCAGCCCGGCATCTTACATCGAACTCACAATTTTTCTTGCATCCGTCTTATGCCTGAACCCGTTTTACCTTCCCGTGCCAGCCGGCGCGATGGGTGGCTTCGTCATATTTGTCACAGGCAGTCAGGTGGTCCCACACACGCGTCCTTTAAGCGCGATGGCAATCGAATTACTGACGGGCGACACGGGTCAGTGCTCCAGTCCTCTGGCCCGGCACGAGCGACATCAGCCGCGTGACGTCGTCACACGACAGGGTGAACTGTTGACGGCTCGGGCTGATGAGATCGAACGCCGAATGCGTGGCGCGCATCAGTCCGTTGTTCGAGTGGGCCGCCGAGCGCAGGAGGACGTGACCGATCTCGTGGGCGAGCGCACGGCCGAAGACGCGACCGGTCGCCAGGTCGCGGAACACCGACGAGAGCTCGGGATCGCTGCGGCCGGTAAGCGTCGCGGTCACGACCGCATCGACGGCGTCCGGATACACGAGAATGACCGGTTCCGGGACGTCGGCGAGAAACTGCGTGGAGGCGAGCACTTCGATCGGCGCGGGCCGGCGCGTGCGTGCATGGACCACGACGGCGATACGGAGACCGCTGTCGGCGTCGTCCGCACTCGCGGCGTGCACGTCCACGCCATACGGCGCCCAGACGAGCGCGACTTCCTTGATGGCCGCGGCCTTCAGGCGCGCCGGAATCGGGGCGCCCTCGAAGACGACATTGACTTGAAGTGTGCCCGGCGACACTACGAGACCGAGGTGACAGAGCATGAGCGCGGACGCGAGGGCGCGCATGTCACTGGCCTTCGCACAAGACGCGCGTGGACCGCTGACAGCGGCCCCATAGGAACCGAACGGAACGCCCGATGCTCAAAGTGACGACCTCCGATCGGTAAGGACAACGCGGTCGAAGATCTTTCAATGGCTGTCAGTGGGATGTCAGTCAGAGACTTCGCGCGCTCGGTTACGCCTTCTGACGCCGGCCCCGGCGCGCCGGCGCGATGTCGAGCCCGAAGATCGCGCCGAGCGCGGATTCGTCGTCGATCCGACGGCTGGTCTTCGCGACGGCGCGCTTCCTGCCGAGCTTGGAGCCGCTGCCCGCGCGTGCGATGAGCTCGGCCTCGTTCACCTTCCGCAGGGTGAAGAGCAGGGCCGGCTCACGATCGAGCCGCGCGCCGATGCCGTACAACACCGCCGCCACGTGCTTGCACATCGTCGCGCGGTCGGGACAAGTGCACGACAACTGAATCTCTGCCGGGGTCGGGAACAACCCGGTCTCGGCCTGGCAGAGCCGCGCCATGATGCTGGTGGACAGCCGGCCCTGGAGCAGCTCGACGACCGAATCGATCGCGCCGGCGGCGTCGCGGCAGATGGCCTGCCAGTGCCGGCGCGGTACGGGAGCGACCGCGATCTCGACGGTGTACAGATCGGTGCCGCTCACGAGCGCGGTGACGCGCCCGGGATCGATCCGGAGGTCGATCACCGATCCGTTGCGGAGATAGCTGCGCCCGCGCGGAAGCCGGTTCGCGAAATCGCTGTAGCGCTCGAGATTGTCACACCAGGCGTCGCCCCAGAACGTCTCGGTGATCTCGCGGCCGGCGGCCACGACGGGGGCAAGATCGCGCCCGTGCTTCCTGGCCAGCTCCGCGGCGCGCCGTTCGGCCTTCCGCCGCCGCATCGCGACGGTCATCGGTTCCGGCCACTCACGCCACCTGGACCGCTCGTCGGGCATGGTCACTCCTCCGCGGCCGCCCGCCGGATGTCGAGCGAGACCAGGCGCAGCAGCTCGTCGTTGGCCAGTTCGGTCAGCGCGATTTCCTGACCGCCCTCCAGAAGATCGCGGGACAGGGCGCGCTTGGATTCGATGAGCGCGTCGATGCGATCCTCGACCGTGCCACGGCAGATGAACTTGTGCACGAGGACCGGCTGTCGCTGGCCAATCCGGAACGCCCGGTCGGTCGCCTGGTTCTCGACCGCCGGATTCCACCAGCGGTCGAAGTGCACGACGTGCGAGGCCGCGGTGAGGTTCAGGCCGGTGCCGCCCGCTTTGAGCGAAAGCACGAAGAACGGGACGTCGTCGTCATTCTGAAAGCGGTCCACGAGCGTCCGCCGCGCCCCGACCGGCGTCCCGCCATGGAGCACCACGCCTGCCCGGCCGAAGACCGAACCGAGGAAGGACGCGAGCGGCGCGGTCATCTCGCGGAACTGCGTGAAGACCAGCACCTTCTCCTGTTTCGCGGCGATCGTCTCGGCGATCTCGCGCAACCGGCGAAACTTACCGCTGTCGGCTTCGCGCCAGCGATCGTCGCCGAGCCAGTGCGACGGGTGGTTCGTGATCTGTTTGAAACGCAGCAGGAACGACAGCACCAGGCCTTTGCGCTCGATCCCCTCGGTCGCCTGGAGCTTTCTGGTGAGCTCCTCGACCGCCTGTTGATAGAGCGCCGCCTGCCGCGCCGACAGCGCACAGTAGGCCGCGACCTCGGTTTTGGCCGGCAAGTCCTGGATGACGGCCGGATCGGTCTTCATCCGCCGCAGGATGTAGGGCTGGACGAGCGTGCGGAGCGGCGCGAACGACGCGTGCGGCAGTGCGGCCAGTCGTTTCGTCCACCGTGCAAAGACCTGATGCGATCCGAGGAGACCGGGATTGATGACATCGAAGATCGACCACAGGTCCATCAGCCGGTTCTCCACGGGCGTCCCGGTGAGCGCGATCCGTGCCCGGGCCGGCACGGCGCGCGCCGCGCGGGTCTGGCGGGCAGCCGGGTTCTTGATCGCCTGCGCTTCGTCCAGCACCAGGAGGCCCCACGGCCTCGACGCGATCCACGGTACGCGCGCCAGCGCGCTGTAGCTCGTGATCACGAGATCGCAATCATCCACCTGCATCGGATCGAGATCTTTCAAGTTCGCGCGGGGCATCGCCGACGGGTGCGCCACGAGGACGCGCAGCGACGGCGTGAATTTCGCGGCCTCGGCGGCCCAGTTCGCGAGCAGGGACGCCGGCGCGACGACCAGCGCCGGCGGATCGCCCGCCCGCCGCCGGCCGCGCGCGACCAGGAGCGTCAGCACCTGCAGAGTCTTGCCGAGGCCCATGTCGTCGGCGAGACACGCGCCGAGACCAAGCGATGACAGAAGACGGAGCCAGCGCGCACCGGTCTCCTGATACGGGCGCAGCGTCGCGAGCAACCGGCCGTCCGTCTCGATGCGCGCGAGGCCTTCCGGCTCGCGCAGCCCATCCAGCACGTCCCGCAACCATGGGCCCGCCGCCACCTGCGACCACTCGCGCTCCGCCTCGTCGTGGCCCGGCGCGCCATCCACCGGCGCACCCGAGGCGAGCCGCATCGCCTGCGCGAAGGTGAGGCCGCGTTCGGCCGCCATCCGTTCGATCCGGCCGAATTCGTCGATCATCCGGTGCAGCGTCTCGCGCCGGACTTCGATCCACTGCCCGCGAAGGAAGCGCAGGCCGTCGGTGCCGGCCAGCAGCTCCGCAATTTCGTCGTTCGTCAGCGGCGCGCCATCGAGCGTCACCGACATCTCGAAATCGAGAAGCGCTTCGACGCCGACGCCCGACGGCGGTTTCGTGCCGATGGTCGCGGTCGTCCGCGGCCGTGTCGGACGCCCGCTCCGCCACGTGGCGGGCAGCCGGACGATGACCCCGGCCGCCTCCAGCCGGGGGACGTCCTGCAGAAACTGGTAGGCCTCGGCGGCCGTCCAGCGGAGCGGGTGGAACACGTCGCCGTCGTCCACCAGCTTCTTCAGCCAGGCGCACGTTTCGGCAGCGCGCTGCACCGGCAGGAGCAACGACAGCAGGCGCGGCTGGTTGCGCGCGCCCGCGTACTCCTGCAGCGCGCGCCCGAGCGGCGAGTGGAGCGCCTTGCCGCGCGCCGAGAGCGACGCCGTGTACGTCGCGAGAAACGCGAACGGCGTCTCGGCATCCAGCTTGTACTCCGCCAGGTTGAAGTGCACGCGGCCGACGACGCTCCAGCCGGGATGACGCGCGTGGAGGAACGCCTGGAGCGGCTGCCGCGATGCCGCGAGCCCGGCCCGGAACGCCGCGTCGAGCGCCTGCCAGAGACGCGACAGCACGCCGCCCGTCAGATACTCGCTGCCGACCATCGGCGGCGCGGCCCGCACGATGGCGTCGAGCGCCTCGACTGGCGGCGCCGGCATCGGTCCGAGCTTCGCGCCTTGCCCATCGGCCGGCGGCGAGCCGACGGCGGCCGTCACATAGCGCGCCGCGAAATCCCGCCAGTACGCGAGGGCGAGCGGCAATGCCGTCTCGACCTCGGCGGCGCCGAGCTGGAGCAACCCGTCCCCTTCGCCGCGCTCGAACGCCGCGGCGAGACGCGCCGCGACGGCATCGTCGAGCGCCGGCGCACCGGCGTCGTCGGTCAGCCGCGCGTGACCGTGGGGCGTGAGGTGAATTGTGACGGGCATGACTCGATCAATTTGATCGATCGATCGATTATCCTTCGATCTACTTCTGGGAGTTCGCGTGGGGCCCCACCCCCACGCGCGTGTCTACGAGCGGTCGATTTCATGTTGTCTGTCACCAGGGACCTCGTCCTGCCCACCACCATCACGGGGTCGTGGCCCCGGCCGCGCTGGTTCGATCTGAGCATGTGGGGACGCCCGCTCGACACCTGCATGATGGACACGCGCTATCGCGAGCAGTTCGGTGACGCGCTGTCCACCGTGATCGCCGACGAGGAGCGCGCCGGCCTCGACATCGTCACCCATGGCGACCTGCACTGCGACGACGACATGGCGGGGCGCGCCTGGCATCACTACCCGCTGCAGCGTTGGGCCGGCTTCGAGGGCGACTATCTCCAGTCGGAAGAAACGCGATCACCGTGGCTGCGCTATCCGCCCGGCACGCTGCTCAACGAGATCTACACGGGCTGGCGCTGGCCGCGGGTCGTCGACACGATCCGCCATCGGCCGCTCGATTACCCGAAAATCTGGCGCCTGGCGCAGGCGCGCGCGGCCCGGCCCGTGAAGTTCGGCACCTGCTGTTCGCAGGTAATGGGTCTCTTCCTCGACATTCACACGCCCAAGTACACCGATCACCGGCAGGTCATCTGGGACATGGCCGAGGCCATGAACACCGAGCTGCTCGCGCTGCGCGACGCCGGGTGCCGGCTCATCCAGATCGAGGAGCCGACGCTGCATTTCTGGGCCAACACCTACGGCGCCGACAGCGACGAGGTGAAATTCATGGTCGAGGCCTTCAACCGCGAGGTGCAGGGGCTCGACGACGTCGAGCTCTGGATCCACACGTGCTGGGGCAACCCGAACATGCAGCGCGTCATCGAGAACGACAGCTACCAGGCGTCGTTCGACCTGTATCTCGACGCGCTCAAGGGTGATGTGTGGACGGTCGAAATGACCGATCGTCAGTTCCGCGACATCGAGCTGTTCGGCCGCCACAAGGGACGTCTGCCGAAGAAGATCGCCGTCGGCGTCGTCAGCCACCGTACGCTTCAGGTCGATCGCCCCGACGACGTGGCGACACGAATCCGCCGGGCGCTCGAGTTCATCAGTCCGGAGCAGCTCATCGTGTCGAGCGATTGCGGGTTCGGACGTCAGGGCTGCAATCGCGACATCGCCTTCTTCAAGACGGCCGCGATCGCCCAGGGGACCAACATCGTACGGCGGGAGCTCGGGCTGCCGGTCTCCCCGGTGCCGGCGGCCGACCCGGCGTTGCAGACCGACATCGTGCCGAAGAAGGCGGATCGCTGACGCGGGAGCGGTTAGGTTCGTTTCAGAACTCAGATGGAGGGGCGGGCTTCAGCCCGCCTCTGTCGGGCCGGCTGAAGCCGGCCCCTCCCGCCTTCGCGGCCGGCCTCAGCACCAGATCGAACGTGGGCCGCGACGTGCCGTCGCGGAACGTGACCCCTCGTGGCGAGAACGCAATCTCGTCCGGATGGCTCGCGTCGATCTCGTACGCGCAGGACAGCGAGACGATGTTCCAATCGCCGAGCGGCCGGACCTCGCTGCGTTCGCTCCGGCCATTCGCGTTTCGATCGTGCCAGAGCGCGAAGCCGGTCAGTTCGGCGCCGGCGATGCGGCCGTCGCCGTTGTCATCGAGCGCGCTGAGCGCATCGTAGCCCTGGCGCCAGAACAGCCAGAACGTGACGCTGCCGAAGAGTTGGAGGCCGGACGTGATCGACCGTGTGCCGCGCTGGTCGAATACGAGCCAGGCGGCGTTCGGCCGGATCCATTGCCACCGTTGCGGGAGCGCGGTGCCGTCCAGGTCGAACGCGACCGACGCGCCGGCATCCACCAGGTCGCCGGCGGCGAGCCCGGACGCGAGCGGAATGGCGATCGGGGTCACGGGGCGCGGCTGCGCGGCCAGTTCCTTCGCGGCGCTCTTCAGCCGATCGATCTCGGCGCGGTCGCGCTCAGGGTCGAGCAGCGGAATGAGATAGAGCGCGGCCTCTTCGGTGAGCGATCGCTGACCGCCAAGCACGCGCGCGTCCTTCTGATCCTGCGGCAACGAGCGGGCGACGACATCGCGAAGCGCCGCGATCGCCCCAGTGCGATCGCCGCTCTGGCTCAGCGTCCACCCCAGTCCGATCCTGGCGGTCAGATTCTCGGGCGCGAGCGCGAGCGCTTCGCGGTAGCTCGCGATGGCTTTCACCAGGTGTTCGCGAGCGGCGGCGAGCGCCTTGGCATCCTCGGCCGACTGCACCTCGAACTGCCGGAATGCCGGCACGAAGTACCCGGTCCACGGCACGATCGGGTCCTTGGTGCCGCCCCGCTGGAAGGTCGCCGACGGAATGGTGCTGCTCTTCCGGGCGAACGCCATCGCGTGCACCCGCGCGAGGTTGATCCGCAGGTCCACGTCCTTCGGCCGCTCGCCGACCTGGCGCTCGAGGTTGGCGACCACCCGCTCGACCGGGACGTTCTCGACGTCCACCATCATCGGAATGCCCGCCACGGTCGCCGAGAGCAGCGCCGTCAGGGCGATGAGCCCGGCCGCGGGCGGGCGTCGGCCAGGCGCCCGCATTCGTCCCGTCGTGTCCATGATGAGGCGAAGGATAGCACCGCGGGCAACCGCGCAACGAAACGACTGAAGAACCACAACACGGAGAGCACCGTGCCCTCCGTCTCTCCGTGACATCCGTGTTTTGGATCGAACGGTTTTCAAGACAGTCGCGCGAGTTGTGCCGTCGCGCGGGTGACTTCGCGCTTGACCTGCAGCACCATCTCGGCGAACAAGTCCCAGCCCTGGCGTTTCGCGTCGGCGATCTTCTGCTGCAGCCGGCCGATCGCCGACGCGCGCAGATCGGCGAACTCTCCCTCGATGGCGACGAGCCGTTCGTCGATTTGCGCGATGCGCCGCTCGACCCGCAGCCGCTCCGCCTCCGGATCGTCGTCGGGCACCGACTCGGGGCTCCGTTCCCACGCCTGGAGGATCAGCCGCAGACGGTCGGCGTCGCGCTCGGCGTAGGCGCGATTCGCTTCGGACATGAGCGAGTGCCGGCGGCAGCGCGCCGGTTCGTCGAGCGCGAGATCGGGGTGGATCGCCTTGGCCAGATCGCGAAAGACGCGTTTCAGATCGTCGGAGGGCGCCGACCGATAAGCGCACGCGGCGGCCGCATCGTCACGATCGTCCGGCGCGTCGGAATCGGCCGGCTCGTCATCCTCCGGCGGACGCCGGAGACCCGCACGGATTTCCTCCTCGGCCACGGCCGATTCGATCTCCGTGAGGCGCGCGTAGAGCGCCCCGACGTCGCGCAGGTAGCGCGCCTGCAAGTGCTGCAGCTCGCTCTTGAACGTGGCGAGATCGCGTTCGCGCGCCGCCAGTTGGACGTCGAGATCCGCCAGCCGCGAGCGGCTGGGGTCGAGATCGGCGGGCTGAAGGGCGAACTGGTCGAGCATCAGGCCGCGAACCAGTGTATCTGAAGGTGCGTTCACGCCCGGCCGTGCGACACGGCCGGGCGTGAGTCATGTGCGGGGAGAACTAGAACGCGAACCGCCCGCCGAAGCGGATGACCCGCTGCGACGTCTGGCCGGCCAGACCCTGGATCTGTCCGAATGTGTTGCCCGTCGCCGTGCTGAAGCCGGTATTCGGGTTGCCCCACCGCGTCGCGTCCGGCGCGTTGAACGCGTCGATCCGGAACTCGGCGTAGCGCTTCGTGTCGATCAGGAACCGCTTGAACAGCGCGAGATCGAGCTGCCAGAATCCCGGCCCCTCGGGACCGCTGTTCCGGCGCAGATTGCCCTGCTGCGCCGCCAGCGGCAGTGAGTACACCGTCGGATCGAAGTACAGCTTGCCTGGGCCGAGGCCGCCGAGCACCTTGTGTTCGCCGTTCAGGTTGGCGAACGCGGTGTTGCCCGGCGTATTGAGGAGCGTCCCGTTGCCGGTAATCGTCAGCGGCGTCCCCGACTGCGCCACGAACAGCCCGCTCACCTGCCAGCCGCCGACGATCTTGCCCATCGTGGAGTCCTTCATCCACCGCTTGCCCGGTCCCCACGGCAGCTCGTAGATCGCGCTCAGGACGTAGTTGTGCGTGCGGTCGAAGTTCGATCGGCCCCAGCTGAGCCCGAAGTCGATCGGCGTGCCGATCGTCGTGTTCTCGTTGACGTAGTCGCTCGAGCGGCTGGCGGTGTAGGTATTGGTCACCATGAGGCCGTTGCGGAAGCGGCGGTCCACCTTGATCTGGAGTCCGTCGTAGCGCGACTTGCCGTCGTTGGTCCGGGCCCGCGAGTTGCCGGTCCGGTTGAACGACGCGAACTGCGCCCGGCCGTTGTTGCCGGCGCCGTAGACCATCCCGGCGTTGACATCGACATCCATCACGAGATCGACGCCGCGATTGCCGACATAGGCGACCTCGGCGGTGAGCAGGAACGGCAGCTGCCGCTGGAACGCGACGTTCCACGAGTGCAGCGTGCCTTCGCGCAGCGCGACCGGAATCACGTCGAACGTCGAGTTGAGCAGCGTATTGCTCACGGGAACGATGCCGTCCGCCGGAATCGCGATCAGCGCCGGCGCCGGGAAGCCCTGCGCCATCGAGCCGGCACGCTGGAAGCCATTCGGGACCGTCCCCGAGTAGTTCTGCTTCACCGGGTAGTTGAACGCGTAGCGGTTGTCGGGGAACGGGAAGATCCCGACGCCGTACCCGGCCCGCACGACGGTCAGGTCGTTCAGGCGCCAGGAGACGCCGGTGCGGGGCGCGAAGTTCGACAGCGTCTTCTTGACGTTGAGCGCGTTGTCCATGTCGCCGTAGCCGGCCACGCGAATGGTGTTGGTGGACGGATCGTAGTTCGCCAGCGTGCCCGCGCCTTCAATCCCCTGCAGCGGATCGTAGTACTCCCACCGCAGGCCCAGGTCGGCGGTGATGTTGTGCCGAACCTGCCATTTGTCCTGGATGAAGCCGGCGATCGCCCAGTGTCTGGTGCCCGGTTTGTCGACGACCTTGAGATCGCGCGTGACCCCGTTCGGCCAGTCGAGCAGGAACGAGGCCATGGAGTTGGCCAACCCGCTGAGCGTGTTGGATTCGCTCGGCAGTCCCGTGCCCGAGGCGGTGAAGTTGAACCGCCCGCGCGGGCCACCGGCGTCCTGCGTCTGCAGCAGGATGTCGCGATTCTTCCGCCATTCGCCCCCGACCTTCACCGTGTGCCGCTGCATCACCTTCGTCACCGTCGTCGCGACGTTCCAGGTCTGCTCGGATCGATCCCAGGGCTGGCTCGCCGAAAAGCCGAGCACGGGATCGCTGTAGCCGCCGATGCTGATCTGCGACAACCCGGTCGTGAAGTCGTCGATGTTCGCCCCGGGGATGCCGACGTCCGTGCTCGTCGTCAATCCGGCGCCTTCAGTGCCGGTCACGTTGTGGTAGTAGTTCAACCCGCCGCGCAGATCGAGGACCGTCGAGGAGCTGAAGATGCGCGTCCAGGTGATCGCCGTGCTCGTGCTCGTGTTCGTGCCGGTGCCCGCGAAGCCGCCGTTCGCGGGGCCGCCGTAGATGCCGTAGAGACCCGGATCGAAGACGACCGGGCGCATGTAGCTGACGCGGTACGACATCTGATCGCTGCCGCTCACCGTGTGGTTGACCTTCGCGTCGAAGCCGTCGGTGGTCTTCTCGCGGGTCTGGGCCTTCACGTAGTTGTTCTGCCCGAGCGCCACCCCGGCGATGTTCGGCTCCGGAATGAACCCGAGCAGCCGGCGCGCAATCGGGCTGATCCGATCCTGCGGGACGATGTTGTTCGCAAACTGCGTACGGCCGGTGCCGTCGGTGTTGCCCGTGGTCGGATCGTAGATGCGCTGGGCGACGGCGCTGAAGTCGCCGTTGCGCATGGCGAGCGTCGGCACGATGGCGCGCACGACGTAGCCGTTGTTGTCCAGCGTCCGCTGGTAGTCGCCGAAGAAGAACAGCTTGTTCCGCACGAGCGGGCCGCCGGCCGTCGTGCCGGCGTTGGCGAACTTGGTCGGCGCTTTCACCCCCGTGAGCGGATCGGGCGCGATCGTCGCGTCGGTGTTGCCGAAGAAGAACGCGCTGCCGCGCAGGTCGTTCGTCCCGGATTTGAGCGTGACGTTGGTCACCGCCCCGCCCGACCGGCCGAACTCCGCGTCGTAGTTGCTCGTCGAGACGCTCACGGTCTCGAGCGCGTCGGCCGCGGGGATGATCACCTGCAGCAGGCCCGTCTTCTGGTTGTTGTCCAGTCCCTCGATGAGCGTGTTGTTGGCCAGGCGCGGTTGCCCGTTCACTTCCACTGCAAGGGAATCCTGCGAGTTGAAGAACTGTGAGTGCTCGCGATGCGGCCGCGTCGCGCCGGGCACGGTGATGAGAATGCTCTGGAAGTTGCGGTTGAAGGTGAGCGGGATGTCCGTCACCATTTTGGACTCGATGATACGGCCGGTGTCGGTCCGGTCGGTCTGCAGCAGCGGCGACTCGGCGACGACGCTCACCGCCTCGGTCATCTGGCCGACCTCGAGCTTCATGTCCACGCGGATCGTGGTGTTGACGTCGACCTTGACGCCAGGGCGCACGACCTTGCGAAACCCCGACATTTCGGTCTCGACCACGTAAATGCCGTTCAGCAGGCTGGCAAACGTGAAGAGTCCGACGTCGTTGGTCGTTGTCGTGCGCTTGACGTTCGTCTGCGCTTCGGTCGCCGTCACGGTCGCGCCGGGCACGGCGGCGCCGCTGGTATCGGTGACCGTGCCGAGCAGCGTGCCGGTCACGGCCTGGCCGTGTGCGGGGGATGGGTCGAGAACGAGCAGGCTTGCGATGACGGCCGACGCGACAATCGCGGGACCGGTCCGCCTGTCAAGCAACGAGCGCCACTGCATCATGGTCCTCCTGAGCCGGGACGAACACCGCAGCATTCGGGCTGGATCACTCGCCTGGCATCGATGAATGGGCCGATTCTAGTGCCGGGCAGTATCGGACGGGTAGGAGTTTCGCGAGGGGGCGCTACGACCCGCCGCGCCCGAGCGACGTCAGCAATTGGCGCGCGCGGTCCGTGTTGCCGGTGCGCTCGTGCGCACTCACGGCAGCGCGGACCAGGGTATCGTTGCCCGGCGTGGAGGCGATCGCGCGATCGAGCTCGTCGGCCGCCTCGTTGACCAGGCCGACCGAGGTCAACTCGAATGCGCGCTGGATCGTCCGCACCAGCGGCTCCGGCTCGCGATCGGCGGCGTCAAGCCTCGCGGCGAGTGACGCTTCCTCGTCGCGCGACAGCACTCGCGCGCTGATCGACGACACGGGCCCCGCCTCGGTGCCAAGGACGAGTCCCCAGCGCTCGCCGGGGCTGGCCGCGTCGAGCTTGCGGATGGCGTCCCTGAGCGATGTCAGCGGTGCCGCCGCCAGCCGCCCGGATGGCCCCGGCAGGTCGCGAACCGACCAGACAACCCGGCCGGCCGTCGTCCGCAGCTCGAGCGTGATCGGCTCGGCGGAGGCTGGCGGCGTCCAGCGCACGTCGAGCGCGTCGAGGCGGACGGCACTCCGGTCGGCGGGCGAATACAGCCCCGATCCCACCGCGCGGGTCCCGCCCGGCCGCCCGTACGCACTCAGCGCGTCGAGCATTGTCTGGTCCGCGCGCGTAAGGCCGCTCGGGTACGACAGTTCGAAGCGTCCCTGCGCCGCCGTCAACTCGCGCGTGCCGGCGCCGAGCCGGAACCTGACGCGGCCACCGGCGCCGACACGAAGCGCCTGTCCTTCGACGAGGATGCGGCCGAGATCGCGCGCCGGATCGAGCGCCACCTCCGGACCGCGTGTCGCGGCGCGGAGGAACACGGGCGGCGCGATCTCGAGCACCATGCCGACGACGCGGCCCTGCTGCGCCAGAATCGGGACAATCACGGCACAGAACACGGCGGTTGCGGCGAGGCGAATCACAGGTTGCGTCATGAGTCGCCGTGCGCGGACCACCTCCGCGAAGGCCTACCCCGCCCGACCAAAAACGCGTCTCGGCGCAGGTTTCGCGGGTGTAGTATCCCGGAATCATGACTGACATCCTCGCGAACTTGTTCAATGATTTCGATCGCGGTCTGATTTCGCGCCGCCGTCTGCTGCAGGCGCTCGGCGTCGCGGTGGCCGTCCGGCCCACGATGGCCTTCGCTCAAGGGCAGTGCGGCGGCGCGCGCGCCGGCACGCCCGAGTGCGACACGACGCCGGCGAAGCTGCCATTCGAGCCGACCGGCTGGAAGACCGTCCTGCTCGATCATTTTTCCGTGCAGGTCGCCGACTACGCGAAGGAAGCGGCCTACTACGCCGCGCTGATGAACTGGAAGATCCGAAGCGACGACGGCACCAGGGCGGTGCTCGACATCGGTGACTGGGGCGGGCTGATCATTCGCGGCGGGTATCAACCGCCGCCGCCTCCGCCGGCACCGGCAGCGCCGGCGACGCCTCCGGCCGGCGGCGATCCGGCCGCGGCCGGCGGTCGTGGCGGTGGACGCGGCGGCGGGCGCGGCTCGCGACTCGCCGTCTTCGACGCCTTCTGCTGGGGCATCGAGCCGTGGAACGCGAAGACCGTCGAAGCGGAACTGCGCAAGCGCGGCCTGAATCCGATCGCGGAGAACCAGGGCGACTTCCAGAGCTTCCACGTGAAGGACGCCGACGGCTTCGACCTGCAGATCAGCAACGGCAACCGGAAGAACCGTCGGCAGCGGCCCGCGACCGGCAAGGTCGCCGCTCCGCCTCCGTTCGAGCCAACCACGTGGAAGACGGTGTGGCTGGACCACATCTCGTTCGAAACGTCCAACTACAAGGAGCAGGTCGCGTTCTACTCGGCGCTCCTCGGATGGAAGCCGGATCCTGACGAAGGCAGCCAGGCCGAATGTCAGATCGGCGACGTCGGCGGGATCATCATCCGGCGCGGCGGCGGAGGCGGCGGCCGCGCCACGGGCGCCGGCACACCCACACCGCCGGTGCGCCGCGCGTCAATCGGTCACATTTCCTTCGGCATCGCGGACTTCGATCCGGACGCGGTGAAGGCCGAGCTCGACAAGCGCGGGCTCAACGCGCGGGTGGACACCGGCGGCAGCGGCGACATCCACACGACGAAATACAAGAGCTATCACACGACGACGCCCAACGGCTTCGACCTGCAGATCAGCAACGTCACGAAGTACGGCGGATAGTTCCAGAGCGACAATCCAGAACACGGAGCACACCGAGAGTCCCGGAGGTCACAGATCCAACAGGGTTCAACCCCTCTTGTTTCCGTGCTCTCAGTGCGTCTCCGTGGCCTCCGTGTTGTGTCACGGGATCACGGCGTGATCGGAAACAGCTTCTTCAGCTCCTCCATGGTCGGCTGTCGTCCGTACTGGCAGAGCTGAAACGCCTCCGCGTACTTGACCTGCTTGCCGCGCTGTTCGCCGTAGAGCGCGATGAGTTGCGCGCGGTATTTGTCAGCGACGGCCGCGCTGCGCTGCTTGACGCCCTCGAGGAGAAACTGCCGGCGTTCCTGCTCGCCGGACGGGACGCCCGGCCGGGTGCGCGCCTGCCACGAGTCCGCATCGCCGAACTGCGACGGCATCGCCAGGATGCACGCCCATTTCTTCTCCGCCGACGCGTCGATCGACACGACGATGGCGGGGTCGAACGGATAGGGCTTGGCGAAGTCGTCGGAGTGATAGAGGAACACCGGATTGCGCGCGACCGGCGGGGTATCCGGCGTGAAGAACGGCGCGGCGACGAGCACGGCCGCGTCCTCCATCAGGACGCCGGTGTACCGGTGATCCGGGTGGTAGTCGTACGGCCGATGGCCGAGGACGATGTCGGCCTGCCAGGAACGGATGAGCCGGGCGACGGTCCGGCGATTCTCGAGTGACGGCATCAGTTCGCCGTCGTGGATGTCGAGCACCTCGCTCTCGGCGCCGAAGATGCGCGCGCATTCGGCGACCTCCGCCTTGCGGCGCTTGGCGAGCGGACCGCCCGCCATCGCGAAGTGGCCGACGTCGCCGTTGGTCATGGCGACGATCTTCACCTTGTCGCCGCGCGCCGCCCAGAGCGCCGCCACGCCGCCCGCCTTCAGCTCGGCGTCGTCGGGATGCGCGCCGAAGGCGATGATCCGGAGCGGCCCCGCCTGGAGCGGTTGGGTCGCCACCTGTCCCCCGAACGCCACGGTCCCGGCGAGCAGAAGGAGCGAAACGCGTCGCATCATCGGTGCACCTCGTTGGGAGAGCATAGTAACGCGGCTACCGGCGTATGATGCGTGACGAGTCGGATCAGATGGCGCGGTGGCAGAGGCCGTTTGCGTGCGTCGGGATCGCCCTGGCCGTGTCAGGTGCGTGGGGCGACAGGGAACGGTCCCCTTCCCTTCGCGCCGAGGTGCCATCCGTGCCGCTCGTGCCGCTCGAAGTGCAGTTCAAACTCACCGACCTGAACTACGCGCCGATTGCTGGCGTACCCGTGCGAGTCGCGTTCGGTCCGCCCGCGACGTGGCAGTCGCCCGGCAGCGGCACCCGGTTCGTGACCGACGCCGCCGGCGCGTCAACGTTCTCGACGTCCGCTCCGATCGAGCCGCAAGCGAAGACCCGGCCGACGAATTTCGTGGACAGCCTGACCGCGCGCCCACAGCCGGCCGACCACCTTGCGATCGCCGCCGAGCTGCCGTACATGACGTTCCGCTGGATGTACGTCGCGGAGATCTGGCGTTTTCGCAACGGCGACGTCCTGAACGAGGGCGTCTCCGTCTACACGCCGGACGATCGCGGGCTGTTCACGCGCAAGACGCCGCGAAGCAAGGACGGCGGCTGGTTGATGGCCGACCTGAAGGGGCTCGTGCTCACGACGCCCGGCCACGACATGTGGGACTACAAGCTCGAGCCGATCGGCGACGCGGCCAACCCGTCAGGCTGGCGGCTGCAGCTCGCTTTCAAACGGTCGCCAGAGCCCATCCGGCGATGAGGTGAGATCGGACGAGAGCCGTTCTCATTTCCGCGTAGAGCTCTCGCGTTGTCCGCTGCGCGCCGACGCGGCGTCGGCGGGGGCGGCGGAATACCGCGCGCGATGGTCGAGAATCACCGGATGGGGCAGCACGCGCAGCAGCTCCGTGATCGTCGTGCGTCCGGCTTTCAAGTGCTGGTGCGCATCCTCGGCCATGCTGATGGTCGTGCGCTCGGCGCTGCGGCGCAACTCGGTGATCGGCGCCTGCCGCATGATGAGGACGACGTCCTGCTCATCGGGCACCCACAGGTCGGCCACGACCATGCGCCCGCGAAAGCCGGTGAATCCGCACGCTTCGCAGCCCTCCCCCATGGCGAACGTGACGTCGTCGGGCACCGCGGAAAACAGCGCCGCGACCTCTTCGGGCGGCGGCGCGTACGGGACTGAGCACTCGGTGCACACCTTGCGCAGCAGACGTTGGGAAATGACACCGTTCAACAGCGATCCAATCAGCGACGAGTCGACCTTCAAATCGAGGAGCCGCGGAATCGTTTCGATCGCGCTGTTGGTGTGCATCGTGCTGAGCAGCAGGTGTCCCGTCTGGGCGGCGCGAAACGCCATCTCCGCGGTGTCTTCGTCGCGGATCTCGCCGATCATGATCACTTCGGGATCGTGGCGCAGGAAGGCGCGGAGATAGTGGGCAAAGGTGTTGCCGATTTCGGCGTTCACCTCCGACTGGCTGAGCTCGTCGTAGACGTACTCGACCGGATCCTCGGCCGTGAGGATCCGGATGCCTGGATGGTGCAGCTTCATCAAGCACGAGTACAGCGTCGTCGACTTGCCGGACCCGGTGGGACCGGTCACGAGCATGATTCCAGTGGCCCGTTTCAGCAGGCCGTCGATGCGACGCGCGACCGGCTCGTTCAGATTGAGATCCGCAAGCGAGCGCGGTCCTCGCGCGCGATCGAGCACGCGGATGACGACACTCTCGCCGGAATGGCTGGGCACGATCGAGACCCGGAGATCGATGTGCTCTTTGCGGCGGTCGCGGTCGACGCTCACCTGAAACCGGCCGTCCTGGGGCCGGCGGCGTTCGGCGATGTCGAGGCGCGCGAGAATCTTGACCCGCGACACGATCTCGCGCATGGCGTCATCGAGCGCGTCCTGCATCTCCTCGAGATTCGGTTTGCGGAGCACGCCGTCGATCCGGTAGCGCACGAGCAGGCCGCTGTGCAGCATCTCGATGTGGACGTCGCTCGCCCGGCTCTCGAGGGCGCGATGGAGGATGACGCGAAACAGCTCGTCGGCGCGACGGCTCACCTGCTCGTCGACGACAACCGGCGCGGCGAGCGTGTCCAGGCCGGCTTCCACCGGCGTCACCAGGTCGGCGCCCGGCGCGATCGCTTCCGACGCTTCGCTGTACAAGCGGCCGAACGCGCGCTGGATGGCCTGGCTCGACGCGGTCACCCGCGTGATCGCATACCCGGTCAATCGTGACAGCTCTTCGATGACGGCGGTCGCGGTCGGGTCGTCCATGGCGACCGTCAGGGTTCGCCCGATGCGGGCGATCGGCAGCAGCAAATGGCGCCGCGCGTAGCTGCGGCTGATGATCCGCGAGAGCCCCGGATCGATCCGCATCTTCTCGAGGTCGACATACGGCACGTCGAGCTGCACGCTCAACGCCTGCCGGATCCGCTCGTCCGACACGTAGTTGAGCTTGCGAAGCACCTTGCCGAGGGGCAGCTGCAGCGTGCCCTGCTGGGCGAGCGCATGGCGCAGCTGTGCCTCGGTGAGATCGCCGGTGCCGACCAGCAGCTCGCCGAGCTTCGTCTTCGTGGCTTCCAGAATCCCGGCGATCAGGCTGGCCGTGTCCGATGTGCCTTCGACGATGCTGGAGCCGCGTTTTGCCATGGAGGATCGAAACGCGGATTTGACCGCTATCCCAGCAATCGGCCGATCGATCCACGACTTTAGTTGTGCGGCCGGTGTGGTACCCTCGGTCGGCGACCCCGGCACCGGTTGATTTCTGCGGAGACGTCGTGGCCAGAGAACAGGACGCCCAGGACAAGGATCGGCGGCAGCACGAGCGCCTCGCGCACCCCTTCGAAGGCCGATGGGACGGCGCGTCGGGATCCGGACTCTGCCGCATCGGCGATTTGAGCGCTGGCGGCTGCTTCGTCCAGACGCTGGCCCAGCCCGCTCTCGGAGAACGGACGAGCGTGACCATCGGCATCGGGGACCGGACGTTCACGCTGGCCGGCCGCGTGGTCGCGAACCACCCCGGGCAGGGATTCTCAATGCAGTTCGACGCCGGGGCCGACGGCGAACTCGCCGAGTTCAAGCGATTGATCGGCGGCCTCATCGCGCAGCGGCCAACACCGGACCGCGTCTGAGAGCAGGGCTGACACCCAGTGAAAAAGACCGCGAAGGTCCCGCGGACGCAGGCCAAACCTGGCACGAAGAAAAAGGCGGAGCCTCAGGCAGTGGCGCCCGAGCTCGTCAAGCTGGCGGACTTCATCAACCCGCGCGTGCTCGACGCCGCCCAGATGGTGATGGTCGTCACGGCGGCGCTCGAGCCAAAGCCCGGTGTGCCGGCGGCGCTCGGCGACGAGGCGAGGGCGGGACTCGTGCGCATTCTCCAGGAAGTCACCGAGATCATCCTGAGCATCAAGTCCGAACTGGCGGCCGCGGTGCATGGCCCGCCGGCGCCGGGTTCCTGAGACAGGCGCAAACTTTCATAGAAATCCCACGCGGCCTGCATGGCTGCCGGCCTCCTCCACCAGTCCAATCAGGTGAGGAGACGGGCCATGTCACGACGTCGATTCGGCGGCCTCCCGGTGGCGTTCCTCATCGCGGCCACCGGCTGCAGCTCGCCCACCGCGCCCGATCCGGCGCCCGAGGTCCACGTCACGGGTCAGGTCCTCGCGTATTACCGGCCGACCGAGTTCAGCACGATCAGCGGCGCGCAACTCTACGGTTGGGTTGAGGCGAGCGGCAGCAGCGGGCCGACGGGGCTCATTGCTCTCGACACCAGCGGCCGGTTCGACCTGCTGGTCGAGCGCGGCGCCCGCGTGCGCCTCTATGCCGGCGGCACCACCGGCAACGAGATCTACCAGCCCTGCGCGGTCACGGTGGTGGCCGACCGCGACGTCCATCGCGACGTGCGCGTCGTCTGGGACTACCGCCTCATCGGCGCGGCCGTGCCGCCCGCGTTTCTGGACCGGACGCGCATTCTTTCGGGCGTCGTCTACGAGAACGTCCCTGGCGGACGCCAGCCCGTGCCGTTCGCGACCGTCACCGTCGGCGGCTATCGCGAGTGGGAGAACGAGCGCGGCTGGCCGATTGCCAACACGCGGACCGACAAGGATGGCCGCTACATCATCTGCGGGCTCGAAGCGGACGCAAACGCGAATATCTACGTGTTCAAGAACCCGATCCGTGACGTCACCGAGTCGTTCGTCGGGCTCACCGGCGACACTGTGCTCGACATCGATCTGCACACCGCGATCGCTGCGCCGGCTCTGCTGAGTAGAAGGAGGGGCGGGCTTTAGCCCGCCCTAGGCCGGCTGAAGCCGGCCCCGACCATCGGGAATTCTGCAACGCGCGCTCAATCCCGGCGCAACGCCGTCAGCGGATCGACCGACGAGGCGCGCAGCGCCGGCACGAGGCTGGCGCACGCGCCCGCAATGAGCATCGTGAGCGCAGTGATGATGTACACCGTCGGGTCGCCGGGCGACACGTTGGAGAGCAGTGCCTGCATCTGCTTGCCGAGCAGCCAGCCGGGGTACAGGCCGAGAGCGATCCCCACGGCGACGCGCCAGACGCCCTGCCACAGGACCATCCGGAGCACGCCGCGCTGGCTGGCGCCGAGCGCCATCCGGACGCCGATCTCCTGCGTGCGGCGCCGGACGGTGAACGCCATCACGCCGTAGAGCCCGGCGGCGGCGAGGACGAGTGCCGCGGCGCCGAACGTCAGGAAGAGCCCGCCAAACAACCGGAACGCCCACCCGCGGCGCCAGTACTCCCCCGCCAGCGAGTTGGGATTCGCGAGCGGCGTTTCGGCGTTGACGGCCGCGAGCGCCGTACGCACGGACCCCGTGAGGGCGATCGGATCGTCGGTGGTCCGCGCAAGGATCGTGACCCCACGCTCGGACACCTGCGCCAGCGGCAGATAAACGGACTCGACGATCTGTCCCGGCTGCTGCGCCTGCACGACGCTCGGAATCACGCCGACGATGGTGACCCACGGCTGTTTGTCGTCGCCGATGCGAATCCGCCGGCCGAGCGTCGCTCCCCCAGCGAGATGGCGCGTGGCAAAGGCCTCGTCCACGACCGCGACCTTCTCGGCACCTGCCGTATCGCCCGCGGTAAAGAGCCGGCCCTGGCGCACGGGGATGCTGAGCACGTCGAAGTAGCCGGGCGTGACGGCCATCCGCGCGGCGCGCGGCCGTTCGTCTTCGGTCGCGTACGTCTTCCCCTCGAGGCTGAATGGCGGCGCGAACCCGCCGCCCGGCACGCCGGTGGACAGCGCGACGCGGCGCACGCCCGGCAGGCGCGCTAGCCCTTCCTCGAGCTGCTCGAACGCGCGGAGGACCGCCGGCTGGTCCGGGTGCGTGCGATCCTCGAAGCGTAGGTTCGCGAAGAACACATCGCGTGTCGCGTACGCGTAGTCGAGGCGGCTCGTGGTGACAATGCTGCGAATCATCAGGCCGGAGACGACGAGCAGGACGCACGACACCGCCACTTCGACGATGACGAGCCAGCGGCCGAAGCGTCCCATCCGCAGGCTGGTCGCGCCGCGCGTGTCGTCCTTGAGGACGGCGCTCGAATCCGCGCGCGCCACGCGCAGCCCGGGCACGACGCTCGAGATGAGCGCGGCCGCGACGGTGATCGCCGTGACGAACGCGAGCACGGTCGGATCGAGCCGGACGTCGATCCAGAACGGCGGCTGGGTGTCGGCGATGGCGCCCATGAAATACGTGACGCCGAATTGCGCGATCGTCACGCCGAGCAGCGCGCCGATGATCGCCAGGACGAGTCCTTCCACGATCGACTGCCGCACGATCCGCCATCGTCCGGATCCGAGGGCGGTCCGGATCGCGAATTCCTTGGCGCGCTCGGCGGCGCGGGCGAGCTGCAGATTGGTGACGTTGACACACGCGATCAACATGACGCCGAGGACGGCGGTGAGCATCGCGTAGAAGGTCGTGCGGATTCGTTGCGGAATCGACTCGGCGATGAGCTGCGAGGCGCGCGCGGTGACGTCCTTGTTCTCGGGATAGGTCGCGGCGAGCTGGCGCGCGATTGCGCTCATCTCCGCGTTGGCGCGCGCGATCGGGACGCCGTCACGCAGCCGGCCGATGACCTGAAAGCGCTGCCCCTCTCCGCGCTTGACGGGCAGCGTCAGGTTCGCCGGCATCCAGATTTCGTGCGACTCGGGGAACCCGAACTTCGGGGGCAGCACGCCGACGATCGTGGTCGGCGTGCTGTCGACCCGGATCGTCGTGTTGACGACGTTCGGGTCGCCTTTGAAGCGGGCCTGCCAGACGCGGTGGCCGATGAGCACGACGGCCGGCGCGCCGGGCGCCGCGTCGGCATCCGAGAAATCGCGCCCCACGATGGGCGCGACGCGCAGGACCGACAGCGTGTTCGGCGTCATGCGCACCCCGCGCAGCCGTTCGGGGAAGCCCGTGTCGCCGGAAATCGTCACTTGCCGGTCGAAGTAGCCGGCGAGCGACTCGAAGACCTGCTGCTGCGTGCGCCAGTCCACCAGGTCGTGGACGGTCACCCCGTCGCGGCGGTCGGGCTGCTGCACGGTCGCGCGCGGCACCAGCAGGATCCGGTCGCTCTTCTCGAAGGGCAGACCGCGCAGGATCACCCCCTGCACGATCGAGAACATCGTCGTCGTGAGGCCGATGCCCAGGGCGAGCGCGACGATGGCGATGGCCGACGTGCCCGGCCGCTTGACCACCATCCGTGCGCCGTAACGTAGATCCTGCAGCCATTCGCGCATGTGAGCTCCGGCGATATGCGGATAGACACCGCCCGGCGCCGTTCGGGTCCGAACGGTGCGCGGGCGGAGTCTGCCGGTATTACGGAGCCGCGCGCCTGGCGTTAACGGGGCGTCAGAACGTCAGGTTGAAGCCCATGTCCACCTTGCGCGGATTCTGAACGTTGGTAGCGGTCCTGAAGAACGGCGAGGTCATCACGCCGCTGAAGCCCGTCAAGTTCGCATGGTTCGTCAGGTTGTTGACACTGACGTAGACGCTGACGCGATACCGCTGCGCGGCCGCGGGCCCCACGCCCTGCGCGGACGGCGGCGCGAAGATCGGCAGCGTGTACTGGACGCGGGTGCTCAACGTCCGGACCGGCGTGGTCCGCAACCCAAAGATCCCGATACCCTCGGGACGATCATTCAGCAGCCCGTCGCCGTTGTTGTCAAATCCCGTCGTCTGGTTGTACGGGAAGCCGTCCGACGCGTTGAACGACAGGTTGATCGACAGGTTCCGAATCTGCGTGCTGGTCACGTTGACGTTGAGGCGATACGGGTTGTCGGCCGGCCCGCGTCCCCACTCCGTGTCGAGCGTGCCGGTGGCAGGCACGTCGAACGGACCGAGCGCGTTGCGGCGGGCGCGAATGTACGAGTAGCCGCCGTTCACCGCGAGCCGGCGCCAGTTGATCGTCGCGCGGTTGGTCGCCGGGCCGGGCGCCGCGAGGCTGAAGTTGAAGTTCAGGAAGAACTCGTGACGGATGATCTCCGCGTCGGTCACGGTCTCGATGATGTTCCCGAAGGCCGGGTCGGGGCGCACGCCGTTCACCACCGGATTGAGGTTCTTCCCGCGCGGCAACTGATCCTGATGGTAGTAGTTGTAGAGCGCGTTCACGCTCGCGCGCGGCGAGAACCGCTGATCGATCCCGGCGCTGTAGCGCAGGTTCTTGTTCAGCTTGTAGTCGCCGAGCAGGTAGGTATTGCGCGGAGTCAAAACCGTGCCAATCCCCGGATCCGGATACGACGGGTTGCGGACGATGACGTCGCGCTGGTGGTCGGCGTCGGAGCGGACGGTCTGCCACCAGATGCCGGGATCGAGCCAGCCATGGAAGATGCCGGCGCTCGCGCGCAGCGTCGTGTTGCCGCTCCTGGTCGGCGCCCAGGTCATCCCGAAGCGCGGCTCGAACGCCGCCTTGTCGGGCACTTCCGTCTGGTAGCTGTAGCGGAGGCCCGGGCTCAGCGTCAGCCCCTTCTTGATCCGCAGGTCGTCCTGAATGTAGGCGCCGTTGCGCGCGTGGAAGAACCTCAGGTTCGGGTTCCCGACACTGCGCGTGTAGAGAATCGGCGTGCCCGCCTCGAACGCGGCGAGGTTGGAAAACGTGTAGGTCCCGAGATAGTTGTTCCGCAGATTCGCGCGGTACCAGTCCGCGTAGATCTGGACGCCGGCGCGCCAGGAGTGGATGCCGCGGACGTAGTCCAGGTCGGACGCGAACGTCAGGTTCTTCCCGTCCACGCGCCCGGCCTGCTGCGCGCCGCCGCTGTTGAACGAGTCCTGGACGATGATCGTCGGCGCTTCGGTGACCGAGTTCGACCCGAAGTTTCGCCACGACATCGTCATCCGCGTGTTGATGAAGAAGCGGCGGCCGATCGGCCCCGCCTCGAGTGCGCGGATCGTATAGCCGTTGTTGTACTGCGAGAAGGCGCGCTCGGGCAGGTCGTAGAAGCCGATGCCCTGATTACTGCGCTCGTTGTTGTTCTGGGAATAGCCGAACCGGAGCGTCTGGTCGCGCGTGAGCGCATAGTCGAGCAGCGCGTTCACGTTCACGACCCTGAACGGCTGCCGGATGCCGAGGGCGTCGAACCGCGTGCCGGACGGCAGCGCGACGTTCAGAGTCGGCGTCGTCCAGCTGTTCTGGCCGTTCCATGCGATCGAGAAGTTGCTCTTCTCGTGCACGATGGCGCCGCCCACATTCATGCCATAGCCCTTGAACTGCTCGGGGCTCTTCGCATCGGTGAACTGGTTCTTCGCGCTCATCGAGCCGTCGCGGAACGAGAAGTTCGCGCCGCCGCGGATCGGCCCGATCCCCGGCTGCGTGATGATGTCCACGAAGGTCGAGCCGGGCTGTTCGGTTTCGGCCGCGAACTGATCGCGCGTGATGTGGATCGACTTGATCTGCGACTTGGGCGGGAGCTGCTGCCCCTCGAAGCTGTCCACGCGGATGATCGCGTCCGGCCCGGCCAGCTCGGCAATCTGCCGCGCCATCTCGGCCGGGTCGTCCGGCAGCGCCGCGATCTGCTCCTGTGTCACGTTCAACCCGAACGCACGGCTCGCGCGATCGGCCGCCTGATTGGCCCCGCCGACGGTGACCGACTCGCTCAGGTTCTTGAGCGGCAGCGTCACGAGGTGCTTGTTGTCGCCGCGGTTGACGCGCAGGTCGCTGACCAGGCCGAGCTCGAACCCGGAGAATTCTGCGCGGATGCTGTACCGGCCGAGCGACAGGTTGTCGAATGTCGCCAGACCCTTGTCCGTCGTCTTCGTCGACGGGATCGGCGTCGCCTTGGTCGTCTCATCGAGACCAATGAGCGTCACCGTGGCGTCGGGAATCACCGCGCCGCTCGGATCGGCGACCGTGACGATCAGCTTTGCACGTGGTGCGGACGTCTGGGTCTGGGCCGGCGGCGGCTGCGCCTGCGCACGCTGCGGCGCAATGCCGCTTGCGAACAGCGCAATAGCGAAAAAGTGTGCGAAAACAGGCATGCTCTCCTCAAGGGGGACAACTCGTCGAGACGTCGGATTAGACGAAAAAGGGCCGACGACGTTCCTCGCCCGGATCCGGTCACCTCTAACGATGACTACGCGGGCGCGGCACGGAAGTTATCGGGGAATCACGCACGCTTCGCGGCGTCGGCCGAAGCGATCAGCGCTGCCAGGGTGCAGCAGAGCGCGCCGATGACGAAGAAGTAGTAGTTGCAGAACGCCTTCGACCCCATCGCGAACAAGGCGAACGTCGAGAGTGCCAGACCGCCGGCAAAGCCGGCGGCATTGTTCGGTGTGCGCCACATCACCACGGTCAGCGCTACGAGTCCAGCGCCCACGGCCCAAAGAAATGACCCCTGGCCCCATCCGGCTCGCGCCGCCCAGCTCACGAAGCTGAGAGATTCGAGGCGGAACGGCTCCTTCGTCTGCAACAGAATCACGGTGTCGACAAACGCGCGCACGTCGGCCAGCGCAAAGGGCAAGGTGATGAGAGCGCCGGCGGCGATCGCTCGAGCGAGGAACTGCCAGGCGCCCTCGGACCGCGAGAGCGCGAACCGCCAGAGCAGTGGACCGGCAACTAGCCCCAAGTACTGTTTGGTGACGGCAAGCAGCCCGCCGACCCAGGGACACCAGGCTGGGCGCCGGATCATCGCCCATGTCATCGCCGCGAGCATCAGCACGCCAATCGGCTCGGTCCACCCCTGTTCCAGCACGAAAAATACTCGCGGCGTTGTCAGGAGCAGGACGGCTGCGAGCTTCGCCGCCAGTGACGCCCCGGCGTAGCCGATGAGCGCCGCGGCTCCGACAAATGCGGCGAGCTCCGCGTATCGGTAGTCCTTGAAAAGCAGTTGTCCGGGCGCTGCGATGAGCAGGCTCAAGGGCGGGTAGGGATAGCCAAACAGGACGCGATCGCCAGAGACCGCCTGCGGGTTGTAGAAGCTCGTGTCCCGCCCGTAGACGTTCCTGAAAGTGATTCGATAGGGATTCCGTCCGCGCCCCAACGCCCGTAACGCGCTGCTGTGTACCTCGACGACGTCGATCTTGGGATGGGGGGACGCCCGCAGCATCCAGACGCCGAGCGCGATGTTCACGGCCAGGACTGCGGGAAACCACCATCGCGTGAACCAGCGCAGGCCGAGCGTCCCGGCGGCGACGAGCGCCGCTTCGATCGCGACACCCGCCGCGAAGAGATCCAGACGTGCGCCTTCCTCGATGTACATACCCGGCGTCGACCGGAAGAGCACCAGCAGTTGCACACCGATGGCGGCGGTGAGCGCGATGGGCACGAGGACGGTGCGGCCGCGCACAAGACCATCGCCCGGCATGGTGAGGACGCCGGCAATGGTGAAGACGAGCGCCAGCGACAGCGCGCGAAGCGCCCGAGGCTCGTAGAATCCGTCGGCGACTTGCAGCGCGAGACCGAGAACGAGCGCGGCGACGGTCAGACTGACGATGGCGGCGACCGGCGACCGGAAGGGACCGGAGGTCACGGACCAGTACCGTATCACCGCGACGAGGATCCGGCCACGGACACCGCCACACGCGTGTCGTAGACTGGCCGTGTGAGATTCGGGCGGTTCAGGCCCGCGTCGGCCGACGCGCTCGTGTGCATCGCCCTCGCGATCGTGGCGACGTGGCCGCTCGTCCTCCACATCGCCACGCACGCGCCGGGCGCGGGGCGCTGGAACGGCCGCGAGGTCTTCTTCGAAACGCCCACCAACCTCTGGAATCTGTGGTGGTTCCGCTTCGCGATCGTCGACCTCCACCAGTCACCGTTCAACGGCACCTACACCTTCTATCCAGTCGGCGCTGATCTCTGGCTGCACACGCTGGCGCCGCTGCCCGCGGCCGTCGGCGCGATCCTGCAGACGTTCGTCGGCCTCGTCGTGACCTACAACATGCTGACGCTGGCAGCACTCGTCACCGCAGGTGTCGCCGCGGCCGCGCTGGGACGCCGGCTCGGGCTGACACCTGGAAGCGCGCGTGTCGCCGGGGCGATCTACGCGTTTGCGCCCGCGGTGTTCGCGCGGGTCTATGCCGGTCACTTCGAGCTGCTGTGGATCGCGTGGCTGCCGCTTACGCTCCTGCTGTTCCTGCGGACCATCGATCCTGCCGAGCGCGGGTGGGTTCCGAGTCTGGCACTGGGGCTGGCACTCGCCGGTGCCGTGTACACGTCGGCGTATTACGCCATCTATGCGCTGGAGGCGATGTCCGTCGCAGCGGTCGCGTACTGGCGCCAGGTGATCCAGCGGCCGGCGCTCATGCGGCTTGCCGTCGCCTCGCTCGTCACCGTGGTCTCGGCGGCGCCGATGCTCGCGCGCGTCGGCGGCAGCGAGAGCGCGATGGGGAGCACCGAAGGGCGCAGCCAGGATTTCCGCGACTTGAGTCTCGACCCGATCGCCTTCGTCGTCCCAAGTTTCATGCACCCCGTGCTTGCGGAGCGACTCGACGCGACCAACCTGGCGTTGAGCCAGCCACGCGGGCTGCCGCAGGAGGCGTGTGGGTATCTGGGCTGGTCAGTCATTGCCCTGGCCGTATTGGGCGCGTGGCCGGCCGCGCGCGCTCGCGGCGCCGCGGCAGGAACGGCATCCGTCTTTCGCCGGGGTCTGCCGATCGCGCTCGCCACGGTATTTCTCGTGCTCTCGCTGGGATCCGAGCTGAAGATCCTCGGCCGCGCCACCGGCATCACGATGCCGGCGTCCGTTCTCCAACACATCCCGATCGTGAGCATGGCCCGCGCGCCCGGCCGGCACGTCTACGTCGGCATGCTCGGCGTCGCGCTGCTCGCCGGGGCGGGACTCCTGCGCCTGCCGCGACGGTCATGGCAAGTGGCGCTTCTCGCCGTCCTCGCGTTCGAGTATTGGCCGAAGGTGCCGTTGACGGATACGACGGTGCCGCGGGTCTACCGGCGCCTGGCGCTCGCCCCGAAAGACATCGCAGTACTGGACGTCCCCGCGGGCGCGCGCGACGGCCTCGGCGGCATCGGGCGAACCCAGTCGTTCGAGTTCATCGGACAGACCGTCCATCAGAAGCCGATCATCGGCGGCATGGCGTCGCGCCTGTCCGAGGAGCGTTGGCGCGCCGTCAAGACCGCCCCGCTCATTGGAGCGCTCATGGGCGTCCAGGACGCCAACTCGATCGTTCCGAGCGAGGCGATCGCCTATTTCCGGTTGCACCGCATCCAGGCCATCGTCGTCCACCCATCAGCGCCCCGCCGCGACCGTGAGTTGATTGAGCGTGTGCTGCCGATCGCCAGCCGCGAAAAGTACCAGGACGGCACGGAGCTGTGGTGGGTCTGGTGACGCCGCCGCGCGCGCTCGTCGTTCGATCCTCAACACGGAGAGCACGGACACGCCCGGAGAGCACGGGATCTTCAGGCTACTGGCCTAGACCCAACGTACAATTGTCCGCGACGCGCCCGTAGCTCAGGGGATAGAGCATCGGCCTTCTAAGCCGAGGGTCGGAGGTTCGAGACCTCCCGGGCGCGCCAAATATTAGGCGGGGGGACTTCGTCCCCGCCGCGCCCCCCTTACACGCTCACTGGCGGGGACCCCAATGCCCCGCTCCGTTCGCGTGGCTCACTCGCGCCGCTCGTTCGCTCCGTCCACTGCGCCCGGGAGGTCTCGAACCGGAGACCCGAGGAGCACGCCAAGGGTCGCCCGCTTGAAGACAGGCGCGTGGGGGTGGGGCCCCACGCGAACTTCTAGAAGAATAGATGCCAATCCGCGCGCCAAGTATCAAGCGGGGGGACTTCGTCCCCACCGCACCCCCCCTTACACGCTCACTGGCGGGGACCCCAATGCCCCGCTCCGTTCGCGTGGCTCACTCGCGTCGCTCGTTCGCTCCGTCAATCGCGCCCGGGAGGTCTCGAACCGAAGACCCGAGGAGCGCGCCGAGGGTCGCCCGCTCGTAGACAAGCGCGTGGGGGTGAGGCCCCACGCCGAACTTCTAAAAGGTTCGAGACCTCCCGGGCCAACCCTTGCCCCTTGCTTCAGACAGATCTCGACACCGCCTTCTAAGCCGGGGGTCGCAGGTTCGAGCCCTGCCGGACGCGCTTCCTCGCTATTGTAGATGCGGCCGCACTGGGTGACCGTGAAGGTCGCAGCGTGAAACTGATAGGTGAGCTCCTCCAAGTTCGCGGGCGAATGCACTCGCAAGACCGGTTGTTGCAGGCCCCGGACTGAATCAAGTACTGTCGGCAGGTTCGAGGGAGGAGCCTGTGAAATTGGTGTGCGCTAGTGTGCTCGTCGCCCTGCAACTGTCGGCGGCGGATGCCGCTTTCTATGGCACGTGGAAGATGCGGCCCTCCGGAGTGCCCGGTGATAGGACTAAGCAGGTTCAGACGATTACTCAGGTTGCCGATGGAATGAGGGTTACGACGGAGATCGATATGGGCAACGGAACCACCATGTCAATGACCTTTACGACCAAGCTCGATGACGCGGAGGTTCCGGTCTATTCCGCGGGCAAGGTCGTCATGACGCTTCGTGGGAAGAAGACAGGACCCAACACGTACGAAGGCTCAACATCGGTGAATGGCGTGACCACCCAGTCCAAGACCACTATCAGCGCCGATGGGAAGGTCATGACAGTTGAATCGACTGACGGGCGGAACAAGTCCAAGTCCGTCTTCGATCGTGTGAACTAGCCCGCGTGGCACAACCGTGTGGCAGCGGTCGCAACCAACTGCCAGAGCGAGCGGTTGGCGCACAGTCCCGTCCCCTTCTAAGCCGGGGGTCCCGCGTTCGAGTCGCGGCGGGCGCGCCATTTCTCTCGGGTCCATTCCATGAAGCGTGAGGTCGGACTTCCGTCTAGATGCTTCAACGACCTTCGGAGACGGGCAGTTTCCGCGTGGCAGGCTGTACGGCAGGGTTGTTCGCATGGCAGACCGCGTGGCACCCACCGCCAAGAAGGTCGACCGGACGTCACTGGCGCCTGGTAGCCTCGAAGGACGTTTGGGTAACACTACGGCGTTTATCCTGGGTCGGTGAAACGGCGACTGGCGTAATCAGGGTGCCGGGCGGTCATCAGCTGCATCTTCGATTCTTCATCCCTCGTTACGCAGTAATGCCTTTCCTGGCGTACTCGGTGGGAACACACTCAATCGGCTCGTCGGCGAAGCACGAGGCGAACATAGCCAAGATAGTTGGCCGCGTTCATCGAGCGTTACCGAATCCCTCTAAACTGCTGGGACGTTTCAACAATGGCGGTCGGCTCCCTGGCTGACGGTGAGGCGGAGAGCGCTGAAATCAGCAGCGACATGCCCACTCCCGCTATGACGCCAACGAGCGCGAAGCCGTAGGCCCAGGCCACTCGTGTCCATGGCCAGGTGCGCGGCTTGCGCCAGTCCCGCGCGAACGAGTCTTCGAGCAGCT